>Ga0065721_10004002_pt1 | contig 61077 bp, 40 predicted proteins | sample Mesricmetagenome_FD_59108 | JGI IMG/M metagenome (GOLD analysis project Ga0065721, IMG submission 59108) | Mesophilic microbial community from rice straw/compost enrichment Sample: eDNA_1 v2 (version 2) | ecosystem: Engineered > Solid waste > Grass > Composting > Bioreactor | place: USA: Davis... | reverse complement strand
CTGGCGGTTTACGGCTTTGAGCTGGTTGATTATACGGAGGAAGAGATAAGGATGATACTGGATCGATTACCAACGGAGATAAAGGATAAGGTCATGAGTACATATGAACTGCTGATTGAGAAGGGAAGGAACGAAGAACGTGCCCGGGCACAACGGCTGATTGAAATGGAGCGGGCAAAGGTGGAACAGGAACGCGCGAGGGTAGAACAGGAACGGGCCAGGGCCTATCAAGAAAAACTGGATATGGCGCGTGACATGAAGAAAGACGGCGTTTCAAATGAGCGGATTGCTAAGTTCAGTAAACTTCCCATAGAGGTCATTGAGAAGCTGTGAGGTTTCCAGATCGATCCGACTACGCCAGGAAATTCCGGCAGGGTAAAGTGATATGTCACGTTGTGTCGATATTTCGGTCACCTCACATTTTTGCGTCCATCAGCTTTTCTGTTCCGGTCTGCGGTGCACCCAGCTTCATCCGGATGACAAAGGCACGCCCTGCCTTGAACCGCCTGGGCAGCTGCACATCATAGTAAGTGTTTTTATCCAGATCCAGCCCGATATCCGAGTGCTTGACCTCGAGCCGCTTCCCGGTGCCGAGCAATTCGGCGGAGAGGGACCACGATATCATTTACCGGCCGGTTGAAAACCGTCAGGTAAAGCGTGTCTGACCTGCGGGTATAGTAGCCCAACTTGGAAGGCGGCAGGTCCACGTGTCGCACACCATAGACGGCTAATACACTGGTTTCGCAATTGAATCAGAAAGACAACCGTTTGCATAAGTTACACAGCTGTTTGTTTTTGGGTGTCCTGGACGCCATTTCAGTATAACGCCTTGGCAGCCACAAGTAGGAAAAAAACCAGTATTCATACGAGTGCTGATAAAAAACGGAGGCATTGACGACCTCTTCGGAGCAGGAAATGCGTTAAAGAATGTTAAGCCGGTTGTAAGAAAAACGGACGGTCAATACCTTTATCGCCATGATAACATTTCGTGTATTTTGCCGGACGCTCACTATCCTTCAGTTGGCTGTTGGATGTTACTTGCCGACACATGGCCAATCGCAGGTACCGGGCCTCGTCCTTGATACTGATAGCATTCCTCTCCCTTATGTCAACATTGGTATTCCCCATGCCCATATCGGTACGGTGTCCCGGGATGATGGAAGTTTTTTACTGTGCGTGGCGGATAGCATTCGAGTGGATACGGTTTGGTTTTCGTGCGTGGGTTACCATTCGGTAAAGATTCCTTTTGCGGATCTGTTCAGATCCGGTGGCAAGAAAAATATTGTGATGGAGAAGATGGAAGTATCCCTCCCCGAAGCCTATGTATTCCGGCGTAAGCCCCGGATAAGGAAAATCGGCACAGTCACTCAAAACCCGTTTGTTTCCGGTATTGTGACCAAACCCAATACCGACGATATTGTGGAGCATGCCAAACTTATAAAGATCAGAAAACCATCACTGCTGACCGAGGCTTGCATCTTCTTTTAACGCCATGATTGTCCCCAAACGCGACAATATGGTCGATGGGATCGAAAACGTGATTGTATCACTCTATGCCAAGGGGATGAGTAATAGCGATATCGAAGAACAGATCCGTGAGGTGTATAACTTTGATGTGTCTACTTCGACCATATCCCGTATCACCGAAAAGGTGACTGCGGACATTGTCGCCTGGCAGAACCGTCCCTTAGAACCCGTTTACCTGATCGTGTGGATGGACGGTATTGTCTTTAAGGTCAGGGAAGGCTCCAAGGTCATCAATAAAACGGTCTATATAGCCGTAGGACTGCGCAGGGATGGTAAAAAAGAAGTGCTGGGGCTTTGGTTAGGAAAGAATGAATCCGCTGCCTTTTGGATGAGTGTCCTTACTGATATGAAGGTCAGAGGCGTCGAAGACATCCTCATTACGGCTACAGACAACTTAAATGGTTTTACCGATACCATCAAGAATGTCTTCCCAGAGTCCAAGACACAGATCTGTGTAGTGCACCAAATCCGAAATGCCTGTCGGTATGTGGTATGGAAGGACAAAAAGAACTTTACAGCCGATATGAAACACATTTACAATGCTCCCAATGAAAAGGCTGCCAAGGCCGCTTTAGAGGACTTTGCTAAGAAATGGGACAGCAAATATTCCTATGCAGTTAAAAGCTGGAGAGACAACTGGGAGGATCTAACCGTGTTCTTTGAGTCCCCTGTGGAGATCCGAAAGATCATCTATACCACCAACCTTATTGAAAACCTCAATGGAAAGATCAGGAAGTATACCAAGAACAAATTATCCTTCCCGACCGATGAGGCTGTGATGAAATCTGTATATTTGGCCCTCAGAGAGGCCACTAAAAAGTGGACTATGCCCATTAGGAACTGGGGCGTTGTTTTAAATCAGTTCCTGACGATCTATGAAAAAAGGGTCAGACTCTAAGTAAGAATCTAACCCTCGATATTTTAGTTTACACACTTTCTGGGATAGTGTCTTATATGAAAATGGCATAGATTAGAAAAAATCGTACAAATCCCCGCTATATTTTGATTAGGATACAGATTGCAATAAACTTGAAATCTATCCTTTAGAAGAGGGACAATCGTGATTAGATTAGACTATCCCTTCTTCATTAAATATGTTATTAACCTATCTAATCATTTATTTACTTTTCCAAAGCATCTTTAATCACTACAGCCGCTTGTACTAATGCTATTTTAACAGCCGGTTCATTAGCAATCGGATTTAACAATCCGTAATCGTGAATCAATCCGTTATAAGTGGTAATGGTAGTAGGTACTCCTGCTTCATCTAATTTTCTACCATACGCCAAGCCTTCATCATGTAAAATATCGTTCTCAGCTAATTGAATCAATGTAGGAGGTAAGCCTTGTAATTCTGCTAAACTTGCTTGCGCTGGTGATGCATATATTTCTTTACGTTGCGCTTTATTTGGTAAGTAATTATCCCACATCCATTGCATTAACGGAGTAGTTAAAAATCGTTCTTGAGCATATAGTGTATAAGAAGGTCTTGTAAAATCTGCATCGGTTACAGGCCATAACAATACTTGTAATTTAATTTCAGGGCCTTTTTTGTCTTTAGCCATTAAGGCTACTACCGCTGCCATATTACCTCCTACACTGTTACCTACAACCGCCAGGTTTTTACCATCAACTCCTATTTCTTTACCATGTGCAGCTACCCAGCTTGTTGCGGCATAGGCCTGATTAATAGCTACAGGGTATTGTGCTTCCGGTGATGGGGTGTAATCCGGGAATACCGCTGCTACCCCACTAGCTACCACTAAATCACGTACTAATCTTTTATGCGTAGGGTAATCTCCTAGTATCCATCCCCCACCGTGGAAAAACATAAATACCGGGACATCTTCTTTAGCTCCTTTTGGTTTTACGATGTGTAGGTTAACCGTATAACCGTCTTGCGTAATTGTTTTTTCAGATTCTTCAATACCCGAATAGTCTACGCTTACCGACTTTTGAGCGTCTACCAACACCTGTCGCGCTGCTTCCGGGCTTAAAGTTTCTAATGGTTTTCCGCCACTGGTATTTAGGGCTTTTAAAAATTCTTGGATCCCTGTACTTATTTGAGGATCTTCTTGCCCAAGGTATGGGCGTGGTGCTACTTGTGCCATAATATTTGTTGTTAAAGTGAATACGAAAGCTGCTAACAGCATTTTGAATGTATGATATATGGGTTTCATGATGTTCTATTTTATAAAGTTTTAATTAATTTTTTAACTGTGCATTAAGGCTAATCTTAAAGTTGAAAGCTCCACTAACCGGACAAGTAGCTTCTGCATTTTCAGCTATTTGTTGAAAAGTAGTCTCATCAATTTTAGGTACCTTGGCTACTAAATTTAGTAAAGAATGGGTTATTTTTCCGCCGTCTAAAGTAATGGTAGCATTGGTTTTAAGTTCGGTTACCTCAAACCCTGCTTCGGTTAGGTCTAAACTTAGTTTCATGGTAAAACAACCGGCATGTGCTGCGGCTAATAATTCTTCCGGATTGGTACCAATACCATCTGCAAATCGGCTATTGAATGAATATTGGGTTTGGTTTAAAACGGTACTTCCTGTAGTTAAATGTCCGTTTCCTTCTTTGATACTGCCGTTCCAAACGGCTTGTGCTTTACGTTTCATATCTTTTATTTTTAATTAAACCATCAGTTATTTTGACAGTTCAAAGATATAACCACGTTAGGCCGCTAAAAATGGATATACTCCTATTTTAATTGTACATTTTTCCCTTCTAGATATTTTTTACGAAAAACATTAGGAGCATCCCCTATTTTCTTACTAAAAAGTCGGTTGAAATAGGCCGGATCTTCATAGCCTAAATCGTAGGCAATTTCCTTGGCACTTAAAGTTGTATGTATTAATAAGCGTTTCGCTTCTAATAATATTCTGTCTTTCAACACATCGTTGGGAGCAGGCAATTCAAACCTTTTAAACTTATGGGTTAAGGTTTTAGGGGCCACCCCTAATAAGTCAGCATAATCTGCTACTAAATGTTTAGACCTGTAATGGATTTCTACCAAACGACTGAATTCTCTAAAGAACTCTATTTCATGATGTGGTTGACTCTCTAAAACGCCTAAATGTTGTTTCTTCCAAATTCGAGTAGCTCTTATAATAATTTGTTTTAGGTAAATGCGTAACATTTCTTCTTGAGTAGAGGCTCCCAACTCAAACTCTTCTTGCATTTGTTCCAAAATGGTTCTTATAATCGTATCTTCTTTTACATCCAATACCGTTTTAGGCATCTGGTAGATATTATTAAATAATAATCCATCACAAGCTACCTCGGCATCGTGGATTTGCACACAGTAAAAATCTCGGTTGTAATACATAAAATAGCCATTCGATTCCCCCAAATCAAAGAACTCAACATACTGATTACTATTAATAAAAAATAACGTAGGTGCATCCGTATCGTAATCATTAAAATCTACATTCAATCGTACCCCTTTCGGCGCATAGACAATTTTAATATACCCATCAAACTGAGGACTATTTAACAATTCAAATGAGTCTGCATCAAAAGGAATAAACCCTAAACGCTGGTAATTGGATTGAAATAACTGTGTTGACATAACTCAAATATAGTAATTACTCTTAAAATCGTTGGAATATCCAGAAACGGCATTAAGAGAAGCAATATTGAATGCTATTATTCATAAGGATTATTCCAGTACCTACACCTTTCTTCGAGTATATGATGATCGATTACATTTATGGAATCCGGGAACTTTACCAGAGGAATTGACAATTGATAAACTAAAACAAGAACATTCGTCCTATCCCCGAAATCGAAATATAGCCAATGCTTTTTTCAAAGCTGGTTATATTGAATCCTGGGGACGAGGGATAAATAAAATCATTGATGCTTGTAAAGAGGCAGGATTGCCTGAACCGATTATTGAGGAAGATCAAGGTGGGGTAAGTGTTACTTGTCTAAAAGATATTTATACTGAAGATTACTTTAAAAAACAAAACCTTCCCACAAGACAAGTCAATGCTCTATTATATATTAAGGAACATGGTTCTATAAATAATGCAGAATATCAACGACTTGAAAATATATCCAAACGAACGGCTACCCGTGATTTACAGGAACTGATAAATAAAGAGTTCATTGAAAGAAAAGGAACAACTGGTAAAGGGACTTCTTATATTTTCCGAACCAAAACAGCAATGGGGTCATAAAGGGGCCAAACGGGCCGCAATGGAGCCATGAATTTTCTGATTACAAATAAATCATTCATTATCAATAGTTTTGAATGACCCCATTACCGATTAAGCAGCCAGTATATCAGCTAAAAGCTTTAAATCTTCTATTAATTGGTTCGAGTTCTGTACCATATCGTTCATTCCGAAAGCGTTGGTTCGCCTTTCCAAACCGGTGCTCAGTTAGGCGGTGCATCTTATACTCGCGAGGTCAGCAATGGTAAATGGGAAAAGTTCATGGGGGCAACCGTGTCGGGGTATGTAACGGTGAAGCAGTGATGCAAAGCGGTTGCTCTTTGATCCGGCACCGACCGGCAGCTGCTGAAGGCGAAGCTTCCGGAGATCCTGTCGCTGGGGCTGTCTCACGGCAGCGACGGGCAGCAGGTGGTGCTGGCGGTTTACGGCTTTGAGCTGATAAGGTCGCACCCCAGCCTCAAGTGTCAGCTGTTGAGACCGCTTCCGCAGCGCCGCGAATCATAGTTTTTTGAAGATTGTAGTAGCAATGTGCCCGCCGAAGCCAAATGTATTGCTCATAGCATAGTGTACGTCGCGTTGTTGTGCAGCTTGTAAGGTGAAGTTAAAAGCATCTTTAAACCCAGGTTCTATGTTGATTGAATTTATTGTAGGAGGGATAATGTTTTCCTGAACAGCTTTGATACAGGCTATGGCTTCAACAGCCCCCGCAGCGCCGAGAAGATGCCCTGTCATTGATTTTGTGGCGCTTATATTGAGTTTGGCTTGTCTGCCGAAAACCCTTTCGATAGCTCGCAGTTCGCTGTTGTCGCCCTGCGGTGTAGATGTAGCATGCGTATTTAAGTAATCAATATCCGAGGCAGCAATATTCGCATCTTCCAGTGCCGCAAGCATACCTAAATAGGCGCCCTCTCCATCTGGATGCGTTCCTGTCATGTGATAGGCGTCAGCGGCCATTCCACCTCCGACTATTTCGGCAATGACGGGGGCGCCGCGGCTAATGGCGTGGTCATGGCTTTCCAGGATGATAGCTCCTGCACCTTCACCTATTACGAAACCATCTCTGTTTATATCAAAAGGCCTCGAGGCGATTACCGGATTTTGATTATAAGTTGATAATGCCTTTGACGCATTAAAGCCACCGACGCTGCTTTCGGTTATCGGCGCTTCTGAGCCACCGGTTATTATCATGTCGGCCTTTCCCCACTTGATGTAATTAAAAGCGTCAATTATGGCGGTGTTTGACGTTGCGCAGGCCGAGACGGTGGCAAAGTTGATGCCTCTGAGACCATATTTTATCGATATGACGCCTGCTGCGATATCGACGATCATTTTTGGGATGAAAAAAGGACTGAATCTTGGTGTTCCGTCTCCTTTTGTAAATTCAGTCACTTGTTGTTCGAAGGTTTGGACGCCACCGTTACCGGAGCCCCATATTACGCCAATACGATTCCGGTTAAGCTTATCAAAGTTGATGGAGCCATGTTTGATAGCTTCTTCAACAGCCACCATAGCATATTGCGTAAAGCGGTCATATTTTCGTGCTTCGGCTTTTTCGATATGGTCTAGAGGGTCAAAATCTTTGACCTCGCAAGCAAATTTGGTTTTAAATTTTGCGGTATCAAATCTAGTGATTGGCGCGGCGCCGCTTACACCATTTATAAGCGATGTCCAAAAATCGTTTAAATTGTTTCCTATGGGAGTAACCGCCCCCATTCCGGTTATGACTACGCGTTTCATGTTTTCTATGTTAGCTGCTGGTCAATAATGCGATCTATGTGGTTGGCTGCGATATGGAAGTATTCCGGATCATCCATAATTTTGGCCAGGAGTATATTTCCTTCCACTACGCTGTGAATCAACGCTGCGTATTCTGCTGGATTGACGTTGGCATTGAATTCACCGTTCACCTTTCCCTTGATGATAATTCCCTGAAGCAGACCGATAAACACCCTAAAACTCCGGCGCACGGTGTCTCTCAGGAATAGTAAGTGATCGTCCGCTTCCACTGCTGCATTAAGCATCGGACAGCCACCGATTTTGAAAACCGTTTGCCAATTTGTTACATAGTAATGTATATATGCAAGCAGTGCTTCTTTTGCCGTTGCCTTCTTTTTTATTTCTTCGGTTATACGGTCCAATATAAGCGCGAAACTATATTCATATGTCGAGACCGCTAATTCACTTTTATCTGAAAAGTTGCCATAGATGGCTCCTTTGGTCAACTTCGTTGCTTCTTGAATATCAGACAAGGACGTGCTTCCATAACCCTTTTTGTTAAAGATCGGAGCTGATTTTTGAATGATGAACTTTCTGGTTTCTTCTGCCTTTGACATTCTTTTTGGTACATTAAGATTAAATCGTGAGAGCAAAGATAAAAAAAAATACCGAACGGTATATTTTTTTATCTGTTATTCTTAATGACTTCACCTCCGGTTTGCAGCAGCCGCACAAACTGTATCTGTTAAAATTGATAGAACTGCATCTGTTATGATCTCAATCGGACATAGGTCGGGGGCTATCCGTAAAATGTTTGTTAAAAAGGCGTTCAGAGGGAAAGAGCGGGGGGGTGCACAGCAGTTGTTTAATACATTGACGGCATACTGTGCATCTCATGATATATGTCACCTGTATCTGGGGACAGTTGATTTACTGAAAGCTGCGCACCGCTTTTATGAGCGTAATGGTTTCCAACGGATCAGCAAAGATGACCTCCCTTCTTATTTTCCTACCATGATGGGTGAAAACATTTATTATCAATTATCACTAAAATAATTTATCTCCAATAATGTTTCCTATCGCATTTGTCCTTGCTTAATCTTGCCTAAGGGACACCGTTTCATTTAATTCATGCAGCAGCTGCGCAGCCCTTACAGTACTGTCCGTGCCCATGTACTTTGGACGGACTTTCCTATAGGAATCAAGCACTTCCGCGGCTCGGCGGTACAGGACTGAGTCCAGCTTCGCTGACGGCACCGTCATCGGCCGCGTTGCCAAGGTAACTTTCACCCGTACCGTTTCCGTAGCCGAGATAAACTGCGGTTTGGGGTCGATGGTGCGGACACCGGTAGAGGTCCCGTAGCCTACGATCAGGCCCATCCGGTGGTTGCCGCTACGAAACCTTCAGCGTGGATAGTCGAACAGATAACCGGATAGGATTTAAAGTCTCGTGAAGGATTGACGGAATTCCATCGGACTTTGCTTCGTCTTGTTCTTAAACAATTTGCTAAAACTCTGCGAATGCTCAAACCCCAGTTCATAAGCAATTTCGCCTACGGACAATTCAGTCGTAGACAACTTTTCTTTTGCTTTTTCGATAAGTTTTTCGTGGATATGTTGTTGCATGGTGAATCCCGTTAATTGCTTTAGTAAGCTACCCAGATATTTAGCGGAAATGTTCAGGGAATCCGCAACAAATTCCACTGATGGCAAACCTTTTGATGCCAGATCGTTATGATTGAAATAGTCACTTAAAACATCTTCCAGTTTTCCCAAGATTTGATGATTAGTAATTTTCCGGGTGATGAATTGGCGTTCGTAGAAACGCTGTGCATAGGTGAATAAAAGCTCCAATTGCGCAATAATCACGTCCTGGCTGAATTTATCAGTATTGGAATGGTACTCTGTACGAATGTTCTCAATGATTCCATTCATCATCGTTTCTTCTTTATCGGAAAGAAATAAGGCTTCGTTGGCTGCGTAGCTAAAATACTCATACTGTTTTATCTTTTTTGCCAATGGCGAATTCCACAGAAAATCGGGGTGGATAAGCAACATCCAGCCCTGCAGATTGGGGGGCAATCCTCCCTGTTCGCCACGCAAAATTTGCCCCGGGGACATAAAAGCCATCAGGCCTTCATCAAAATCATATTTCTGCTGCCCGTACAGTAAATTATTGCAGCCACGTTTCAGCGACACGGCATAAAACTCAATGATAACAGTATTTACATCCAATTCATTAGTGAATTCTGACACATCAACAATGCTGATAAGCGGATGGTTGGGCTTTTCAATTCCCGCCAAACGGTGCGCTTCTGTAATGGATTTTACACGGTAGGGACTGTTGTTTTTCATTTGTTTTGATTGCTTGATGTCGTCAAGACCTTATAAACGGATATTTCAGCCAAATCATCACCAACGGCAATAGCAAAAACGGGATTTCCATTAAGGCTATTCTAAAGTTTCCCACATTGATGGCCAATGCCATAATGATAACGATAGAGATAGCATTGAATATATTACCTAATAAAAATGTTTTGGGAAATAAAAGCAACACGCCGATGAGAAACATTGCAATACCCACTACCGGAACAAGCGTTGGCTTGATGCCCAAATCGGTCATCATTTTGAGCGATTCGGGATGGCTTTTTACGTTGAAGGAATCCCAGCCGTGCTTGAATGACAGGCCTACCGAAACCAACAACAGGATGAGGGAAATGATGCTTTTTATCATTATCTGATTTTTAAAATGAACGAACCAAACTAAGTCTTTTGATCGCCTTAAATTCTCTGTGACCATAGTTCAACAATACATTGGGAATTAGCCGGGTGGCTAATTTTATAATCCGGATTGGAAAAGGCTTCAGTTCTTTTTTGTTGTTCAAAAGCCCGTCGATGGATATTTTTACCATTTTTTCAGCGGTCATCATCATTGCCGGGTTCGGCTGTTTCACCCATTCATTTTGAAGATTTGTTTTCACACCCGGAGGGATCATTTCAAAAACGTTCACATTGGTATCTTCCAATTGCAGTCGCAATGCTTGCGTGTAAGCTCTGACCGCGGCTTTTGTAGCACTGTAAATTGGTGCAGGCGTATAACTCATAAAAGCAATTCCGGAACTGACATTCACAATACCTGCCGACTTTTGCTTGAGCAAATGCGGTAAAAACTGATGCACCATTTGGACCGTTCCTGTTAGATTGGTGGCAATTTCACGGTTGATGTTTTCCAAATCCAAAGACTGGTCCTGTAAGTCTATCAGACGCATCAATCCGGCGTTGTTGATGATGAGGTTTAAATCGGGATATAGCGTAGTGACGGTATTGAATAAGTCTTGTATGTCTTTCGGATTGCTCACATCGCTTTGAAAAGTATGTACATCGGGAAACCGCTTTTTGGTTTCCTGCAATGCTTCGGGTTTTCGGCCGGTAATGATGACTTTTGAACCGACTTCAGTGAGCTGCTTTACAAATTCCAAACCTATGCCGCTGGTTCCTCCGGTGATCAGGACGGTGCTGTTTTTTAAATCCATTTTTCTGATATTTTAGTAAATCAAAGTTCAGCAGAAATAAAGAAACGGCTGTAACCAAAAGTCGGATTGTTGTAGTGAAAAGGGAGAATACGATAGTCCTGGCTGTTATGGCCGTTTCGGTATCTTGCCATAGAACGGATAGTGATCAAAAGGATCTTCCTTATCGGTCACGCTGTCTTCAGTATCCCTTCTCCATTCCCTCAGGCGTATGGCCAACTCCTGGCGGACTTTGGTATAGCCCGGATCCTTCGCTAGGTTTCTTAACTGATCGGGGTCTTTTTGCAGATCATACAGTTCTTCAGCCGGTCTTTTGTCCAAACTCCATAAGCGCAGCTTTTCATAGGCAGGGTCATCTTGGTTTTCCAGCAGCAGTTTCTTGGTCCCCCCATCGTCTATATCTCCAAAGAACCTGTTTGATTCTAAATTTTCCGGATCTCCCGCAGGCCATCGGTCCGGACGCAGGTTATTGATATACAGGAACCGCTCGGTCCGGATTGCCCGCATCGGATAGCCCAGGTTGTTGGCCCGCACGTAGGCATGCCTTTCCCTTTCGGTGAAAATTTCGGTACGTGGGTGTTTGCTCTTGCCGGTTTCAAGTAGCGGTAAAAGGGATTGGCCTTCCATTGATTCTGGCACCTCCATGCCTGCTACTGAGAGAAAAGTCGGTGCCAGATCGATCAGACTAACCATCTCGCTGGTTCTTTGTCCTTTAAAATGTCTGCCCCACCGCATAATGAGCGGAACATTGGTGCTCCCGTCGTAGGCATTCGCTTTGACCCTCGGAAAGGGCATCCCGTTATCGCTTGTGACCACAATCAAGGTCTCATCATAAATTCCTTTTTCCTTGAGCAGGGCTATCGCCTTTTCGATGGTTTGATCAAAACGTTTCGACTCCGCGTAATAGTCGAGAAAATCCTCACGCACCACGTCGCTGTCCGGTAACCATGCAGGTATCTCTACCATCATGGAATCAATGCCCATGCTTTCTTTAAGCGATCGGCTATAGGGCCGGTGCGGGTCCAAGCTACCCAGCCAGAAACAGAAAGGTGCGTCTGCTGGCTGATCCTGCATGAAATCCTCGAAACTTTTGTAGGATTTGCCTGCGGGATTTTCGGTATAACCCCCTTTCCGGAAGTCCCCGGGCCCCCAACCTTTTCCCTGCAGGCCTACGCGATACCCGTTTTCAGCCAAGATACGGGCATAATTTTCATGTTTCAGGTGGAGTGTCCCATGCAGGTTACCCCCTTCAGCCAGCTGATGAGGATATTTGCCCGTCAAGATGCTCGCCCTGGACGGGGTACAGGAAGACGCAGTGCAATAGGCACGCTCAAAGACCACGCCGTCTTTGGCCAAGCTATCCATACCCGGAGTGGTAATGGTGCTGTCGCCATAAAGGGGCAAGGTCTTGGAAAGATCATCCGCAATGATCAGCAGGATATTCGGTTTTTGGTTTTGCAGTTCCTGTCCGAAGGCACACGAAGCAGTGCACAACGATAAGACGATTAAAAGTGTTCTTGTATCTACCATAATCTGCCACTCTGAAGATCAGATAAATGTAACGAGAAAATAAACGATTCACAAGGTCGTAGAGCTGATGCGCACCGGTATGCGGACACCGGGTGCTGAGCAACTGAAACAAATATTCGATACGTTTACAAATGATGCACCGGCATTTTTGAAGTCACTCAATCAGAATAAAAGAACGATGATATCACGAAAGTTCCGAAAGAAAGTCCGCCGGTGAATCGCGAGGCGATCTTATCCATGAATAATAATGATACCTTTGTGTGTCAGGTCGGTAGAAGGAAGGTAAAATAAAAATCAACGCATTATGACAACAAAAAAATCTAGAGGTCTACTGGGTGACCGGCCATGAAAGCATTTACGAGGACAACTTACGGAGGGCCGGAGATCCTCCGACTGGAAGAAGTTGAAAGACCATCGGTAAAACCAAACCACATCCTGGTTAGAGTGATGGCAAACTCAACGAATCCCGCAGACTGGCATATCCTTCGCGGGAAACCCTTTTTTGCCCGGTTTTCTTTTGGGCTGCTCAGACCCCGCGGTAAAATTCCAGGTGCGGACTTTGCAGGTATAATTGAGGAAGTCGGTAAAGACGTCCCTCAATTCAAAGCCGGAGACCGGGTATTTGGGGAGATGCTTGAAGGAGGCGCTTTCGCCGAATATACCTGTGCACCGGCAGACGTTTGTGCAATCATGCCCGAAGGATCAGATTTTGCAACCATGGCAAGCGTGCCTGTCGCCGGACTGACGGCTTTGCAGGCGCTTATCACGCATGGGCGGCTCCAGGAAGGGGAATCTGTTTTAATCAACGGTTCTTCCGGTGGCGTTGGTCATTTCGCGGTCCAGATCGCAAAAGCCTTCGGTGCCAAGGTAACCGCCGTCTGTTCCGGCAAAAACACCGGATTCGTGACAGCATTGGGGGCCGACCGCGTCATCGCATACGACAAGGAAGATATCCACCGCCATGAAGGAAAGTACGATCTCATCGTAGATACACACGGCAATCTGACCCTCAGGGATTATCAGCGAATGGGGCGGCGGGGCGTCATCGTCGGCTTTACAACGCTGGGCCACATGATGTCTCTGCTCATAAAAAAGACATTTAGCAAATTTCCGCTGATCCAATTTACAGCTGAAGCCAACGCCAGTGATTTAGCGACACTGGCATCGTTGGTCCAGGCGGAGAAAGTTAAGGTACATATCGAAAAAATCTATCCATTTACCGAAATTCCGGACGCAATAGCGCATATCGAAGCCATGCGCACCAAAGGGAAAGTGGCTATTAAAATTGGGCCGCAAACTTAACCAATTGATAACACCGCTCCCCACATTTGCTAGAAATTTTTCATTGCGTTTAGGTCGTCCCCATCACACTATTGAAGCATTATATCCGAACCTTTCTTTAAACGAAGCAGAAAAGTGAGAAAAATTCTCAAATCCAACTTGCAGATAAACCTCAGAAGGTTTCTGTTTTTTTTCTGAAATTAAAAAATGGGCTTTATCTAAACGCATATCCTTCAACCATTTTGCAGGTGTTTGGGAGAACGTTTTCCTGAAATCTCTTTTAAAAGTTGAAATACTTCTCCCTGTCAGTTTTGCGAATTGTTTTATAGGCACATTGTAGGTAAAATGGTTATTCATAAAGGCTTCCAAATCAATTTTGAAAGGTTCGCTAAAATCAAAAAGCAAGTCTTTCAGTCTTGGATCGTATGCTAACAAAAGTTCAATTGCTTCTTTGGTTTTCAGTTCTGACAATCGTTTAGTTAGTTGTCCGGGTTGCTCAAAATAAGGAAGCAGCGAATCAAAAAATCCTGCTATAAAACGATTTTGATTGAGTTTAAGCATCGTTTTGCCGGTATAAGGCAAGGAGACAGCGATGTCATTTTCGGCACCGTATTTTCTTAACGTTTCCTGGTCTAAAATGATACCGACGGACTTAAAAGGCTTTCCGTCAGCCGAGGGGATTTTAACCGTTTTGGCTAATTGGTTCCTTTTCAGCAGCCCTATTGTTCCAGGCGTATATAGCTGTGTTTCTTCGTTATTGTAAACACGCCCTTCTCCTGATAGGAGCATAGACAATGTATGCTCTCCCCAAAATTGCTCTTGGCTAAACTGTTGCTTGCTCGTGTAAGAAAGCAATATATTATGCTGGACAATATCTATCGTTTCCATTGCATTTGGTACTACTTTATTTGACTTGCAAGAATTTTATCCATCAATTTATCTGAGGTTATTTTCTTAACAAAAAGAATGGGTTTAGCCAAGTAACCTTTTGCATATCTCGCTTTTGGACTTTTTGATTCAATGGCTTTCTTTATCAGTTCCGCAATAATAATCGGGTCGGAACTTTTATCATCACTGTTTTTAATCATATTTGCAAATTTTGATACCATGTCTCTGTATGCTCCATTGCCTGATGTCTCCATCAAATTATCATAGGCGATATTGCTCCATTCTGATTTAATGGCACCCGGTTGGATAACGATTACATCAATGCCAAAAGGTTTGACTTCGTTTCTCAAACTATCACTCAAACCTTCCAATGCAAATTTACTGGCATGGTACCAACCGGCCAATGGTCCAGCCAATTTCCCACCAACCGAAGATATGTTTACAATTTTCCCAAATTTATTCCTGCGCATATAAGGCAAGACCAATTGCGTCAGCCTCATCGCCCCAAAGACATTGACCTCCAACTGGTGCTTAGCATCTTTCATGGGTACATCTTCAATGGCACCGTGTGAACCAAATCCCGCACTGTTGACCAAAATATCAATCCGTCCACCGGTTTCTCCTAAAATTTGTTTGACACAAGCCGTGATAGTTTCATCCTTGGTTACATCTAAAGCAATAGGCTTGACTCCAAATACCTTTAAGTCTTCCATCTTTTCTAGTCTACGCGCCGCGCCATATACTTCATAACCGTTCTGTGCCAATAGTCTTGCAGTTTCTTTACCCATCCCTGCAGATGCCCCTGTGATCAATACGACTTTTTTCATCTTTCTGAGTTTTACTTTGAACAATAGCACAAAGTTGGACTTTTTATAAGCCGGATGTTTTGCTCACAGGTTCAAATCTGTTTGGTCAGAAGCTCAAACAACAGTCACTATTAGCCACTTGGATACAACCTCGTTCAAAAATCTGTCGAAAGGGATAGGGATTTGAAGGTTTTCATATTTTGAGCCAGACCATTAATCTTGGAAGTCGCCCTATCGTAGGCATCGCTTCCCATAAATAGTTGTATCGGCGGATTAGGGTTGCTGACAAGTTCCATAAAGACAGCTGCTACTTTATCGGGATCTCCGATTTGCTGCCCATCTGTAGATTTAAATTTTTTGTGAGCGGTTCTGATGTGTTCATAATCGGGAAGCTGTTGTTCACTTAAAGCAATCGATTCTTCTTTGGCAAAACTAGTCCTAAACCAACCAGGAGAGACAACGGAAACATGAATGCCCAAAGGATTAAGTTCGTTTGCCAAACCTTCAGACAATCCATTGATAGCAGCTTTGGCGGCTCCGTAAACTGACCACCCCAATCCCGGTGCAAAGCCTGCTATGGATGAGATATTAATGATATGACCGGATTTTGCCTTTCGCATATAGGGAAGTGCCGCTTGTATGACTTTGATTACGGCAAAGAAATTAACGTCAAAGCTTTGTTGAATTTCTGCTTCTTCCAATTCTTCCAGCGCACCTCCTGTTCCATATCCGGCATTGTTGACTACAACGTCAATTTTTCCAAATTTATCAACGGCAGCTTTCATGGAAGTTTTAATTGAAGCAGAACTGGTCAGGTCAACTTCAAGAGGCAAAAAATTTGCAGCGTAGTCGTTGCCAAATACGGCTGTTAATGCCGTTGCATTTCTGCTGGTGGCAGCTACACTTTCTCCCTTTTGCAAAAGTTGTTTGGTAACCGACAAGCCCAGGCCTTTTGATGCTCCTGTGATGAACCATACTTTTTTACTTTCCATATCCTTTAATTTGTTAGGACAAAGGTATGGTTGAATGTAGGATGCTGTTTACCTAAATCAAGCGGATGCTATCGAAATTCAAACAAGGCGAACCGCGGTAGGCGTGGTATCGGTATGTTTCTTAAAAAAGTAGGTGAAATGGGCAGGTTGTGCAAAACCCAGGCAATAGCTTATTTGAGATACATTCCAATCGGTGTGTTTCAATAAGGCTGTTGCTTCAGATACCAATCGTTCCGCTATGTGATCGGTAGTTGTTTTTCCGGTTGTTAAGCGTACTGCACGATTAAGGTGATTGATGTGAACGGAAAGCCTTTCGGCAAAATCACCGGCGGAACGCATATTGATAACTTGTTCCGGCGACGCTATCGGGAATTGGCTTTCCAGTAGTTCGGTAAATATAGCAGTAATCCGGGCATTGGAGTCCGGATGCCGGTACCGTTGTTCCTCCGGTTGCATTTTCATTGCGTAATGAATTAGCTCAGACACCTGATTGCGTAGCAAATCGTATTTAAAGCGATAGCCAGAACGGTTTTCCACTACTATTTTTTCAAATAAACTTGCCACTTCCCGGTCTTGCGTTTCATTTAAGCGATATACCGGCTTCCCGCCCGGAAGAAAGACAGGAAGGTCGTGAATACCGTTTCTTTGGTTTTCTGTGAAAAAAGATTCCTTAAAAAGGCAAAAGAATCCGGTTGCTTTCTTATCCAGACGCTCAAATTGATAGGGAACAGCCGGGTTAAAAAAAAGCAAGGTGCTTCCATCAATAGCGATGCTCTTATCGGCATAATGACAACGGTGCTTCCCGCGGATCAGCATAATTTTATAAAAATCATACCGCGCATAAGGCGCCTGCGACCGGCCATGATTGCTATCAGATAGCTGAAAGACATTAAAATCCCCGGCACCAATGGGAGGAAGTGTTGGTGTTTTATCGAATTTATGCGTATAAAACGCTTCAAGGCTTTTGATATCCGGCATACTGCAAAATTAGCGGATTCTGACTATACCGTGAATATGCATCCGGCGCGCTTTTATGTCAGCCGATTTTAGAAGCTCAATAAAAATCCAAAAGCGTGGGTAATTGATCTACGGGAGAATGACGGGGGGAATATTTGCTCCGACGTATAAAGCGGTATAGCCGTTTTTTAGATTCTATAATTTTGACACATACATAGGGACGAATCACAACTGGACTAAGTAAGCCAGAAGGAAGTAATTCATCGTTTTTATTCCAATGCTTATAGGTAGTGAAAGTAGTACGTCGTGAAGGACGGTCAGTATTAGTCAAAATTTATTTGATGGTAATTATTGTTCCGGTAATATCGGTCTTCGTATTCATTTCGCTGTCATTCGTTTCAAATTTTAGCAGTTCGGTATAAGGGTCGCCTGTCAGCCCAAGTGCTGATGCAAATGCTGGTTCCGTCTTCCATCCTTGCCGTTTGAGTTCAATAATTCGTTGTCTGAATTTTTCTCCGTGTCTGTTTAGCAAATTATGTTCAACTATTAAATGTCTGTATGCAAATTGTTGTCTTGTCGGAATACTTTGTCCAAAAATCTCAATTTCAAAACCGTCCAAAAGAAATTGGCAACAACAGCCCGTGTGTCTGAACTTCGTTGCTCTCTGATTGTAAAGCTTTTTTCGTTACTAAAATTGTCTGTGACTGACTTTTGAAACTCTTGTCTGTCCGCGAAACAGCAGATAATATCAAGGTCGCTATTTTCAATGTCAATGTTTATGGGTATTGTCCCCACAAGAACGGGATCAAACTGTTTAAGCTTTGATAAAACTTTACGTAGGTTCCGCAGACCCTCCGCTTTCGCGCCGAACGGTACACAATCAAATAGAAATCTAAAAAGGATTGGGTTTAAGGAACAGGCCAATTAGACTACCTTTTCTATTTTTTCAAACAAAAGAGATTCCCCTATGTACTAAGAATAAGTAACCAGTCCACGCTGACAGTATGAGGAAAGCGGGAGCCCTGGTTTTTGCAGCATTTCACTTGCCTTTTAATCTTAAATAAGTTTAGTTATGTCACATCAACAATTTCAGGACTGCATTGACGCCTGCAATGCCTGTGCAGTCATCTGCAATCATTGCGCGATCGCGTGTTTGAATGAAGAAGATGTAAGCCATCTTAAAAAATGTATCCAATTGGATATGGAGTGTGCGGCAATTTGCCGGTCTGCTGCGGAAGTGATGAGCCTTGGAAGCAATTACAGTGAACAGCTTTGTAGGATTTGCGCCGAAATCTGTAACGCCTGCGCTGAAGAATGCGAAAGACATGCCCAAACGGGTATGGAACACTGCCGCGAATGTGCAGAAGCGTGCCGAAAATGTGCACAGGCGTGCCAGGAAATGGTTCATAGCGCTTGAAAATACGCAAGGACATCATAATCGCTAGCGGCCCGGTTGTTACGGCATGCTACCCCGCATACTGGGCCGCTGGTATTTACCCGAGAGACCGGCAGGGCCTAATATGGAAACAACCGTGGCGGATAATCACAACCACGAAGGATGATCACCCGGAATCCCATATACATGCGGTGACGCGGTTCGTGAGGGGCACGGAGCGGATCTGTGCGGAGTCCACGATGGTCACGGCCATTCATTTCAGTCGAAAGCTGATTCAAGAGTTGAATCGGCTTTCCATTTTTGCCTATCCGTGCAATCCGGTTGCATAAGTGGTCAAAGCAACTATTTTTTTGCATCCATCGTTGTTTTTGAAACAGATTGGCTATTTTTGCCATGCAGTGAAAACGATTCGGTTCATATTGGGTACATTACTGCTGGCATTTAGCATGCTGCCCTGCGCAGACACTTGTGCAGCAGATATATCCCGCCCCGGGGAAGTGCACGATTCCCACGCGCATGAAAACCGGGATGCGGGAGGTGACCTTTGCAGCCCGTTCTGCGTATGCGGTTGCTGCAGTACACCGGTCGTCATGAAGTTCTCCCCGCGTTATGCAGCGGCCGTTCCCATCTCTCTACCCAAACGGCAGTACCCTGTTTACCGTTTTGCCTTTTCCCCTTTATTCATTGACAACATCTGGCAGCCGCCTAAGATTAATGCTTAATAACTGATTTTCCGTATCCGGGAAATCCTGGCCCATATCTTCAATTTGGGTGCAGGTTATCTGCCTGTGATCGGTTTTCCCGTTGCGCACGGGAGACGGACAGATGAAGTGGTTTGCATTAATCAAGACGAACGTGTTAGATTCAATCATAAAATTCAGTATAAAGAACAAGGCCATAGTTGGCCTGATGACTCTGCTGCTTATCGTGTGGGGCGTCTGGAGCGCGTCAAAGCTACCCATCGACGCGGTGCCCGACATCACCAACAACCAAGTACAGATCATCACGGTCTGCCCGACGCTTGCCGGGCAGGAAGTGGAGCAACTGGTGACATTTCCCATTGAACTTGCCATTGCTAACGTGCCCGGCATCGAAGAGACGCGGAGCATTTCCCGTTTCGGGCTTTCCGTGATCACCGCCATATTTGAGGAAGACGTTGACATCTATTTTGCCCGGCAACTCATCAACGAGCGGCTGCAGGAAGCCGTCGAACAGATACCCGAGGGCGTGGGTTCGCCGGAGATGGCTCCGGTCAGTACCGGCCTGGGCGAAGTCTATCAGTATATCCTCCATCCGAAGGCCGGAAGCGAGGGTAAGTACGATGCCAAGGACCTGCGCACCATGCAGGACTGGATCGTGCGGCGGCAACTCAGCGGTACACCCGGTGTGGCCGAAATCAACAGCTTCGGAGGTGAGCTCAAACAATATGAGGTAGCCATAAACCCCAATCGCCTGCGGGCCATGGATGTATCGGTCACCGACATATTCAACGCCTTGGAGGCAAACAACCAGAATACAGGGGGTGCCTATATCGACAAAAAGCCCAATGCGTATTTCATCCGTGGCGTCGGCCTGGTGACCTCATTGGACGATGTTCGGAAAATCGCGGTAAAGAACGTTCCGGGGCGCGTTCCGGTATTCGTCCGGGATGTAGCCGAGGTTCGCTTCGGCAGCGCAGTGCGTTACGGCGCGTTAACCTATAACGGGGAAGTCGACGCCGTTGGCGGGGTGGTGATGATGCTCAAAGGAGAGAACAGCAACGAGGTGGTCAGGCGGGTCAAGGAGAAAATCCCGGTGATCCAGAAGTCTCTGCCCGAGGATGTTGTGATCGAACCCTACCTGGACCGTACTGAATTGGTCGGGAGGGCCATCCGTACGGTGGAAAAGAACCTGATTGAGGGGGCACTGATCGTGATCTTCGTGCTGGTGCTTTTCCTTGGTAACCTGCGGGCAGGCCTGATTGTAGCATCCGCCATCCCGCTGTCCATGCTTTTCGCGCTTGGCATGATGCGGGTATTCGGGGTGAGCGCCAACCTGATGAGCCTCGGTGCCATCGACTTCGGGCTGATTGTGGACGGGGCCGTCATCGTTGTGGAGGCTACGCTGCATCACCTGGGCCTGCGGAAGTCAACCGCGCGGCTCACGCAGGCAGAAATGGACGAGGAGGTCTATGTCTCGGCTTCCAAGATCCGGACCAGTGCGGCATTCGGCGAGATCATCATCCTGATTGTTTACATCCCTATCCTGACGCTCGTCGGTGTGGAGGGCAAAATGTTTACCCCGATGGCCCAGACCGTGAGTTTTGCTATTTTCGGGGCGCTCATCCTCTCAATGACTTACATCCCGATGATGTCGGCGCTGTTCCTTTCAAAGAAAGGAGAATATAAGGAGACATTTTCAGACCGCATGATGGCCTGGCTGCAACGCAGGTACCAGCCCCTGCTCCGGAAAGCCATAAGCGTGAAATATACGGTGATCACTGTCACGGTGGGCTTGTTTGCTGTGAGCCTTTGGGTGTTCCGCGGTATGGGCGGGGAGTTCATTCCGCAATTACAAGAAGGTGATTTTGCCTTCCACTGCATTCTGCCGCAGGGGAGTTCCCTTGAGCAGAGCATCGAAACCTCCATGCAGGCTTCCAGGATACTGAAATCGTTTGACGAGGTGAAGATGGTGGTCGGTAAGACCGGAGCAGCCGAAGTGCCCACGGACCCCATGCCTCCGGAAGCGACCGACATGATGATTATCCTGAAGCCCAAGGAAGAATGGAAAACGGAACGGTCATACAATGAACTGGGCGACGCGATGATGGAGGCCTTGGAGGTAATACCCGGGGTGTTCTTCGAGAAGAACCAACCCATCCAGATGCGGTTCAACGAGCTGATGACGGGTATCCGGCAGGACGTGGCCGTCAAGATATTCGGCGAGAATCTCGATACGCTCGTCTCCTATGCCAACGAGGTAAGCCGGGTGATCCAGAGCGTCAATGGGGCCACGGCACCTCTGGTCGAGCGGGTCGGCGGGCTACCGCAGATCAATGTGGAATATGACCGCACGAGGCTGGCAGGCTACGGACTGAACGTTGAAACGGTCAACGATGTACTGAGCACCGCCTTCGCCGGCAAAGCCGCGGGACTGGTTTTCGAGGATGAACGGCGGTTTGACCTGGTGGTGCGGCTGGACAGCGCATACCGCACGGGCATCGACGACGTGAATAACCTGATGGTGTCGACGCCTACTGGAACGCAGATACCGCTTTCGCAGCTGGCTACCATCGATTACAAACTGGGGCCCGCGCAGATCAGCCGGGAACAAAGCCAGCGCCGCATCGTGGTCGGCTTTAACGTCTCGGGCAGGGACGTGGAGAGCGTGGTGGAAGAAATCCAGTCCAAGCTGGATCAGCAGGTGGAACTGCCACCGGGCTACTATTTCACCTATGGGGGGCAGTTTGAAAACCTGAGGGAAGCCAGTGACCGACTGATGGTCGCCGTGCCGGTATCCCTGCTGCTGATCTTTATGCTGTTGTACTTCACATTTGGATCCTTCAAGCAGGCCATACTGATTTTTACGGCCATCCCGATGAGCGCGGTCGGTGGGGTATTCGCGTTGGTACTCCGGGACATGCCGTTCAGTATCAGCGCCGGAATAGGTTTCATCGCACTGTTCGGTGTTGCGGTGCTCAACGGCATTGTCCTGATCGGCACATTCAATCAACTTGCCAAAGAAGGGGTTACCGATGCCGTCCAGCGTGTGATGGAAGGCACCAAAACCCGTTTGCGCCCTGTATTGATGACCGCCACAGTGGCCAGCCTGGGTTTCCTGCCAATGGCCATTAGTACCGGTGCCGGTGCTGAGGTGCAGAAGCCTTTGGCAACGGTCGTTATTGGCGGCCTGGTGACGGCAACGTTCCTCACCCTGTTCGTCCTGCCTTTGCTTTATTTATTATTCAACCGTAAAATAAGTGTACGTATGAAATCAACGGCAACAGTCCTGTTCATTTTTATGCTGATCGGGCTCGGCAGTATAGTATCTGCCCAAGAGCGGATCACTGTAACAGCAGCGGTGGATACCGCCCTGAAAAACAATCGGGGTCTCGCCGTGAATCGGTCGGAAATCAATCAGGCGGGATATGCCGTCAGAGCCGCGGCGGATATTCCCAAGACCGGTGTCTTCGTCGAAAACGAGGATTTCCGCCCATCCGATCAGGTGGGCATCCTTAAGGTCGGCGTGTCCCAGGAACTTCCCTGGCCGGGGCTTTACGCTGCACGCCGGGCGTATTTCCGCGAGCAGCTCAAATACCATGAGCTGAACACCGATGCGCTCAACGCAGCGATTGCCCGGGACGTGCGCACAGCCTACTATAAACTCTGGTATCTGCAGGATAAGCTGGTATTGCTTGAGCGACTTGACAGCATTTATACGGATACGTATGACGCCGCCCGCCTTCGGGTTGAAACAGGTGATGCTCCGGGCCTCGACCGGATAGCCGCGGAAGCCAAAATGAAGGAACTCCGCGCGATGAAGGAGCAGAACAGGAGAGATATGCAGGTACAGCAGCAGCAGCTCATGATGCTGCTGGATGTTGGTCGGTGGCTGCTGCCCGTGGCCGAACCATTGGAGAAGCTGCCGGTTTCGGCAGGTTCTGCCGATTCTTCCCATCCATTGATAGCGCTCCAGGAACAAAGCGTAGACATTGCGGCAGCGAATGTCAGGGTGCAGAAACAGGGCGTGATGCCCCACTTTTCGGGCCGGTTTTTCTCCCAGAAGCTGTGGGGTGCAAAAGACCCGTTTTCGGGTTTTTCGGTAACCGCGGCTTTCCCCTTTTTCGGGATGGGCGCCTACCGCAATAAGGTACGGGAAGCCGATGCAGGCATGAAAGCGGCTGAGGCACGGCTTTCCTACCAAACTCAGCAGTTGGAGACCCGGCGGAACAACGCACTATCCGAAATCGGGCGTAACCAGGCCCTGCTGCAGTTTTATGAAACAGCTGGGCTCCGGCAGGCCGACGAGATTATCGCGGCGGCTACCCAGAGCTACAATGCCGGCGAGATCGGTTTTGCCGAACTCAGCCAATTCATCGGCCAGGCCGTATCCACGCGTAACAGCTATCTGGACGCGCTTAATCAATACAACCAGTCGGTTATTGAATACAACTATTTGAATAACGATTAATAGAAATAATAGATACAATGAAGCGGAATATTTTTACGGCGGTGGCATTGGCAAGTATGTTAATGTTTCTGGCATGTGGGGGTGGACATTCGGCGGATGACGGTCATGGCCACGGCGCGTCCGGGGAGCATGGTGAAGAGGGCCACGGGGAAAGTACGTCGATGAACGCCGTGCTCAGTGCGGAGCAGATCAAGGCAGTCGGAGTTGAATTGGGGGAAATCGAGCGAAGGAAGCTCAACGCTTCCATCGCCGTAGTTGGCAGGCTGGAGGTACCCAACTTCAGCAAGGCGAATGCCACTTCGCTGTACGGCGGTGTTATACAGCGATTGCTGGTACAAGTGGGCAGTACGGTCAGAAAAGGTCAGGTCATTGCCACGATTGCCGATCCGGAGTTCCTACGGTTGCAGGAGGAATACCTCACCCTTGAAAGCCGGATCATTTTTGCCTCCCAGGAACTAAAGCGGCAGCAGGAGCTTAACGCGGGCAACGCGGGTGCACTGCGGAACCTACAGAGGGCCGAAGCGGAACTCAATGCGTTACAGACCCGGCAAGCCTCACTGGAACAGCAATTACAGCTGATGGGGCTTGACCCGGCAAATTTGGACAGGGATAACCTGCGGTCGTCCCTTCAGGTAAAAAGTCCCGTAGATGGTACCGTCAGCAACGTGTTTGCCAAGGTGGGCAGCTACGTCGATGTCTCCTCACCCGTAGCAGAAATTGTTGATAACGGTGACATTCACGCAGATCTGAGCGTGTTCGAAAAGGATCTCCCATCTGTCCGGATCGGGCAGACAGTGAATTTCTCGTTAACCAATAACCCAGGGCAGATGTACGAAGCGGAGGTGTTCAGCATCGGGGCTGCATTTGAAGGCGATGGAAAGTCAGTGCCGGTGCATTGTACCATAAAAGGCGACAAGACCGGCCTGATCGACGGGATGAGTATCAATGGCCAGATCAGCCGTGAAGACGTGGAAGCTTCGACTGTGCCGGATGAGGCAATCGTGGATGCAGATGGCAAATATTACATCTTCGCGGTCACCGATAAAAAGCCGGAGGAGGAAGCGCATGCCCATGATCACGGAGCGGAAGAAGAAGGAAGCTTGAACTTTGAAAAGATAGAAGTAGCAAAAGGGGAGGCCAGCCTAGGATATACGGCCATAACACCGGTTACGGAATTGCCAGCTGGGTCAAAAATAGTAATCAAGGGCGCCTTTTTCATCAACGCAAAAATGAGCAACACGGGTGGCCACAGCCATTGATCAGAGTACGCAGTATGCATGTGGGAAGCTGATGTGGAGGGGGAAACGGAACCATTAAAAGCGATCGGAAATCAAAACCACGGCAACTATGTTCGTAACAGAAGGAACGAAAAAATAATTATATATGGAGAAGCTGAAAAAAGAACTGTCGCTCATCCTTCCGGGTATACCTGATGAACGGGATCAGTGTGTTCAGCGGTTAATTGGCCGCTTAAAAGATGTAAGGGGTCTACAAGACGTTCACATCGCCAATGGAAGCGGAGATCAGCCGCTGTTATGCTTCCATTACGATCCTGGCATCCTGTCCACAGCGAAGGTCGAACGGCTGGCCAAACAGGCCGGCGCAGAGATTACAGGCAAATACGGACACCTATTGGTAGAGGTGGATGGCGTGCGCCATGCGCGTCATGCCCGTAAGCTCGAAGTAAAACTGTCAGCGTCGAAGGGCGTTGTCCAGGCTTCGGTTGCTCCGTCGGGGATGGTTCAGGTCGAATTTGAATCAGGCATTACCGACGAAAAAGCCATCCGGGACATGCTCCGGAAATCGGGACTGCGACCATGTGGCTCTGGAAGCGGCGGTGCTGCGGAACATGCAGCGCAGATGGATGATGATCACCAACATGATCACAGCGGGATCTTCGGAAGCAATACCGAACTGATATTCGCAATACTATCGGGTGTATTGCTGGGAGTCGGTTATGGGCTATCCTATACCGGCGTTCCCAATTGGGTGAGCTTGGCATTGTATATAGGAGCGTACTTTTTCGGCGGGTTTTTCACGGCTAAAGAGGCAATTGAAACAGTGGCCAAAGGCGGGTTTGAAATCGACTTCCTCATGCTGGTAGCCGCGATCGGTGCGGCCATATTGGGCGAATGGGCCGAAGGTGCGCTGCTGTTGTTCCTATTCAGCCTGGGCCACGCCCTAGAGCACTACGCCATGGGCAGGGCACGCAAGTCGATAGCGGCGCTTACGGAACTGGCCCCCAGAACGGCAATGCTTAAAAGGGATGGGAAGACCAAGGAAATCGGTATCGATCAGCTGTCGGTTGGCGATGTCATTGTGGTAAGGCCGAACAGCAAGATCTCGGCAGACGGCGTTGTGGTTTCGGGGGAAAGCTCCGTTAACCAGGCACCTATCACAGGCGAAAGCGTTCCAGTTGATAAAAGCCCCGTGGATGACCCAGGAAGGGACTGGTCGGCCGTCACAGATATCAAGGATGAAAACCGCGTATTCTCAGGGACGATAAACGGAGACAGTACGCTGGAGGTGCAGGTAATCAAGGTAGCCAAAGACTCGACTCTGTCCCGCCTCGTTACCCTGGTCAATGAGGCACAGACACAAAAATCACCCACCCAGCAGTTCACGGACCGGTTCGAAAAAATCTTTGTGCCGTCGGTACTGGTGTTTGTGGTTTTGCTTTGTTTCGCATTTGTGGTGATTGACGAGCCCTTCAGCCAAAGTTTTTACCGCTCGATGGCCGTGCTGGTGGCGGCAAGTCCGTGTGCACTGGCTATCTCAACGCCAAGCGCCGTCCTGAGCGGCGTAGCACGTGCGGCACGCAGCGGTGTGCTTATCAAGGGGGGCATGCCGCTGGAAGACCTCGGTTCGCTGACCGCGCTGGCCTTCGACAAGACCGGGACACTGACCAAAGGGCAACCCACGCTGACCCAAGTCGTGGCACTGGAGGGGACAGATGAGAAGGAAGTGCTCAAGATAGCCGTTGCCGTTGAAGCACTGAGTGACCACCCACTGGCCAAAGCGGTGGTACGCGATGGCCGGGAGCGTTTGCAAGGGGTGGATATACCGGAAGCGAGCGGTTTGCAAGCTGTGCACGGCAAAGGTGTGCAGGCTACCTCTGAAGGAAAACGTATCTATATCGGTAACCTGGATTTGTACGAAGACCTGGATGAGCATAAACCGACCGAAGAAATCGCCAAACAGGTGACCGATCTGGAAAGCGGCGGAAATACCACCATGCTGATCCGGCGAGATGACCAGTATATCGGTATGATTGCTCTGATGGATACACCCAGAGCGGAAGCGAAACCCACGTTGGTCAGGCTGAAGGATATCGGTATCCGGCGCATGGTGATGCTGACAGGCGACAACCAGCAGGTAGCTGATGCCGTCGCCAAAGAGATCGGCCTGAGCGAAGCCTGGGGAAGCCTGCTTCCCGAGGAAAAGGTGGCTGCCATCGACAAGTTGCTTGAACAGGAATCAAAGGTGGCAATGGTAGGCGACGGTGTAAACGACGCCCCTGCCATGGCCAAAAGCACGGTGGGTATCGCCATGGGGGCGGCTGGCAGCGATGTGGCGCTGGAAACCGCAGACATCGCGCTGATGGGAGACAAACTTGAAGCCCTTCCGTTATCCATCGGCCTGAGCAGGAAGGCCAAAGCGATTATAAAGCAGAATCTCTGGATAAGTTTGGGTGTGGTGGTGGCCCTGATACCGCTGACCATTTTGGGTATCGCCACCATCGGGCCTGCCGTCATGGCACACGAAGGATCTACGCTGATCGTCGTGTTAAACGCGCTCCGGTTGCTTGCTTACCGCGATAAAACTGGTTCCTCTGGCAACAAAAGGGCAACTGTGCAGTATCTTCGAGGGCCTGTCACCTCTCCCTGAAAAATCGAAGTTCACCGAGACCCAGATCGCCTTTCTCCTGCAAACGGTCTATATACCTCGGTCACTGTTGAGTACTCCGGACAACATCGCAACACCTTACGGGTTCCTCTCCCACTTGATGTTCCAGTTTAGAATATCAAGTTTGTGAACTCTTAAGTAAACTTCCCATAGACGTCAAGATGGAATATGCCTGTCGTTGTCGGTCGTTGCCGTGTCTCCTTTTTCCGGTTAGTTGCCGCATAGCTGCCGATGAAAAATGAGTGTTCACCAAAAAACACTATCGCAGATGGTCTTTTTACGTTCGACGTAACCTGTAAACCGATGTGGAGCGTGCATCGTCTAAAGCAAACAATGAGTTGCCGATATAGGACACTTGTCCCGTTGACAACCCCCTTGGCACCCTGCAATGCATTGGCTTAATATTTTCTTTATGGCGAATACATAGATTATTAGACAACTTAAAAAAAGAAATTATGAGATTCATTGGCCGAAAATTTCATGCTGTATTGGATTATATGGTAGGAATACTACTCATCGCAGCTCCGTGGTTACTTGGGTTTGCGTCTATTGAACCAGCGATGTGGTCTGCTGTTATCGTTGGCGCCGCCATTATCGGAATGTCCATTTTCACGGACTATGAGGGGGGACTTGTAAAAGCAATACCAATGGCTACACACCTGACGATGGATGTTATCGCCGGATTGATCCTCGCCGCATCACCCTGGTTATTCGGATTTGCCGACCAGGTCTATTTGCCGCACCTGCTGGTGGGTATTTTGGAGGTTGGCGCCGGATTGTTTACGATGTCCGCTTCGCAACACGCGCGGCACAATCAAAGCCATCGTAGTGAACTACGGGGAGCGCATTGATTTTAATGGATGATTGCTTTTTTTGGCGGTGCCCTGACGTAACCAAGCATCTAAGTGTGTCCTAGCGATACGCTTGGATGCTTATTCTGTTAAGACCGGGCAAGGCTACGTAGGCCATGGCCCGCGACAGCACATCGGTTACCGGCCATACTCAAACGGTCCCGACACCCATTCTTTTGCCTGCTCGAAATCGTCCAGCTTATAGCTCCGTATTTCGCCGTGCACCAAAGGACTCAGGACGTCGTACGCCTTCCTTACCCAGCGTTGGTCTGATACAATAGCCATGCGATGCCATTTTTTGAAATGCTTAAAACTGATTTTCAGGTAATCGAGAAAGGCCATAAGGCTATAGTTTTCCATCCCGGTTTCCAATAAAACGATGAAATTGATCTTTCCATAACGGGCGGCCAGCTCGTCTACCCGAGCCATTACCACGCTCTCGTACTCGGCTTTCGCTACCGTTCCCGCTGCCCGATAGGCCACCACATGGTCGGGAAACGAGGTCATCAGTGTTACCATAATACATGTTTTAGTCGTTAGACTAAAAAATCCGTACCATTTTATCTGGAGGCGCTATTAAATGGCATGAGTATGGCACTAACTGACAAACACGCATCACAAATGAACTATCGCGAACTATCGTACATCATCGCTGCCGGCATGGTCGGAACTGCTACGATGACACTATACAGCTATGCGGCTTCGTGGGCATCCCGCGACAACTTCAAAGAACCGGTGCTGTTGGGCAAGTTACTGCAGCGGACCTTGCTTCCCGTACGGAGTCCCTTCGCCCTGCCAGCGGGATGGGCCGCTCACTTTGCGATCGGATGTACGCTGGCGTACGTTTTCTACCGGAATTGGAAGCTGGCACACAGTAAGCCGAATATGCTCCGCGCGTTGGCATACGGATGGTGCAGCGGCGTAGCGGCTGTCCTTTGGTGGCATACAGCCTTTCGATTGCATCCGCGGCCGCCACGGCTCGCCCGTAGAAACTTTTACCTCCATTTGCTCGTTGCCCACCTTGTCTATAGTATATCCGTAGCCCGAACGTGTCTTCCCATATTGAACCGCGCGATACAAACGCATCGTCATGAGAAAAAGTAAGCTATACCTGCTGTTATGCACCGTTTATTTTCTACCCCTTACAGGATGTGGCACGTCGAAACTACAGGCCATTAACCAGGAACTCCGACTTAACGGCCCGAGCGGGAACAAAAATTAGGTGGACAGAATTAATTGTTGAAACGATGAAAGCAGCACTGAAAACCGTAAAGGGCGATTTTGAAATACGGGATTCCAAAATGCCGGAAATGAAAAACGACGACTGGGTATGTAATTAAAGATGCCGAAAGCATCGGCATTTTTCTGCGGGATAAGGTGACGAATTATCGCGTGGTCATTGAGCCTATGGAATTTTATCGGCTTACGCCGGGTTCAAGGCAACTAAAACCCAGCCAGGAAACGCCGATTCCGGGATTGACACTGGCCGGAGATTACACCAAGCAAAAGTATCTAGCCACCATGGAAGGTGCTGTATACTCGGGAAAACTGGCCGCGAAAGCGGTCGCGGAGGCCGGCCCGCCCCGGAATGAACTTGGCCTGGAGGAGCCGTCCGTCCTGACACAGCTCTTAGGGAAACGGTACACGCGTTTTGTGGAAGCCTTGGCATGGCGGTCTTCGATGATTTCCATAATATCCAGCCGCTGCTGCTCATCGATTAGAGGTTAATCCTATCGCCATGTGATTTTGGTTCAGAGATTACAATAAATTCCAGTGCCTTATCAGTATTGTTGAGAATGCGGTGTTTCTTTTTTGGAAGAACATGAAATCCCTGACCTTCATGAACTTCAAACATTTCATCCTCGACTTCGAAGTTTGCCGTTCCACTCAATATGAAGAAAAACTGTTGTGCATGGTTATGGAAATGAAAGTTCTCTGAAGTGCCTGAAGGCATCTTCTCCCGAATGACACTGAGGGTCGGGGAATCTACCAAGTGCCAGCCATCACACAGATTGCCCCAATTATAATGTTTGCTGTTGTTATTGTCTTTTACCATTGGTCGTCAATTTTATATAGTACACCGGCCCACTGCCGAATTTGTCTCGTCTCACCAGCACTCCTTCCTCGGCTAGTCTGACTAAAGTAAGAAATTTACGCACTTTTTTTCTCTTTGAATGCTAATGGGGAACAGTTCTGTAGACCGGAATGCGCAGTACATTGCCCATTTAACATCTATTAACAAAGTTGGTGTAACAAAGCGTGGCCTTAATGCGTTATATAGTCAGTTAGTAAAATTTGTCTTTTCATAATTTAGGTTTATAATTGGTTAGTTAGCAAGCCCCGATTCTCCCCGTTTCGGGGCTTTGCATTTTGCGGCTTTTATGGTGATATACAAATACGAAAAACCGAATTTGCTGTTTTCTATGCTAAACTCGGGTTTGCTTTCCATAACTTTTGAATCACTTCATTGAACCAGTTTGTAAGTAAAATACACCATTCTGGGTATTGGTTGCTCTTCTGGCAATGCTCAATTTAGCCTTTGTATTTGATTTCGTGCTGATGGTGTAAAACAATGCAATAAACCTACCATAGATTATGGATTTCAAGAAGATAAATATCCAAGACTTACAGCTGAAACATCAACTTGGTGTAAACCTGGCGAATGGTGGGGTAACCGGAAGTGTGGATATCCCATTACCCGCAGGAAGAAATAATTTCGGCCCGACCTTGGGCTTGGGTTACAATTCCTCTTCCCGGAATTCCGCATTCGGGATCGGTTGGTCGTTGTCGGGTATTCCGTTCATCGCGATTGATACCAAAAAAGGACTCCCGAAATACGACGGGACAGATAACTACGCGTTTGGCGGTGGGGTTTCCCTCGTCCCGACGTTGATACAGGCGGGCGCCGACTGGATACCGAAAACTACAGAAACAACCGAATACTGGATTTATGACTACCGCCCGAGCGTGGAAGAAGGCTTTACTCGGTTTGAAAAATGGATCAAAAAAGACAACCAAGCCATACACTGGCGTACCGTAACGGGTGAGGGTGTCATCTCGGTATACGGGGTGCAGCATGGAAAGATGGCCAACCCCGAAAAGGGCGAACAAGTTTTTACGTGGTTGCTTGAAGAACAATATGACGGCCAGGGCAATGCGGTATGGTATCGGTACAAGAACGAAAATGCAGACAACGTCGATACACAAGCACCGTCAGAATACCATAGGATAAAAAAAGCAAGCATAGACGGTTTTGGCCAGAAGTATCCCGACCGGATCTTTTACGGCAACTCGGTTCCCCTGCTTGCGGGGGCGCCGGTACCCCCGGCCAACAAGTGGCTTTTTGAGGTGGTATTTGACTACGGTGAATATACCCAGTGGCCCTATGAGACCACCACGCCGGCACAAAAGTGGGCCACAAGGATGGATCCCTTTTCGGTGTACAATCCGGGGTTCGAAATCCGCACATACCGGCTGTGCAGGCGTATCTTAACCTATCACAACATCCCCGAATTATCGGCAAAGCCTTCCCTCACCGGTGTTTTTGAAATAGCTTACAATGAAAGCCCGCTGGGCACGACCATACAACAATTGTCGTTCACGGGGGTGAAGCGCGACCTTACGCAGGGCACCTATACGAAAAAAGCCCTTCCGCCACTCCGCTTCACCTATACCGCACCCAAACCGGAGTCCTCGTTCATCCCCTGTGCGGTGGAAAGCAATAGTAACGTGCCGCAGGGGCTTAATAGCTTCGACACGCGGTTTGTCGACCTGTTTGGAGAGGGTTTGCCCGGCATTTTGACCGAAACGGCCAACAATTGGTACTACAAGCGGAATAAGGGGAATGGGGTTTTCGACAAGCAGGAGACCGTCATCGCTAAACCATCGCAACGCATGGGCATCTACACCCTCGGTGATTTCGATCAGGATGGGAACCTGAATCTGTTTACCCTGCAGGGCAGAACCGCGGGCTACTACGAATATGATACCCACAAGGAGGTGTGGACCGGCTTTACGCCCTTCAGGAACATTCCGCAGGTAAGCAACGCTAAGTTTATGGATGTAAATGCAGATGGATTTGCTGACCTTGTCGTTGAAACCGAAGATAAACTCACTTGCTATCCTTTTGAAGGCAAAGAAGGGTTTGGCAAGCCAGTTGAATTTGCAAAACCGCTTTCCAATGGGGTAGCTTATGCACCCACATTGGGAAATAACCTGCCATTGGATTATTTCATGGCAGACATGACGGGCGACGGCCTTCCGGACCAAGTACGGATCAAGAACGGACGGGCAGAATACTTCCCTAACCGGGGCAATGGGCGCTTCGGTGAGTCGGTTTTGATGGAAAACGCGCCCGTAATCGATTTTGATAACGGGTTTGACGCGAGCAGGATACGGCTTTTCGACCTGGACGGCAGCGGCACCGCCGACTTGATCTACCTGGGCCGCGGTGAGATCAGGTATTGGTACAACGCATCGGGGAACCGCTTTGTTGAAGGGGGACGGATAACCGGGCTACCCTACATCGATCTGCTGAGCAGTGCGCAGATTTTGGATTTGCTCGGCGATGGTACGCCGTGCCTGGTCTGGTCAAACTCGTTAAGCTACGCTGCTGGTTCAGCCATACAGTACCTGAGGTTGACCAGTGGAGAAAAGCCGCGCTTAATGACGCAGCTGGATAACGGGATGGGATGCCTTACGCAAATCAACTATGGGTTTTCTGGCGAACATTACCTTGAGGCGCAACGGAAGGGCAGGCCCTGGATATCCAAAATCCCGTCCCATTTTACGGTGGCCAATCAGCGAATCGTCATCGATACCATTACCAATAGCCGGATGGCCACCACTTACCATTATTACGATGGGCATTACAATGGCAACGATCATCATTTCGTTTGTTTTGGCTGTGTGGAACAGTATGATGTGGAGACGCTGGAAATCGATGCGTCTGCCCACGATACCGGTTACACGCGGCCATCGTGCACCAAAACATGGCTGCACCCGGGCATGTTTGGCTGGGATGCGAGGAAAACATACCAATACTACCGTAAAGATGTGAACCAACCGTCGCTGCCGCAGCCGTTTTTCGAACATGACGGCGCGCAATCGGAAAGTGACTTTGTACTGGGGTACCGCACCCTGGCCGGTAAGCTGATGCGGCAAGAAGTATACGGCGTGAAGCCGGATGGCGAATTGGAAGAACATCCATACACCGTTACCCAAACAAACTATGCGATCCGAAACCTCCAACCGGCTACCGCAAAGCACGAGGGCAGTTGGTATGCTTACCAAACCGAACGATTGGAAGTGGCGTATGACTGCATGCCGCACGATCCGAAGGTGGCCCATCACCTGGCGCTGGAAGTCGATGAATTCGGGAATATTGTCAAACAAATGAACGTCGCTTATGCCCGCAGAAACGCCGTACCCAGCATACACGAACTGCAAGCAAAGGACTACATTACCGTAGACGTGCACCGTTTCCTGACTACAAATACGGTAGACCGGTATCAGACCGGAGTCTTATACGAATTGAAAAGTTATGAGGCAGTCCCCATCGCAAGGAACCCCCACGAACTATTGAAATGGGGCGATGCTGCCGTTTTGGGTACCTTGGGCCAACAAACTGCGTGGAACAGGACCTACTTCTGGAACGATGCACAGACGGCGGTTTTGCCGTTGGGGCAAATGGCGAATGTTGTGCTGGCGCACCACGAGGAGACGGCATGCTTTGACGACGCGCTGATCGATGATGCATTCGGCGGCAAGGTCACCGCCGCCATGCTGTCTCAACCGGATGAAGGCAACTACATCCATAAAGACGGATACTGGTGGCAACGCACGGCAACCAACCATTTCAACGGCCTGTCGGGTTTCTATTCACTCAGTAAAGTGGAAAACCAACCGGGAATTTTTACCGCCTACCGCCATGACAATTATTTCCTGGCCATCGTTGAAATCACCGACCCGCTGGGGAATAAAACCAGGGGGACGATGGATTACAACATCGTTGAACCCTACCGGCTCACCGATGCAAACGATAATCTATCCGAGGTGTTGTACGATCCATTGGGCGTTGCGGTGGTGACTACTTATCACGGAACTGTTCTTCATAATGGGGCGGACCAGCGGTATGGGCATGAGGCAATCGGCACCTATAGTCCGCGCAATGATGAAACGCTTGACCAAATCATTACCCACCCGGAATTGTATTTGCAAAACATGTCCACATTCCTCTACTACGATCTGCATAGCATTCCGTTGCGGAGCATACGCCTTACAAACGAAAACTTACTGCATGACGGCAAAGGCAATGTAAACACCACACCCAGCATCCAGATAGACCTGGATTACCAGGACGGTTTCGGCCGTATCGTACAAAATAAGCGGAAAGTCGAACCGGGGCCGGCGATTGCGCGGAAGCCGGATGGCACCGTTGATACCGATGCCAGCGGTGCACCCCTGCCCGCACACGCCACAGACCGTTGGTTGGTCAGTGGCCATGTGGTTTACAACAACAAGCAACTGCCTGTTCGGCAGTTTGAGCCGTTCCACTCGGGTACGCACGCGTTTGAAAACGATACCCTGTTGGAAAGGTATGGCGTATCCATCCATCAATATTACGATGCAGTAGGGCGGATGTATCGAACCGATTTCCCCGATGGCACGTTCGCAGAAACGTTGTTTACACCGTGGGAAGTAAAATCTTTCGATCAGAATGACACGGTCGAAAGGTCCATGTACAAAGTGTTCAGGGAAGTGCAGGCCGTGGGTACACCCGAGCGAATGGCACTGGATAAAAGCCTTGCGCACAAGGAAACACCGGCCATCAGCCATTTCGACCCCCTGGGGCGGGAGATTGTACGCATCGACACCAGCAACGGCGGTACGGAACGGAAGACCGAAACCCACTTTGATAGCCAGGGAAATCCGGTGCGTATCAGTGATGCCCGCGGGCTCACCGCATTCACCTACAAAAGGGATATGCTGGGACGACTGCTCTACGAATACAGCATGGATGCAGGTGAACGGTGGAGTTTCCACAACAACAACGACCAGACTATCCACCTTTGGGATGGCCGCGGTGTACACCAACGTACCCGCTACGATGCGCTCGGCCGGGTAAGCAGCGTGCACGTAGACGGCGCGCTTGGGCTAGATCACACGACAGAGCGATTCGTCTACGGGGAAGACAGCTCGGTGGCCCAAGCAAAACGGAAGAATCTTAGGGGGAGCCTGGTGATCCATTACGACCAGGCGGGGGTGCAGGAGCTGAAGCTCGCGGCCCCCGGAATGCTGCCTCTGCATACCGAGCGCAGGTTGCTCAGCCAATTTACCAGTGAGCCGGATTGGGCAGATCCGGCGGCTGTTGGCTTATCTCCTGACGTGTTTACCTCCAAGTACGTATACGATGGCTTGGGCCGACCGATTGAGCAGCAGTTGCCCGATAGCACGACGAGAAGGTATGTGTTTAATCAAGGCGGCACGCTCCAGAAAATACGCCTATCTACCGCAGACGGTGTGCTGAGCAACGTGGAAATACTGAAAAGCGCCAGCTACGATGCTAAAGGCATGCGGCAGCAGGTGCAGCTTGGCAATAGCGTGGAAATCGCGTACACCTACGATGCCGAGACATTCCGGATGAAGCGATTACGAGCTAGTAGGGCTGGCGCAACGCCACGTACCTACCAGGATATTCAGTATACCTACGACCCGATGGGCAATCTCGTCCACCTGGTTGACGAGGCGCAACAGCCCACAGCAGGCAACCCGCACGTGGTGGAAGGGCTCAACGTATCGGCCCATTCCGAATTTGAGTACGACGCCTTGTACCAACTCATTTCCGCCACAGGCAGGGTACACCAGGGATTGTTGCAGCACGATTACGCCGATCGGCGCGGCCAGGCAGGCGTTCCGGCCGATTGGGGGAAGGGTACCCGGCATATTACGCTCAATAACGGGGCGGCCGTTGAACGGTATACCCGAATGTACGCATATGACGAGGCTGGTAATATTAAATCGATAAAACACATCGGAGTATCCCAGAACTGGACCAGGCAGATCTGGACTTCCGGCAGCTCGAACCGGTCGCTGCCGCTCCTCGACCTGAACGGCACTGCCGTTTCCAACCCTGAGAGCCGCTTTGATGCCAACGGCAACTGCATATACCTGCCCCACCTGCGGAACCTTGAATGGAATTACCGGAACAACATCGCCAAAGCGATCATCATCGACCGGTCTGCCCAGGGCAAGCCAAACGACGAAGAATATTACGTGTATGGGGGCAACGGTATGCGGGTGCGCAAAATCAGCCAGCGCGTGGTCGATGTGGCCAACGGCACAGTTGAACTTACCGAGAAAATATACCTCGATGGCTGCGAAATCAAGCGCATCACCCGGGGCGGCACGGAAATACTGAAATGCTTTACCTCAACGATTAGCGGGGGCTCCGATACCCTTGCTCGCCTGTACGCCTGGGAGAAAGACACCCAAGCACGCGAAACCGACGATGTAACCCAAAAGAAAATCCACTACCAGCTCGCCAACCACCTCGGTTCTTCTGCACTGGAGCTGGATGAAAACGGCGATGTGATTACCTATGAAGAATATTTTCCCTACGGCGGCACGTCTTTTATAGCGGGCAGGAATAAGCGCGACATCGACCTGAAGGCGTACCGCTATTCCGGCAAGGAACGGGATGATGTTACAGGCCTTTATTACTTTGGCTTCCGTTATTATGCCCATTGGCTGGGCGGCTGGATCAATCCTGATCCCATCGGCCCCGAAGATTCAGAAAACCTATACCTCTACGTGCATAATAACCCCGTGAACGTGGTGGATCCGAACGGGTTGCAGAGTACCGACCACCACGAGCTGATCCGTCAGGTTTTTGCGCGGGTTAATTTGTCGGCAACGGGTCATGAAAGTAACGAATATGGAGGCATCACCGAGTTTTTTTCCGGGTCCGTGCTCGAACCAAGTTTAACGGGTGTATTTCAAACAGATGTCAGGCTAGGTGTTATCCGGAATGAGTTTGGCGAAATCATAGGCGCCAGTGTAGATACGAATCAATATGAACGGACTGATTTGGAGGCGATTTACAACATCGAGTACGGAAGTTATGAAATTCGACCCCGAACTACGCCGTCGATCGTTGTTGAAGAAGAACCCGTGGCGCCCAGCAGGTCTGCGCCAACCAGGCGTTCATCTCCGAGGCCCGCTCGACCCGGACCGGAAAGGTCGCCGGAACCGGCTCCGGATACCGTAGCACCAGAAACCGAAAGGGAAGCGACGCCACCTCCCGCAACACCAGAAGTTTCGGCACCAGAAACGGCATCTGGGGAACCGGAAGAGCGAACCGCCCCGATAAGCGTAGCCGAACCCGCAAGAACTGTCGTACAGGAAAGCGCACGCCCCACGGCGGGATCTGTAAACCAAACCGCGAGACAACGGGCTGGTATTCCTAGACAGTTTACGCCCGGAGAGCCCCTCCAGGGTCCTTATAATCTTTGGTCTAATGAGCCCGGGGGCGGATTGGCTGATGCAGCACGGCGACCGGGATATATTATGGAAGATACGGTGTTGGAAGATGTTGCCGAAGCAACGGCAAGAAGGTTGGGCTATTCATCAGGGGTAGACCCGGTTACGGGGCAACCGTATGATGCACGGTACAATCCGGATTTGGATTGGAGGAGTTCGCGCTTCAATCAGGCTCATTTTGACGATATCTGGCATCCGACCTCCGATTCCCTGGCAATTCGGGCCGGCACTTCAATGACACCGGTTACCTCAAACGGCCTGGAACCCTCGCGGACCCCCGCGCATCCGAACCCCGCAGGAACGGTGCAGATGTCGAGAGAAATCCCACGGATTCAATTGGCCGGGGGACTAATGGGCCAGTTTGCAAAAGTGTCTGGCATACTGACCATCGTGGTTTCCAGTGATATTGAAAATCCTTACGTAAGAACAATTGGAATGACGGCTGGAGCAACGGAATTCGTTGGCGGGTCGGCATACCTGTTGGGTGCGGCCGATCTGGGAGGCGGGTATTTTGGTGCAATGGGCGCTTCAAGGTTAATGAGTTTCGGCAGTGGTGCGGTTAGAGCGGGTGGGGGTGTCGGCATGGTGGTTCTGTCGGGTTATTCTGCTGCCGTTCATTTTGAACAGGGCGAATACGGCGTTTTGGTTGGTGACGCGGCGGGTTTCGGACTGGGTACCATGGTGCTCACCAATACGGCCTCAGGACCCGCTGTCGCCGTTACAGGCACGGCATTGGTTGCAAACTACGCAGGCGACTACGTAGAGTCACGCGTTACACCGGAATACGGCAGGGGTGCTGGAATTGCGGCTGGAACAGCAACCGGTTTGGGTGTAGGGGCGGTGGTAGGTGGCGGGCTAGTTGCCCTTGGATTGGTGTCAAACCCGGTTGGATGGGGAATACTTGCCGTTGGTGGCATAGCCGGCTTAATCGGAGCGATTTGGTAAAAATGAGTTTAACAAACTAATAAGACTATCATGAACAAGCAAGAGCTTCTCGAACTGGAAAAGCTGGCAACACTTACGCCGGCTGCTATCCAAAAACAGAACAAGACCCTATTCGGTAAATTAAGCGAGGCAGCAAGCCTTAAGCTAAAAGATAATGTGGAAGAAAAGCTGAAAAATGCACCGGCCGAAATAAAGGAGGCATTGAAGAAGGTGGAATTTTCCGCAGCTAAATTAGGCACGCAGGATGTGAAAGTTACCTTGTCCAAAGCCATATTGACGGGCAGGGTGGCAGCCGACAAAAGAAAGGAACTGGAAACAGCCGTCTCTCGGATGCCGAATCTGGGCAACGTCGATAACGTGTTGCTGATGGAAGTACCGGTCTTCCTCAATCCGGTCTTCCAAAAGGACTTGCAAAAGGCAAAACTATATCGCCTGAACGCGATAGCCGGTATTTCCGATGTCAAAACGGAGAAGCTATTCGATAATGAAATCCGGCTGGATAACCTCGAGCGCGAACAAATCGATAACCTCGTGAACGCAAAAACCATCACACGGGCAGAAGCGGATAAGCTGGAGTTTGCCGCCAGCTTATACCAGCTCTTCGATGGCAGTCTCGAACTGGCAGCAGAGATAGATAAGCAGCTTAAGCCGACAGCGTTGGCTGATTTGGTGAAGGTAGATAAGGCCAGTTGGAAAACATGGTTGGAAGCGTCAAAAGCAGACCTGGGTGAGGGGGTCACTACCGATGACTATGCCGACTTCTTGGCTAGAAAAATTGCGCATCTCTACCCGGAGGCATCACTGCTCCATAATACGGGCCGCGTTGTTCCCGACGAGCTGCAAAACAATATCAAGGGTATTGAGCCACTTGCTCAGAAAAATGCGACACTGTTCGATACGCATGCCTTCGATGAGCTGGATACGGCAGGGTTATCCAGTAAACAGGTCGAAACGATAAAAAAGCAGTATGAAGAAATAGACTTCCTGGTGAAAACCAATCCCGGCTTGCAGCTGGGCGCCGTGTTGAACGACAAAGCCATTAAGCCAGCCGACAAGGGCAAAATCATTACCGATCGGATAAGGCTCATTGAACAATTCCAAAAACAAAATGAAGGCGTGCATTTCCTTTCGCTGGAATACAAACACGATAGCGACGATTTGAAACTCCTTAATTTGAGCGGGTTTTCTGCTGCCGAAAAAACAATGGTACTCAGCAATGTGAAAGCCCAGCAGCGTATCTATTCCTTTACCCAAGATGTGGCCGATACCCAGAAAATCATGGCGGCAGGGTACCACGCGGCTTTTCACATCACCGCCGTAACGCTGGATGATTTTGTCAAAACAACCAAACTCGACAAGGCCGTGGCTACCCGGTATTATGAGGAAGCCCATATGGCCATTATCCGTACAACGGGCGTAATGGGCTCCATCCTGGATATGCTCACGGGTAGTTTCGACTGGACCAACGTTGGAAACACAGGCACGTCCATCAAGGATTACCTTAGGGACATCCCGGGCTACCAGGACCTGTTCGGTGAGTTAGCGTTCTGCGATTGCAGCGACTGCCAATCCATATACTCGCCAGCGGCCTACTTCGTCGATCTGATGCAGTTTGTAGATCGTTATGTAATAGCCAGACATTTTACCGGAACAAATGCGGACCACGTGCTCAATATCAAAACCCGGCGACCTGATTTATGGTCACTCGAATTGAGCTGTGAAAATACTACGGCACTGGTTCCTTACTTGGATATCATCAATGAGATACTCGAAGCATACATTGCGCAGAAAAAAGGATATACCGGTAACCTCAATGACCGGGCGGCTGTAGAGACGTGGGTCTATAAAGGCGAAATGGCATTGGAGAAACCGGGTACCTGGAAAAATGGGATACATGCCTTCCAGCAGCCCTTCCATCTGCCGCTGGAAGCCGTACAAACCTACTTGGGCCATTTCGAGCATACGAGGGAAGACATCTGCCGCCTCGTGCAACGGCCGCAATCGGAAATTGCACAAGCGCGGTTCAATCTTTCTGATAAAGCGTATCAACTGATTACTTCGGCCGATGAAACCCCCGAATTTATCAAACGTGTATACGGGTTGAACTTTACGCTTTCCGGTGGGAAAATATCCCCATTCAATGCGCAGGACCTGCTGAAGCCGACCGGTTTGAACCGGAAAGAGCTGGGCGTAATCTTGAAGACCCGTTACGTGACAGACAATGGTGCCGATAACATTGTGATTCAAAGCGAAAAGAAAAATGCCGATAGTATACAGAACGATATCGAACGGGTAAAGAACCTAACCTATGCCAGTCTGGACCGCCTGCACCGCTTCATCCGGCTATGGCGAAAGACCGGTGTCTCCATCGAAGAGCTGGATAAGCTCGTCGGAATGGCCAAGGATATGGGGGTGGGGGCCGACTTAGCACCGGATGTAATCACGGCGCTTGGACAATGGCTGCGGTTAACAGCGGAATTGGGCCTTACGGTTGACGAGCTTGCGGGAATCATACACCTCCTGCCTGCCCCGTACTTCGACCGTTTGTTTAACCACGGCGATGTGGTCGCTGAAGATGGCTCGTATCCCAAACCTTCCATCAAGCTCATTCACCCCTCACTGGCCATAGACCAGTCTTCCACAGATGCGGTGTTCTCCGCGTTCAGGCTGTCAATGGCCTTGAACCGCTCGGACGACGAAGTGCTCACATTGATCCGGCACCTGGCCGTGCCGCTGGGCATAACCGCCCTGGATGCTGCGACCGAAAGTCAGCGGGGTTTTCTACTTACAACTGAAAATTTATCGTTACTGTTTCGCCACAGTATACTCGCCGAACGGTTGAAACTCACCTTGGATGATATGTTTAGGCTGATGGCGCTTTCATCTGTGTTCTCGGCGGGATACCTGGAGCATGCCGACCAGGTGGATGCCTTGCTGGAACTGCACCGCTGGTGGAAAACCTCGGGATATACGCTGGATGACCTGCACTTCATACTGAAAACCGGAAACGTAGCGGATGCCACCAGCTATTTGTCGTCAGCGGATACCGCAAAGGAAATTCTCCAACAGCTAACCGAAGCAAATCAATTGGTTTTCGCTGATACGGTCTTCGCCTATGTGGATGGCATAACCGAAGCGCAGTCGAGGGAAATCATCAGCGTCAATACGGCAATCATCGAGCGGTCGCCGGATGGGACGAACTACCGTCTGAAAGCGGATTTCAATCCTGCCGATGCGATTACGGTACCGGCGGGAATTGCCGTTGCGGAGCCGGACCTGAGAAACGTATTGCTCCCGTACCATGCCGCATACTTGATTCCGTTCCACCTGTCGGGCAGGCTAAACCTCGCCGAGCCCAACGTGCGGGCCATCATCTCGACGATCGGATATGACCTTGACAATGACGCGCTCACCCTGGAGTTACTGAATAATACCCAGCCTTCCGTGGCACTGAAAGGCATGATAGACGACCTGCTCCCATTAAGTGTGCTGTTCAAAGGCAAGAAGAAGTTCACAGCTGATGCCATAACATTCATCGCCGCTAACCCAGCCTTGTTTGGCATTACGGATTTGGAATCGTTGACCCTCCAAAACATACGTCGTATCCACTTATATGCATCCTTTATAAAAGTGGCGGAAGATGGCAGTAGCAATACGGCCGATCTGAATACCTTACTCCTGGCATTCTCGGCGGCCAACCAATTCCAGGATGCCGACCAGGGCCTGTTAGCCCGCCTGCTGGAAACGAATGAAGAACTGATCACGGGCATCCATCCCTTGGCCGGGGGCTTTACCGATGCGGTCGCCGCATTGGCGTTCTATTGCGACTGTACGGCGCTATGCGGATACATCGGCATCGGCGGCGGCACGCTGGCAAAAATTGTAGCGACCGATTACGACACAGTAAATGAAGCCGCGTTGGAGATCCTCGCCGCTTTTCGCAGCAAATATCCCGATGAAGAGGAGCGGAAGGGGAAATTGGAAGACTACCAGGATGCACTCCGCGGGAAAAAAAGGTCGGCCCTTACCACGTACCTCATCCATTCGGGTTTCCCGCAGTTTGAGGATACGAACGATCTGTACCATTATTTTCTGATCGACACCGAACTGGAGGGCTGTTCGAGGACATCCCGGCTGGTGGCTGCAACCATGAGCCTGCAACTTTACATCCACCGCATCTTATTGAACCTGGAGCAGGATGCCCAAGAACCCGGTACGGCGGGCCGGATCCATGTGCGGCCCAACGACATCCCCGCCGACGAGTGGGAATGGCGCAGAAATTACCGGGTGTGGGAGGCAAACCGTAAAGTATTTCTCTATCCGGAAAATTACATCGAGCCAGACCTGCGGGATGATAAAACGCCGCTATTCAAAGAACTCGAGTCAGACCTCTTGCAAAAAGAAATCAACGCCGACAACGTATTGGATGCCTATGGCCGTTACATGCGGGGGTTTGACGAGGTGGCGCATTTAAAGATAGCAGGTTCATACCATGAAAAAGACGACCGGTCGGCTACAGACGTGCTGCATCTATTCGGCGTAACAGCCGGCGAACCACCCGTGTATTATTACCGGCGGGTGGAAAACCTCTACTACGCTGAACAACGGGATGACCGCGGCGTGGTGTGGGAACCCTGGCAAAAGATCAATGTGCAAATACCCGTGCGGAAAGTGGCGCCAATTACCTACAATGGCAGGCTACATGTATTCTGGACACGGGTGACGACCTTGGGCAATACGGTATTTGACAACAACCGGTCAATCTTTACCGGCTACAGCCATAAGGTATCCATTGAGTTTACGACGCTCAAACTGGACGGCACATGGACCCCGCCGCAGAAGCTTGATCTGAGGGATTGCTACCCGTTTGAAGGAAACGGGGTGATCCAAGACCCCTTGGCCGACCGCTATGAGGAAGAAGACTTCACCGGGTCGCTGCACGACGCGCTCCGGTCGTTTCCCTTTTTTGACTGGTCCGACTTAAACGATGCCGTGCGCAAACTGAAAACACCCCGGTATGCGCTGGTTCCACACTACGAGCCCGTAGACGAATATACATTGAAGGGCTTTTTATGGGATCAGGTCTATCCGTATGTAGATTCTACGGGCCGCTTGATATTGACTGGAGCGGGCTTCCAGATGCGGGCTGCCATCGACTTCTACAACCTCAATGTGCAGTATAATGGTGTGCAGATTAGTGATTTTACAAACGATCCGGTCAGGGAATCGTGGTATTTCGTTAAAAACAAAACCGCTAAGCTCATCACCCGGTCGGGCAATTCGCTGTACCGGGCAACGGCTCCCGGTACGCAAGTATTCGACACTTATGCGTACGGCAGCTTAATCACCAATACATCCAAGTCAGATGCGCTGCTTAACAGGCTTTGGCGCCAGGATACGTTGAATTACTCGTTTGACAACATCCGCCAGAATGCCGTTGCAAACCTCCGGAGCGGCAGCCAGATACAGATCGTAAACGGCGCCTTCAGCGACGCGATCATTGATGCGAATGGCGATCTGTTGCTTCTACAGGGTGCGCCCGCTGAAGGAAATGGCTTCATCTTAAAACGGATAGGTACCACCCTCAGCGAAACACTTACGCGCACATTGTTTACGAGCGGTGTAGATACGGCGCTCGATATTGCCACGCAGAAAGCCTTGAAAGAGTTGGATGCGACGATAAGCCTGCCTACAGGATCGGGAGTGGTCAATAAGGTGGTCAGCGATAAGATAGACTGGAAGGGTGCTTATGGGACTTACTATCGGGAGATCTTCATGCATATCCCGTTCTTGCTGGCCAACCACCTGAACAGTCAGGGTAAGTATGCGGATGCGCAGAAATGGTATCACTATATTTTCAATCCCGGATCTACCGAGGTGGTGACGTACCCCGCAGGTGCGACGGCAGCGCAAAAGCGTAAATTGGAACTTGATAGAAACTGGCAGTACTTGGAATTCAGGGAAATAGATGTGCAGACGTTCAGGGACCAGCTCAACGACAAAGCAGCAATCGAAGCGTATAAGAAAGATCCGTTCAACCCGCACGCCATTGCCCGCCTCCGCATGAGCGCTTACCAGAAGAGTATTGTGATGAAATACATCGATAATCTGCTCGATTGGGGCGACCAGCTGTTTACCCAGGATACGATGGAATCGGTTAACGAGGCGACGCTCCTGTACGTGATGGCCAAGGAGATTTTGGGCGACCGACCGGCCCAGATCGGCGACTGCGGTGAAGGGAAAGTATCTCCGAAAAACTTCGCCACCATCCAACCGCTACTGAATAAAGGCAGCGAGTTTTTAGCTGAACTGGAGAGCTATACCATTGTGCGGACACCGGCCAAATCGATTACCGCTGGAACAAAAGCGACGAAGTCCGCATTTGCATTGGCTACGGACAAGGTTATTCGCCGGTATGCTAATTCCAAATCGGCTTCGTTGAAGACCATGGCGTACGACGTGTCGGCCAGCGAATATAAAGACCTGCAGGGTTTGCGGGCAAGGTTGTTGCCGGAGGTGACCGTGAAGCCGGTAGACGATACGTTTACAGGCGCTTTTGCCAAAGGTGTGGGTAGAACGCTGGATTGGAAAAAGGATTCCATCTACGTAAAAGGCAAATTCCGGATCCCGTCGTTCGGTTTCAGCATCATACGTCAGGTGTCGCCGGTGTTCTGTGTTCCCGGAAACAAAGATTTGCTGGCTTACTACGACCGCGTGGACGACCGCCTGTTCAAAATACGGAACTGTATGAACATACTCGGACAGCGGCGGCAACTGGCACTGTTTGCACCTGAAATCGATCCACGGCTACTGGTGCGGGCAAAAGCAGCTGGTCTATCGTTAGACGACATCCTTCAGGCAACAGCCGGCAATCTGCCACCTTATCGCTTTAGCTATATTTTAGAACGGGCAAAAGCGTTCACCTCCGTGGTGCAGGGGTTCGGTTCATCCTTGCTCGGCGCCATGGAACGGCGAGACGGTGAGGAGCTGTCGCTGCTCCGTGCCACCCAGCAGCAGAACATACTCGAGCTGTCGGCCAAAAGCCGCGAGCTCGAAATTAAGACCGCCGAAGAAAGCATCAAAGTATTGAACGACCGGCTGGAGGCGTTGAACTATCAGATTGGGTATTACGAAGGGCTGATTGCCGAACGCACGAGCGGCTGGGAAATCGCCCAACAAGTGGGCGTCCATACCTCGTCTATCATCAATGGCATTGCTATCCCACTATGGAACCTGAACGGGGTATTTGGCCTCATCCCACAGATCGGCTCGCCTTTCGCAATGAAGTATGGCGGCCAGGAGCTGAGCGAGAGCGTGAAAGGGTTTGCCGAGGGGATACGGAGTACAGCCCTTTTTGCGGATAAGCTGGCAGCTTCATCTGGGCTTGAAGCCGGATTCGACCGGAGGTCGGCAGGGTGGAAGCACCAGAAAAAGCTGCTGGAATACGAGAAGACCCAAACGGAAAAAAACCTGGTTGCGGCCGAAATAAAAAGGGATATTCTCATCGAAGCCCGGCAAATCCACCAGAAACAAATTGAGCACAACCAGGAAGTAATGGATTTCTACGGCGATAAATTCTCCAACCTGGGCCTGCATACGTGGCTGTCTACGACCCTGCAACGGGTGTATAAAGAGGCTTACAACAATGCGTTGGCAATTGCCCGCCTGGCCGAGCAGGCTTACCGATATGAGCGCGACGACAATACATTCTTTATCAACGGTTCTTATTTTGAATCGGCGAAAGGCGGCTTGTTGGCCGGAGAACAGCTGCTGATGGCGTTGCAGGCCATGGAACGCAGGTACTTGGAAACCAATTACCGTAAAAATGAAATCGACCAGGCTTTTTCGCTTACGCAGCTTGACCCGGCCGCCCTGTTAACGCTCAAACAAACGGGCACCTGCACGTTCAGTATTCCGGAACTGTACTTTGATTTGTTTTACCCCGGCCAATACAGAAGGAAAATACAATCGGTTCGGCTGACCATCCCTTGTGTAACAGGACCATACACCAATGTCGGGGCGACGCTCTCTTTGACTTCAAGCCAGATACGGATGGATGCTAAACTGGGTAATGCCGAGTTGAAAGATGTGCCAAAATCGCGTACGACCGCGATTGCTACCAGTACGGCCCAGCAAGATGCAGGTGTATTTCAGCTTAATTTCAGGGACGATCGATATATGCCGTTTGAAGGTGCCGGTGCAATCAGCTCTTGGAAACTTGACCTACCGAAATCATTCAGGCAGTTTGATTACCAGACCATCAACGATGTCATTATCCACGTCAACTATACGGCAGAATACGATGAGCTTTTCAGGGACAAGGTAGAGGAACAGAACGATACCATAGAAGGGACGTTGACCCAAGTCCTCAAAGATAATCCGATGTCGCGTTCGATCAGTCTCAGGCAAGAGTTTTCGACAGATTTCCACCGGCTCACCGTGCAACCGACCGATACAGAGGTGCTGTTGCGAATAGCGCAAAAGCACTTCCCGTTCTTCCTGAATGGGAAGCCGCTCAAGGTGACCAAATCCAAGTTGATTCTGGTTACGCCCGAAGGGCAAACGGCAAACGGGGTAGGCATTAGTATCAACGGGGCCAATCAAACCGGTTTCACGCGCGACGCCACGCTGGGGAACCTGTATGCGAAAGACCTCGGCAACCTGCTCGGCACCGGCGTCATCAAGGACCATACGGTTCGGGTAACGGCATCGGGCGACCTTGCCCCGACGGCACCGCCGGCCGGTCCGGTAGCAGCGTTTGATCCAGATAAGCTGTTGGATTTAGTGCTGTATATGGAATATCAGCTGGCGTAGCAGGAGGTTTTGCGGAACGGTACCGCACAGCAAAAGGCGCAGCCGTTTATTTAGCAAATGATGTTCAACTATTAAATGTCTGTATGCAAATTGTTGTCAAGATCGCTATTTTCAATGTCGATGTTTATGGGTATTGTCTTTTCAGTTTGTAATTTTCCTTACGTTCAACTTAAAATCTTAAAATGATGTAATAGCTACAATTGTGAATTGCTATCTTGGCATAAAATTCTGAAATAAAGGCAGTATTGTGACGTGATGATGGAAGATATAAATGAACTTTATGAAAAGCTTGCCCGGCTGGAAAAGGAGAACGCAGCGCTTAAACTCAGAAACGAGGAACTGGCCGACTTTTTCGAAAATGCCTCCATACCGCTTCACTGGGTGGATGGAGAAGGTATCATTATTTGGGCCAACCAAGCCGAGCTGGATGTGCTTGGCTACACAAAAGAAGAGTATGTCGGATTGCCCATCAGTAATTTCCATGCAGATCCGGAGACTATACAGGATATTCTGACCCGCCTGTCCAATAATGAAACGCTCCATAATTATTCGGCCAGGCTCAAATGCAAAGATGGATCGATCAGGCACGTATTGATCAGCTCCAATGTCCTGAGGAAGGACGGTAAGTTCGTACACACAAGATGCTTTACCAAGGATGTCACATCAATCGTCGAAGAGGAGAAGAGAAGAAATAGCTTACTGCTTCAACTGGAAGAAAGCGAAGCAAGGTTGAGGATGGCCATAACGTCCACCAACCTTGGTACGTGGGACTGAGACACCCGAACAGCGAATATCTACTTATCAGAGGAGGGTAAAAGGATATGCGGCTTTCCTTCGGAAGAACCGGTTTCTTTTGAAAAGCTATCAGATCTCATCCATCCGGATGACCGGCAACAGGTAGACCAGGAGGTAAAACGCTCGACCGAATTGGATATCGACGGCCTTTACGATATAACATTTAGAATCCACCGGTTTGATGACCATAGGCTATGCTGGGTAAGGGTACAGGGCGCTGTTTACGTCGACGCCAAAAAGGATTCAACGCGGTTCACCGGCACGATGCTGGATATTACCGACATTAAACAGGCAGAAGAAAAAAGGGCTCAGTTGGCAGCCATTATCAGAACTTCCAATGACGCTATTATCAGCATAACTTTGGAGGGAATTGTCACCAGCTGGAACGCTTCAGCGCAGCGGATGTTCGGTTATACCGATAAAGAAATGATCTGCCAGCCAATTTTGAAAATAGTACCCGAAGACCGGCAGGACGAGGAAGCGCATATCCTTTCACGGCTATGGAACGGCTTGGAGGTGGAACATTTCGATACAAAACGCCTGACGAAGATCGGAAACCTTTTGGACGTGTCCCTCACCCTATCACCCATTAAGGATGCGAGGGGAAATACCATCGGCATATCTAAAATAGCCAGGGATATAACCGGAAAAAAACAGGAGGAACGGCGAAAGAATGACTTTGTAGCGATGGCCAGCCACGAACTGAAAACGCCATTGACCGCTATCACCGGGTTTGTGCAGATATTGATGGACCATTCCAAAAAGGTTGGTGATGATTTCAGTTTGCGTGTAATGTCAAGAATCGAGGCGCAGGCTAAAAAAATGGGTTCGTTGATTCAGGGCTTTCTCAGTTTGGCGAGAATCGAAGAAGGAAAAATCGAGCTTCGGAAGGAGGTTTTCGAATTGGATGCATTGGTGAGCGAAATTGTGGATGATGCCAAATTGTTGGGCACAAAACACTTTTTCAAGTTAACAGGCAGTGAACCGGCGACCCTATACGCCGATCGCGAAAAAATAGGACAGGTGCTGATGAACCTGGTCAGCAATGCGATCAAGTACTCTCCAGCTGGAAGCACCATAACCATTGGCTCCGAAAAAATGGCCGGAAAAGTTATCATATCTGTACGTGACGAAGGTGTAGGGATCAGTGCTGCAGATCAAAAAAGACTGTTTGAACGTTTCTATCGCGTAAATAACGACAAAATTCAAAACACAACCGGCTTCGGTATAGGACTTTACCTTGTTTCAGAAATCCTGCGCTACCATAATAGCAATATTCTGGTCGAAAGCGAGGAAGGCAGGGGTTCGATATTCTATTTTGAAATAGACGTTCCGAGCCGCTAAGTGTTAGCGCCTGTAATTAACCAAAGCCGTTGTTAAAGCCAGATGTCCACCGGCGGAATTTCCTGTAGCCACAATTCAACAGACGGTATAATGCGGTGATCGCCCCTTATGTCGGGTTACCGATAGGCAGTTTGCGTAGGGTTGTTTTAACGATTTGATAATATATCAGTAATCTATCCTTCATCGCGAGCGCGATAATTTTGCAGCATGCATAAGCTGTCTAGCGAACCGGATGAACTGGCTTCCCTGGCCGCTGGAGATGTCGCCGCGTTTGATGCCATCTACAAGCGCCACTACGGGGCCGTATACGCCAATATCCGTAAACTGGTAAAGGCTCCGGAGCATGCTGAAGATCTCTTGCAGGAGGTGTTTGTATCGCTCTGGCAAAACCGCTTCAAGATTCGCCCAGACCGCCCGGTGGCTGCTTGGCTATTTGTAGTGAGCTACAACAAGTCGCTGACCTTTTTGAAGCAAGCGGTACGCCGTTCAGAATCGTACGTGGCCAGCTACGATGAGTTGGAGCCTATGCTCGTTGAAGAAGAAACCGATGAGGAGCTCTACGCCAAGCAGCTTTCAGTTATTGAGGAGGCCGTCGAATGCTTGCCGGCACGCCGGAAAGAAGTCTTCAGGCTATGCCGGCTCGAAGGCAAAACCAGCGAAGAGGCCGCCGCCATCCTCGATCTTTCTACCGAGACCGTCAAAGACTATCTCAAACATTCCACCAAGGCCATCCGGGCGTACGTCGGTTCGAAATACCCACATCAACTTGCTGAAACCGCCTTGCTGGTAGTCTTCCTATGCCAATGACATCCTTTTAAAGGAAAACTTAACAATTGTTTAACCTGTGTACGCACCCCCTTTTTTAGGATTTGCAGTATTTACTACTGAAGATGACAGACAGCAAGATACAACAGTTGATTGACAAGTTCTGGGCAGGCGAGGCTTCCGACCAGGAGCGGCGCATCTTGCTGGAGTACCTTGACAAACACCACCTCGATTTAAAGGCGGTGTTAGCGCGCGATTATGGAAAAGAGGGCCGTTCAGCACACGATCAGGAAATCGAGCCATCACAAGCGGAAGCATGGCTGCGCAACATTCATGCCGTGGCCGGCATGGACGAGCAAAACGAGCACCGCCCCCAACCGCTGCTGCGGTTCAGATGGATTGCTGCTGCCGCCATGGTGGTCTTGACGATCGGCGCTTTGGCAGCCCTGTTCCTAAATCCGTTTAAAGACGCTGCCCAGCATCCGCAGGTGGCGTACCATACGGCTCCCGTGACCCACCACAACACGACGGGCGAGGCTCGGCAGCTCTTGTTACCTGATAGTTCGGTGGTAGTCCTTTCCCCCCAAAGTAAATTAAGCTATTCGCCTGCATACGGAGTCAAAGTCCGCGGTGTACGGTTGCAAGGCGAGGCACGCTTCACGGTAAGACCAGACAAAGAAAAACCATTTACCGTTTATGCAAACGGGTTTGCCACCACAGCCCTGGGTACCGAATTTGTTGTAAGCACGCGGAAAGCCGGCCATACCACCGTCAGGTTATTGTCGGGCAAGGTAGTGGTCACTTCCACGGCCCAAAGCAACTTCACCATGGCAGCCACTTATCTGGTCCCTGGCGACGAGCTGCACATCGATGCGTTGGAAGAAACGGCATCCGTGGTCCACACAACCAGGCCACCACTACCCCGCGACAAGCCAACCGCACTGGCCCGGGCAGCAGACGGCAACGAGGCGGGCCTTCATTTCAGCCGCACTCCGCTCGCGGAAGTGTTCCGGCGTATAGCTGGGTTAAAAGGTGTTTCGATTTCGGTGAGCGGAGCAGATCTCGATGAGCTGTCATTTTCCGGGCATCTGCTGCCTACAGACTCGCTGGAAACCATTTTGTCAATCGTATGCACGATGAATGATCTGGATTACCGGTATGAAAACAATCGCATTGTAATCACCAACAAATAAAGGTGGACGCATTCCATGACAACTAACGGCCTCTGAGGGGGCTGACGGGGAGGGTATGCTCCGCGACCGGTGATAAACTTTGGATGAAAAATAACAATAATAAATTGATAATCAAAACAATGAAACAAAACAGACGATTGATGAAAGACAGCCCGTGGCTGGCGCTGTTGCTTTGCCTGCTTGCGGTTCTGCCGGCATACAGCCAGCAACACGGAGAGATCCGGGGCACCGTGACAGACAATAGGGGTAACATGCTTGAAGGGGTCACTGTCGCGGCCACGGACAGCACCGGCGTGCAGGTTTCCAGCACCACAACCAATGCGAAAGGGGTGTTCGTGCTCAGCCGGCTCCGCCCCGGCCAAAAATACGGCATCCGTTTTTCCCTGGTGGGCTATGAGCCCAAGGAGGAGCAAAATTTTCTGGTCAAGGCCGGCGACAACAATTCGATATTGGTGCGGCTTACCGAACAGGTGTCTGATTTGAGCGAAGTGCTGGTCACGGCGCTCGGCATCAAAAAGGAAGAAAGAAGCCTTGGTTATGCCGTACAGGAAATCAAAGGCGAAACGTTCGAAAAGATCAAGACCGATAAAGTATTGGATCAATTGAACGGCCGGGTGGCAGGCCTTACAATCAATAGCAGGTCCGGTATTCTGGACGATCCCGTTATTACACTGCGGGGGCGGACGCCCCTGTTTGTGATAAATGGTGCTCCTGTTGACTATTATCGGGCTATATCGCAAGACGATATCGCGAGCATTACCGTGCTCAAAGGTCCGCAAGCGTCGGTGTTATACGGTTCAAGAGGTAAGGATGGTGCGATTGTAATCACCACCAAAACCGAAGGCGAAAAACATGATGTAGAAATCGGCGTTAACTCGTCAACGGTTGTCGGGGTGGGCTATCAAACCATCCCAGAAGAACAGCATATCTATGGACAGGGCGAGTTCGGTCTATACGCTTATGGGGATGGAAAGGGCGGAGGTATCCAGGATGGTATGTGGATTTGGGGGCCTAAGCTGGATCAACCTGATCCCAACACACCGAGCGGATGGTGGGAAACCCCGCAATACAATAGCCCGATCGATCCCAACACCGGAGAACGCGTCCCGATTCCATGGCGGTCGCATAGAAACAATTTGCGTAATATCTTACAGCCCGGTTTAGTAACCAATAACAATCTCAATGTTGCCAACCGCTTCGACAAAGGCGGCTATCGCGCCAGTGTCAATCAGATGTATCGCCGAGGTATGTTGCCCAATTCAGAACTCAATCGATACGGGCTGACGCTCTCCGGAAATTATCAAATCGCCGATCGTTGGGAAGTAGCCGCAAACCTGATTTACAGCTACACCCATACGCACAACGCGCCATCGGTAGGTTATGGCAATGACCACGTTTATTACAATACGCTGATATATATGGGCGCAAATAACGATGTAAATGACCTTAAAAATTACTGGATGCCGGGTCAGGAGGGATATTTACAGCGCAACTACAACTACAGCTGGTTTCAAAACCCATGGTTCCTAATCCACGAGTATGAGCGGCCTTGGGGGCAGCGAGAAGTTATTGCCTCTGCAAATGTGAGCTATGAGGCTGCTCCCCGGACCAAAATCACCCTAAGGGGAGCACACAATTACAAATACAGCCCGAATGAGGTGCATCAACCTTACGCTTGGGTCATTGGCGACAGAGGCCGATACGAAGTCAACAGTAATGACAAAGGCACGCTTGACATGGATCTCATGGCCACCCACCAATACAGCAAGGGTAAGTTCGATTTGGATGCATTGGCAGGGGCAAATTGGTTCGAATTCCGCGAACAGAACTTCAAGGGGGTGACTGTCGGTGGACTAGTCATTCCAGACGTCTACAGCTTTAGTAATTCCCAACGCCAACCCACTATTTCAGGTTGGTTAAAGGAAAAAAGAATGTTTGGCCTGTATGGCACGGCCACCTTTTCATGGGATGCGGCTTTGTTCCTGACACTGACTGGCAGAAACGACTGGTCATCTGCACTAGACTCTGACAATCGGTCTTTTTTCTATCCTTCCGTTTCCTTTAGCGCCGTAGTGTCCGACCTTTTCACGCTACCTGATCCTATCTCATTCCTTAAGCTACGCGGTTCCTGGGTACAGGTAGGCCGGGATACGGATCCTTACAATTTCAGTGAATCGTATACCTACAGTACTACTTGGGACGGGCAGCCAGCCTTCAATCCCGAATCTACATTGATAGATCCCAATATCAAACCCAGTTTTTCCACATCATATGAGGCCGGTATCGATGTCCGGTTCTTCCGAAATCGATTACGTCTGGATGCGTCATACTTCAATACCCTGGACGAAAACTGGATTCAGACGGTCAATGTTCCGGTCACGTCAGGCTTTTCGCAAATGCTGACGAATGGCAATAACTATCGGCGTACCGGCACAGAATTGCTTGCTGAAGCATCCATTATTGACCAGATAGATTTCCGATGGAATGTGCAGGCCAACTGGTTTACCTATAAAACGGTGTTGGATTATATTTATGGCGGTAAGTCAAACTATGGTAATCTAAAGGTAGGAGACCGCAACGACGCTATGTACGTACGGGTATATCAGCGTGATCCACAGGGAAACTTCATCGTCAACCCGTCTACCGGCCGGATGTTGGTAGATCCCTATGCGCGGAACTTGGGAAACAGGGATTCCGATTGGGAAGCAGGGATAGCGAATACATTCCGTTACAAACGCTTTACACTGAACTTTCAGGTCGCCGGGAGGTGGGGAGGCTTATTAGAGTCGGAAGTGACTGCCCGTATGATTCAGTCAGGTAAAGATGTGCGTACAGCGGTGCCCGAACGCGAGCTCGACTGGGGAGGCACACCAAGGTGGATTCCGAGCAATGCTGTGATCGTAACAGGCGGCGAGATCAGCTATGATCAAACCGGAAACGTGATCGAGGACACGCGCACTTTCGCGCCGAGCGACATTCCGGTATTTTTTAAAGATTGGATGTCTGACCTTGGTGCGCTGAATACCAACTACACCATGGGGTGGAATGTATATAGCGGGTCGTTTGTAAAGCTCAGGAATGCTACGTTGACATACGATTTCTCCAAAATCGTCAATCAATCTGCATTTTTGAAAGGCTTGGAGGCCTCTCTGATCGGTGAAAACCTATTGATCTGGAAAAAACTGGCTAACGAAGATCCCGATGCCGACCAAAAGACACTCAGCTATCCGACCGAACGGTACGTAGGACTGAATTTCACCTTTAAATTTTAATAACCATGAAATTGTCAAATTACATAAAAAATATAGCCCGTTTGAGCGTGGTCGTTCTGACAATGTCCTGTACAAAAAACATGGACGAAATCAGCGTGGATCCGGTCAATCCCACACAAATAAATCCAGCTAACATACTCACCACGCTTTCCATCACCGCGTTCGGACCGGAGTTTTATGGTATCACTCCCTATTTTGAAACATGGTTTGTCAACTATCATGATGGGAGAGCAAATTTCAACTGGCAGCGGGGTGGTTTTACGGATCAATATAAGCATATCCACTTTGTGAACGAGATGTACAGAGAGGCCGATCGTGTTCAGCAACCGGTTTATCATGCCTTGGGCAAATTCTTCCGGGCATATCATTTTTTCAACGTCACTAGGCTCTTTGGAGACATTCCTTATCACGAGGCCTCCAAAGGTAAGGAAGGTGTGTTTACGCCAAAGTACGACACCCAGGAAGCGGTCATCGCCGGAATTCTTACAGAACTGAAAAGCGCGAACGATTCGTTAGCAAGACTCACTGATGCAAACATCCAAGGCGATATAATTTATGGTGGTGATGTCACAAAATGGCGTAAATTGATCAATATGTACCGATTACGGATACTCATCAACTGTACCATGCATGAAACCGTGGGCGGCCGATCGGTCCGTGAACAATTTGCTGAAATCGTGAACAACCCGCATGATAACCCGTTGATGGAGGGTCTATCCGATAGTCCGATACGACGCGAAGAGGGAAATTTATCCAATTACTACCTGTACTTCAATAATAACTTTGTAACCGGGTATCGGATATCTTCTTTTGTCGTTGAATATATGAGAGAACGCAATGATAAGCGTTTATCTCATTTCGCCAATCCTATGGTTGCCTTGGAAGGCAAGGATGGGGTAGATATCGAAGATCTAGACAATTATAGAGGTGTAAACCCCAATCCTGATTTGCAAAACAATGAAAACATCGCGGCAGAAGCCCAGGGCCGGCTATCGCGCGTAAACAACCGTTATCATCGCGAACCGGTTGGACCGCCCCATATGATGGCCGGCTATGCGGAGCAAGAGCTGATTCTGGCCGAAGCCGTTTTACGTGGCTGGATAGCCGGAAACGCCGAAGAATACTATCATCGCGGTATTGCGGCCTCTTTTGAATTTTTCGGATTCGACGAGTCGGCATTCCGACAGTATATTTCCCAACCTCAGGTGCAACTCCAGGGTGACAAAACGCAGATGTTGGACCAAATCATTACACAGAAATATCTCAATTTCTTCTTCCAGGGTGGCTGGGAGGCCTATTTCGAATTGAGGCGCACCGGCTACCCCGACTTTAAGCGATATGTTTCAGCCGAATATGTGTCCAATTACAATGACAATTTTCTACCTCTGCGATATCAATATCCGTTGATCGAGATCACAGACAATAACGAAAACGTCACTCAAGCAATTGATCGCTTGGAAGGTGGAGACAACATCAATTCTAAGATGTGGTTGATCCAAGGCGCCGACGAATACAGAAATCCTGATCCGTTCCCCTTTCAGCAATAATATAAAAATCAACAATTATGAAACGAAGTGAATTTATCAAAGCAGGTCTGGCCAGCGCGGCTATACTTCCCCTTTCCCGTACCGGATCCCAAAACCATGGCAAACGATACCAGTTTCCAGTGCTTGCATTCGGAGTGTGCGCCGACATACACCATGATTTTTATCCGAATGTACCGGCCAAACTGGCCCGGTTTATCGCAGACATGCAGACAAAATCGCCCGATTTTATCATCCAGCTCGGTGATTTTTGCACGCCTGAACCGAAGAATCGGGAGCTCATGGATATCTGGAACCGGTTCGAGGGAACCAAGCTGCACGTCATCGGCAATCACGACCCCGAAATGCAGTTCACCCAAGAACAGGTAGCCCGTTTCTGGGGAATGCCCGCCCCCTATCATTCGCTGGACCTGAACGGTTACCATCTGGTTATACTTGACGGAAACGAAGTGAATCCGGCTCATGAAAAGCGCATCAAGTACGAACATTACATCAGTGAGAAGCAGCTGCAATGGCTTGAAGCAGACCTTGATGCAACCGATAGCTACACCCTGATTTTCTGTCATCAAGCCATCGACATCAATGGCTTGGATAATGCACTTAGCGTTCGCGTATTGCTGGATCGGGTGAATCAGAAAGCCGGATTTCAAAAAGTACAGGCAGTGTTTTCAGGTCACCACCATAGAGATTGCTATAACCACATCAATGGCATACACTATTTTCAGGTGAATAGTATGTGCTACGATTGGAACGTGGCTTATGGCGATAACCCATACGATGAAGCCACAACGAAACAGTTCCCCCTCATAAAAAACATGAGTCACTACAAAGATCCGCTCTGGGCTTACGTGACGATCGATAATCAAGGGCGGCTGACACTCAAAGGGAGAAAAACGGTATTCCTAGGAAAGTCCCCCTATGAAAATGGCATGTCCAGACAGCAATATTACTATGAAGTAAAACCCGAAATTTCCGATAAAGAAGTCATGCTTCGGCACGAATTGCAAAAAATTTAACAGCAAGCAACGGTATCGCTCCAAACCGGGACATCAAAATCGTCCCGGTTTTTTGATGCCCGAGTCGTTCGCCGCGTCAATCCATCCATCCAACTCCCTGCTGCTTTTTTCTTTCAGCACCATATGCCTGAAGTCAGTGACCAACCGGAAGATTTTATCCAACTGGATAGATTTACTGCGTAGGTCCGCCAGGAGCTTCTGCTGTCGTAAAGGTGATTTATTGGAATCCTGGAAGAATAGAGTCACGGCTATCAAGGTCGCTATTTTCAATGTCAATGTTTATAAGTATTGTCCCGACAAGAACGGGGTCAAACTGTATTCATATCACAAACTTGGTTTTTCAATTCGTCAAAGTCAAAACCCGGTGCAACAATGTCCAAAATAGAAAAATTATCCAACTCAATTTGCCAGCCCGATGCGGCGTCTTTTTTTCATACGCAGAAATATAACTATCGATACGACCAAAAATGCAAGAAGTAACATCACTGAACCTCTATTAGTAGGTGCATCTGCAGCGTTATCTTGGTCACAAGCCAAAAGGTTTCGAGAGCTAGGAAATGCGTACGGCTTGACAGTTCATGAAATATCGTTAATAAGAGAGGAAAGTGGTAGAATCAAGACAGAAGATGACTTTTCTGAGTTTGTTAATAATTCGGAAAACGCATTTTCTCGCGAACACACGCAATGGGTTGCTCGAAGAAGATGAGTTGACGATAAAGCAACTTCTTTTATCTTTATCCCCATGAATGCCCAACTCTCTAAATTACCAAAAAAAACTTCAATAAATCGAAAAGCGCATCGGCCACAAAGTCCATGCTCCAGCAATCATGTAAACTGAAAAATGTTGATGGCTCAAAATCTATCGTACTTATCGCTATTTATAAACGTACGACACTGACAGCATACCAACTTAATATCAATGATGTTTTTCAAAAGGTTTCTGGCTTCATTTTTATCACTTACGGTTTTCCTTTCGGTAAACGCCCAGGAAACATACGTGCGTAGTGGGTATACGAACTTAATCATCCGCTCCTCTGTTAAGATTTCCCCATCCATTATAGTTGCTAACCCCTTACAGGGCATCAGGCCCGAAAAAATGGTAGCAGTAAACGACTCGGTGTATTCTGCTTCGTTCTATACGTTTGGCCCAACGGCGGTCAGGCTACAGGTATCGGGAAAAAACTACCCTTTTGCGGTACTGCCCGATCATACGTCCACCATAAAAATCAGTACCGCCGATGATGGCCGGACCTGTTTTTCATATTCAGGGCCCTTCAAAGCGATATTTGATGAGGCCGAATCCATTTATAAGCTGACCGGCGAAGGTTATTATAAGCATATCCCAAAGTCAAAGAAATATGAGTCTGCCATCGACTACCGGGACGCGATGCTGACACGTGTTAATAACGTATTAACGGAATCCAGTCCCCAGCTCCATTCATCCGAGGCAAGGACGTTTTTTTCCAATTCTTTCCGGATGTTTATGCTGACGTCTTTATGTGAATACCCACGGCACCTCATCCAAAGCAACAGAAACGCGGGAATGGACTCTATTGAAGCCCATCAGCAAGTCCCTTTCCGGAATCGGGACTACTACCATGGAATCGTTGGTCCGTATTTGGCGGATACCGCATCACTCCTCTCGGGGGCCTATTATGAATTTCTGAATACAATGGCGAAGGACACGCTTCTGCGCCTGCCGCATATAGGCGATGTGGACATCGCTCAGTACAAAGCTATATTGATTGACAACTTTGGGTCAATTTTCGGATCGCATGACAATCTTTTTTCCGACATGATGATCGCAAATGCTTTCATCGATCAGATCCGCCGGGGCGTGCCGCTTTCGGGCAGGCAGACCCTTGATATCATCGGACATTTCAGGAACCCCGGAGTTCGGAACTATATCTTTCACGAGAGCAGACGGAGCCTGGCCGAGAGGCAACAAACCAGCAACAAATCTTACCTTCCTTTCGGCGAACAGGACGGGGGCGCTGTCCTGGAATCGATTTTAAAGGGCTTTAAAGATAAAGTTGTCGTGGTCGATTTCTGGGCAACCTGGTGCGGGCCCTGTATTGATGCGTTCGCCGTGTCAAAACCGGTAAAGGAAAAGTTTGCCGGTAAAGACGTAGCATTCGTCTACGTCACGGATGAAACGTCCGATGTTCCCAAATGGAATGAGTTTGTTTCCGTGTTGGGCGGGACACATTATTATATTTCAAGTAAGCAGATGCAGGCACTGTACAAAGGAATCGGCATGTCGTCAATCCCGATTTATCTCGTCTATGACAAGAATGGCACTTTAATGGAAAAGAGTAGCGGGTATAAAGGGAACAAATGGCTGGAAGAGACCATTGGCAAGTTGCTTGATTGATATGTGGTCGACGATTTTAATGAAATCTAGTGCATTTGACCTCCCCCCTGAAAACTGGATCATTCAGAATTAGGGATTCGGCGATTAAATCAGTAATTTGCTACGCATTCAAAGCGGAGCGGAAAGCGGAAAGAGCCAAGCAAAATTCAAACGAATCTCCATGGAGCATTACCTTCATTGTATGCGGGTCAAGATCGAAGCCGGGGAGTTAACTAGCGGCTAATCTGCATAAATCAAGCCCGGATATACGTTGGTGTTGAAGAAAAATTGCAGGTCTATGGGCAGAATTTCTTTCCAGTGGTCGTTGATGAACTGCCAGCGGTCGGCGTAGCGTTTTTTCAGCATTATTTTCAACCCTTCATTAATCGAATCTGCATCAAAGTCTGATAGAATGGCGTTAGGTTCGGTATTGCCGAATGCAACCTTCCGTTCTTGTTTGGTCAGCACGGACAATTGCGCAATCGGATCAAGGGATGGGCTTCGCTCCGCGGCACGGTATTCCACCCTGCGGTTGCCATCGAAGTACCAGATCCCGTAATGTTGGGGGAGGGTAGAGACGATAGCCTCCAGGTGCTTACTATCCACTACGACTGTATTATATTCGAAAACATGGTGGTATAATACTCCCCAAAAATTGGACAGCTGCTTAAATGTTTAACTTAGCAGTTGAAAAATGAAAAAAGAACGGAGAAAATTCAGTGCAGGCTTTAAGGCTAAAGTAGCCATCGAAGCGATCAAGGAGCA
>Ga0065721_10003891_pt1 | contig 61087 bp, 59 predicted proteins | sample Mesricmetagenome_FD_59108 | JGI IMG/M metagenome (GOLD analysis project Ga0065721, IMG submission 59108) | Mesophilic microbial community from rice straw/compost enrichment Sample: eDNA_1 v2 (version 2) | ecosystem: Engineered > Solid waste > Grass > Composting > Bioreactor | place: USA: Davis... | reverse complement strand
CTTCATCACTCACGCGGCATGGCTGGATCAGGCTTTCGCCCATTGTCCAATATTCCCCACTGCTGCCTCCCGTAGGAGTCTGGGCCGTGTCTCAGTCCCAGTGTGGCTGATCATCCTCTCAGACCAGCTANGGATCGTCGCCTTGGTAGGCCATTACCCCACCAACTAGCTAATCCNACGCGGGCTNNTCCNTCGGCGATAAATCTTTCATCCGTAGATCGTATCCGGTATTAGCACAAGTTTCCCTGTGTTATTCCGAACCGAAGGGCATATTCCCACGCGTTACTCACCCGTGCGCCACTCCCCTTGCGGGGCGTTCGACTTGCATGTGTTAGGCCTGCCGCCAGCGTTCGTTCTGAGCCAGGATCAAACTCTCAAGTTGACTTGAGAAATCCCGCTTACTCTAGACTTGGTTCTTCACAATCAGCCTTGCGGCTGGGGGTGTGAAAGAACCCGCATAGCGTCACCGATATCTTGCGATACCGATGCCTTACTATTCGATGCTTGAGCAAGCGAGTGTTGATCCCTGATCTCTAAGATCAGTGGATCGGCACCGCCGCCCACGCATCTCTTCCATCCGATTCACGATGTCCAACAACAAACCACACTAGCGTGTGGCAGCCGGGTCTCCCCGGTATCCCCGTCATCCACAGGGTTCGCACCCTTTAGAGACAGAAAAGACGCTGCCGTTCCTGTGTCCCGTACGCTACTCTTGGGACCACCGCCCGACCGCGTCGTGGGGCGGTTTATATTCAGATCACCCCTCCCCGTCAACGGCTTTTTTGAAAAATTTTTGGGGCCCTGCCTAATGGGGATAAGTATCGGTTTATCCACAAGATTTGGTAATCTCATTGCGCCATTTCAAGCTTGCGCGCAGCATTCGATACACATGCCGCGGCAAAAGCTTCGCCAGCAGCCGACATTTCCCGATGCGCCCGGGCAGGCTGGCAAAAAAATCTTCGCCGCCATCCGACTCAAGGGGCATCTTCAGGGCTATTCGACGCTCAAGAAAGACAGACTCCAGGCTTCCGATGACCGCCAGACGGCCCAACCCGCGCCAGACATATGGTCGCAGGCGCAACGGCCGATGAGCCGCCCTGACGGCATCGATGGCGCCGCTCAAGGCCCGGTTTTCCGGAAATTTCCTTGGCAAAATAGCGGGTTAGGTGGCGTTGGGGTTACGCTTTTTCTACCCGGTTGCGCTGCGATAATTTCTTGACCCCCGCGATTCTGCTGGGCGATAGTCTTCCCGCCCTTTGGGGGGCACCTTCGTTGGACGGGGGATTTTTGTTTGTCGAAGCGTAGCGATTCCAACCGCTTGGCCGCCAGCTCGGCCCTGCGGCCCGCAAAGATTCTACCGCTTGCCTTTGCGGCAGCCGGTTTGCTGGGCGGCGTGCTGATGCTGCAGATGAAGCAGCAGACGACCGAACCGGCGCAGAAGGCTGAAAAGGCGGTGGCGGAAGCTTTCCGCGTCGCGCCTACGCTCGAAGCCTTTGTCACGCAGCCCGATCTGTGGTGGCCGCAGGCCTTTGACGCCAGCGACCTCCTCCCCGCCAGAGTGCTCAAGAAGGTCGCAGTGGCGCCTGGCGACACGCTCATGCAATTGCTGACCGAAGCCGGCGCCGAGCCAGACGAAAGCCAGGCGGCGATTTCCGCTTTGGGCGAGAAGTTCAATCCGCGCCGCTTGAAAGTCGGCCAGGAAATCACGCTGACATTCGAACGCAACGACGCCGACAGCTATCGCCTGTTCGAGCTGGCGCTGTCGCCCAGCATCGAGCGCGAAGTCTCCGTGGTGCGCAGCGACGACGGCTTCACCGCCAATGAAATCATCCGCGAATTCAACGTCGATCATGCGCGCGTTTCCGGCGAGATCGACGACAGCCTTTATAACGCGGGCCTCAATGCCGGCTTAAGCAACGGCCTGCTCGGCGAGTTCATCCGCATCTTCTCCTATGATGTCGACTTCCAGCGCGAGATCCAGCGCGGCGACCGCTTCGAGGTTTTCTTCGAGCGCCACTATGACGACAACGGCAACACGGTGAAGACCGGCCGCATTGCCGCTGCCTCGATAACGCTGTCGGGCCGCGAGCTGCGCTACTACTACTATCAGCCCTCTGACGGCGGCGATGCCGATTACTTCACGCCTGCCGGCCAGAGCGTGCGCAAGGCGCTGCTGCGCACGCCGATCGACGGCGCCAGGCTGACCTCAAAATTCGGCCTGCGCCGGCATCCGATCCTTGGCTACTCGCTGATGCATAAGGGCTCCGATTTCGGCGCGCCGACCGGCACGCCGATCCAGGCTGCCGGCGATGGCGTGGTCGAAGTCGCCGGCTGGAATGGCGGCTATGGCCAGTATGTGCGCATCAAGCACGCCAACGGCTATGCCACCGCCTATGCGCATATGAGCCGCATCGCCGTGAAGCCGGGCCAGCGCGTGCGCCAGGGCCAGGTGATCGGCAATGTCGGCACCACCGGGCGTTCCACTGGCCCGCATCTGCATTACGAAGTGATCGTCAACGGCAAGCAGGTCAATCCGGCAGGCATACGCTTCCCGTCGGGGCGCAAGCTGGAGGGCAAGGAACTCGCCCGCTTCCGCGAGCATATCGAGAAGATCGATGCCGAGATCCGCGGCACGCCGCAGCTCGCCATGCTCGGCAACGCCGAGTGATCACCGCTACTCGGCGTAGTCGTTGCCCGCGCTGGCCTGCTCCAGCAGCCAATCGACGAATGTCCTGACCAGAGGCCGGCGGAACTGCGCCGCCGGTGCCACGATGTGATAGGCCCAGTCGGCCTTCCACGACTGCTCGAACAGCCGCACCAGGCGGCCTTTTGCCAGATGCTCGCCCAGATGCGGCGCGCGGCCCAAGGCAACGCCCTGTCCGGCGACGGCGGCCGCAACCAGCACATTCGAGTCCGTGAAAAACAGGCCGCGCGATGCGGCCTTGGGATCGAGGCCCTCGCGCTCGAACCAGCTCTGCCAATGCATCCAGGGCTGGTTGGGCAAGGCATCGACATCGTGCAGCAGGATGTGATGCGCGAGATCCTCAAACCGGTTGAGCGGCTTGGTGCCATGAAGAAGCGCGGGGCTCGCCACCGGGAACAGCACTTCATCCAGCAGATGCACCGCTTCCAGGCCCTTCGTTGCGCCACGGCCGAAGCGGATCGCGATATCGACATCCTCGCGGGCGAAATCGACCAGATGGCGCGAGGTATCGAGCCGCAGGTCGATGCCGGGATAGCGGCGGCGGAAATCACTCAGGCGCGGCACCAGCCAGCCAGCCGCAAAAGAGGCCAGGGTCGTCACCGTCACCACGCCGCTGGCGCGGCCTTCCCTGACCTGCGCGGTCGCTGCCGCCAGACGATCCAACCCGTCGCTTAAGCCCGGCAGATAGGCGCGGCCGGCCTCGGTGAGCTCCAGCCCGCGCGGCAGGCGGCGGAACAGCGGCAGCTTGAGCTGCGCCTCCAGCATCTTGACCTGCTGGCTCACAGCTGCCGGCGTGACGCCGAGCTCTGCGGCGGCAAGCGCAAAGCTGCCATGGCGGGCGGCGGCCTCGAAGGCGCGGAGCGAATTGAGCGGCGGCAGGCGGCGGCGCATGGGGGCAGTATGAAGGCTTAGATTTCCTAAGCCAATACCACAGAAACTCTGGTTTGATGCCCGGTTTCGATTAGGCAAAGCTGGCGCGCAACAAAAACCGCTCACAAAACCACCAGAAAGGATCAGCCATGCCCAGCCTTGTCGCCGCCGTCCCCGCCGCCGCCAGTGCCGAGGCGGTCCGCCATTTCGCCGCCAAGTTCACCTTCGAAACCGACTGCTGGGACGTGCATCACGCCCTGCAGAACGGGCTGCGGGATTTCGTGCTGCTCGACGTGCGCGGGCGGAATGCCTATGCCGAGGCCCATGTGCCGGGTGCGATCAGCCTGCCGCATGCCGACATCACCGCGGAGCGGATCGCGGCGCGCTGGCCTGCAGACACGCTGTTCGTCGTCTACTGCGCGGGGCCGCACTGCAATGGGGCCGACCGCGCCGCGCTGAAGCTGGCGTCGCTGGGCTATGCCGTGAAGATCATGATCGGCGGCATGACCGGCTGGGCCGATGAGGGTTTTGCCTTCGCGAAAGGCCGAGAGCCGGGCTCCGTGGACACGGTCTCTGTGGAGACAGCCTCTATAGGGACAGCCTCTATAGGGACAGCCGCCTGATGCTCACGCTTTACGACTATCTCGATTCCGGCAACGGCTATAAATGCCGCCTGCTGCTCGCCCAACTGGGCATTGCCTATGAGCGCGTGGAGATTGACATCGACAAGGGCGAGACGCGCAGGGCGGAGTTCCTCGCCAAGAATCCCAATGGCCGCATCCCGACCCTGAAGCTGGAGGATGGCACTTATCTCGCGGAATCGAACGCCATCCTCTGCTACCTCGCCGACGGCACCAAATATTGGCCGTCTGAGCGCAAGGAGAAAGCTCAGGTGCTGCAATGGCTGTTCTTCGAGCAATACAGCCACGAGCCCTATGTGGCGACGCCGCGCTACATCCTGCGCCATCTGGGGCGCAACCATCCGCGCATGGCCGAGCTGCCCGAGCGGCTGGAGCGCGGCCGCGCCGCGCTCGGCGTCATGGAGCGGCATCTGGCCGAAAACGACTTCTTCGCCGGCGGCCGCTACACGATCGCCGATATCGCCCTCTATGCCTACACGCACCGCGCCGATGAAGCCGACCTTGATCTGGCGCCTTTCCCGCGGATCAGGGCCTGGCTCGACCGCGTGGCGGCGCAGCCGGGCTATGTCCGCATGCTGCCGGACTGATTTGCTGCCCTCCTTGCGCCTCGCCCTATATTCCTCCTGATCCTGCATCAGGAGGAAACATGACCAAGCAGAACCCGAAGACACGCCAGACCCGAACCAGGGCCGGCCATCGCGACCTGCATCCGGAAACCCTGATGATGTCCTATGGCTATGACCCCTTCCTTTCGGAAGGCGCGGTCAAGCCGCCGGTCTTCCTTACCTCCACCTTCGCCTTCCATTCGGCCGAGGACGGCGCCGCCTTCTTCGACACGCTGTCCGGCCGCACCAAGCTGCCCCCCGGCGAGAAGGCAGGGCTGATCTACTCGCGCTTCAACCACCCGAATCTCGAGATTGTCGAGGACCGCCTCGCCCTGCTGGAAGGCGCCGAAGCCGCCGCCGTCTTCTCCAGCGGCATGGCAGCGATCAGCGCCTGCTTCCTCGCCTTCCTGCGCCCGGGCGATGCGGTGGTGCATTCCTCTCCGCTCTATGGCGGCACCGAAACCATGGTGCGCAAGATCCTGCCCGAATTCGGCATCGCCTCGAGCGAGTTCCATGACGGCCTCGATGCCGATGCGGTCCGCCGCGCCGCCGACCATGCCGCCGGGCGGGTGGGCATGATCTTCATCGAGACGCCGGCCAATCCGACCAACGCGATGGTCGATTTCGCCGCCGTGGTCGAAGTGGCCAACGAAATCGGCCAGCGGACCGGGCAGCGGCCATTGATCGTCTGCGACAATACGATGCTGGGGCCGGTCTTCCAGAAGCCCCTGCAGCAGGGCATCGACCTGGCCGCCTATTCGCTCACCAAATATGTCGGCGGCCATAGCGACCTGGTGGCCGGCAGCGTCGCCGGTCCGCGCGAACTGCTGACCAAAATCCGCACCATCCGCTCAGCCTTCGGCTCGCAGCTCGATCCGCATTCGAGCTGGATGATCGCCCGCTCGCTCGAAACGCTTGTGCTGCGCATGACCCGCGCCGCCGAGTCAGGCCGCAAGGTGGCCCAATGGCTGGCGGAGAATCCGCATGCGCCGGTCACCGTGCACCACCCGGAACTCAACAACGATCCGCGCTATGCCGCCGTCTACAAAAGGCAATGCACCGGGCCGGGCTCGACATTCTCGTTCACGCTCAACAATGCCAGCCGCCAGCAGGCCTTCAAGCTGATCAACGCGCTGCAGCTCTTCAAATCGGCGGTGTCGCTGGGCGGCACGGAATCGCTGATCTGCCATCCGGCCTCGACCACGCATTCCAGCGTCGGCAAGGACGTGCTGGATACCTTGGGCGTCACCGAAGGCCTGATCCGCGTCTCGATCGGACTGGAGCATCCAGACGATTTGATCGACGACCTGGATCACGCGCTGAAGGAGGCGTTTGGGAAGTAATACGGCACGCCTTTTCAATTTGGTCGGGCCACGGCTTGGTCGTGGCATCCACGCGCTCCTTTTTCAGCAGACGTGAAAAAGAAACGCATGGATGGCCCATGTAAAGCCGGTCATGACAAATCATGCGAACGAGAACAACCCCTCACTCGTCATGCCCGGGATTGACCCGAGCATCTTGCGCCAACCGGCACAAGATCCTCGGGTCAAGCCCGGGGAGGACGAAGATGGTACCGGCGACCAAAACGGCGGCCTGATATCGGCGCGGCGTGAGGGGGCGCCGCCGGTGCCGCCGTCTTACGCCCGCTACTCCGCGGCCAGGTCCACCTCGCGGCCCTGGATGATCAGGCCTTTGGGGCCGGCGGAGACGTTCACCGTGGTGCCGTCGGCGATCTGGCCTTCCAGGATCATGCTGGCGAGCGGGTTCTGCAGCGCGCGCTGGATTACCCGCTTCAGGGGCCGCGCGCCGTAGACCGGATCGTAGCCGGCATCGCCAAGCCAGTGCTTGGCAGCATCGTCCAGCTTGAGTTCGATCTTGCGGTCGGCCAAGAGCTTGCGCAGGCGGCCGAGCTGGATATCGACGATGCCGGTCATGTTCTCGCGGCTTAAGCGCCGGAATAGGATGATCTCGTCCAGGCGGTTGAGGAATTCCGGCCGGAAATTGGCGCGGACCACTTCCATCACCTGATGACGCACGGCTTCGTCCAGCTCATCGCCCTTGTAAGAGGCGAGATATTCGCTGCCCAGATTCGAGGTCAGGATGATCACCGTGTTGCGGAAATCCACCGTGCGGCCCTGTCCATCCGTAAGGCGCCCGTCATCGAGCACCTGCAGCAGCACGTTGAAGACATCCGGATGCGCCTTTTCGACCTCGTCGAACAGGATCACCTGATAGGGCCGGCGCCGCACCGCTTCGGTGAGCGCGCCACCCTCCTCATAGCCGACATAGCCCGGCGGCGCGCCGATCAGGCGGCTGACGGCATGCTTCTCCATGTATTCCGACATATCGATGCGCACCATCGCGGTATCGTCATCGAAGAGGAATTCTGCCAGCGCCTTGGTCAGCTCGGTCTTGCCGACGCCGGTCGGGCCGAGGAAGAGGAAGCTGCCGATCGGCCGGTTCGGATCCTGCAGGCCGGCACGCGCACGGCGCACCGCATTGGAAACCGCCACCAGGGCCTCGTCCTGGCCGACCACGCGGGTCGCCAGCTTCTGCTCCATGGTAAGCAGCTTCTCGCGCTCACCTGCGAGCATCTTGTCGACCGGGATGCCGGTCCAGCGCGACACCACGCCGGCGATGTCGTTATCAGTGACCGCCTCGCGCAGCATGGCCGGCTTCTGGCCATCGCCGGTGCCGCTCTTCTCGGCTTCCTTCAGCTTGCGCTCCAGATCGGGGATCACGCCATAGGACAGCTCGGACGCGCGGTTCCAGTCGGCCTTGCGCTGCGCCTGCTCCAGATCGAGGCGCGCCTGATCAAGTTGCTCCTTCAGCTTCTGCGCATCGCCAAGCTTGGCCTTCTCCGCCTGCCAGGCAGCGGTGAGCGCATTCGACTGCTCTTCCAGATCGGCGAGTTCCTTTTCCAGCTTGGCCAGCCGGTCCTTGGAGGCGTTGTCGGTTTCCTTCTTGAGCGCCTCGCGCTCGATCTTCAGCTGGATGATGCGGCGGTCGAGCTCATCCACCGCTTCCGGCTTGCTGTCGACTTCCATGCGCAGGCGCGAGGCCGCCTCGTCGACCAGGTCGATCGCCTTGTCGGGCAGGAAGCGGTCGGTGATGTAGCGGTTGGACAGCGTGGCGGCCGCAACGATGGCGCTGTCGGTGATGCGCACGCCATGGTGCATCTCGTACTTCTCTTTCAGGCCGCGCAGGATGGAGATGGTGTCCTCCACGCTCGGCTCGCCGACGAAGACCGCCTGGAAACGCCGCGCCAGCGCCGCATCCTTCTCGATGTATTTGCGATACTCGTCCAGCGTGGTGGCGCCGACGCAATGCAGCTCGCCGCGCGCAAGCGCCGGCTTGAGCAGGTTGGAGGCATCCATCGCGCCATCGGCCTTGCCGGCACCGACCAGCGTATGCAGCTCGTCGATGAACAGCACGATCTGGCCTTCGGCGGCGGTGACTTCGGCCAGCACCGCCTTCAGGCGCTCTTCGAATTCGCCGCGGAATTTCGCGCCGGCGATCATGGCACCGAGATCGAGCGCCATCAGGCGCTTGTCTTTCAGGCTTTCCGGCACGTCGCCCTTGGCGATGCGCAGCGCCAGGCCTTCGACGATGGCGGTCTTGCCCACGCCCGGTTCGCCGATCAGCACGGGATTGTTCTTGGTGCGCCGCGACAGCACCTGGATGGTGCGGCGGATTTCCTCGTCGCGGCCGATCACCGGATCGAGCTTGCCGCTTTCGGCCGCCTCGGTGAGGTCGCGGGCGTATTTCTTCAGCGCATCGTAGCCCTGCTCGGCAGAGGCCGTATCGGCCTTGCGGCCCTTGCGCATATCCTGGATCGCCTTTTCAAGCGATTGCGGCGTGACATTGGCGGCCTTCAGCGCATCGGCGGCCGGCGTGCCAGCCGACAGCGCGATCGCCTGCAACAGGCGCTCGGCGGCAACGAAACTGTCGCCCGCCTTCTCGCGCAGCTTCTCGGCGGTCTCAAAAAGGCGCGCCATTTCGGGCGCGAGATAAAGCTGCCCCGCGCCGGCGCCTTCCACCTTCGGAATCCGGGCCAGCGCTTCTTCGTTCCTGGCCTTGGCAGTCTCGGGCTGGCCGCCCGCAGCCCGCACAAGACCGGCGGCCATGCCTTCCGGATCGTCCAGCAGAACCTTCAGAAGATGTTCGGGCGAGAAGCGCTGATGGCCGCGGGCGAGCGCCATGGTCTGGGCTGCTTGCAGGAAACCGCGGGCGCGTTCGGTGTATTTTTCGAAATCCATGTCGAACTCCTTATTCGGCAGCCCTTTATGGAACGACCCCCGGCAGGCGGCAGATCGACGACGGGCCCCATGGCCGAAATGTGGGAAGCCCGCGGAGTTCTACAAGGGCAGGCACAGGGTTTTTCGGCACATTTGCATGCGCGTCATGCCATGACCTCGCCCTCCCGCCGCTGCGCGCCGGCCCCTCCCTCTGCCGCTGACGCAAGCGAGGGAAAGCTGACGTTGCAGCGGCTCCTTAACAGCGGGAGCGGGATCACGGATAGCCCGTCGTCACGCCCAGGCCTTTCGGTATCGGGGCCGGGCAGGCCGATGTCAGGGCAGATCGATGTCAGGGCAGATCGATGCCAGGGCAGATCGATGCCAGGGCCGATCGATGTTGGTGCGATCGAGATGTTGGTGCGATAGGGGCTGGCGCGGCCGGGGATGATGGGCTCGCGGGGCCATCGGCGGGCCATCGTGAAGTGGGCCTGCATATCTTGCTGCCGAAGCCATGCCTTCCCGGCCAAGAGAATGGGAACGCGACAGGCATTATAGGAATATAAACGCGATTTGCAGCTAGATCCGCAGATCACCCATCTTGCCGGTCTGGTAGTCCTGAATGGCCTGCAGGATTTCCTCGCGCGTATTCATCACGAAGGGGCCATGGGCGACGACGGGCTCGTTGAGCGGTTCGGCATGGCCGAACAGGATGACCGCGTCGGTGCCGGCCGCGATCTCCACGCTGTCGCCGTCATTGTTCAGTTCGACCAGGTGATGCGGCCTGGCCGGCTGGCCGCCGACCTCAGGCGCACCGCTGACGACATAGAGAAAGACGTTGCGGCCCGCGGCCACCGGCAGGGACAGGCGGCCGCCGGGCGCAAAGCGCAAGGTCGCCATGAAGAAATCGAGCAGCGGCTGGATCGGGCCCTTCTGCTCCTGCCAGCTGCCTGCAATCAGGTTGAGCGTGACCTTGCCGTCATCGGCTGCGATGGCGGGAATATCCTCGCCCTGCAGGCCGACATAACGCGGCGCAGTCATTTTCAGCCGGGCGGGAAGATTGACCCAGAGCTGGAGGATTTCCAGCGGGCCGCCGGAGCGCTTGAAGGCGGCGGACGAGAGTTCCGCATGGACAAGGCCGCGGCCCGCCGTCATCCATTGCACGCCGCCAGCCCGGATCACGCTTTCATGGCCGCCGGTATCGAGATGGGCGAGTTCGCCGTCCAGGATGAAAGTCACCGTCTCGAAGCCGCGATGGGGATGCGGGCCGAAAGGCAGGCCGCGATTGTTGGGCGGATAGACCTGCGGGCCGTGATGATTGAGGAAAAGAAAAGGATCGAGCTGATCGAGCGCCGGGCCGGGCAGCGGGCGGCGGGTGACAAGATCGCCGATATCGTCGCGATAGGCGGGATGCAGGCGTTTGATCGTGCGGGAGGGCATGGGCGTGGGCATCGGCATGGACATTGGCATGGACATTGGCATGGACATGGACGGCGTCACCGCTTCAGGGCGGCGGCAAAGGCGGCGGTATCGGTATAGACCCGGTATTCGGCGATCCGGCCCCCTTCGATGCGGAAGGCGTTGGTCATGCTGGCAGCGATGTCGCGCTCGGTCGCCCGCGCCCGCCAGGCGCCGCGTCCGAGCACCACGATCCAGTCGCCCTCGGCAATCACCGCCTCCTGGACNACCTCGACGATCTCCAGATGCTCGCGCACCAGGGTGAGGAAGCGCTGGTANGCGGCAAAGCCACGATGCACGCCGCCCCAGGGCAGCAGGCCNGGCGGGCCGTAATAGCGCACGCAGATATCGGGCGTCAGCAGACGCTCCAGCGCGGTAAAGTCGCCGGCTTTCAGCGCGGCATAGTAGGACTCCAGTATCGCTTTGCCCAAGCCGGCCTCCTATCGTCGAGCCCTCAAGCCTTACGCTTAAGGAATCCATCGGTAAATAACCGCCGTCACAGGGCAGAGCGAGTGGCGACGTGCAGACGGGCGACGTGCGGACGGGTGAAGTGCGGACGGGTGAAGTGCGGACCGGCGACGTGCGGACAGGCGACGTGCGGACAGGCGACGTGCAGACTGGGCGGAAGGTTGGGGCTGCCCGTCTGGGGGTGTTTTTCGCGGCCATTATCCGCTAGGGTCACCGCAGCCGGATTGTGCAAGGAATTCAAGTTGAAACGACTTTTTGCCATAGGCGTGTTGGCAATCCTCGGCGGCTGCAGCAGCTCGCCGCTCGACCCCTACTATGTAGGGCGCTGGACATCCGAGGACAGTAGAGACGACTACGCGATTTTACCGAATCTGCCCATGAGCGAGCCGTCGACCGGCCGCCCATACCTGCATGTCTGCTATAACAAGCTCTTTCATGATGAGATGAAGATTCAGAAACTCGTAGCCCAGAACTGCACCAACGGAGANCTGGTCGACAACCGAAGCGATCTCTATACCTGCTCGCTGTCCGCCCCCATCCGNGCGACCTGGCGATGCGATAGTCTCAGCCGCGCTGCGAGTGAAGCCCGGCCTCTGTTGCGCGTTCCTCGGCTCTCTCGCGACATCTCCAAGTAGCACTATCCTCTTGTTGCATCCGCGTCCAAAGAGCCGCAACAGGAGAAACGCACTGGTTCGATGCATGCTCACCTGTCGTGTCGCTCAGTTCTGGAAGATACCGGCCTGCACTTGAGCACTGCATCACATCATGGCGCATTCAATCCGCTTGCGCCTAACAACTGCATGAGTTCATGACGATCAAGATTCTCCACGTGATCACAGGACTGGGCACAGGCGGGGCTGAGCGGATGCTGCAGAAGCTGGTCTGCGACCTGCGAGCGCGTGGCCATGAGAATCATATTGTGAGCCTCACCAGCATCGGGCCGATCGGACGGCAACTGATGAAGGTCGGCTTTAAAGTTGATGCGCTCGGCATGACCAGCGTCCTCCACCTGCCGGCAGCCATCACGCGGCTTGGCCGAATTCTGCGGCAAACGAAGCCGGATATTCTGCAGACATGGCTTTATCATGCCGATTTGACCGGCTGCCTGGCGCATTGGTGGAGCCGCTCGCCGGCAACCTTGATCTGGAATCTGCGTTGCTCTGACATGGAGCTTGGCAATTATGCCCTTTCAACGCGCCTTGCACGGCGCATGGCGATCTGGCTTTCACACCGCCCCTGGGCGATGATCACCAATTCAGTGGCGGGACAGCGCCACCACGCTGCCCTGGGCTACCGGCCGCCGCGCTGGGAATACATCCCGAACGGCTTCGATCTTTCCATCTACCGCCCCATGCCCGGCAGCCGGACCATACAGGATGAGATCGGCCTCCCATCCGACGCCTTCCTGGTCGGAATGGTGGCGCGCCATGACCCGATGAAGGATCACGAAGCATTCCTGCTGATGGCCAAGCTGGTGCTGACAAAGCGCCCGCAGACCCATTTCGTCCTTATCGGCAAGGGCTGCACCATCGAGACGCCGATCTTTGCCAAGGCCGCAGAGCAGCTCAAAGGCCATCTGCACCTGCTTGGCGAGCGCAGCGATATCGATCGCCTGCTGCCCAGCCTGGACCTTTTCGTGCTCAGTTCCGCCTATGGCGAGGGTTTTCCCAATGTCCTTGGTGAGGCACTGGCCTGCGGCCTGCCCTGCATTGCCACCGATGTCGGCGATACGGCAGCGATCCTTGGCGATTGCGGCATCTGCGTGCCACCGCGCGATCCAGCCCGCCTGGCGGACGCTGTCCTCACCCTCATTGATGCTCCGCCGTCCACGCTGCAAGAGCTCCGGCAGAAAGCCCGCCGCCGCGCTGAGGACCATTTTGCCCTGGAAGCCGTAGGTGATCGATATTGCCGGCTGTACCAGGAGGCGATTGGCGACACTTTCCAGCAGCCCCCGCCCTTCGGCGCAAATCCTTCTCCCGGTGGAGGCCTGTAGTTTATGTGCGGCATTGCCGGCATTCTGACCTGGCGGGGCCTGCCTGCCGATCTGCTGAGCCAACGGGTGAAGGCGATGACTGACGCCATCGCCTATCGCGGGCCGGATGCCGATACGCGCTGGGTCGATGCGCCGGCGGGACTGGCGCTGGGCCATCGCCGGCTGGCCATCGTCGATCTGACCGAGACCGGCGCCCAGCCGATGCACAGCGCCAACGAGCGCTTCGTCATCTGCTATAACGGCGAAATCTTCAATGCCGCCGAGGTGGCGCGCGATCTGCCCGAAATCAATTTCCGCGGCCATTCGGATACCGAAGTGCTGCTGCAAGCCTGCGCGGCCTGGGGCGTGGAAACAGCGATCAAACGCTTCATCGGCATGTTCGCCTTCGCGCTTTGGGACCGGCAGGAACGCTGCCTGTGGCTGGTGCGCGACCGGCTGGGCATCAAGCCGCTCTACTGGACGATCCAGGATACCGCAGAGGGCAGGACATTATTGTTCGGTTCGGAGCTGAAGGCGCTGACTGCTTATCCAGGCTGGCAGCCAAGGCTCGACCGCTCGGCGCTAGCTGAGTACCTGCGGCTGTCCTACGTGCCGGCACCGCATTCGATTTATGCCGGCGTGCGCAAGCTGTTGCCTGGTCATATCCTGCGCATCGGTCACGATGGCCGTGAAACACTGAGCTGCTTTTGGGATCTGCGCCAGATTGCCGCGCAAGGCCAGCGCAACCGCGATCAGCGCAGCGAGGCCGAGCAGAACGATGCATTGCATGATCTGCTCACCGATGCGGTCAAGCGCCGCATGATGGCAGATGTGCCACTTGGCGCATTTCTGTCCGGCGGCCTCGATTCATCGACCGTCGTGGCGCTGATGCAGGCGCAGTCGTCGCGGCCGATCAAAACCTTCTCCATCGGTTTTGACGAGGATGAATTCAGCGAAGCCCATCATGCAGCCGCTGTGGCCCGGCATCTGGGCACCGACCACACCAGCATGCTCGTCACGCCAAAGCAGGCGCATGCAGTAATCCCGCAACTGCCCGACATTTACGACGAGCCCTTTGCGGATTCGTCGCAGATTCCGACCTTCCTGGTATCGCAACTGGCTCGCCGCGAGGTCACCGTGGCGCTGTCGGGCGATGGCGGCGATGAGGTCTTTGCCGGTTACGTGCGCTATTGGGGCATCAGTCGGCTATGGCCATGGCTGGCCCCCTGGCCCCGGGGCCTGCGGGCGGCAGCCGGTCGGATGTTGCGCATGCTGTCGCCGGCAGAGTGGGAGAAGCTGCTTTCACCGCTGCCGCAGAACTCCAGGCCGCGCCAGCTTGGCGACAAGATCCATAAGGCGGCGACGATTCTTGCCGAGGCCGATGCGGATCGCATGTATGAGCGGCTGATCTCGCTCTGGCCCGATGCCGCGGCGATGGTGCGCGGCGCTGCGCCGGATGCACCATACGATGCGACGTTATCTTCCGATCTGCCCGAAGTCGTAGCGCGGCTGCGCTATCGCGACATGACGGGCTACCTGCCCGACGACATCCTGACGAAGGTCGACCGCGCGAGCATGGCCGTCTCACTGGAAGCGCGCGTGCCGCTGCTGGATCACCGCGTGGTGGAATTCGCCTGGACCTTGCCGCCGGACCGGCTGCTGAAAGGCGGCCAGGGCAAACGCATTTTGCGCAACGTGCTGTATCGTTACGTGCCGCGCGAGATGGTGGAGCGGCCCAAAACCGGCTTTGGCATTCCGCTCGGCGACTGGCTGCGCGGGCCGTTGCGCGACTGGGCGGAGGATCTGCTCTCAGAGCAGCGTCTGCGCGCGGATGGACTGATCGATCCAGCCCCCGTGCGGCAGCGCTGGCAGGATCATCTGAGCGGCCGCCGCAACGGCCAGCATGCCTTATGGACCGTTCTGATGCTCCAGGCCTGGCGGGCGCGCTGGCCCGGTGTCGCTTTGGATTGAACGCAGCAGACTGGACGCAGCAGGCTGGACGCAGCAGACTGAACGCAAGGGGTTGCCGCAGCGTTTTCCGCGACGCGTAAAAGGCGAATTCTCTTCAGCATTGCAGCACGTTACGGGGTGCTGACGAAGCGGAAACATCCGGTTGCGGTTCGTTGACAGCCTTACCTGCGGGTTATAGTGTGCAGCGCGAAAAAACGCAGGCGCCCGCCCGATCCGGGCCGCGGCCCGTTCGTTTGGCTAGCCGTTTCGCGAAGCAATCATAAGGTTGAAGGTCCATGAAGGTTCTGGTCGCGGTCAAGCGCGTGGTGGATTTCAACGTCAAGATCCGGGTCAAGCCGGATAAGACGGGTGTCGACCTCGCCAACGTGAAGATGTCGATGAATCCATTCGACGAAATCGCCGTCGAAGAGGCCGTGCGGCTGAAGGAAGCCGGCACCGCGAGCGAAGTCGTCGTCGTCTCGATCGGCCCGACGCAGGCGCAGGAGACGATCCGCACCGCGCTGGCGATGGGCGCCGACCGCGGCATTTTGGTGAAGACCGACGCCGAAGTGCAGCCGCTGGCCGTGGCCAAGATCCTGGCCAAGATCGCCGAGGCCGAGCAGCCGCAGCTTGTCATCGTCGGCAAGCAGGCGATCGACGACGACAGCAATCAGACCGGCCAGATGCTGGCCGCGCTGATGAACTGGCCGCAGGGCACCTTCGCCAACAAGGTGACGCTGGCCGATGGCAAGGCGACCGTGGTGCGCGAAGTCGACGGCGGCCTTGAGACCGTGGAACTGAAGCTGCCGGCGGTGGTGACCACCGACCTGCGCCTGAACGAGCCGCGCTATGCCAGCCTGCCGAACATCATGAAGGCGAAGAAGAAGCCGATTGACGAAAAGACCCCGGAGGATCTGGGCGTCGATATCGCGCCGCGCCTGAAGACTCTGTCCGTCGACGAGCCGCCGAAGCGCTCCGCCGGCATCAAGGTGCCCGATGTGGCGACCCTGGTGCAGAAGCTGAAGACCGAAGCGGGAGTGATCTGATATGAGCTGCCTCGTCATTGCCGAACACGACAACGCCTCGCTGAAGGCTCCGACGCTGAACACCGTCACCGCCGCCACCAAGATCGGCGGCGAGGTGCATGTGCTGGTTGCCGGCGAGAACTGCGGCCCCGCCGCCGAAGCCGCCGCCAAGATCGCTGGCGTGGCCAAGGTCATCCAGGTGGAAGCGCCGCATTATGCCCATGGCCTGGCCGAGGCGCTGGCGCCGCTGGTGGCCGGTCTGGCCAAGAACTACAAGGCCGTGCTGGCGCCTGAGACGACCTCGGGCAAGAACGTGATGCCGCGCGTCGCCGCCCTGCTCGACGTCATGCAGATCTCGGGCATCATCGAAGTGAAATCGGAAGATACCTTCGTGCGTCCGATCTATGCCGGCAACGCCATGGCGACCGTGCAGTCGACCGACCCGATCAAGGTGATCACCGTGCGCGCCACCGGCTTCCAGGCCGCCGCCGCGGAAGGCGGCTCTGCCGCCATCGAGAAGGGTGAAGCCGCTGCCGATCCGGGCCTGTCGAAGTTCATCGGCCAGGAACTGCAGAAGTCCGACCGTCCGGAACTGACCTCGGCCAAGATCGTCATCTCCGGCGGCCGCGGCATGGGCTCGGGCGAGAATTTCAAGCTGATCGAAGCCGTCGCCGACAAGCTCGGTGCCGCCGTCGGCGCCAGCCGCGCTGCGGTCGATGCCGGCTTCGTCCCGAACGACTATCAGGTCGGCCAGACCGGCAAGATCGTCGCACCGCAGCTTTACATCGCCGTCGGCATCTCCGGCGCGATCCAGCATCTGGCTGGCATGAAGGACAGCAAGGTGATCGTCGCCATCAACAAGGACGAAGAGGCGCCGATCTTCCAGGTCGCCGATTACGGCCTGGTCGGCGATCTGTTCAAGATCCTGCCGGAACTCGAAGCCGAGCTGTCGAAGTAAGCGTGTAGGCCATAGAGGACCCGTACCGCATGATCAAGACCATTGGGGTGATCGGCGCCGGCCAGATGGGCAATGGCATTGCCCATGTCTGCGCGCTGGCCGGCTATGATGTCCTGCTGCAGGATATCAACCCGGAGCAGCTCAAGAAGGCCATCGAGACGATCACCACCAACCTGCATCGCCAGGTGGCACGCGGCAAGATCACCGAAGCCGACAGCGCGAAGGCGCTGTCGCTGATTCGGACGACGACCGACATCAAGGATTTCGCCCAGACCGATTTCGTGGTCGAGGCGGCGACCGAGAATGAAGGCGTCAAGAAGAAGATCTTCGCCGATCTCTGCCCGGTGCTGAAGCCCGAGGCGCTGCTGGCCACCAACACCTCGTCGATCTCGGTGACCCGGCTGGCCTCGGCCACCGACCGGCCCGAAAAGTTCATGGGCATGCACTTCATGAACCCGGTGCCGGTGATGCAGCTGGTGGAGCTGATCCGCGGCATCGCCACCGATGAGGAAACCTTCCGCCAGGTGCGCGAACTGACCCTGAAGCTGGGCAAGACTCCGGCCAATTCGGAAGACTTCCCGGCCTTCATCGTCAACCGCATCCTGCTGCCGATGATCAACGAGGCGATCTACACCCTCTATGAGGGCGTCGGCTCGGTGGAAGCGATCGACACGGCCATGAAGCTGGGCGCCAACCACCCGATGGGCCCGCTGCAGCTGGCCGACTTCATCGGTCTGGACACCTGCCTGTCGATCATGCAGGTGCTGTATGAGGGCCTGGCCGACAGCAAGTACCGCCCCTGCCCGCTGCTGGTGAAGTATGTCGAGGCCGGCTGGCTTGGCCGCAAGACCAATCGCGGCTTCTACGATTACCGCGGCGAGCATCCAACACCGACGCGCTGAGCGGGACGGCGATCCGAATGCAAAGGGGCCACACGGCCCCTTTTCTTTTGCCTCTACTTCTTCTTTTGCCTCTATTGCCCTGCTGGCCGTTATTTTTCAGCGATCAGGGCGTCGATCAGCTTCAGCGCATCCGCCTGGTCCCATTCCGCCGCGCCATAAAGGCGCGCCACCTCCCGGCCCTGGCGGTCGATCAGGATGGTGGCGGGCAGCCCCGCGGCGCCCCAGGTCCGGCCGGATTTCATGGTGGGATCGAGATAGGGCGTGAGCGTGGTGGCGCCGATCTCGGTGAGGAATTTCTCGACCTTGGCGCGGCCACCGCGATCCTGCGCCACGGCAACGACCTGGAAATCCGCGCCGCCGCGCTGCGCCTGCAGGCGATCCAGCGCCGGCATCTCCTCCCGGCAGGGCACGCACCAGGTGGCCCACAGATTGAGCAGCACGATCTTGCCGCGGAAGGCCTCCAGCGTGACCGGCGCGTCCTTTTCATCGCGGAATTCGGCAGCGGCGACTGGCTTCCGCTCGGCCGAGACGCTAAGTTTGCGCATCTCGCCTTCGAGCGGCAGCCCGGCTGCACCGGCATCCCATGCGGCCGCAGCCAGGCTCAAGCAGATCAGCGCGACACCCTTCAGAAACCGCATCATTCCTCTATCGTCCATGTCCGCACGCAAGTCATCAAATAAGCCGGCGACCAAGGCCAAGCAAGCCAACAGCATGTGGGGCGGGCGTTTCGCCGCAGGCCCGGCGGCGATCATGACCGAGATCAATGCCTCGATCCGCTTCGATAAGCGGCTGTACCGGCAGGATATCGCCGGCTCGATCGCGCATTGCCGCATGCTGGTGAAACAGGGCCTGATTTCCGCCGCCGATGGCAAGAAGATCATTGCCGGCCTGGAGACAATTCTGCGTGAGATCGAGGCCGGCAAGCTGAAGATCGATCTGGCGCTGGAAGACATCCACATGCATGTCGAGGCGCGGCTGAAGGAGCTGATCGGCGAACCGGCCGGACGGCTGCACACCGCGCGCTCGCGCAATGATCAGGTGGCGACCGATTTCCGCCTCTGGGTGCGCGATGCCATCGACCGCATCGATGCCGGCCTGCGCGATCTGCAGGAAAAGCTGCTGGCCCGCGCCGAGGAATATGCCGCGACCGTCATGCCGGGCTTTACCCATCTGCAGGCCGCCCAGCCGGTCACTTTCGGCCACCACCTTCTGGCTTATGTCGAGATGGTGGGGCGCGACCGCGGCCGCCTGAAGGATGCGCGCGAGCGGCTGAACGAAAGCCCGCTGGGCGCGGCGGCGCTGGCCGGCACGTCGCTGCCCATCGACCGCGAGAGCACGGCCAGGGCGCTGGGCTTCCGCGCCCCGATGGCGAATTCGCTGGATGCGGTCTCGGATCGCGACTATGCGCTGGAATTCCTCTCCGCGGCGGCGATCTGCGCCGTGCATCTGTCGCGCCTGGCGGAGGAGATCGTCATCTGGACCTCGGCGCAGTTCCGCTTCATCACGCTGTCGGATGCCTTCACCACCGGCTCGTCGATCATGCCGCAGAAGCGCAATCCCGATGCGGCTGAGCTGGTGCGCGGCAAGGTCGGGCGCATCATCGGCGACCTCAATGCCCTGCTGATCACCATGAAGGGCCTGCCGATGACCTATGGCAAGGACATGCAGGAGGACAAGGAGCCGACCTTCGACGCGGTCGACAACCTGGAACTCTGCATCGCCGCCACGGCGGGCATGATCGCTGACCTCAAGGCCAATGCCGACCGCATGCATGCGGCAGCCGGCGAAGGCTACACCACCGCCACCGATCTGGCCGACTGGTGCGTGCGCAAGCTCAATATGCCCTTCCGCAACGCCCATCATGTCGCCGGCCGCATCGTCCGCCTGGCCGAACAGCAGGACAAGCCGCTGGAAGCTTTGAGCCTCAAGGAGATGCAAAGCGTCGAGCCGCGCATCACCAAGGAGATCTTCGCCGTTCTTGGCGTCGACAACTCGGTGAAGAGCCGCGTCTCCTACGGCGGCACCGCGCCGGCCAATGTGAAGAAGCAGATCGCGCGCTGGCGCAAGCTGCTGGCGAAGGACGGCAAACATGCGCGCTAAGGCCTTTGTCATGCTGCTGCTGCTCGGCGTTGCCGGTCTTGCCGGCTGCGGCCGCAAGGACGTGCCGGATTATCCGCCCGATGTGATCGAGCGCCCCGGCACCGTGCGCGGCCAGCGCGAACCCGTCCGCTACTGACTGACCTGAAGAGTTTCCGATGACTGGATTGCCCTGGTTCGCCTATCGCGACGGACAGCTTTGCGCCGAAGGCGTGCCGCTGACGAAGATCGCCGCGGAAGTCGGCACCCCGGCCTATGTCTACAGCCGGGCAGCGCTGGACGACCGCTACAAGACGCTCGCCGAAGCCTTTGCCGGCCTGCCGGTGCTGATCGCCTATGCGGTGAAGGCCAATGCGAGCCTCGCCGTGCTGCGCCGCTTTGGCGAGCTGGGCGCAGGCGCGGACGTGGTGTCGGGCGGAGAATTGCAGCTCGCCGTCAAGGCGGGCATCGCGCCGGGCAGGATCATCTTCGCCGGCGTCGGCAAGACGCGCGAGGAAATGGCGCTGGCGATCAAGGCGGGCAATACCGGCATCGCGCAGTTCAACGTGGAATCCGAGCCGGAACTGCAGGCGCTGTCGGATGTCGCACAGAGCCTGGGGGTGCAGGTACCGGTGGCGATCCGCATCAATCCCGATGTGGATGCCAAGACGCACAAGAAGATCACGACCGGCAAGGCCGAGAACAAGTTCGGCATCCCGCATAGCCGCGCGCTGGACGTCTATGCTGAAGGCGCCAGGCTGCCCGGCCTGAAGATGACCGGCGTGCATGTGCATATCGGCAGCCAGCTGACCGATCTGACGCCCTTCGCCGAAACCTTCGAACGTGTCGCGGACCTGGTGAAGAGCCTGCGCGCGGCTGGCCATGACATCCGCCGCGTGGATCTCGGCGGCGGCCTCGGCATCCAGTACAACGACGAAACGCCGCCAGATGTGCGCGCCTATGCCGATCTGGTGCGCAAGCATATCGCGCCGCTGGGCTGCGAGATCGCGCTGGAGCCCGGCCGCTTCCTGGTTGGCAATGCCGGCCTGCTGCTGACCCGCGTCACATTCGTAAAGCGCGCAGAAGAGAAAACATTCCTGATCCTCGATGCCGGCATGAACGATCTCGTCCGCCCGGCCATGTACGAGGCCTATCACCGCATCGTGCCCGTAAAAGCGCCAAATCCCGATGCGCCGCTGATGCCGGTGGATATCGTCGGCCCGGTTTGCGAAACCGGCGACACCTTTGCGCAGGCGCGGCCGATGCCGCCGGTGGAACAGGGGGATTTCCTCGCCATTCTTTCCGCGGGCGCTTATAGTTCCTCCATGGCCTCGATGTACAACGCGCGGCCGCTGGCTCCGGAGGTGATGGTCCATGGCGACCGGTTTGCCATCACACGCCGACGCCCTAGCATTGAAGACATGACGGCCCTGGAGATTGCGCCGGCATGGTCAAGCGAGGCGAAAGCGTAACGTCCCCCAACGAGTCCATCCCGGCCTTGCCGCCGGCGCTGGAGCGCCGGCTGATGCTTGCCCGCACGGCCGCCTTCTGGGAGCGTTTCTGGCCCGGGCTGATGCCCGCCGCCGCCGTGGTGGCGGTGTTTTTCATCCTGGCGGGCTTTGATGTCTGGCGCTTCCTGCCGGTCTGGCTGCATTGGCTGATCCTGGCCGGCTTCGCCGCCGCCCTTCCCGCTGCTTTGTGGTATGGCCTGCGCGGCCTGCGCTGGCCCAGCCATGCGGATGCCATGCGGCGCCTGGAGCGGGTCAATCTGCTGCAGCACCGTCCTCTGGAAGCGGCGGCCGATACTCTGGCCGCCGAGCAGCAGGATCCGATCGCGCAATCGCTGTGGGAACTGCATCGCCGCCGCGCGCTTGAGCGCCTGGCCATAGTGCGCGTCGGCACGCCCGAGGCCGGCTGGTGGCGCCGTGACGTCTGGGGCCTGCGCGCCGCGCTGGGCCTGCTGCTGGTGGTGGCCTGGGCCAGCCCCGGCGAGGATCGCGCGCTGCGGCTGCTGGATACGCTCAGTCCCGGCACCGCCCTGCCGCCCGGCACGAGCCTGGCCCTGGATGCCTGGATCACGCCGCCGGCCTATACCGGCAGGCCGCCGATCTTTCTCAGCCGGGACGGCAAGCCGGTGGCGAGCATCGATCCGGTCAATGTGCCAACCGGCAGCCAGCTCAAGCTGCGCGTCGGTGCAGCGGCTGGCAATTTCGAATTGCGCCTTGGCCAGTCCAGCCACGATTTCCGCCGCATCGACGAGCGCAATGCCGAGCTCGACATCACGCTCGATCTGGCGCATGGCGAGACGCCGCGTCTGGCGCTGCTGCGCCGGGACAAGACCTTCGCCGAATGGCCGCTGCATATCCTGCCCGACAATCCGCCGCAGATCTCATTCGCCGCGCCGCCGAAGGTGGCCAGGCGCAGCGAACTGGAAATCGCGTTCAACGGCCATGATGATTATGGCATCCAGCAGCTGCGCATCGAACTGCGTCATGCCGATGCGCAGCAGGTCGCAACCATCGACTGGCCGGTGCCGCCATCGGGTGCGGGCGCGGTCAGCGACAAGCGGAATTTCGATTTTACCGCGCATCCCTGGGCCGGACTGGATGTCGAGATGACCCTGGTCGCCAGCGATGCCATCGGCCAGACGGGACGCAGCGAGCCGGTGATGGTGACCCTGCCCAGCCGCCGATTCAATCATCCGGTGGCAAAAGCCGTGATCGAGCAGCGCCGCGCGCTGGCGCTCAAGCCCGATCAGTGGCAGCGGGTGACGACCGCCTTGCGCGCGCTGGCGCTGGCGCCGGAAACCTATCGCGACGACGTCACCGCGCATCTGGGTCTGCGCATGTCGGCCGCCCGTCTGACGCTGAACCGCAAGCCGGATTCGCTCGCCGCCGTGCAGGACCTGATGTGGGAAACGGCGTTGCGCATCGAAGACGGCCGCCGCAGCCAGGCAGATCTCGATCTGCAGGCGCTGATGGACCGCCTGCAGGATGCCATCGACCGCAATGCCGATGACGAAGAAATCCAGCGCCTGATGGACGAAGTCCGCGAGGCGATGAACCGCATGCTGGAAGAGATGACGCGCGATGCGTTGGAGCGGCTGGCGCGCGGCGAGGAACTGGAAGAACTGGGCGAGGATGAGGAGGCCCTGTCCGGCGAGGATCTGCAGGACATGATGGACCGCGCGCAGGAGATGGCCCGCCAGGGCGACCGGGAATCGGCCCGCGACATGCTGCAGCAGCTGCAGCGCATGATGGAGGCGATGAAGAACGGCCGCATCGCGCGCCTGCCGGAGGGACGCCAGCGCGGCCAGATGGGCCAGCGGGGCCAGATGCCGGGCGGGCAGATGATGCAGGAGCTGAACGAGATGATGCGCCAGCAGCAGCAGTTGCTGGACCGCAGCTTCCGGCGCAGCCAGCAATATGGCCGCGGCAATAACGGCCAGCAGCGCGCCGAGAACGAAGCCGATGCCCGCGCGCAGGAAGAACTGCGCCGCCGTCTGGGCGAGATGATGAACCGCCTGGGTGAACGCGGCATGCAGAACCTGCCCGAGCAGCTCGGCCGCGCCGACCGCTCGATGCGCGATGCGCGCGAGGCGCTGCGCCGCGGCGAGCCGGGCGAAGCGATGCAGGGCCAGAACGACGCGCTGGAGCAGCTGCGCCAGGGCCTGGACCAGATGCGCCAGGCGCAGCGCGGCAATCCCGATGGCCAGGCGCCGTCTGCCGATGCGCGGCAGAACCAGCGCAACCCGGACCGCGATCCCTTCGGCCGCAATCTGGGCGGCTATGACGACAATGCGCGCGGCGACGCCGTGCCCGACCTGATCCCGCAGGAACGCGCCCGCCGCATCCTGGAGGAACTGCAGCGGCGCTCGGGCAACCGCGAGCGCAGCCCGCTGGAACTCGAATATCTGGAACGGCTGCTGCGGCGGTTCTGAAGGACGGGTTCGCCCCCTTCCGCCGGCAGTGCTATTCTCTTTGCATGCTCGATTCGCTCGACCACCTCGTCCTCACCGTGCAGGATATCGGCGCGACCGTCGCCTTCTATGAACGCGTGCTCGGCATGAAGGAGACGCGCTTCACCACCGCCGACGGCACGACGCGGGTCGCGCTGGCTTTCGGGCGGCAGAAGATCAACCTGCATCAGGCCGGCAAGGAATTCGAGCCGAAGGCGCTGCGGCCAGCGCCGGGCAGCGCCGATCTGTGTTTTTTGACCCGCCAGCCGCTGGAAGCGGTCATAGCACGCATCAAGGCCAGCGAAGTCGAGATCATCGAAGGCCCGGTGCGGCGTACCGGCGCAACAGGGCCGATCCTGTCGGTCTATATCCGCGATCCGGACGGCAATCTTCTGGAAATCGCCAATCAATTGGCGGCGAACGACTAGGCCGTTGCCAGGGCCGCGCGCTTATCGCGCCGGCGGCCTGGCCAGCGCGGCTTCGACGGCCTGGTTGAGATCCACCATGCTGAACGGCTTGGCCAGCATGCCAGTGGCAAGCTGGCTTAAGCCTGAAGCGCGTTCGCGCTCGGCAGTGAAGCCAGACATCAGGAGAATGCGCAGATCGGGCCAGTCGCGGGCGACCTTGAGCGCCAGTTCCACGCCATCCATGTTCGGCATGACGATGTCGGTCAGCAGCAGATCGAAGGAGCCGCGGCCCAGCCGCAGCACCGCCTGGGCACCATCGGCCACCGCCACCACTTCGTGACCGCGCTGCTCGAGGACCCGCCGGATGAATTCGCGGACCGGGGCCTCGTCTTCAACAACCATTATCCGCGCCATGCCGCTCCGCCGATGGCTGCCCCTGGGCGGCATATTCTGGCCGCAGGCAGCCCGCATTCTGTAATCAGCTTTGGTGTAACCGCATCTTGCGATGCGTCAGCCCATGACGAACCCTAACACCGGAGCATCCGGCGACAAAGAGAATAAATTCAGGGCTCAAGCAACCAGCAAGTGCACAGCACTGAATGCGTGTTTGACCTCAGCCTGCGGGCCCTGGCGTTTTACTGCTGGCGCGGATCGGCGAAGGCCACTTCGAGGTCGGTGACCTCTTCATTCGGCGCCGGCAGCTTGATGTCGAAGGCCAGCTTGTCCTCGGCAGCGATGCGGGTCTGCTCCAAGGTGACGGTATAGGCCGCGAGCTCCTGGCCGTTGCCGCCGCGCATGCTGACGCGGATGGCAGGCACGCCGCGCTCATCGCCGCCGACATTCACCACCTCGCCGGTGACCGCGATCTTGGTCTGGCTGCCGTCGAGCACGGTCGCCGAACGCAGATTGTGCAATTCAAGGCCCAGCCATTCGGAGGCTTCCACCGGAATGCCGAGCTGCTCATAGAGCACGGCGAGCGGCGGATAGAAGGCGATCAGTTCGGCGCGCTTCTCATAGCCGCCGCCGATCAGCGCGCCCAAGACACCGAGCAGCAGCAGCCAGCCCATCCAGGCCAGCGAACGGCGCGGGCGCGGCGGCGGGGTCGGCGCGCGATGCACACCGGCCTGCGCCAGCCTCTCACGGCGGCGGCGCAGCACGGCATCGGGATCGTCGTCGGCATCCGAGGGCGGCTCGTCGAGCGGCGGATGCAGCGGCGGGCGATCCTCGGTCAGGATCAGATCGTCATCGTCGTCGTCGAAGCCGGTGATGCGCGGCGGCGCCGGAATGGGATCGTCGTCCCGTCCCGAAAGCGGCATCGAATCGGGCCGCAGCCCGCCTGCTTCCGGCGGCGGCGGGGGCGGCGGCGCAACCACCTCCGGACGCGGCGGCGGTGGCGGCGCGGGCGCTGGATCGGCCTCGGGCTTTGGCGCAGGCTGGGCGGAAGGCGGCGCCGGCGGCTCCCAATCCTCGGATAGAGGCTCCTGGAGCCAGACATGGCGGCAGCGCGAACAACGGACTTTGCGCTTCGCCGGGCCGAAAGCCTCGTTCTCGACAAAGAACCGGGTCGCGCATGCGGGGCAGGTGAGAATCATGCCAAAGAACTGGCCCTTTTGCGTTTCCGGATTCTTTCCCTTATAGGACGGACGGGGCGGGCGAAGCAAGGCTACACCTGTCAAAGCACTGATCCACAAGGGATTGGTGCCCTGGCATGCAGGAGATTGGGGCTTGGTGCGGTTTCAGAACGTCGGAATGCGATACGGCCCTGGGCCGGAAGTGCTGCGCGACGTCAATTTCGAACTGTCGGCCGGCTCGTTCCATTTCCTGGCGGGCCCCAGCGGCGCCGGCAAGACGTCGCTGCTGAAGCTGCTGTATCTCGCCCACCGGCCAAGCCGCGGCCTGATCACCATGTTCGGCCAGGATGTCTCCACCGCCAGCCGCGCCGCCCTGCCGATGCTGCGGCGGCGAATCGGTGTCGTGTTCCAGGATTTCCGCCTGCTGGATCACCTGACGGCGCTGGACAACGTCGCCCTGCCGCTGCGCATTGCCGGGGCGGACGAAAAACGCACCCGCGAGCATGTGGTCGAGCTGCTGACCTGGGTTGGCCTGGGCGACAAGCTGGATGCGCGGCCGGCGACGCTGTCGGGCGGCGAGAAGCAGCGCGTGGCGATCGCCCGCGCCGTGATCGCGCGGCCTTCTTTGCTGCTGGCCGACGAGCCGACCGGCAACGTCGACCCCGAAATGGCGCAGCGCCTGATGTATCTGTTCGTCGAGCTGAACAAGCTCGGCACCGCCATTGTCTTCGCCACCCACGATACCCATCTGCTGCAGCGCTTCCGCTTTCCCGTCATCCGCCTGCGCAACGGTCAGGTCAGCATCGACAGGAATGCCGCATGAGCGCGCGCACCGCCTCCCAGCGTCCTGCCTCCGATCTGCAGCTGGAAGCTGACGGCACCGGCCGCTTCCTGCCCTGGGCCCTGGCGGTGATGGTGTTTCTCGCCGCGCTCGCCTTGGCCGGCGCGCTCGCCCTCGATGGCAGCATCGAAGGCTGGCGGCGCGGCGTGTCGTCGAAACTGACCGTGCAGATCGCCGACCGTCCCGGCGAGCCGCTGGCGCCGCGCATCGAAAAAGCCCTCGACGTGCTGCGCGGCATTCCCGGCGTGGCGGCAGCCGAGCCGCTGGAGCGCCGCGCGGTGGAAGCCCTGCTGGAGCCCTGGCTGGGCAGCGATGCGCTGCAGGCCGACCTGCCGCTGCCAGGCCTGATCGATGTGACGCTGGCCGGCAACAACGCGCTGTCTGTCGATGCGCTGGCGGCGCGGCTGCAGGCCGCCGTTCCGGGCGCGCGCATCGACGATCCGAAACCCTGGCTGGATCGCCTGATCCAGCTTGGCCGCCTGCTGCAAACGCTGGGCGGCGGCATCGTGCTGCTGGTCGGGCTTGCCTCGGCCGCGATGGTCATCTTCGCCACCCGCGCCGGACTGGCGGCGCGGCGCGATACCATCGAGCTGCTGCATCTGATCGGCGCGGAAGACGGCTATATCGCCAAGCAGTTCCAGCGTCATGTGGCGCGTCAGGCCATTCGCGGCGGCATTGTCGGCGGCGTGATTGCCGTACTGGTGCTGCTTGCGATCCAGCTGCTCGCCAGCCGCGTCGGCGCCGGCCTTCTGCCGGGCCTGGCGCTGGCCTGGTGGCACTGGCTGGCCTTGATGATCCTGCCCATCGCAGCAGCCTTGCTGGCGATCTTCACGGCGCGGCTCACCGTTCTCGGTGAACTGCGCGCGATGCTGTAGAGGCGATCTGATGCTTGTCCTGCTCGACCGCGATGGCGTGCTGAACCAAGACCGCGCGGATTTCGTCAAGACGCCGGACGAACTGGTGATGATTCCGGGCGCCGCCGAAGCCGTGGCGCGCATCAATGCCATGGGCTGGCCGGTGGTGGTCTGCACCAACCAATCCTGCATCGGCCGCGGCATCATCAATGAAGAACGGCTGACGCTGATCCACACCCATCTGCGCGATCATCTGGCCCGGGCCGGCGCGCATCTCGACGACATTCTCTTCGCACCCGACCCGCCCTGGGCGGAGACCGAGCGCCGCAAACCCGGCGCCGGCATGCTGCGCGAGGCGATGGCAAAATACCGCGCCAGCCCTGAGGACACCGTTTTCATCGGCGACGACATTCGCGATCTGCAGGCGGCTGCCAAGGCGGGCTGCCGCCGCATTCTGGTACGCACCGGCAAGGGCGCTGCAGCCCAGGCCAAAGGCTTGCCTGCGGAAGTTCTGCCGGTCACCGTAGCGGAAACGCTGAACGACGCCGTCGACCGTCTGCTGGCTGCGTCGCAATCCCCGACCAGTTCCACGGAGGCCTGATGGCGCGTAGCAGTTACACCGCCACCCCGATCACGACCCGCGTGAAGCGCTGGCTCGGCCTGCTGCTGGCCGTGCTGCTGCTGTGGCTTGGCGGCGCGCTGACCTATTTCAACCGCGCCGAAACCACGCCGCCTGCCGGCGACGAGCGCACCGATGCGATCGTGGTGCTGACGGGCGGCGCTGCGCGTCTGGCCACCGCCTTGCGGCTTTTGAACGAGAACAAGGCCGACCGCCTGCTGGTTTCCGGCGTCGGTCCGACCGCGACCAAAGCCTCGCTGCTGCAGGCCGTGCTGCCGAGCATGCCGGATGCTGCGCAGGCTGCGAGCGACGGGGAAGGCATCGATCTGCAATCTTTGTTCGAATGCTGCGTCGATCTCGGCTTCGAAGCCACCGACACGGCCAGCAATGCCGTTGAAACCGCGGCCTGGGCGAATGCGCGCGGCTACCAGTCGATCCGGCTGGTCACCGCGAATTACCACATGCCGCGCAGCCTGGTGGAATTCCGCCGCCGCATGCCGGAGGCAACCATCCTGCCGCATCCGGTGCGCTCGGATGCGATGCGCGTGGAAGACTGGTGGCGGCGTTCGACCAATGCGGCCTTCCTGATGGGCGAATATACCAAATATGTCGCTGCCTTGCTGCGCGCGCGCCTCGGGCTTCTCATCGCCGAGGCCCTGCGCGGCAATGTCATCGCCGCCAAGCCGGAGCGCCTGCAATGATCTGGCTCCGCTCGCTGCTTTTCCAGATCGCCTTCCTGGGCTGGAGCACTCTGGTCGCGCTCTACAGCCTCGTTCCGCTGGCCCTCAACCGGCGGCAGCATATCGTCAGCATCGGCCGGATGTGGTCGGCCAGCATCAACTGGATGCTGCGCTGGATCACCGGCATCGAATGCGCAATCGAGGGCCGCGAGCATATCCCCGACGGCGCCGTGATGATCGCCGCCAAGCATCAATCGCTGTGGGATACGTCCATCGTGCTGGGGCTGTTCCACTGGCCCGCCGTGGTGATGAAGCAGGAATTGCTGCGCATCCCTATCTATGGCGCGCTGTGCCGGGCGCAGGAGATGATCGCTGTCGACCGCGAAGGCGGGGCGAAGGCACTGAAATCCATGCTGCGCGACGCCCGCAAGGCGGCGGAAGCGGGACGCAACCTGATCATTTTCCCGCAGGGCACGCGCACCCTGCCGGGCGAGCAGCAGCCCTACCAGCCCGGCGTTGCAGCGCTGTATCGCGAATTGAAGATCCCGGTGGTGCCGGCGGCGGTGAATTCCGGCTTCTTCTGGCCCAAGCATGGCATCCGGCGGCCGCCGGGCACCATCGTGCTGCGGTTTTTGCCGGCGATCCCGCCGGGCCTGAGCCGCGACGATTTCATGCGCGAGCTGGAAAGCCGCATCGAAACGGCGCAGGCGCAGCTTGAAGCGGAAACCCGCGCCAAGCTGCAGGGATGAGCGCGGATCTTATTTTCCGCAGCCATTATGCCGCCGATCCCGCCGGCCGCGCTGCGTTGGCCGATCTGCTGCGCGAGATCTTCGATCTCGATCTGACGCCATTGAGCCGGCTCGGTGACAAAGAGATGGGCGGCTGGGATCCAGGCTGCACGCCCTTCTCCTACTTCAGCGACGATGGCCGCTGCATTGCCAATGTGACGGCTTTCGCCATGCCGTTGATGCTCAACGGCCGTCGCATCAAGGCCTGCGGCGTGCAATCAGTGGCGGTGCGCAAAGCCTGGCGCGGCAAAGGCCTGTTCCGCGATCTGATGCTGAGGGCATTGGCCTGGTGCGATGCGCGCGGACCGCTGACGCTGCTGAGCAGCGCTGCACCGGAGCTTTACACGCCTTTCGGCTTTCGCTGCTACGCCCAGCACAGCGTCATCGGCCCGCCTCCGGCGGCATCGCGCCGGGCCGCAACGGCACGGCCATTATCGCTGCAGCGGGACGAAGACATTGCCCTGCTGCGCCGCCTGCTGAGAGGGCGCGCGCCGGTGTCGGAGACATTCGGCCTGCTGGATCAGGCGGCAATGGTGCTGCTGAATGCCGCTGCGATGCAGGATCGCGTGCAGCTCTTTCATCTGCCTGAGCAGGATGTGGCTGTCGCCATCGAGCAGCCGGCGGAAGGCGGCTTCCGCCTGCATGACGTCATCGGCGCGAACATTCCAGGCCTGGCCGAGATTCTGGCCGCGCTCGATCTACAGCCCAATGAAGTGCAGGTCTGCTTTCCGCCGGACCGGCTGGGCTGGACGGGCACGCCGCATCCGGTGCGCCAGCGCACCCTGCTGATGGCGCGGGGACCGTTTCTCGATCCCGCGACGCCCTTCATGCTGCCGCCGCTTGCCGCCTTCTAGGACTGCAAGCGGCTTAAATCAGCGCACCGCCTTGAGCTGCACCTCGCGCGGCGTATCGACGCCGCGCTGGCGGCCGCGCAGGTATTGCGGCGGGACATGGACATCGCCGCCCAGTTCGTCGGCTGCGCGCCAGGCCCAGAAGGGATCGTTCAGCAGCGCCCGTGCCATCGCCACCAGATCGGCGCGGCCCTCGCGGACGATTTCTTCGGCCTGTTTCGGCTCGGTGATCAGGCCGACCGCCATCGTCACCATGCCGGTGGCCTTCTTCACGGCTTCGGCGAAATGCACCTGATAGCCGGGGCCGGTGACGATCTTCTGCTGCAGCGAGATGCCGCCGGAGCTGACATCGACGAAATCGCAGCCGCGTTCCTTCAGCGCCGCGGCGAAGATCTTGGCATCCTCGACCTCCAGGCCTTCGCTGCCCATCCAGTCGCTGCCGGTAATCCGAATGCCAAGCGGCTTGTGCTGCGGCCATACCGCCCGCACCGCATCGAAGACCTCCAGCGGAAAGCGCATGCGGTTCTCCAGCGAGCCGCCATATGAATCGTTGCGGCGATTGGAGATCGGCGAGAGGAACTGGTGCATCAGATAGCCATGCGCACCATGCAGCTCGATCACATCGACGCCGGCACGGTCAGCGCGCTGCGCGGCTTCGGCGAATTCCCGGATGACGCGGGCGATGCCCTCCTCGTCCAGCGCCGCCGGCATATGCCAGCCGTCGCCATGCGGCAGCGCGCTCGGCGCCTCGGTCAGCCAGGCGGACGGTCCTTCCAGCGGCTTGCCGCCGCGCCAGGGGAAATCGGTGGAAGCCTTGCGGCCGGCATGGGCAAGCTGAATCGCAAAGGGCGTCTTGCCGAAAGCCTTCAGATCGGCCGCGATGGCGGCAAGGCCTGCTTCCTGCACGGCGTTGTAGAGCCCAAGACAGCCCGGCGTGATGCGGCCGCGCGCGCTCACATGGGTCGCCTCGGCGATGATCAGGCCAAGCCCGGCCGCGGCATAGCGGCCAAGATGGATGCGGTGCCAGTTGGTCGGCACGCCGTCGATGGCACTGTACTGGCACATCGGCGACAGCACGATGCGGTTGGGCAGGGTGACGGAGCGAAGCGTAAGCGGCTCGAACAAAGCTGACATGGTTTTCCGGGAAGCTTGTGATGAACGGTGTGGTGACGGATGCAGCGTCGATGACAAAGCCCAGCCAATGTCGGGCGCGGCACCGGCAGGGTCAAGATGCACGGCACCTGCCATCTGTGGATAAGCCTGGGGAGAACTGCCTCTGCCCTGCCTGCGGATAACGGGGATAAGCAGGATTTTCCATGCCTTACAAGATATTGATCCGCAGGGGATGGTTGATCAACCTGTAGAAACTTTTCAAGAACATTGCACTGGACTCGGGCCTTAAGGGCGATAGAGTCGATAGGCTGTCCGGAGCCCTCTCCGGGCAGAGTCCAATTGTCATTTCCCAGCGTTCAGGATTGTCCAATGTCGCCCATCGCGCCGATCTCGCAGCAAATCTGGGACATGAAATACCGGCTGAAGGGGCCTGACGGCACGCCGGTGGATCAGTCGATCCCAGATACCTGGCGGCGCATCGCCAAGGCCCTGGCGGCGCCGGAGCAGAACCCGGCCGAATGGGAAGGCCGCTTTTTGGAGGCGCTGGAGGATTTCCGCTTCCTGCCGGCCGGCCGCATCGTCGCCGGCGCGGGCACGGCACGCAAGGTCACGCTGTTCAACTGCTTCGTCATGGGCACCATCCCCGACGACATGAGCGGCATCTTCGAGCATCTGCGCGAAGCGGCGCTGACCATGCAGCAGGGCGGCGGCATCGGTTACGACTTCTCGACATTGCGCCCGCGCGGCGCGCCGGTGAAGGGCGTCGGCGCCGATGCCTCCGGGCCGCTGAGCTTCATGGATGTCTGGGATGCCATGTGCCGCACCATCATGTCAGCCGGCAGCCGGCGCGGCGCGATGATGGCGACCCTGCGCTGCGACCATCCCGATATCGAGGCCTTCATCGAGGCCAAGCGCGAGCCGGGGCGTTTGCGCATGTTCAATCTGTCGGTGCTGGTCACCGACGATTTCATGCAGGCGGTGAAGCAGAACCAGCCCTGGGAGCTGAAGTTCAACGGCACGACCTATCGCACGGTGCAGGCCCGCGAATTGTGGGACAAGATCATGCGGGCGACCTACGCCTATGCCGAGCCGGGCGTGATCTTCATCGACCGCATCAACAAGCGCAACAACCTGCATTACTGCGAGACGATCAGCGCCACCAATCCGTGCGGCGAGCAGCCGCTGCCGCCCTATGGCGCCTGCCTGCTGGGCTCGATCAATCTCGCCCGGCTGGTGAAGAATCCCTTCGAGGCGGATGCCGCGCTGGATCTGGACGCGCTGGAGGAGCTGACCCGCACTGCCGTGCGGATGATGGACAACACCATCGACGTGTCCAATTTTCCGCTGGAGGCGCAGGCGCAGGAAGCGCGCAGCAAGCGCCGCATCGGGCTTGGCGTCACCGGCCTTGGCGATGCGCTGATCATGGTGGGCGCGCGCTATGGCTCGGCCAGATCGGTGGAGCTGATCGAGCGCTGGATGAAGCGGCTGCAGCGTGCGGCCTATCTCGCCTCGGTCGATCTGGCCAAAGAGAAAGGCGCGTTTCCGCTGTTTGACCGCGACGCTTATCTGTCCGGCGAAAGCATCCGCGAACTCGATGACGACGTGCGCGCCGCCATCGCCCGGCACGGCATTCGCAACGCGCTGCTGACCTCGATCGCGCCGACCGGCACGATCTCGCTGTTCGCCGACAACGTTTCCTCCGGGCTGGAGCCGGTTTTCAGCTTCCACTACACCCGCAACGTGCTGATGCCCGATGGCAGCCGCCGCACCGAGGAGGTGAGCGACTATGCCTATCGCCTCTACCGGCAGATCAAGGGCGAGAACGCGCCGCTGACCGAGGCCTTCGTGGATGCGCAGACGCTGAGCCCGGCCGATCATGTGCGCGTGCAGGCCGCCGTGCAGAAATACGTCGACAGCTCGATCTCCAAGACCATCAACGTGCCCGAGGAGATCGACTTCGACGCCTTCAAGGACGTCTACCTGATGGCCTACGAACAGGGCTGCAAGGGCTGCACGACCTACCGGCCCAACGAGGTCACCGGCTCGGTGCTGCAGGTCAAGAAGGACGAGAAGAAGGCCGAAGCCGAGGCGCAGCCGGAATTGCCGCTGGTGCCGACCGCGCGGCCGGCCGAGACCGCCAAGTCGCGTGACCCCTACGCGGCCGGCGGCATCGTCTACATGACCAAGCCGCTCGACCGTCCCGAGGCGCTGCCCGGCCGCACCTACAAGATCGTATGGCCGGAATCCGAGCATGCGATGTACATCACCATCAACGACATCATCCAGGACGGCCGCATCCGTCCCTTCGAGGTCTTCATCAACTCGAAGAATACCGAGCATTACGCCTGGACGGTGGCGCTGACGCGCATGATCTCGGCCGTGTTCCGCCGCGGCGGCGACGTCTCCTTCGTGGTGGAGGAGCTGAAGGCGGTGTTTGATCCGCGCGGCGGCCACTGGATGGGCGGGCGTTACGTGCCGTCGCTGCTGGCCGCCATCGGCGAGGTGATCGAGCGGCATCTGATCGAGATCGGCTTCATGGCCGATCCGCATGGCCAGCGCGAGGAAAAGGCGATGATGGCCTTGGCCGCCAATGCCGAGACGCCGCGCCCGGCTTCCGGCCTGCGGCAATGCCCGAAATGCGGCCAGCCCTCGCTGATGAAGCTCGAAGGCTGCGATACCTGCTCGTCCTGCGGCTACAGCAAATGCGGCTAGGCCGCTAGCGGGAGCACTCACCCGGCGGCAGGCGCCGCCGGGCTTTCCTCCCCTCGCCTTCCCTCGGGGCAGGGCTTGCAGCGGCCACAGCATCTGCGGCTATACTGGCTGCAATGAACCGAGGAAACGCGACCCCAGATACGGGCATCAAGGCAGTTTTGTGGGATTTCGGCGGAGTGATCCTGTCCAGTCCCTTCGATGCCTTCCGCCAATATGAAGAACGCTGCGGCCTGCCGCGCGATTTCCTGCGCAAGGTCAACGCGACCAATCCGCATACCAATGCCTGGGCCTGTTTCGAGCGCGGCGAAATTGACGCCGAGCGTTTCGGCGAGATGTTCCTGGCCGAAAGCACGGCTTTGGGCTTTCCCGTGCATGGCCGCGACCTGCTGCCGCTGATCTCGGGCGAAATCCGCCCGCGCATGGTGCAGGCGCTGCGGCAGGTGAAGGCGCGCTACAAGATCGCCTGCCTGACCAACAACATGCCGCTGGGCCATGGACCGGCGATGGCGATTTCGCCCGAAAAGGCGAAAGCGGTGGCCGAGGTGATGGCCCTGTTCGACTGCGTGGTGGAATCGAGCAAGGTCGGCGTGCGCAAGCCGGAGCCGGCTTTTTATGAGCGGGCCTGCAGCCTGCTCGGCATCCAGCCATCCGAGGCCGTGTTCCTTGACGATCTTGGCATCAACCTCAAGCCCGCCGCCGCGATGGGGATGAAGACCATCAAGGTGGAGGATCCTGATACGGCGCTGCAGCAGCTTGGCGCCATCATCGGCATGGAGTTTGCGGCATGAGTAAAGCATCGGCCACAGCAGCGGAATTGCTGGCGCGCGAGGATTTCGGCACGCTTTCGGAAATGGTGGCAGCCCATGCGGCCGAGCGGCCCCAGCATGCCGCCGTGATCCAGGACGGCAACACGCTGACCTACGCGCAGCTTGATGCCCGCGCCGACCGCGTCGCCGCCGCCCTGCAGCGCGATGGCGCCAAACCCGGCGGCAGCATCGCCATCGTGAGCGCGACATTGCCCGATTACGTCGCGCTGTTCGTCGGCGCCCTGCGCGCCGGCGTGGCGGTGGCGCCGCTTCCGCCTTCGGCCACGCCCGAGCAGATCGTCGGCATGGCACAAGATTCGGATGCGCAGCATCTGTTCTGGGATGGCGCCAACGAAGCCGCCCTGGCGGCTCTGGCCGATCGGTTGCCGAAACGGCGCATCCGCATCGACACGGATGCGCTAAAGCAGTGGCTGGCGCCGGAAGGCACCGAGCCCGAAGCGGTGGCTGTGACGCCGGACATGCCGTTCAACATCATCTATTCGTCCGGCACCACCGGCATCCCGAAAGGCATCGTGCAGCCGCACAGGATGCGCTGGCTGCACATGCAGCGCGCCAATGCGCATGGCTATGACAAGCATACGATCACGCTGATCTCCACGCCGCTTTATTCCAATACGACGCTGGTGAGCCTGTTTCCGACACTGGCGGCCGGCGGCACTGTGGTGCTGATGGCGAAATTCGATGTCGTCCGCTATCTGGAGTTGGCTGAGAAACACCGCATCACCCACACCATGCTGGTGCCGGTGCAATACCAGCGGATCATGGCGCATCCGGATTTCGACAAATACGACCTGTCGTCCTTCCGCGCGAAATTCTGCACCAGCGCGCCGTTCAGCGCCGCCCTGAAAGCCGACATCCTCAAACGCTGGCCCGGCCGGCTGGTGGAATATTACGGCATGACCGAAGGCGGCGGCACCTGCGTCCTTCTGGCGCATGAGCATCCCGACAAGCTGCATACCGTGGGCCAGCCCGCGCCGGGCCACGATATCCGCATCATCGACGAACAGGGCCGCGAATTGCCGCCGGGCGAGGTTGGCGAGGTCGTCGGCTCGTCCGGCGCCATCATGACGCATTACCACAAGCAGCCGGGCAAGACGGCGGAAGCCGAATGGTACGATTCGACCGGCAAGCGCTTCATCCGCACCGGCGATATGGGCCGCTTCGACAAGGACGGCTTCCTGCAGCTGATGGACCGCCGCAAGGACATGATCATTTCCGGCGGCTTCAACATCTACCCCAGCGATCTGGAAGCCGTGCTGCGCCAGCATGAGGCGGTGGCTGACGTCGCCGTGGTTGGCGTGCCCAGCGAGCAATGGGGCGAAACGCCGGTGGGCTTCGTGGTGAAGAAACCCGATGCTTTGATCAGCGAAGCCGAGTTGCTGGCCTGGGCCAATGGCAAGCTGGGCAAGACGCAGCGGCTATCCGCAATCGAGTTCCGCGATACCCTGCCGCGCAGCGCCATCGGCAAGGTGCTGAAGCGCGAATTGCGCGACGACTACGCCGCGCGGGCGAAGCAGACGGCCTGACCGGCCCATCGTCCTGCCACAGATCCGCGGGTCATGCCCGCGGATGACGACATGCCTTAAATTCCCGGGCAGCGTTCCCGCACCCGCGCCAGCAGATGGTGCAGCGGGCCGTCGACGATCCCGAGTTCGTCGAGATGCGCCACAGTATTGGCGAGATAGGCCGCGTTCAGGCCGCGCTGGCCGCAGCAGGTGGCGATCACCTCCACCACCTGATCTTCGGTCAGATGGCCGGCATATTGCGCATGATGCGGATCGGCGACGAAGGCCATGACCTTCACCGGCTTGCCGTCGATGCGCGCGATATGGAAGCCCGGCTTGTAGACGCCGGTGACCATCTCGCGGCGATAGAGATAGTCGATGACGGCTTCTTCATCGCGCTTGCGCACGCGAAAGGCCCGCCCCTTGCACGAGCCGCCGGGCATCAGGCCCAGCACCAGGCCCGGCTTTTCCGGCGTGCCGCGATAGCGATGCGACCAAACACAGAAGCCGCGATGATGGCCCCACAGCTTTGCCACCTTCACTTCCACGAAGGGAAAACCGGGATCCCACATCAGCGAGCCGTAGCCGAAAACCCAGAGCGGCTCGCCCTTCTCCGGCCGGATCTGCGGAAATGGCGGCGCGCTCTGCCCCGGCAGGGGTTCTTCATGATCGAAGGGAATCCGCGGCCCCATTTCACCGCCTCACCGGATTGAGATTGACCAACGCCACGCCCGCCATGGTGGCCGCCATACCGATCATGGCCAGCAGGCTGAGCTGCTCGCCGAACAGAAAATAAGCGACCAGCGCCGTGCAGGGCGGCACCAGGAAGAACAGGCTGGAGACCTTTGCCGCAGCGCCGCGCCGGATCAGGATGAACAGCAGCGAAATCGCGCCCAGCGACAGCACGATGCAAAGCCAGCCCAGCGCGAAGAGGAATTCGCCGCTCCAGGTGATCTGGCGGCTCTCGAACAGCAGCGCAAAGGGCGCCAGCACCACGGTGGCAGCGGCGAACTGGATCGCACTGCCGCTGCGCAGATCAAGGCGCGGACAGAATTTCTTCTGATACAGGGTGCCGATGGTGATGCCGAGCAAGGCGATCACGGACAGCATGTAGCCCCAGAGCGAACCGACACCGATGCCAAGCTTGGTCCAGACCACTAAAATGACACCGGCCAGCCCCAGCGCCAGGCCGAGCCACTGGCGCGGCGTGACCCTCTCGCCCAGGAAAGGCCCGGCCGCGGCCGCGACCAGCAGCGGCTGGATGCCGACAATCAGCGCAGAGACGCCAGCCGGCACGCCATGGAAGATGGAAGCGAAGACGCCGCCGAGATAGACCGCCTGCAGCAGCAGCCCGGCGACGGCGATATGGCCCGCTTCCCGCAAATCTGCCGGCCAGGGTGCGCGGGTCGCTGCCGCAAACAGGGCCAGCAGCACGGTGACCAGGGCAAAACGCAGCACCAGGAAGGTCTGCGGCTCGGCATAAGGCAGGCCGAGCTTGGCGCCAATGAAGCCCGTCGACCACAGCAGCACGAACAGCCCCGGCATGACAGCCAGGGTAAGCGACTGAAAGGGACTTGCGGAGGACGCGGTCATGGAGGCGAGAGGCTTTTGCCCACTATCGGACGATTGCCTGGTTCCTGCAAGTTATGTCGCAGCCAACTGAAGAGAGGCCACCAGTGGAGATGAGGGGCATGGCCTGCTATATCGGGTCCATGCGTTACCTTGTGCTTGCCGGTCTCATCCTGGGCGCCCTGCTCGGCTATTACGTCCTCTGGTCGCATCTGTCGGATCAGGTGGCGGCCGAGGCCAATGCCTGGATGGAAGCCCAGCGCCGTCTTGGCCGCACCGTCGCCCATGACGGCCTGCGGCAATGGGGCTTTCCCTATCGCCTGTCGCTGACCTACCAAAACCTGCGCTGGCACGATCCGCAGAGCATGGCGGGCTGGCGGCTCGAGGCCGATGAGGTCAATGCGCATCTGCAGCTTTGGAAGTTGGATCACGTCATCTTCGATCTGGTCGGCCCGCAGCGGATCGGCTGGAAGGAGGGCGACGTGGAACAGCAGGCGACGCTTTCCACCGAGCGTTTCCGCGCCAGCCTGGTCATCGACGGAGCCGGCAACTGGCTGCGTGTCGCGGCCGATCTGAATCAGCCGCGCCTGAGTGGCGCGCTGAATGACTGGTCCGCCGGCAAGCTGCTGCTGCATGCGCGCCGCGCCGGCAACGTGCCGCCCAGCGCCGATCTCGCGGTCCAGGCCGAGCACCTGACGCTGCCGCCAAACCTGAGCGCCGGTCCGCTTGGCCGCGAGATTGCATCGCTGAAGCTGGTCGGCACGCCGCGCGGCACGGCTTTTGGCAAGACGCCGGAAGAACTGCTGGCAAGCTGGCGCGATTCCGGCGGCGTGGTGGATTTCGAGACCATCGCGCTGCAATGGGGCGCCTTGCGGCTGAACGGCGACGGCACGCTGACCCTGGACAAGCAGTTCCGCCCGCTCGGCGCGCTATCCGGCCAGATGCGCGGCGCCGATGCCGGCATCGATGCTTTGGCTGCTGCCGGCAAGATGAAGCCAGAGGAAGCCGCGGCCGCGAAAGCCGCACTCAGCCTGATTGCGCAGCGCGACGACAAGGGCGAAAGCTATCTGCCGGTGCCGCTGACGGCGCAGGATGGCCGCCTGTTCCTTGGCCCGGTTTCGCTCTTCAGCCTGTCGCCGGTATTGCCGCGCTAGTCTGCCAGGCGACGGCAGACCTCAATCCTGCGCGTCGCCCTTGGCGGCTGCCGGCGTGCGGCCGAAATCGGGCGCGGCGGTTTCCTGGCCCGCATCGATGATGGCGCGACGGATGGCGCGCGTGCGGGTGAACAGGTTGAACAAAGTGTCGCCCTCGCCCCAGCGGATCGCGCGTTGCAGCGCGATCAGATCCTCGGTGAAGCGGCCAAGCATTTCCAGCACCGCTTCCTTGTTGTTGAGGAAGACGTCGCGCCACATGGTGGGATCGGAGGCGGCGATGCGGGTGAAGTCGCGAAAGCCGCCGGCGGAATACTTGATCACTTCGCTTTCAGTGACGGTTTCCAGATCGTCCGCCGTGCCGACGATGTTGTAGGCGATCAGATGCGGCACATGGCTGGTAATCGCCAGCACCAGATCGTGATGCCGCGGCTCCATCAGCTCCACCTTGCTGCCGAACGCCGTCCAGAAGGCTTTGACCTTCTCGATGGCCGCCGCATCGGTGCCGGGCGGCGGGGTGAGGATGCACCAGCGGTTGTTGAAGAGTTCCGCAAAGCCGGCCTTGGGGCCGGAATGCTCGGTGCCGGCAACCGGATGGCCGGGCACCAAATGCACCCCGGCCGGCAGATGCAGCTGGGTGTCGCGGATCACGCTCTGCTTGCACGAGCCGACATCGGAGACGATCGCGCCAGGCTTCAGGACCGGCGCGATATGCGCCGCCACGGCAGCGAAGGCGCCGAGCGGAATGCAGAGCATGACGAGATCGGCATCCTTTGCAGCCTCCGCCGCATCGGTATGCACCTCATCGCCCAGCTTCAGCGCCCTGGCCTGTTCGCGATGCTGTTCGGAGGCATCGGCGATGGCGATCTGTTTCGCCAGGCCGTGCTGACGCGCGGCGCGCGCGATCGACGAGCCGATCAGGCCGATGCCGATGATGGCCAGCCGCTCGAACATGCGCGTTAAGCCTTCGCCATGAACTCGGTGAGCGCGGCGATGACCAGATCGTTCTCTTCCACCGTGCCGATGGAAAGACGCAAGGATTCCGGCAGGCCGTAAGCGCCCATGGCGCGCAGGATCAGCCCCTTGCCGCGCAGGAAGTCATCGGCCTTCTTCGACTGCTCGGGCCCGCCGGGGAAGCGGATCAGCAGGAAATTGCCGACGCTGGGCAGCACATGCAGGCCAAGCCTGGACAGCGCATCGGACACGCGCGGCAATTCGATGTCGTTATGGCTGCGCGCCTTGTCGAGCCAGGCGACGTCTTCCAGCGCCGCAACGCCGGCCGCCTGGGCGGCAGAGTTGACGTTGAACGGCCCGCGCACGCGGTTCAGCACCTCGACGATGTTGGTCGGGGCATAGGTCCAGCCAAGGCGCAGCGCCGCCAGGCCGTAAATCTTGGAGAAGGTGCGCGTCATGATGGTGTCGTCGCGCTCGCGCACCAGTTCGGCGCCGTTGGAATAATCGTTACGGCTGACATATTCGGCATAGGCCGCGTCGATCACCAGCAGCACGCCGGCCGGCAGACCCTCGCGCAGGCGGCGCAGCTCGGAGGCCGAGATGTAGCTGCCGGTCGGATTGTTCGGATTGGCGAGGAAGACGATCCTGGTCTTCGGCGTCACCGCCTTCAGCAGCGCATCGACATCCGCGGTGTAATTCGTCTCCGGCGCGGTGACCGGCGTGGCGCCGCGCGCCTTCGCCGCAATGGCATACATCAGGAAGCCATGCTGCGAATACAGGACCTCATCGCCCGGACCGCAATAGGCGGCGCAGATCAGCGAGATCATCTCGTCCGAGCCGTTCGAGCAGACGATATTCTCGACTGGCAGGCCATAATGCTTGGCGAGCGCGGTGCGCAGCGCATCGGCGCCGCCATCGGGATAGCGATGCAGCTCGGCCGCCAGCTTCTGATAGACAGCTACCGCCTTCGGGCTCGGACCGATCGGGCTTTCGTTCGAGGACAGCTTATGCACCTTGGCGACGCCCGGCACGCTGCCCTCGCCACCCTTGTAGGGAGCGATGTCGAGAATTCCAGGTTGCGGCTTCGGCGCGGTCACGGCGGCTACTCCTCTGACACTCTTTCAGACTTAGGCTTCGGCGACCGGCACAGGATAGGCGCCGATCACGACGACATCGACAATCAAATTGGGCTCGGCGGCCCGCAGCGCGGCAAGACGCTCATCGCCATCGACCAGGAAGCCCGGAAGCTCAATCAGCATGCGCGTCTCGCCGTCCGGGGTGCGATGCTGCGCCAGGAAGTGGCCCTCCAGCCCCACCTTATCCAGCAGGCCCGACAGGCGGGTGATGCTGGGGGCGGCATCGGCGGTCACCACCACGACCAGCGTGCAGTCGTCGCCGGATTCCTCTGGCGGCGTGCGGGCAACTACAAAAGCGCCCAGTTCGGCGAGGCGACCGCGCGGATTGGGCACGAAGGGCAGACGGGCAACGATGCGGGGGGTATCTTCAGCGCGGCCAGCCAGCGCCGGCCACCAGGATTCCTTCTCGCCGTCTTCCGGCAGGGCCATGATGCCAAGCGTCGCCGGCTCGGCCGAGATGGCCCGCATGACCGCCGTGGCAGTGGTGCAAAGCTGCATTGGCGTGGTCGAGCCATAGAAATCCCGCGCCAGGTCCAGGCGCGCGGCCGACTTGTTCGGCGCATGCACAGCAACCTTGAGCGGCGCCTGCAGCTCATACAGCGAAGAGATCATCTCGCGCCAGATCCGCACCAGGGCCGCCAGCGGCAGGCCGCTGCGATGGCGCTCCATCAGGCGGCGCAGGATCTGCGCTTCGCGTCCGGGTCGCAGGAAAGTGCCGCGCTCACCACTGTGTGCCTTGGTGACGGCAACGCGCTGCACCGCCTCGGCACGGCGGCGCAGCAGGTCTTGGATCTGGTCGTCCAGGACGTCGATCTCGCGCCGCAGGTCGGCCAGACTGGGAATATGCTCGCTCATGAAGGGACTAAGTTATAGGGGCAGGAAAAAGCCGCATAGTCTTAGGGCCTTCGCCAGCGGATTGCAAAGCCCGGATAGGGCAGGAAAACATTGACAGTACGGGCGGGGGTCCGTAAGCACTGTGGCCCCGGCCGGGAGATCATGGTTTCCGGCGGCTCCTCCCGTCTTGAGAACGACTCCGATTATGAGCGCAGCCACCCCCCGCCTGCATAGCCTGGATCCCATCGGCCCCGGCCATCGGGTGACGCTGGGGGAAACCCTGCCGCTGAAGCTCGATTGCGGGCTGGATCTCGGGCCCTACCAGGTTGCCTACACCACCTATGGCCGGCTCAATGCCGACAAATCCAATGCAATCCTGGTTTGCCACGCGCTGACCGGCGATCAGCATGTCGCCAACACCCATCCGGTGACCGGCAAACCCGGCTGGTGGGTCAGCATGGTGGGCCCCGGCAAGGTGATCGACACGGATCGCTATTTCGTGATCTGCACCAATGTGCTGGGCGGCTGCATGGGTTCGTCCGGCCCGGCAGAAATCGACCCGAGCAGCGGCAAGCCCTATGGCCTACGCTTCCCCGTCATCACCATCCGCGACATGGTGAATGCCCAGGCGATGCTGCTGGATCATCTCGGCATCCATCAGCTTTTCTGCGTCATCGGCGGCTCGATGGGCGGCATGCAGGTGCTGCAATGGGCCGCGAGCTATCCCGAGCGCGTCTTTGCCGCCATCCCGATTGCCACCGCGGCGAAGCATTCGGCGCAGAACATCGCCTTCCATGAGGTCGGACGCCAGGCGATCTATGCCGATCCCAACTGGAACAAGGGCGACTATTTCGATCATGGCGTGATCCCGCGCAACGGCCTTGCCGTCGCACGCATGGCCGCCCACATCACCTATCTGTCGGAAGCAGCACTGCATCGCAAATTCGGCCGCAACCTGCAGAACCGCGAGCGCATCACTTACGGCTTCGAGACGGAATTCCAGGTCGAAAGCTACCTGCTGCATCAGGGCTCGACCTTCGTCGACCGCTTCGACGCCAATTCCTATCTCTACATCACCCGCGCGATGGATTACTTCGATCTGGCCGCGCAGGCCGGTGGCAATCTGGCGGCGGTGTTCCAGGGCACCAAGACGCGCTTCTGCGTCGTTTCGTTTACCTCCGACTGGCTGTTCCCGACCTCGGAGAACAAGGAAATCGTGCGCGCGCTGAATGCGGCGGCGGCGAATGTCAGCTTTGTCGAGATCGAGACCGACAAGGGCCATGACGCCTTCCTGCTGGACGAGCCGGAGATGTTCCGCACCTTGAAAGGCTTTCTCGACGGCTGCGCCGAGGTGCGCGGCCTGAACGGATCCCAGACATGAACGACCGCGCTTTGACGCCGCCGTCGCAGAAGAGCGGCGGCCACAAGGATATCCGCCGCGACCTGCTGCTGATTGCGGAGATGGTGGCGCCGAAAAGCCGCCTGCTGGACGTTGGCTGCGGCGATGGCGCATTGCTGGAATATCTGGCGCGCGAAAAGGATGTCGACGGACGCGGCATCGAAATCCGCCAAAGCGGCGTGAATGCCTGCGTGGCGCGCGGCTTGAGCGTGATCCAGGGCGATGCCGATACCGATCTGCCGGATTACCCGGATGCCGCCTTCGATTACGTGGTGCTCAGCCTGACGCTGCAGGCCACCAAGAATCCGCGCAAGGTGCTGCACGAGATGCTGCGCATCGGCCGGCGCGCCATCGTCTCCTTCCCCAATTTCGCCTACTGGCCGGTGCGGCTGCAGCTGCTGCTCGGCGGCCGCATGCCGATGACGGCGGCGCTGGACGATCCCTGGTACGACACCCAGAACATCCATCTCTGCACGATCCTCGATTTCGACGACCTTTGCGCCAGGGACGGCATCGTCGTCGAACAGCGCATCGCAGTGGACGGCAAGGGCAACCGCGAGGGCTGGAAGCTGCAGGGCAATCTGGCGAATATCTTCGGCGCCCAGGCCGTCTATCTGTTACGCCGGCGCGGGGCCTGAACCGCCCCAGACGGGCGCTGTCGGCTTCAGCACGAAAGTCTTCTGCTTGACCTTCACCGGCTTCAGCGGCGCTGCGGCATAGACCTGCTTTTCGGCTTCCAGCAGCAAAACGCCGGAGAAGCGGTTCCACAGGATTTCGCCGGTGCGCTCCCAGGCAAAGGCGGCACGCACCACGAAGGCGCGATTGGCCGGCGGCAGCCATAAAGCCGATTGCGCCTGCGTCGGCGAAAACAGCGAATCGCGCATCAGCCGCGTCAGTTGCGGCGGCGTATAGGGCCGGCCCTGACCGAAGGGCGTCGCCTCGATATGCGCCCACAGGCCGCGGCGGTTCGGCACCACGGCCAGGAGCCGCCCCTGCGGCGTAAGCACGCGCCAGACCTCGCGCAGCAGCGCGCGCACATTCTCGGAATTCTCCAAAGCGTGCATCAGCAAAAGGCGGTCCACGCTGGCATCGGGCAGCGGCAGCTCGTCTTCATCGACCAGCATCACCCGGCCCGGCAGGCCGCGCGGCCAGCGCACCACGCCCTGCGGCCCCGGCATGGCGGCGATCACCCGCTCGGCCTCGGCTTCAAAAATGCGCAAATACGGTGTCGCGTAACCCAGCCCCATGACGCGCAGGCCGGAAACATCGGGCCAGATGGCGCGCAGGCGCAGGCGCAGCAGGCGGCGCACGGCCTGGCCCAGATGGCCGCTGTAGAATTCCCGCAAATCGATGATGTCCGGACGCAGCATCGCGCTATGTTAGCATCTGGTTGGAACGAACGCTTCGGTTAGAATTGGCCATGCCCCTCGATATCGTCCAGATTCCCGTCCTGAACGACAATTACGTCTATCTCGCCCGCGATCCGGCGACCAATGCCGTCGGCGCGGTCGATCCCGCGGTCCACGAACCGGTGCTGGCCGAACTCAGCAAGCGCGGCTGGACCCTGACCCATATCCTCAACACCCACCATCATCCCGATCATGTCGGCGGCAATATGGCGCTGAAGGAGGCGACCGGCTGCCAGATCGTCGGACCGAAGGCGGATGCCGAACGCATCCCCGGCATCGATGTCGCGCTGGCCGATGGCGACCGCTGGTCCTTGGGCAGCGAGGAAGCCGTCATCTTCGACGTGCCCGGCCATACGCGCGGCCATATCGCCTTCTGGTTTGAAAAGAGCGATGCGCTGTTCTGCGGCGACACGCTGTTTGCGCTGGGCTGCGGCCGGCTGTTCGAGGGCACGCCGGCGCAGATGTGGACGTCTTTAAGCAAGTTCCTGAAGCTGCCCGACAGCACGCGGGTCTATTGCGCGCATGAATATACCGAGTCGAATGCGCGCTTCGCCGTCACCGTCGAGCCCGGCAACGAGACGCTGCAGCTGCGCTACAAGAAGATCAGGGAGCTGCGCGAGAAGGGCCTGCCAACCGTGCCGTCCACCATCGGCGATGAGCGCGCCACCAATCCCTTCCTGCGCCCGATGAGCGAAAACCTGCGCATGACGCTGGGATTGCAGCATGCCGATGACGTGGCAGTTTTCGCGGAAACGCGCCGCCGGAAGGATAGCTTCCGCGGCTGACACGCCGCTAGAGCGGGCGCCTGGCCTTCAGCGCGGCACCCAGAGTGCCGTCGTCGAGATAGTCAAGCTCGCCGCCGACCGGCACGCCATGGGCCAGACGCGTGATCTGCACGCCCGATGGCGACAGGCGATCGGTGATGTAATGCGCCGTGGTCTGGCCTTCGACGGTGGCGTTGGTGGCGATGATGACTTCGCGGGTCTTGCCCGCCTGCACGCGGCCGATCAGGCTGTCGACATTGAGGTCGCTGGGGCCGACGCCGTCGAGCGCCGAGAGCGTGCCGCCCAGCACATGATAGCGGCCCTTGAACACGCCCGCGCGTTCCAGCGCCCAGAGATCGGCGACGCTTTCGACCACGCAGATCAGCCCCTCGTCGCGGCGCGGATCGCTGCAGATGGCGCAAGGATCGCGGCTGTCCAGATTGCCGCAGGTCGAGCAGGCATGCACGCTGTCGCCCACTTCGCGCAAGGTGGCGGCCAGCGGCACCAGCAGCGCATCCTTCTTCTTCAGAAGATGCAGCGCCGCGCGGCGTGCCGAACGCGGCCCCAGGCCCGGCAGACGCGCCAGGAGCTGGATCAGCCGCTCGATCTCAGGACCGGCCATGATGGTTAAATGACGCCGATCAGAACGGCAGCTTCATGCCAGGCGGCAGCGGCAGACCCGCGGTGAGCTGCTGCATCTTCTCCGCCATCTCGCGCTCGACGCGGGCCTTGGCATCGGCATGGGCGGCCTTGATCAGGTCTTCCACCACTTCCGCCTCTTCCGGCTTGAGCAGCGAGGGATCGATGCGCACGCCCTTCAACTCGCTCTTGCCGTTGAGCGTCACGGTGACCATGCCGCCGCCGGCCGAGCCCTGGACTTCCTGGGCTTCCAGCTCGGCCTGCATTTCCTGCATGCGCTGCTGCATGGCCTGCGCCTGCTTCAGCATCTGGCCCAGATTCTTCATTACTTGGCTCCTTACTCAGTCGAGTTCGTCGAGCGGATCGACATCGTCCGTCATATAGGCCGGACCTTCGGCATCGTCATCGGCCTCGATCTCGGGCGCCGGCGGCTGCAGCTCGCGCACGCTTTCCAGCACCGCGCCGGGGAAGGCGGTCAGCACCGCCTGCACCAGCGGATGCGCCTGGGCATGGGCGCGGCGCCTGCTTTCTTCGGCCTGCTCCTGCTCGGCCAAGGTCGGCTCGCCCGGCAGCTTGCTCAGGCTGACCACCCAGCGCTGGCCGGTCCACTGCTTCAGCTTCTCGATCAGCCGACCGGGCAGATCGTGATGCGCCTGCGCGGTCAGCCGCATTTCGATGCGGCCCTGCTCGAAGCTGACCACATGCACGTCGTTGTAAAGCTCGGCCGCCAGCAGGCCTTCGCGCATGTCGCGCGCAAGCTGCACCAGGGCGGGGAAGGTCGTTGGCATCGCCGCATAAGCGACCGTCTCGCCCGGCTGCGGCTGGGCTGACGGCATCATCGCGGGCTGCGTCTGCAAGGCAGCAGACGCCGCGCCGCCGCCATTGCCCGCAGCAGCGCCGCCGCCGCGCGACACGGGCGTCATCGCCGGACCGGCGCCGCCGCCCTTTTCCTTCCATTCCTTCACCAGATCGGCGGGGCTTGGCAGATCGGCGGCATAAGCCAGACGCACCAGCACCATTTCGGCAGCGGCCAGCGGCACGGGCGCAGCGCGCACTTCCTGCAGGCCTTTAAGCAGCATCTGCCAGGTGCGCGCCAGCACCGGCATGCCGAGCTTGGCGGCGAGTTCCTTGCCGCGGTTGCGCTGGGTCTCAGGCAGCGTGACGTCATCTGGCGTGCCGCCGATGACTTTGACCCGCGTCAGCCAATGGGTGAGATCGAGCAGATCCTGCATCACCACGGCGGGATCGGCGCCGAGATTGTATTGCTGCTGCAGATTTTCCAGCGCCTCGGGCAGCTTGCCGTGCAGCAGCAGATCGAGCAGCGCGAAGACCTGGCCGCGGTCGGCCAGACCAAGCATGTCGCGCACCAGTTCCGCATTCACCTGGCCGGCACCATGGGCAATGGCCTGATCGAGCAGCGACAGGCCATCGCGCACCGAGCCTTCGGCGGCGCGGGCGATCAGGGTCAGCGCGTCGTCATCGACCTGCGCCTCTTCCTGCTTGGCGATGCGCTTGAAATGCTCGGTAAGAACGCTGATCTCCACGCGCTTGAGGTCGAAGCGCTGGCAGCGCGACAGCACGGTGACCGGCACCTTGCGGATTTCGGTGGTGGCAAAGACAAATTTCACATGCGGCGGCGGCTCTTCCAGCGTCTTGAGCAGGCCGTTGAAGGCCGCCGTCGACAGCATGTGGACTTCGTCGATGATGTAGACCTTGTAGCGGGCCATCGACGGCGCATAGCGGACCGCCTCGATGATCTCGCGGATGTCGCCGATGCCGGTGCGCGAGGCGGCGTCCATCTCGAAGATGTCCGGATGGCGGTCCTCGGCGATGGATTTGCAGTTGTCGCATACGCCGCAGGGGCTGACCGTCGGGCCGCCATTGCCGTCCGGCCCGGTGCAGTTCAGCGCGCGGGCGATGATACGCGCAGTGGTGGTCTTGCCCACGCCGCGCACGCCGGTGAGGATGAAGGCCTGGGCGATCCGGCCCGTGGCAATCGCGTTGGTCAGCGTGCGCACCAGCGCATCCTGGCCGATCATCTCGGCGAAGGTGCTGGGCCGGTATTTGCGCGCAAGGACGCGATAGGGGGCTGGAGCGGCGGAAGCGGCGTTGCTCATCTTGGAAAGACTAGTCGCCCCCACCAAAAAGATCGACAGGCGAAAGGAGGAAGGTGGGAGGCTGGACAACGACCCGAGCGGAAACTCGTTACGGCTGCTTCCTTCCGGACCTGACCGGGTTGGCGAGGCGCCCGTCCGCCGCCAACCTCCCGGGGCCTTATATCGTTCATTGGCCCGGGCAATTCAATGGGCAGGCAATTCAATGAGTAGCACCGGTCTCCGCTCAGGCCTGTGGATAGTTTGCCGATTCGCCCGATTTTCCGTACCGTTAAGCCGCGCCTGCTGCTGCACCGCCGCATAGCAGTCCGTAGACGTCCTGCGCTGCCTGTGCCAGCCTTCGGCCATGGACACGCCCGCTTCCGCCGCACGCCCGCCTCGACCGATTGGTTTCACCGGCTCGCATCTCGACCGCGCCGGCAATCCGCGCCGCAATGCCGCCTGGCTGAACGGGCAGCGCAATCTGCCCAATGCCCGCTTTCTGGTGATGCGGGAATTGAAGGCGCTGGTCGATATTACCGCCAGGCCGGCGCAGATCGCCTGGCAGGACCGCGCCTGGGCCGATGCGCATGCCGCGCTTCCCTGCGTCTTTCTCGGGCTCGCCGAGGGCATTCCGTATTTCGCCATCGATGCCGATCAGGCCGAGGATGCCGCCGCCCTGCATGGCGAGCGGACCAAATACATCGACGTGCGCTCCATCGCGCCGCAGCTTGCGCCAGAGGAAGCCGCGATCCTGGCGCAGGCGCGCAGCCTGATCGACTGGCATCAGCGGCATGGCTTCTGCGCCCAATGCGGCAGCAAAACGGACCTGGCCGAAGCAGGCTATATGCGCCGCTGCACCAGCCAGGCCTGCAACGCGCAGCATTTCCCGCGTACCGATCCGGTGGTGATCATGCTGGCCGTGCGGCGCGATCCGCAGACCGGCGAGGACATGGTGCTGATGGGCCGCCAGTCGCGCATGCCGCCGGGCATGTATTCGGCGCTCGCTGGTTTCATGGAACCGGGCGAGAGCATCGAAGAAGCCGTGCGCCGCGAGATCATGGAGGAATCCGGCGTGCCGACAGGGGCCGTGCGCTATCTCTGCTCGCAGCCCTGGCCGTTCCCCTCCTCGCTGATGATCGGCTGCATTGCCGAGGCGATAGATGCGACGATCACCGTCGATCCGCATGAGCTGGAGGATGCGCGCTGGTTCAGCCGCCGCGAGGTGGCCGAGATGCTGGAGCGGGGCAAGCAGCGGCTGGCGCCCAGCGACCCGCCGCCGGCCAACAATCCGCAGAACGAGCCCTGGATGCCGCCGCCGCTGAGCCTGGCGCATCAGATTGCCAAACGCTGGCTGGCGGGCGCGTAAGCGCAGAAACAGCCCTTTCAGTTGCGATCCAATTGCAGCCCATTCACGCCAATTGGAAAAGATCCCGGTTCAGGGCTGGGGCAATTCATAAGGTTGAAGATGCGCACGAATCCACGCTGCGAAATCTTCCTCACTGAGGCTGCCTTCAGCCAAACGCAGCATGATGCTGATATGCTCAACTTCGTCGGCGACGAAATCCCATCCGTTCAGGCGCAGAAATAGCTTCGCAGCAACAAAGGCTGATCGCTTATTACCATCGACAAACGGGTGGTTGCGCGCGATGCCGTATCCGTAAGCTGCAGCTAGGCTTGCGGCATCTGGTGTGCCATAGGCGGCCAGGTTGATAGGGCGGGCCAGCGCTGACTCCAGCAGCCCGGCATCGCGCAGCCCGCTGCTGCCGCCATGCTCGGCAAGCTGGGTGTCATGTACCGCCATAATCACAGCAGCATCGATCCAGGCCCAATCCATGGTCGGCGCTAATGCCTACTTCGCAAGCTCTCGCAGCACATCGCGGTGCTCTTTCATGATTTTGCGCGCCATTTCCATCTGACGTTCGAATTCGGGGTTGTATGGCGTCAACCGAAAACCGTCGGGCGTCTCCGTCAGGTAAAGCGTATCGCCTTTCTCCACCTTCAGCCGCGACAGCGCATCCTTAGGCAGAACCACGCCGGTGGAATTACCGACTTGCGTCAATTTCAGCGCGAACATGATCAGCTCTTGCGTTCTAACAATTGTTAGAAACAATATGTTGGTGCAGCCGGAAAAACAATCCTGAAAAATTGAACTTGTTATTTATTTAATATCAAAGGCTTAACCATCTAAAAGCCTGCAAAACGCCCCCTTTTCACTTTAGGGCAACGAATATAAGCCCCCAGTCTTTTCCGATCGTCGCCCCGCGTAGAAACATTCAGCCCCTTGCGTACACAACATGAAGAATTGCGCCTGAATTTCCGGCTTTCTCAGGAATGAGTGAAAAAAAATCATGCATTCTTTGCCCTCGCTAAACCAGCCAGCGCCGCACCTGCGCCTTGATGAAGGCTGTGTCTTCCGGGTTTAGCGCCGGATTGCCGGCGCGGTGGCCCCAGATGCTGGGGATCGGGCAGAGTTCGGCGTCGCGCAGATAAGGCAATTCGGCTTCGTTGTCGGCGACGCGGAAATAAAGGTCCGTCTCGCCCGGCATCAGCAGCACGCGCGCCTTGATGGCGCGCAGGGCGGCAGCGAGGTCGCCGTTGTATTGCGGATTGGCGCTGATATCGCCAGCATGCCAGCAGCGCAGTTGCGCATAGAGATCGGCAGCGGCGCGGCGGCCGAACCGTTCTTCCCAATCGGTGCGCAGAAAGGTTTCCAGGTCCGGCGCCTTCAGTGCCGAAAGATGCAGACCGGCACGATAGAAATCCTGGCTGAGCGCCCAGGCCGCATAGATGCGGCCGAAAGCGCGCATCGCCGCTTTGGGCTGGCTGCTGAACCGGCCATTGCCGAGATGCTCGGGCGCGGCTTCGAGCGTTGCCATCAGGCTGAGCAAAAACACCTTGTTATGCACGGCCGTGCGCGCCGAGCCGCAGTTGACCACGATGCGCGCGACCTGATCGGGAAACAGCGCGGCCCAGTGATAGGCCTGCTGCGCGCCCATCGACCAGCCATAGACGCAGGCGAGGCGCTCGATGCCGAACTGCTCGGCCAACAGGCGGCGTTGCGCCTGCACGTTGTCATAGGCCGTGACCAGCGACGGATAGTTTGGATTGTTCGACGGGCTGGAGGACAGCCCGTTGCCGAACATGTCCGGGATGACGATGAACCAGCGCGTGGGATCGAGCACGCCGTCCGGATGGATCAGCCATTCCAGATCCGGATGCTGGGCGCCATAACTGGTCGGATAGAGGATGACGTTGTCGCGCGCGGCATTCAGCCTGCCATGCGCTTTCCAGCTTAAGACTGCGTCCGGCAGGATTTCGCCGGACAGCGTTTTCACATCACCGAGTTTGAACTGACCGCTTCGCTGATCCCAGGTCATGCGCCGCGTATCCTATCGCCGCAGCATGGCGAGCAGCCTGCGCGCGGCAGCCGATGGCGTCGTCTTCCCCGCGCCGACCGCCTTCTGCAGTTTCGGCAGTTCCTGTGCGATCTGCGGATCGCTTTGCAGCAGATCGAGCAGGCCGTCCTGCAATTCGCGCATCAGCCAGGCTTCGGCCTGGGCGCGGCGCTGGGCCTGCCATGCGCCGGTCTTTTCCAAAGCGGCGCGGTAGTCGCCAATGACGGACCAGACCTCATCAATGCCTTCATTCAGCAAGGCAGAGGCAAGCCGCACCTGCGGCATCCATTCGGCATGGCGGGGCCGCATCAGATGCAGCGCCATGCGGTAATCGGCGGCGGCAAGGCGCGCGGGCTTGAGCAGATCGCCATCGGCCTTGTTGATCACGATGAGATCGGCCAGTTCCATGATGCCGCGCTTGATGCCCTGCAGATCGTCGCCGCCGGCCGGCGCCAGCAGCAGCAGGAAGATGTCGACCATGCCAGCCACCGTCGTTTCCGACTGGCCGACGCCGACGGTTTCCACCAGCACGACATCGAAGCCGGCTGCTTCGGTGAGCAGCATCGCCTCGCGCGTGCGGCGCGCCACGCCACCCAGTGAGCCGCCGGACGGCGTGGGCCGGATGAAGGCATTCGGATCGCGCGCCAGTTTTTCCATGCGCGTCTTGTCGCCCAGGATCGAGCCGCCGGAGAGCGTCGAGGACGGATCAATTGCCAGCACGGCGACGCGATGGCCCTGGCCGGTGAGATAGGTGCCGAAGCGTTCGATGAAGCTGGACTTGCCCACGCCGGGCGTGCCGGAGATGCCGATGCGGATCGCCTTGCCGGTGGCGGGCAGGATCTGCTGCAGCAGGGCTTCGGCGGCAGCCTGGTCCTGCGGATGCCTGGATTCGACAAGCGTGATGGCGCGGGCCAGCGCCCGGCGATCCCCGGCGATCAGGCGCTCGGCCAGTTGGGCGGCATGGGCGGCGGGATCGGCGGGGCGGCGGGCGAAAGACATGGCCGGACCTTAGCGAAGCGCCCAGCCAAGTGCCACAGGCAGCCAGTGCCACTGGCGGTAGGCCCTGATGAGCCGCTCCGCACGGCAAGGGCCGGATGAATCTGACCAATTCTGTCAGTCGTCCGGACTGGACGTTAACATCGATTGACAGCGGCTCTTCCGGATTCGTATCGATAGAGCCATGACGAATCGGCTGGACCTCCCCGTCGAGAGTAACCCTCTGCGCGCGCTGGAAAAAGCGCGGGCCGATCTTGCGCGCGGTTCGCACAGCGATGCCGGCCAGACGGCCGAGGACCATCCGGCAGATGCAGAGACCCGCCCCGTCTTCGTGACCGAAATGCAGGAACAGGCCCTGTCCGAGGCATTGGCCGCCCGGCTCGATCTGCTGCGCGCCCGTCTGACGGCGGCGCGGGAGGATCCGGTTTCGGCGCTTCTATTCTGCGGCGATGCCGAGCAGGATTGCCGGGCCTTGGCGGAAATCTGCCACCAGGCCGGCTGGAAGATGACCGGCACCGGGGTTGCGCTGCTGAGCGATTGCCTGCGCCGTGTGGTGCCCGCGGAAGAACACCACCTGGAGCTGGTCGGCCTGCTGATCGATGCGCTCTATGCCCTGCGCCGCACCGAAACCCGCGCCGACATGACCCAGGCGGGCGAAGAGCTGCTGCGCGGCCTGCAACTGGCGGTGGGCCGCGAACTGGGCCGCATGGACGCCTGAGCCTCAGAGGCGCACCGCTGAGCCTTAGAGGCGCACCGGGGGCGAGCCGGCTGGCTGGGCTGTATCGGCGTCCCAAGAATGGCCGCATAAAAATCCCTCTGGATTTTGCCGATTCGGCCTTACATTAGGGCCATGCGGAAGATGGTTTCGTCCTTCGCAAAGCGGCCCGTACAAACCGCAAAGGCCGCCTGCCCCGGCAGCCCGAAGCCGGCCCGGCGGCTGTTGCCTCTTCCAATATTGCCCCTGCTGGCGCTGCCCTTCCTGGCATTCACGATTGGCGACACCCGCGCCGAAACATCCGGCACGGAATCCGGCAACGGCGCGCGTCAGCCCGTGCATAGCGCGGAAGTGACCTTCGGCGTCTATGCGCTGGGCTCCAAGGGCGTCGAGATGCGGCTGGCGACGAAGCGCGGCGAAAGTGCCGTGCAGGTTGATACGGCGATGAAAACCGCCGGCATGCTGGACTGGGTGATGAGCTTCACCATGACCGGCCAGGTGGTTGCCCGCATTGACGGGGCGCAGCTGCGGCCGATGCTGTATGTCACCCAGAGCGACGGCAACTGGTCGAAGCGCGCCACCCGGATGACCTGGGACAAGGACGGCCAGCCGATCATCGACATGCTGGAGCCGCCGAACGAAACCGACGACCGCGAGCCGGTGCCGGAATCCCTGCTGCAAGGCACCTCTGATCCGACCACGGCGATGATCGCCCGGGCGCTGCGCGGCGGCGCCGAGCCGCCCTGCACCGGCATGGATGCGATCTTCGACGGCCGGCGGCGCTACAACATGCATTTCACCCCCATCGGCCCCGACTGGGTGAAGCCGCATAACCGCAGCGCCTATAGCGGCCCGGCCTTCAAATGCCAGGTCAAGATCGAGCCGGTGGCCGGCTATACCCGTACGTATCTGGCGGAATGGAGCGAAAAAGACGAACAGCCGACCCTGATCTGGCTGGTCCAGCCAGACGGCATCGACGCCTGGATCCCGGTGCAGCTTGAAGGCGGCTTCCGGCTCGGCTCGGCGATGGGCTGGATTTCCGGCGCCAAGCTGAACGGTAAGGAATGGCTGGCGCCGCTGGGCCTGATCCGGGCTGAGATTCCGCGCGACCCTTCCCCGTAAGCCTTTGATAAGTCTGTCTTTCTGGCATACGGCACGGTATGCAGGCCCCAGATATACTGCCTCAGGCGCCGCATAATCCGGACAAGCGGCCCTGGGTCCCGCGCTTTCGCGGGACGGATGGGTGAGGATGCCTTGACTTCCCCCCACCAAACCGCTTTATTCCGCCCGCTTTCCGGTTTTGGGAGCTGTATCCGGTCCGAGGATCGCCGTCCGTCCGCGAGTTTCGCGCACGGGCGCCGTTTCGTTTTGCGACTATATCAGCCTCACCAGCTGGAAACGGAGCAGAGGAATCATGTTTGAGTCGCTGAGCGGCAAACTGGGTGAGGTTTTCGAGCGGCTGCGCAAGCGCGGCGCGCTGACTGAATCCGATGTTTCGGAAGCGCTGCGCGAAGTGCGCGTGGCGCTGCTGGAAGCCGATGTCGCGCTCCCCGTCGTCAAAAGCTTCATCGACGGCGTGAAGGCCAAGGCAGTTGGCCAGGAAGTTCTGCGCTCGGTCACGCCGGGCCAGATGGTCATCAAGATCGTCCACGATCATCTCGTCGAGATGCTGGGCGGCGCCGGCGAGGGCGAGGAAATCAGCCTTGCCGCCGTGCCGCCGGTGCCGGTGCTGATGGTCGGCCTGCAGGGGTCGGGCAAGACCACCTCGACCGCCAAGATCGCCCTGCGCCTGCAGAACAAGGAACGCAAGAAGGTGCTGATGGCGTCGCTCGACGTCTATCGCCCTGCCGCGCAGGAACAGCTCAGGATTCTCGGCGAGCAGACCGGCGTTGCAACGCTGCCCATCGTGCCGGGCCAGATGCCGGTCGACATTGCCAAGCGCGCACTGCAGGCCGCCAAGCTCGGCGGCTTTGACGTGCTGATGCTGGATACCGCCGGCCGTCTGCATATCGACGAGCCGCTGATGCTGGAAGTCGCAGCGGTGCGCGATGCCGTGCAGCCGCATGAGACGCTGCTGGTCGCCGATGCGCTGACCGGCCAGGATGCGGTCAACGTCGCGAAAAGCTTCAACGAGCGCGTCGGCATCACCGGCATCGTTCTGACCCGCGTCGATGGCGATGGCCGCGGCGGCGCAGCATTGTCGATGCGCGCCGTCACCGGCAAGCCGATCAAGCTGATCGGCGTGGGCGAAAAGATGGATGCGCTGGAAAGCTTCCATCCCGAGCGCATCGCGCAGCGCATCCTCGGCATGGGCGACATCGTGTCGCTGGTCGAAAAAGCCGCCGAGACGATCGAAAAGGAAGAAGCCGAGCGCCTGGCCGCCCGCGTGCAGAAGGGCCAGTTCGATCTCGACGACATGGCCTCCCAGCTCAAGCAGCTGCGCAAGATGGGCGGCATGTCGGGCGTGATGGGCATGCTGCCGGGCATCGGCAAGATCAAGCAGCAGCTGGCGCAGGCCAATATCGACGAAACCATCCTGAAGCGTCAGGAAGCCATCATCGGCTCGATGACCAAGGAAGAGCGCAAGAATCCGAAGCTGATTCACGCCTCGCGCAAGAAGCGCATCGCGGCCGGCTCGGGCACCTCGGTGCAGGACGTCAACAAGCTGCTCAAGCAGCACATGCAGATGGCCGACATGATGAAGCGCATGTCGAAGCTGGGGCAGAAAGGTTTCATGCGCAGCATGGGCGCGATGCTGCCGGGAATGCCCGGCATGCCCAAGCTGTAAGGGTGCAACAGTTCAGTTTCACAGTTTTTGAGTTTTCACGGTTTAACGAAAGGAAGTTCAATGTCAGTCAAGATCCGCATGACCCGCGGCGGCGCCAAGAAGCGTCCGTATTACCGCATCGTGGTTGCCGATTCGCACAGCCCGCGCGACGGCCGCTTCATCGAGAAGGTCGGCTCCTACGACCCGATGCTGCCGAAGGACAAGCAGCGCGTGCAGCTTGATGTCGACCGCATCAAGTACTGGCTGGATTGCGGCGCGATTCCGTCGGACCGCTGCGCCCGCTTCTTCGCCGAGGCCGGCCTGATGAAGTGGCAGCACGGCAACAACCCGATCAAGGGCAAGCCGAAGGCCAAGGCGCAGGAGCGTATGAAGGCTGCCGAGGAAGCCGCCAAGGCTGCGGCTGAGGCCGCCGCAACGCCGGCCGGCGACGCCGCCTGATCGAAAGCATGACCCGCACGGTCATGCTGGGCGTCGTGATCGGCGCGCAAGGCATCCGCGGCGAGGTGAGGGTCAAGACCTTCACCGCAGAGCCGGAAGCGATCGGGGATTACGGTCCCCTGCAGGATGCCAGCGGCCAGCGGCGCTTCAAGCTGACCGTGCGGCGGGTAAGCAAGGGTGACGTGGTGATTGCCAGCATCGAGGGCGTGACGGACCGCAACGCAGCCGAGGCGCTGAAAGGCACCGAGCTGCATGTCGAGCGCACCGCCCTGCCGCAGGCCGAACCGGGCGAGTACTACCACGCCGATCTGATCGGGCTGCAGGCCATCACCGTTACCGGCCGCGTTCTGGGCCAGGTGGTCGCGGTGCATAATTTCGGCGCCGGCGACATGCTGGAGGTGCGAACCGAAGGCGGCCGCTCGGCCATGGTGCCGTTCACCGACGACGCGGTGCCGGAAGTGGACATCGCCGGCGGCAAGCTGCTGGTGGAACCGGCTTTCTGGCTCGGCGACGAGAGTAAAGGCGACGGGCGTAAAGAGGACGGCCGGAAGGTCGAAGGATGAGCAACGCTCCGGTCCGGCCGTGGACTGCCCGGGTACTGACGTTATACCCGGCGATGTTTCCCGGCCCGCTGGGGCAGAGTTTGGCAGGCCGGGCGCTGGCCGAGGGTGTGTGGGCGCTGGGAGTGGTGGACATCCGCGACTTCGCGCGCGATAAACACCGCACCGTCGACGACACCCCCTTTGGGGGCGGGCCCGGCATGGTGATGCGGCCGGATGTACTGGCGGCGGCGATCGACTCCGTACGGGAGGACGAGGCAGCCAAGTCCCAGCCGCTGATATACTTTTCGCCGCGTGGCCGGCGCCTGGATCAGGCCCTGGTGCACGAGGTCAAGGCGGCAGGCGGCGTGACGCTGATCTGCGGCCGGTTCGAAGGGGTGGACGAGCGGCTGTTGCAGGCGCGCCCCGTCGTCGAGGTCAGCCTCGGCGATTTCGTCCTCTCGGGCGGCGAGATCGCGGCCTACGCGTTGATCGACGCGGTGGTGCGGCTGCTGCCCGGGGTCATGGGTGCCGAAGAGTCCGGCACCGAGGAGAGTTTCGCGGACGGCTTGCTGGAATATCCCCAGTATACCCGGCCGCAGATGTGGGAGGGCCGCAGCGTGCCGGACGTGCTGCTGTCGGGCCACCACGAGAAGATCGCAGCCTGGCGGCGCGCGATGGCGGAACAGATCACCGCCGAACGCCGGCCGGACCTGTGGGAAGAATACCGGCGCCGCAAGGGCGGTGGCGGAACGTGAAACGAGTTTTGACTTTTTGAAGAAAGGCGGTTGGCCATGAATCTTTTGCAGCAGATCGAGAAGGAGCAGTCCGACGCTTTGGCGGCTGCGCGCGCCGTGCCGGATTTCGGTCCGGGTGACACGCTGAAGGTGAACGTCAAGGTCATCGAAGGCGGCCGCGAGCGCGTGCAGGCCTATGAAGGCGTGTGCATCGCCCGCTCCAACCGCGGCGTGAACTCCTCGTTCACCGTGCGCAAGATCTCCTACGGCGAGGGCGTGGAGCGCATCTTCCCGCTCTATTCGCCGCGCATCGAATCGATCGTCGTGGTCCGCCGCGGCGACGTGCGCCGCGCCAAGCTCTACTACCTGCGCGGCCGTACCGGCAAGGCGGCCCGCATCACCGAGAAGCGCGACTACCAGGGCGCTGCCGACAAGGAGTAACGGGATCGGGCACCTCGGCGCCCGGGACCGCTTGAATCAGAACCGCCTGCCGGTTTTCACCGGCAGGCGGTTCGTCGTTTTCACGATGGACAGACCAGCGCCTGTCCGGCGCGTCCCATCGTCCGGTCAGGCCCTGCTGGTCATCTGCATCAGCAGTTCCAGCTTGCGCTCCATGAGCTCGCGGCCCATTTCGTGCAGGTCCAGATCACTTTGCTGCAATTGCGGGAAGAGCTCGTTTTCCTCTTCCTTGACGTGATGCTTGACGTATTCGCCAAGCACCTTGACCTTGGCGTCGTAGAGATCCTCGCTGGGCTTCATCTTTTCGATCTCGGCGATCAGCTGCTTGGCTGAGGCATGCTCGACGATGGCCTCGTCGACAAGGTCCTCCTCCACCGTATCGCTCTCGTCCTGAGCAGCGGGATAAAGCAGTTCCTCCTCGATCTTGGCATGCACCTTGAGCATCAGGCAGATCTTGGCCGCCATCGCCGCCTTCTCCGCATTGCTTTCCAGATGCTCGAACTGCTCGAACAGCGCCTCCACCTCGCGGTGATCCTGCTTCAGCAGCGCGATCGCATCGGCCGGAACCGTCTTTTCCGACATCATCTGGCTCATCTCGCGGGCGACTTTGCGCATCGCCGGCGTGATCGTCAGGCGGCTGCGGCGGCCGGGGCGGGATGTGCTGCGCCGCGCGGTCGAGCGGCTGGACGTCTTGCGCCGCGCCGTCGTGGCCGCGCGTCCCTTGCGCGTGCTGGAACTTGATTTTCTTTTCGTCTGNGTACGCTTAGCCATGCTGGTTCTCTCCTCCGTTTAATCCTTACGCCACGAGCCGGCTGGCGTAGCCGGTGGTGGCGTTCTTGCGCTCGCCGTCGCGCCGCAGGCCCGGCGTCGGATGCGGCCCCTCGGTCTCCAGGCGGTATTCGCCGCCGTCCGCGCGGGCCTGTTCGATCACCTGCTCGCTGGGCACTCCGCCTTCGTTGACCACCTGCTGGTAGGCGAAGTAGCGGTGATCGTCCGGCAGGTCGCTGATCGGCACGAATTTCTCTTCCTTCGACGTCAGGTCGATCTGATCCTTCAGCACCTGGCGCACGTAGTCCTTGTTTTCCTGGAAGAGCAGCGGCTGCTCGAGGCTCTTTGGCAGCATCTCGGCGGGATCGCGCTTTTCGATCTGCTTCATCATCTCGCAGGCGAGCCGCAGATGCTCGATCTCCATGTTCAGATGCAGCTCATAGAGCGCCTTTACGCGCGGATCGGGCTCCTGCTCCATGAAGGACCAGTAGAGCCAGCATTCGTTGTATTCATGCATGACCAGATTGGTCAGCCAGGAGGCGGTCGGATCGAGGATCGACTCATAGTGACTGACATGCTGCTCTTCGATCTCGGCGATCTCGGCATAAAGGCCGCGCGCCAGCATTTCCTGCGGCCGGTTGCCGATGGTCATGTAGAAGTTCATCGTCTGCTGCTCGGCCGCCATCACGGTCAGCGCGTTCAGGATCGATTGCGGATCGGCGGCCAAAGCCGTCATCGGCCGGCGGATTTCGTCGCGGGGATCGCGATGCTCGAAGATGGTCGGGCGCCCCGGCATGATTTCGGTCAGTGCGCCGACGATCTTCTCGGCCTTCTTGTCGCTTTCAATCAGCCCCATGAGGTTGGCGTAGCGATAGAGGTGATCGAAATCCTCCAGCAGGCCGAATTCGTAGACCTGCTTCAGATAGGCGTCCGGCTCATGCTGGGCGACCCAGGCGGTGAGGTCGACGGCGACCTGCTCGTAGCCGATGGTCACCTCCAGGGTCGATTCATTGCCCGGGATCAGCCAGTTGATCGCCTTCTGCTGCTGCGCCTCGGCGCGGCGCACCAGCGCGAGCTGCTGCTTCACCTTCGGGTCCGCGGTATGGCGCGCCATGGTATGCGAGAACATCACCGCTTCGACCTCGATGCCGTTCATCACGATGCCGCGGCAGCGGCTGTAGGGATGGACGGTTTCCTTGTCGTAGGGTTTGACGTTGAGCTCGGACCAGTTGCGAAATTGCCGTTCGATGGGGATGCCGCGCTCTTGCAGCGGATTGAATGCCATGGGGCTCCTCCAGTGGCGGTATGCGATGGACCTTGCCGTGCTGGCGGCGAGGATGCCGAGACCTGCCCGGCGGGTGTGTTCACAACGACACCGTCCATTGGTTGTTCCGTTCCGGCCTGCGTATTTTTGAGCGAGTCAAGAACGCGAAGGCATCATGCGCGTTTCATTCCGGATTGAATTCGTTGCGGACATAAATGCGCCAATGCGACACAGGTGCGACATAAACGCGCCCGCGCATTCACCGCTTACATGACATTCTGCCGTCGTTTCAGCGGCCGCCGTCCGGGCGGTAGCTTTCTGGTAAGTATCGGAGCGGATGGTGCCTTCTTGCAAAACAGCGGGGCGATGGCATATGCCTCGGTAGCGGCTGTTCTGCCGTTCTCAAGGAGGAAATGTTCTCAATGCCCAAGATCGACTTCTATTTCT
>Ga0065721_10003876_pt1 | contig 61281 bp, 70 predicted proteins | sample Mesricmetagenome_FD_59108 | JGI IMG/M metagenome (GOLD analysis project Ga0065721, IMG submission 59108) | Mesophilic microbial community from rice straw/compost enrichment Sample: eDNA_1 v2 (version 2) | ecosystem: Engineered > Solid waste > Grass > Composting > Bioreactor | place: USA: Davis... | reverse complement strand
CGCCAGTTCGCGCTGAACCTGCTGCGTGGCAACGGCGAACACAACATCTCCCAGGCTCTGTATCGCAATGCGCTCTCGCTCGACAGGCTGCTCAATTACGCCGGGATTCGGGAGCAGTGAACAACCCTGGTTCTGGGGGCGTGCCCGTTCGGCGAGACGGCGCTGCTCCTCGATAGCCTCGAAAACGAGATCAAAGCTGCAGATCAAACGGCGAATTTAGATTCCACAGACGAGTACTTAGCTCGTCTCCGCGGCACGCAGAAACCGATGCATTCGCGGGCGACTGCCGTGCTGACGTCACTGAGCCCGGCCACAGCTTTTCCTGCCCCGGCAACGCGGCATCATCACGCCCCATGTACCAAACCGAAGACAACATGCCCAAGGGCTGGGTCAGGCCCGTTGCCAAGCCCACCCGCGAATCCCTGAAGGCCCGCGTGGCCGAGCTGCGCGCCGAACTGGCCGAGGCCGAGGCGCGGCTGCGTGAAATGGAAGAGGGGGCTCGATTGGAGGCGCTGGTGAAGATCAAGAACCTCATTCGTGCTTTTGAATTGACGCCGGCGGACCTGGGCCTTGTGCCGGCACCAAAGCGCCGCGGCCGGCCGCGAAAGGCGGCGCCCTGACACGATGGGCGTTCACCAGCACCGTGCTCGCCAGCGCCTGGACACCGTGGCGCCAAGGTATCGCCCCATCTGGGACGCGATAGAGATAGCACGCCGCGATGCGGCGACCTGGCCGGCCCATGTCTACGTGACGTCTGCTGCAGCCGGCGAGGCGGTAGCGGACACGCTGTGCTGCTCTCCCGAGCGAACCGTCGATGAACTGCTGAGCCTGGGCGAGCTCGGCATGGCCACGTTCATGTCAGCGGCCATCACGATGGGCACCTGGCGCATGACCCAGGGTATCTATCGCATCGACCCGGACCTCTACCCGGCGCTGATTGCCACCCCGGCGGCGAAGATCCCGGCCGATGTGCTTACCAGACTGCCCGAGTGGTGTTGTTATGTCGAGACGCCGGGCCTGCATTTGCCGCCGCACACGCCCGGCACGTCCGGCCCGCTGTTGCACGGCGCATGGGCACGGCTCGACGTGGGGAAGGCCGGCGCCCCACTGCTGGCCCTCACGCCCGACATCGACGAAACGGCGCCCCATCTGCCTCCGACGCAGCACATCGTGCTGAGCGCCGGCACGGTGGATGACGGCATCGAGGCCACGCTGCGCGAGTGGGAAGGTTCGGATGCGCCCATGGGCGGCATGTCGCCGCAGCTGGTCGTGAGCGAAGTCGCCGCCTGGGTACGCCCCGTGGTCAATGCCCTGCTCTACCTGTGCGCCGGTGCCGAGTTCACGCGTGGCGGCCAAGCCGCCACGCCGGCAAACCCACAGCCGGTGCCCACGAAGCGCGGGCCGCGGCTGTTCGCGCCGCAGCAGCCGACGACCTGGGACGTGGGCGTGCGCCTGGGAGCCGCGCTGCGCCGTGCCTACGCTGCGCGATGCGAGGCCTTGGGTGGCACGCATGCGGGACCGGTTCCGCATGTGCGCGTCGCGCATTGGCACGGCTTCCACACGGGGGCACGCAAACGGGCAGACGGCAGCGAGATTCCGCTGGCGCAGCGGCCTCTGGACGTGCGGTGGCTGCCGCCTATTCCCGTGGGGATCGAGGACGTGGACAAGCTGGCCAGCGTCATTCGGCCTGTGACGGCATAAGGTAGACACGCTGGCCATGGCCACGACACTCCCGGCGCTACTGGTGTGCCTTGTCGTTGGGATCTCGGACGGCGACACGTTGACGGTGCGCTGCGAAGCTGCGGCGCAGACGCTGCGCGTGCGGCTGGCGCAGGTAGACGCGCCCGAGAAGCGACAGCCCTTCGGTGAGCGCAGCCGCCAGGCGATGGCCGCGTTCTGTTTCCGGCAACAGGCTGAAATCCGACCGCAGGACACGGACCGCTACGGCCGCACTGTGGCGCATGTACGCTGTGCTGGCCGGGATGCCGGCACCGAGCAGGTACGCGCCGGAGTGGCATGGGCCCTACACCCGCTACCGGCCTGCGGCCGAGCTCGTGTAGTTGGAACGGCAAGCACGAGTTGGGCACCGCGGCTTGTGGGCTGATCCAGCGCCAGCGCCACCGTGGGATTGGCGTGCTGCATCGCGGCGCTGAGTGCCCTCACGCCTTCCCAGCCTTCAGGCACTATCTGCCCGGCAAGGCACGCATACATGGAGGTGAGGATTAGTACATCGCCGGACGTTACAGGATGTATATAGTTGCGCCATGACCCAACATCGATTTGGCGGCATGTGGACTCAGGACAAGCTGGGTGTCCTGCAGAAGTACCTGGGGTTCTACACGCAAGCGTTGAAGGCGCAACCGTTCGAATTGGTCTACATCGACGCTTTCGCCGGCACTGGCCGTTGTCGCATCAAGACTGGCCGAGGGCAGAGCGAGACCATTGACGGGTCGGCAACGATTGCTCTGAACTGCGCTCCTGCTTTCAGCCGCTACCACTTCATCGAGAAGAAGCCCAAGCATGTGCTGGAGTTGCGGGCATTGTTGGCAACTCACGCCAACGGCGGGCGCGCCATGCTGGAACCTGGTCGGGCGGAGGATGCGCTGCCTGGCATCCTGGGTAGGTACAACTGGCGACGTACTCGCGGGGTGCTGTTCCTTGATCCTTATGGCCTGCAATGCACTTGGCAGACGCTGGAGCGAATTCGTGAGACTGCGGCGTTGGACGTATTTTTCTTGGTCAGCCTGAGTGGGTTGTACCGGCAAGCAGCGGTGGACGAAAAGGCGATTGACGAGGGAAAGGCGGCACGACTGACGGCTTTCCTCGGGACCGACGCTTGGCGAACAGCCCTCTATACGAATGAGCAGTTCGACTTTTTCGACGGCTCAACTGTGACGCGATATCCGGGATACCAGGACATCCTTCGGTTCACGACCGAGAGATTGCGCAGCCTGTTCCCGCGTGTCGAGGAGCCATTGCTGCTGCGCCAGGGGAATGGCAAGGGCGCACCGTTGTTCGCCCTCTACTTCGCGGTAGCTAATCCACACCGCGCTGCCGTAGATCTGGCTGGGCGTGTCGCTCGCAACATCCTTAGCAAGCTGCGCTGCTAACCACGCGCACTGGGAAGTCGTTCCAGCGCTGGCCGGCAAGTTCTCGGCCGTTGCGCTTTTTGTCGCGGCGCACACCGTCGGGCCCCCAGGCCCCCCACTGCTTGAAGAAGAAAGCCACACCTTGAGCAAGCGCTTGGCGGCGCACGCTATCGGCCCAGGCCTCTTTCATCGGACGTGCCTTGACGCCGCTCTCGCCTCCAACGATGACCCAGTGGATGCCGGTGAGGTCCAGCTGGCCCAGATCCTCCAGCAATGGTTCTACCGACAAGAAACGCACTGACGCAGCCTGGACCTGCTGCAGCTGCGCGATACGCGGCACTCCGTACTTACGATCTTCCACAGACACGCCCAGCCACACGTTGTCCGGGCAACGGCGTGAAGCAAAGAAGGTCGGAAGGCGCTCGGCCCGTTTAGTGAGCACTTGGTAGGTGTGCTGCGGCGTGCGCGTGCACACGTCCAACACCTGCTCTATGAAGGCGTCCGGCACGCCTTCATGGAACAGGTCAGACATCGAATTGACGAAGTAAGTGGTTGGCGTCTTGCGCCGTAGCGGCTGCTCCAGCCTTTGCGGGTGCAACGTCAGCTCGAAGCCTCGGTCATAGCCGGCCGCACCCATGGCCTTGAGCCTACGTGCCATCGTCTCGGCATAGCAGTGCTTGCACCCCGGTGACACCTTTGTGCATCCGGTGACCGGATTCCAGGTGTGTTCGGTCCACTCAATCGACGACTCAGCCATGTTTTCTCCAGGCATGAGTGTAGGGCTCGAAGCTGTAAATTCTTACATGCTTAGCAGCGGCGCATGTCCGTGTGGTGGGCGTCCGAGGCCCTGACACGGACTGCCAGAATCCAGCCCATCGAATTTCCACGAGGGGCCACCATCCATGTCCGCGAGCAGCGATGCCGATACACTGCCCGAGCGCCCGAAGCGCGGCCGACCGAAGCTTTTTACCGAGCCGTTCTACCCGGAACTGCCTGAACCCACTGGAGAGCAGGTGCGTGATCTTCGGGTGCGTATGGGGTGGACGCTGAGCTACACCGCCGGCGTCGTGGGCCTCACGGATAGCTCGGCCGTCAGCGAGATCGAACGTGGCGAGGACCGCCGAGGCACACCACGCAGACTCAACAGCTGGCGCTGGACCTTGATGCTGCTTGCGGCAGGCGAACATCCAACGCTGGTCCTCTCTCCGCGCACCGAGCCAATCACGGCACCGCTGGCGCCAACCTCTCCGGAGTAGCACTGCAGTTGCAGTGACAGGCGCCAGAGCCGCGCGGCTGGTAGGCCCACTCGATCACGCGCGCCGCCACGGGCTGCCCAGCGGCTGAAAGCCACTCCGCGCCACTCCACAGGCAGCCACCTTCAACGAGCGAGCCACCTGACGTCTGCACGCGCAGCAGCACGCTCCTGAACGGGCGCGGCATGGCGCCTGGCACCGGCGGGAACCAAATGATGGTTTCGCGGCCCAGCGGCCGGGCGCGCGCCTTGCGCCGCGGCATCTCCACCGGCTCGGGAAATTCATGCGCGTGCCGCGCATCGACGTACACGCCGGGCACCTTGCCCTTGCACGGGCGCAGGTTCACGAGCAGGCGATTTCTCACCAGGCTGTAGAAGCTGTGCCGTGCGCCCTCCCCAAACTCGGCTTCAACGGCCTGCGTGGTGCGCGGCACACGACAGAACGCCACGATGCGCTTGCCAAAGGAGCCGTACTGGAAGCCACCACCGCGGCCGGACATGGGCCGTGCCCGCTGAGGTGCCGGCGCCACTGCTGGTGCTGCGCGATCAGTGCACGTCGTTGCCATCGTCTTTGCTCCAATGCTTGACCCAAGAGGGGGAAGAAGAAAGGGCGGCAGCGCGTGCGCTGCGCGAGATGGGAAGCAAGGGGGAGGACGGAGAAGCACCCCACCGCCGCTGGTGTCGCCCTGAAAACCTGTTCGACTTGGCGGCTGTTGCCGTCAGGGAGCAGTGCGGCGGCGCGGCGGCGGCACGGGAGCCGCAGGCGGTTGCTGGCGTGGCGGTTGGCCCAGCCCCGCACGCAGCCGCGCGTGCATGTCGGTGAGCGTGGCGCGCAAGTCCTCGTCCAGCACGTCCCGCAGTTGCTCGCCCAGGGCATCGAGCGTGTCGGCGTCGCCCTTGTCAGCCGCGCGCTGCATCTGCTCGGCGAAAGCGTCGGCGTCGAAGCCGCGGCGGGCCTGAGGCGGCGGCGCCATCGGGCGGTCGGGCGCAGAGGCCGCAGCCGGTGCTGGCGCGGCCTCGGGCTCTTGCCCCTCGCCTTCGGCCGCAGGTGCCGGCGCCGGTACCGCTGATGGCCTCGCGCGCTCGCGAAGCATCGCCTTGGCCTTGTCGGCAGCGGTGGGCGCCTGACCAGCAGCGCCAGCACCGCTTTCGCCTTGCGCATCGTTGGCCGCCGGCGCCACTTCCACCGGTTCGAACCAGTCGGCGGGCGTGCTCATCTCGTCGCGCAGGCTGACGTAGATGCGCTTCAAGCCCACCACCTGCGCCGGCTGAATCGACTCGATGCGGCGCTGGATGCGGCGCTCGATCTGCTCCTTGGTCACGCCGAACTCCCCGGCGAAGGTGTCGAGCAGCCGCTTGATGCCCTCGGGGCTGGTGTCGGCCTTGGCACGCAGCGTGGCGCTGGCCTGCTCCATCGCCATTTCCGTCACGTCTCCCGGGATCTGCGCCAGGATGCACGCCCGCTTGCGCCGCGCGGCCTGGTTGGCGCACAGCTCGTAGATGTCGCGCTCGTCCTTGAGCCGGTAGCCGCCATGCTTGGTGTCGCGCCAGTGGCGCACGAAAAACTGGATGACCTCGCGGTTGTTGGTTTCGTGGTCAACGCAAAACGCTTCGACCTCGGACACGCCCACGCCGTCAGGGGCGACGTAGCGGCCGATCTCACGCCACCCGCTGCTGACGTTGCCCCAGCTCTGGGCCATCGCTTCAGCGGCGCGGATGCTCGGGCCGACCACATCGCTGCCGCCACGGCTGTACTGGTACTGGGCTTTCTCGGCCAGGGTCTGCCGAGTAAAGGAATTCCTGATCCGGTCCGTGGCGCGGATCACATCGCGAGGAAAGCGCTTGGCCATCATCGCCAGCGCCATGACCTCGGCGCTCTCTCGGGCCTGCACCGCCCGCGCGCCGGCCCCTTCGGCCACGCTGCGGGAAGCGCCCGGCGCGGCGTCGAACGGGTTCTGGATGACTTCGATCTCGCTCATGTCGTTCTCCTGTGGAGGTGGACAGGGAAGGCCCTTGCTGCGCGCGCCAGCCTTCCCAAAAAGGCTCACTTGTCGTCCTTGAGCCGGAACTGCCGCCCTGGCTCGCCGGTGCGCAGGAACTCCCGATACAGCGTCGGGTGCGCGGCCTCGAAGGCTGCGGCGTCGAAGCGCCGCGCGGGCTTGGTGGCCCGCCATGTGGCGAGGGTGTGGCCCGTCGGGTCCACCAGCGTGTCGCGCTCACCCAGGGCGCCCATGAGCAGCGCCTTCAGGGCGGCCTCGGTGGCGTCCAGTTGCTCACGCTGCGCCTTGATGGCGTGCAGGTCGCGGGCCGCGCGCAGCACTTCGGCGTTGGCTGTCACCTGCTCGGCACGGCTGGCATGTCCGAAGCGCGCCAGCATGTCGTCCAGCGTGACGGGTTCCGGCGGTTCGCCGCGCTCCACAAGCCGCCAGAACTCATTGACGCCGTCCTCGATCAGCTCCTGCAGCTCGCGGTCGGCCTCGACCACGAATTCGTCGTACTCCGCGCCGCCGAACAGGACCGGCACGAAGGACACCGCCTCACCCGAAAGCAGCAGTTCTTGCTGGACCTGCAAGAGGTAGTGCTGCGGTATGTCAGGCGAGCCGGACTCGCCCCATCCCTGTCGAGTACGCGCGGTCTTGGCCTGCACGGAGAAGCGGCCGGGCACCCAGGCGTCCAAGTGCGCAAGAAGACGCCCGCGCCGCATGGTGTCGGGCGCAACGATCAGCAGATCATCAGGGTGCGCGCGCTGGAACTCGGAAAGGATGAAGGGCTCGGCCGCCAGGCCAAAGCGCATCGCCAGGTTGTCCGGGCCTTCCGGTGCCTCGCCGCGCTTGACCCGGTACAGATCGAACCGGGTCTGGTACGGACTCAGCCCCAGGGCCGCGGCGCATTCCGAAGCGCCCACGCCGGTGCGGCGCAGCGCCTTCTGAGCGTCAGAAAGCATGGCGCGGCCTTCCCCTCAGAACGGGCAGCCGTTGGGGCACTCCCAGGCACTGGCCTTGACCAGCAGCCGGAACGAGCCGCGACAACTCATGTCGCCGCACCATGCGCCGCCGCGCTCGAACACCACGCCCAGGCGCTGCGGCTTGATGAGCGACACGCGCCCGATGCGCCCGTCCATGCCCTGCACCGTGTCGCCCAGCGCCAGCGGCTCGCCGTAGGGGTCGAAGGCCGGGCTACTGGTCATGGCCGCGTGTTCGTCGTCGCCCTCGGCTGGCGGCGCGAGCACCAGGTATTCCGGCAAGAAGGTCCAGTGCTCGCTGTCCAGGCGGACCAACACCAGCCCGAGCAAGGCGCATCCCGGGTGCCCGATCACGACGCCCTCGCGGCCGGCCACGGCGGCGGCTTCGTCAGGCTCGAACGGGTGCCGCTCGTGCGTCAGCAACTCACCCACCGTGGCATCGACCCGCACGCGCTGTCCCGGCCGGAACGCGGAGCGTGGCATGGGGCGCCCGTCGCCCTCGATCCGATCCCAGCCGCGCAACGGGTCATCCTTCGGGGCGAAAGACAGCCGCCCGTGCTCGTCGGCATTGATGGTGCCCAGCGGCGTGCTGCGGCTCGCCAACAGCGCCAGCCGCTCGCGCAGGTGCGGCTTGAGCATGGCCCGGCGAGCGTCGGCGAGGCGGTTACCGATGACGGGGCCAAGAGCGTTCGACATGGCAGGTACTCCAACAAGGTCGGCAAGAAGGGCCGCCGACCGAGGCCCAGTGACTCAGAGCGAGAAGGCCGGCGCGGACAGCAGCGCCAGCACCAGCCCTGCAATGCACCCGGCGACTTCCCAGGCGAAGGAGCCGGTGCGGTCGTTGCGCGTGTGCGTGAAGGCGTCAGCCACGGCCTGCTCGGCCAGGGCCGCATCGGTGGCGTAGAGGTCACCCATGGCGGCGCTCCAGATCGCGTATCGGGCAGTCTTCGCCCGACTGGCAGCGGTGTCCGAACCGGCAAGGCGGGCAGTCCGGGTCGCTCAGTTCCTCGGCAACGCACTCGGCCTCGTGGTGTCCGACCAGGACCAGGATGCGAATGCGCTGCACCGGGTTGATAGGCAGGTGTGCGGTCAGCAGATGGATCGCTGACTGATGGGTGGCGCTGCTCATTGCATCGCTCCCAGGGCACGCGCCACGGCCACATGCGCCGCTTCAACCAGCACCGCCAGGGCTTCGGTGCTGGGTGCAGCAGGCAAATGCGCCAGGGCTTGAGCAACGGCGAACAGATCGGGCGCGGCCTTGAGCAGATGCGCGTTCGCCAGGACCGGCACCACGGCCACCAGACCGCCAGGGCTCGGCAAGTTGTCGTGAAGCACGGTTCGCCCGCTGGCTCCCAGGTAGTAGGGGCCGGGCTGAAAACCGAAATACAGGCGATCAGAAAAGGGCGTTTGGCTGGGTGCCGCCGCATGGCCCCGCGCCGGGGGCCACGGGCTGCGCGTGATGCACAGCCCTTCCATTTCAGTACCCCGCGCGGGCGTGGTGGATGCGCTCGCGCTCGGCGATCCAGCGATCCTCGGCAGCGGAGGCCGCCCAGGGATCGGCGTAGTCGTCGGGCTCGCTGTCGTCTTCGCCGGCCTTCTCGTGGTCGGCTTCGGCTTGCGCCAGCCACTTCTTCAACTGCTCGGGATGGAAGAAGCCGGCGTCTTCGCACAGATCGACCGCGTGGTCACCGATGACGCAGGCCGTCGGGATGACCACGACGTCCCGGCCACGGTGGTCCTCGTTGACTTCGACCTCGTACTGAATCTCGACCGGGATGCCAGCGAAGGTGCTCTTGAAGCTGTAGACGCAGTGGGAGAAATCAGAACCAACCATCTCTATCTCCTGTAGCACCTGCCCTGGTGCATGGAGACAATTCTAATTCAAATGAACGTATAATTGTTATTTCAAACTAAGTGACTTGTTCTAGATTGTAATTTACTGTTGGTCAGACAAAAGAAAACCCGCATGAAGCGGGATTGAATAAAGTTCTTAAATTAAATCATTAGTCCATCAGCCTGTACTGCTTGCAATAATGGCAGCTTGCACGCCTTGCAAGAACACTCTCACTTCGCGTTCGTCGCTCAGCCCATTGGCTACGGCGTGCTGGATGACACGTACCAAGTCCGAAATGGGCAACTCGATGGTGTCAGCGCGTCGCACACGGGTAGAAGCCGGTTCCTGAAGTACAGGTTGCACCGGCTTCAGCGGCTCCAGCAATGGCTGTTGGGTGGTCTCCTGTGGTTCCTTCAGCACCAGCAATTCGTCTACCGAAACACCATAGTTTTGCGCCATCCATCGCAGCGTCATGGCGTCGGGCAGCGCACGGCCCGTTTCCCATGATGAGACCGTTCCCTCACCCTTCTTGCCCAGAACGTCGGCGACCTCAATTTGTCGGAACCCCTGGCCGCCGCGTGCGCTCTTGCGGGCACGGCGGATGCGTTCGCCGATCTCCCGACGCAGTTGAGCTTCGTTGTCGATTTCCATGCAGCAGACTGTAATCATCATCACAGGGGCGCACTCTAAATTCCTTCAAGTTTTATAGTGACCCCATGGCAAGGCGGGTCCGAAACGAGGACGTCGAACGCGATTGACACTGCCAAGATTGCCACGGAGGAAGTAATGCCGCGCACTGACTTCGTTCAAGCCTTGTTCCACAGGCTCACGCTACGGTACGGCCGTGCGTTCCTAGCCCGCTGGGAAGACGTGTCGGTGGACGAGGTAAAGGCAGATTGGAAGCGCGAGCTGGCCAACTACGCAGAGCGCCCCCAGGCCATCGAATACGCGCTGGCGCTGATGGACCCGGCTGAGCCGCCTACCGCAGCTCGCTTCCGCGAGCTTTGCGCCAGCGCACCAGCACCAGCATTCCAAGCCGCTCCCGAGCCGAAAGAACCGCAGCGGGCGGCTGAGATTCGACGCAAGTACCTGCGCCCGGTTGCACCCATTGCCGGCCGGGAGCGGGCTTGGGCTGCACGGATGGTGCAGCGTGCCGATGCCGGCGAGCGCGTCTCGGGCTACAGCCTGCGCATGGCGCTGGATGCGCTCAAGCGGCCGGGCTCGCAGTTCTGAAAGCAGGTGGTTTAAGCGGCTCCTGCGCCGCACGTACAGGACTAGGCTTCGTGCTCCGCATCGAGCCCCTTCGGGCTTCAATCCCTGCCGCCTTGCGCGGCGGCCTGACGGCCGCCGCTGCGCGCTTCGCCTGCCCTCTTGGGGGACGGGCTGACGCCCACCCCCCGCCGCGCTGGCGCTTGGCATCCCCCCTGAATACCGCCGACTAGGCTGCGCCTGATCGGCCTACGCGCCGGCTCACGCCGGCGCTGCCATGGACTGGCACGAAGACCCCTTGCGCCGGGCCGCCACCGCGCCCACCACGCCCAGCCCCGCCAGCAGCAACATCCATTCCGCTGGCTCGGGCACCGGCGTCATCAGGAAGGGACGGAGCTGGCCGCTGTCGAGGAACAAGGCCGAACCGATGATTTGCCCACGGTCGTTGATCGCCGTGGCATCTCTGAGCCGCCAGTGCGCCGCGACCTCGTCCGGGATCAGGTCGTTGAGATAAATCAGTTCCCCGTCGCGGAGCAACACCGCCTCCGTTTCACCACGGCCGCCATAGCCCACGATCCAGCCGTGATTGTTGATGTCGCGGGCGCTGCTCACTCCCGGCAGCGGGGTCATGACGCCATCGCTATAGAGGTAGCCAATGTTGTTGGGAGAGTCGGCGGTGAAGGTGTGACCTACCGCCTGGCCGGCATCGTTGATGCCGTAGGCATAACTGTAAGGGCCACCCAGCGTGGGCAGCACGGTGGCTCGGGTACCGTCATGCACGAAGCCCAGGTATTCACCTTCGATGCGTCCTGGCTGCTCGAACTGGCCGGCCACGACGCCGTGCTCGTTGATGTCCCAGGGCGTGACGCCCCTGTTGCTGGGCATCTCCAGGTAGCGGCTGACATTGCCGTCATAGACAAAGCCCTGGGCGAAGTCGGAGAACTGGGGCCTCATGGTGCCTGTGACCTGCCCCTGGTTGTTGATCGCTACGGCCACGCCGTCGCTGACAGCACCGCCGAAGGTGGTACGCAGATCGATCATCTGGCCGTCGCGCCACAGCGAGGCCCGGTTGCGGTCCAGCGTTTCGCCGATGAGGTCGCCACGGTCGTTGATGCCGTGCAGGAAGCGAAAGCGGTCTGCGACACTGGTGAAAGTGCCCTGGCTGTAGATGGACGGGTTGAGCTCTGTGAAAAAGGACTTGGCGGCGTTGAGGGCTACTTCCCCCTTGTTGTTCAGCCCGACCGCCTCGAGCAGTGCGTACTCGGGCAAGTCGATGCCCTCGAAGCGGTACTTCAACGCCGCCGGCGCGGCGGCTGCGCCGGCTGGCGCCAACGCTGTGCCCAGGAGGCACAGCCCAAGCAAGGACGCCAGCACGCCAGCACGCACCCGGACATGAGGAATCAATTCCATGCTGCTTCTCCTCGTACATCGACGAAACGGCCTCAACGGGCTTGTCCCGAGGCCGGACACGTATCTAAGCAGCGGTCCAGGAGGCGAATCAGCAACGACGGGTATGCATGGCAACAAAGCCTCGGAGGCTCGGCAGCAGCGGATGCCGACCAATCCGCACAGCGCCAACGAGTGATGCCCTTCGTGTCCATGGCGGGCCAACCATGAGCGGCCGCCCTGAGGCGCCTGTCGCAGTGGCCTTGCCATCCGAGCGGCGCCCTTATCGGCAACTCTTGGCGACGATGGCGCCGCGACGCTGCTCGCACCGGACTTGCGCGTCGAGCTCGCGGCGGCCTTCCAGATCCGGGTCCGCGGTTCGGCGCACTTCGTGTGCGCCATCGGTGAGCTAGGAGACAGCCCACCTCAAGCGGTCAAGCTATTTTTTGCCAACAGTTAAGGGCGCGAATCCAAGGGCGCTGCTGTGGGGCGGCGCCTCAGCCAAGCCGCTGCACCGTGGTTGCTCTGGCCTCGCCTCGAATTGCGAATCCACGAAGCGCCAGACCTGGTGCGACGCGGCAAGTTCGTGCGGCTCTCTACCGCTCCAGAGGTGTGTTCAGTTTCCGGACGCCGTACAAGGCGGCCCAGGGCAGAACCGGCTGTCCCGGCAACGGTCTTGTGCGCCGTTGGGGTATCCCTGACTACGACCCGCCACCCAGCCGCTCCGTGAGACGGTCCTGGGCGAAGCGCTCCACTACGAAGTCCACGAACGCCCGGGTCTTGGCTGGCAGCAGCGTGCGGCTGGGGTAGTACAGCGAGATCGACCCCGCATCCGCCCACCAGCGCGGCAGCAGCCGCAGCAGCTCGCCGCGCTCGATGTGCGCCAGCACGTCCGGCACGGCCAGCAGCGCCACACCCAGTCCCAGCAGTGCGGCTTCGCGCATCGCGGCGGGCTCGTTGACGACCAGTGTCTGCGGCTGCTCCGCGGCCATCTCGCGCGCGTCGGCGTCGCGCATCGTCCAGCGCCGGATGCGCCCGGTGCGCCCGGATCGCATCACGATGCCGTCGAGCGCCTTCAGGTGCGATGGGTCCTGCGGCGCCGCCCGCCCCGCCAGGTAGGCCGGCGCAGCCACCGCCACGATGTGCGCCGGCGCCAGCGTGCGCGACACCACGCCGGGCGAGAGCTCGAAGCCGCCGCCGATGGCGGCGTCGTAGCCCTCGGCGATCAGGTCCACCATGCGGTTCTCGAAGTGCCATTCCGGCCGCACCAGCGGGTGGCGCCGCAGGAACTCGGGCAGCAACGGCAGGACGTGCGCCAAGCCGAAGGTGGGCGCCAGGCTGAGTTTCAGGACGCCCGCCGGCTCGCCACCATCGGCCGCAACACCGGCGATGGCCGCCTGCAGCGCCTCCAGGTTGCCGGCCACGGCCTGCAGGAAGCGCTCACCCGCCTCGGTCAGCGTCAGCTTGCGCGTGGAGCGTTGGAACAGGCGCACGCCCAGGCGCCGCTCCAGCAGCGCCACGTTGCGGCTCACCGCCGCGGGCGTCAGTCCCAGGCGCCGCGCCGCCGCCGAGAAGCCGCCCAGCTCGGCACTGCGCACGAAGCACTCCAGGTTCACCAGGCTTTCCATAGGCAACCACTTTAAAGCACCGCTTGAAAGTGATTCCAGCCATTGCCTGCTTATCGAAAGGGAGTGTGGCGATCACAGTCACGTCCACCCCACTCCACTTCCCAAAGGAACCCGCCATGTCCACCACCGCCCCCGCTGCTGTCGCCACCGCGCTGCCCCTGTCCGGCAAGGTCGCCCTCGTCACCGGCGGCTCGCGCTCCATCGGCGCGGCCATCGCCAGGCGGCTCGCCGCCGACGGCGCCGCCGTGACCTTCACCTACAGCAGCTCGCCCGCCAGGGCGGCCGAGGTGGCGCAGGCCATCGAGGCGGCCGGCGGTCACGCCCTGGCGCTGGCGGCCGACGCTGGCGACCCGGCCGCGGTGCGCGCCGCCGTCGAGAAGACGGTCCAGACCTTCGGCCGGCTCGATATCCTGGTGAACAACGCCGGCATCGCGCTGGGCGGCCCCATCGACGACATCCGCATCGAGGACGTGCAGCGCATGCTGGACGTGAACGTCACCGGTGTGCTCGTCGCCACGCAGGCCGCCGTGCGGCACATGGGCGCGGGCGGCCGCATCGTGCACATCGGCTCGTCCATGACGCGCTACGCCGCCTTCGGCGGCGCCTCGCTCTACACGCTCACCAAGGGCGCCGTCGCCGGGTTCACGCGCGGCCTGGTGCGCGACCTGGGCCCGCGCGGCATCACCGTCAACACGGTGCATCCCGGCCCCACCGACACCGACATGAATCCGGACGGCGGTCCGGTGTCGAAGATCGTCGGCCCCGGCATGGCCGTCGGGCGCTACGGCCGGCCGCAGGAGATCGCCAGCGTGGTGGCGTTCCTGGCCCGCGACGATGCGGCCTTCGTCACCGGCGCGGACATCGTCGCCGACGGCGGCTTCACCGCCTGAGTCCCGTTACCGATCCACCATCAGGAGCCCGTCATGACCACCCCCTCCATCGGCATCCTCGGCGCCGGCCAGATCGGCAGCGCCCTCGCCCGCGCCCTGTCTCGTGCCGGCATCCCCGCGACGCTGGCCAACAGCCGCGGCCCCGACTCGCTGCAAGCCCTGGTGCGCGAACTGCCCGGGATCACAGCCGGCACGCGCGAGCAAGCCGCTGCGCAGGAGCTCGTCGTCGTGGCCGTGAACTGGTCAAAGCTGCCGGCGGCGCTGGCCGGGCTGCCGGACTTCGGCGGCCGCGTCGTCATCGACGCCAACAACCCCATCGAGGCGCCGAGCTTCCGGGCGGTTGACCTGCACGGGCGCACATCCAGCGCGGTCTTCACCGACCTTGTGCCGGGAGCCCGCGTCGTGAAAGCCTTCAATCACCTGCAGGCGCACCTGCTGGCAGCAGCCCCTCAGGCCGAGGGCGGACGGCGCGTGCTCTTCTATTCGGGAGACGACCCGCAGGCCAAGGCGGCGGTGGCCGCGCTGATCGAACGACTGGGCTTCTTCGGCATCGATCTCGGAGGGCTGGACGTGGGCGCGCGCCTGGCGCAGTTCCCCGGCGGGCCGCTGCCGGCGCTGAACCTGGTGAAGTTCGGGTGACCACTTTCGTCCAGGAAGTGACTGAAACGGACTCGGAGCCTCAGGCAACCGCCGGATCACCAGTGCGGACTTGGCCCTTGCCTGCCCGCTTTGCCAGGTACATGTGCTTGTCGGCCGCCTTGAGCAGGGCCCCCACATCGGACTCGTCCTCATGCAGCATCGAAATGCCGATGGATGCGTCCACGCGAACCTCTGCGGCAGCGAGCGAGATGGGTTGCGTGATACGTGAACGGATCCGTTTCGCAATTGAAATGGCCTCGTGCCGCGAGCCGACACGGCGCAGTACGACGACGAACTCGTCCCCGCCCACCCGGGCCACGGCGTCATCGCTGCGGCATTGCTCCTGCAGCCTGCGGGCGATCTCCATCAACACTTGGTCCCCAGCGGCATGGCTGAACCGGTCGTTTACCGGCTTGAAGTCGTCAAGGTCGAATGCGAGGACCGCGACACGCTCGCCACCGCCCTTGGAAAGCTCATCGGTGGGGCCGGCGAGGAACTCTTCCAGACCACGGCGGTTGAGCAACCCCGTGAGGGGGTCGCGCGTGGCGTTGGTCTGCAACTGGATGACTTGCTTCTCGCTCAGGCGCAGGATCTGGCCCGAGTACCGGATGGACCACAGCATGGCCAAGGTGAACAGCACGCCAGCCAGGGCCAGTACCTGCTTGAAGCCAGCCAGCCGCTGTTGCTCGGTCGCACTTCTGGCCTTGAGCAGATCACGTTCAATGGCTTCGAGCTCGTCGAGCTGCACTCTGAGCTCTTTCGTGATATCGCGACTGACCTGGGCCGCCGTCATTTCCTTCAAGGCTGAAGGGCCCAGCTGCTGCGCGATGTCGGCCGACGCCAGGTAGATGTCGAGCACCTGCGACAGCGCTGCGAGCACCGCCTGCGCCCGCGCCTGTTCGGGTCGGCTGTCCAGCGTGAGCTCCCTCACGCGATGTGCCGCCTGAACGGATGTCGCAGCCGATGACCGCACCCGCTCCAGGTAACCCGCGGACGGATAGACGCCATAGCTGCGCAGCCAGGTACCCGCGCGCAATGCATTGAGGCGCACCTGCTCGATCTCGTCGATCAGCTCGTGCGTGTGCTCTACCCACCGGCTGGCCTTTTCGAACTCCACGAAGAAGCCGTACAGCACCCCGCCCATGCCCAGTACCAGCAGCAAGGCGATGAACTGGGTAAGACGCAGGATGCGGGTAATGCGATGCAGCACTGAAGGGCACGGTGATGGGCAGCCAGCGGATTGCAGCGGCTGCTCCCATCCCATTGAAGACTTCGCGGCCTATGGCGTAACAGCGGTCTTATCGGCAACCAAGCCCTTTGCTTGAGCACGGACCGGAATCGAGGCTGTCGGTCCTCGGCTGCCATGAAGCGATGCCGGCCAGGCCGGGCCTGTGGCCGGTACCATCCAGGCGTGGCACAGAGGTGGCCTGGGCCTCGGAGAGAGGGTGCGGCGCGCCCGCAGCTGGCGAGCGTGTGCTCAGCTACAGCTTCAACCTTGATCTGGAGGTATCTCCAGCGTCAGCCTCACGCTGAACGTGCTGCCCTGCCCCGGCTGGCTTGCCACCACCAGCGTCCCGCCCATCATGTCCACCAGGCGCCGCACGATGGAGAGGCCCAGCCCCGTGCCGCCAAAGCGCCGCGTGATGGAGCCATCGGCCTGCGTGAACGGCTCGAAGATGCGCTCCTGGTGCTCGGGCGTGATCCCGATGCCCGTGTCCACCACGTCGAAGCGCAATACAGCCAGTGGGCCGTTACGTGCGAGCTGTCGCACGCGCAACGTCACCCCGCCGCTGGCCGTGAACTTCACCGCGTTGGACAGCAGGTTGAGCAGCACCTGGCGCAGCCGCAGCGGGTCGCCGACGAGGAACCGGGGCAGCGCCGCTGCAACATCGGTCACCAGCTTCAGGAATTTGGCCTCGGCCTGTGGCTGCACCAGGGCCCGCGCCGCATCGAGCAGCCGTGGCAGCTCGAACGGCACGGCCTCCAGATGCATCTCGCCGGCCTCGATGCGCGAAAGGTCGAGCACGTCGTTGGTCAGCGCCAGCAGCTGCTCGCCGGCCTGGTGAATGTGGCGTACGTAGCGTGCGCCGTCATCAGGCAGGCAGCATCGCTGCAGCAGCTGGCTCAGGCCAATGACGGCGTTGAGCGGCGTGCGGAACTCGTGGCTCATGTGCGCCAGGAAGGCACTTTTGGCCCGGCTGGCGGCCTCGGCCGCATCGCGCGCAGTGGCCAGCTCGGCCGTGCGCTGCTGCACCCGCTGCTCCAGGGTGGCATTGATGGCGGCCAGCGCTGCCTCGGCCTCGTGCGCCTGTGTCGTGTCGAAGTTGAGCCCGATCATTCGAACCGCCCGACTGTCGGGTCCTGGCAGCACCTGCGCGCGCCCAGCCACCCAGCGCACCCGGCCATCGGGCTGCGGCACCCGGAACTCGAAGCGGAACGTGCCTTGGCCCGCGTCGACCACGGCGCGGATCGCCGACTCCAGCGCCGGCCGATCCTCGGGGTGCACCAGCGACAGCGCGCGCGCTCCGGTCATGTCGCCTTGGCGCCTGTCGGCGCCGAACAGCTCGTACTGCCGCGCATCCCACTGCAGGCCGTCCGCGCCGAGATCCCAGATGAACACACCCATGCCACCGGCGTCCAGGGCAAGACGCAACGTCTTCTCGCTTTCACGCCGCGCCGCTTGCGCGCGGGCGCGCTCCACGGCTTCCCAGGTGCGCTCTGCCGTCTCCTGCAACAGTGCCAGCTCCAGCGCCGTCCACTGGCGCGGCGTTGACTGGTTCATCGCCAGCAGCGCCACGAACTTGCCGTCCTTTATGAGGGGCAACGCCGCGTAGGCTGAGATGGACAGCGCCGTGAACGCTTGCCTGGCCGGCTCGGCGATACCGGGATCGTGGGCCACGTCGTGAACGATGACGGGGCGCCCCTGCAGCGCCTCGTAGGCGTCCCGGCCGAAGCTCTTGAGCGGGTACAGGCCGTCCGGGAAATCGAGGCCGGGCCGGCAGTACGCGTCCTCGATCAGCCAGAGGTCCTCGTCGTCCTTGCGCACGTGCTCGGCGTAGAGAACCCGGTCGGTACCCAGCTCCTCACCCAGGGTCCGCGTGGCCGTGGCCTTGATGCGTTGCGCGTCGGCCAGTGGCCGCAGCGCGTCGCTGAGCTTGAGCAAGTAGGCGTGCCGCAGCTCGGACTGCTGGTACACCTGCCGCGCCAGGACCTGGTCGGTCGTCTCGGTCGCTACACAGAAGAATCCCGCGACCCGCCCCGCGTCGTCGCGCAGCGGCGTCCAGGAAAAGGTGAACCAGCTCATGGGCCGCCCCGCGCGCCCTTGCAGCGGCACCGGGCGGTCAACGAAGTAGTGGGACTGCCCGCGCAACGTCGCCTCGGCGATGGGCCGGTATTCCTCCCAGATCTCGGGCCACACCCGCGCATAGGGCTGGCCCAGCGCGGCGGGGTGCTTGCTGCCCAGGCACGGGAGGTAGCCGTCGTTGTAGAGCAAGGTGTGCTGCGGCCCCCAGGCGATGTAGCTGGGCTGGCGGCTCGCGAGCATGAGCTCCACGGCCATGCGCAGCGGCGTTGGCCAGAGCTCGATGGCGCCCAACGGCGTGGCTGTCCAGTCATGCCGGGACAAGTGCTGTGCCATTTCGCCGTCGGCGAACGGCCAGCCGCCACTATTGCTGTCTGTTCGAATCGTCACCACACGGCAGCCTAGCCGGGGGCGGTGTCGTGCTTCATCAGGGCTGCTGTTCGATTTGCGAGAACAATTTCTCACTGGCCAGCGCTTGATGCCGCAGCTTCACGCCCTCGTTGGTACGCAAGCACGTGCGTTGGCTCACCGCCCGCCGGACGCACCGCCTGGGTGGGACTTGAGCCAATCGCGCAGCGCCTCGTTCATGCGCGTCTGCCATCCGGGCCCGCTGGCCTTGAACGCTTCCAGTACATCGTCATCCACGCGCAGGGCGATCTGGGTCTTGGTCGAGCCCGCGGGGCGACCGCGTCTGCGGCGCGCTGCTGCCAAGGCGGCTTGCAATTCTTCGGCCGTGGCGGGACGCTCGTCCTCATCAACGCCATCCCACACGTAGTAGCCCTCGGGCGGCGGCGACTTCAGCGCCTCGAGGATTGCCTGGCGCTCACTCGGCTTCTTCTGCGAGCCACTCATAGTAGACCTCCGATTCCTCCTGGCTGGCGGGCCGGAAACTGATGATGCGCTGCTCCTGGCTGCGCTGCACGTGCACGACCGTCAGCACTGCCAGCCGGCCCATCACGTAGGAGAACGACTGCACCCGGGTTTCGCCATGGCGCACCGTCGTGACGTCGAAGCGGTAGCGCGAATCGAGCACGGCGGTGGCGTTCACGAAGTCCAGACCGTGCTTGAGCAGGTTGGAGCGCCGCTTGGCTTCGTCCCATGTCAGTCGTTCATTCACCTATTTATTGTATATGCGTAAAAACAGCATGGCGCAAGTGATAATGCAGATAAGCACTCATAATCTCCCATAGACAAAAGCTCGGCGAAGTCTTCAGTTTGATCTTGTACCGGTTGAAGGTCCAAGGCTGGCAAGCACTTGCGACAGCTGCGCAGCCCTGCCCTGCCCTGGTCACAGGCCATGGCCGCATTGATCGCGCATCGGCCAGGATGGCGAGGCGCATGCTGGGTCCTGCAGACCGACGCGGCACGCGCTCGCGCTGCCTGGCACCCGCGCGCCCGACACAACCTTCGTGACCGCCGCAGCGGCGGTGGCACGTCCTCAAGCCGCCTGGCGCGGCGTCCTGGGCAGCAAGACGGTGAATACCGTGCGGCCATCGGCCGAGTCCACGCTCACCGTGCCGCCGTGGGCCTGCGCCACCTGCCGGACGATGAACAGGCCCAGTCCCATGCTGGTGCGCTCGGCCTGGGCGCTGCCCTCCGCGGCCCGGCGCAGCGGCTCGAACAGGAACTCGATGGTTTCGCGCGGGATCGTGGGGCCCTCGTTCTCCACGGACAGCCGCACGTCGGCATCGCCGCCACGCAGCCTCACCGCCACCGGGCTGGCCGGATGGCCGTACCGGGCCGCGTTCGTGACCAGGTTGCCCACGACTTGCCGGATGCGCGAGGCATCCCGGGTGCCCTGCGTCGCGCCGGCTGCCGCGTACTCGATGCGGCAGCCGGGCAGCGCGGCTCTTTGCACCTCGACCTCCTCCTGGCACACCGCGGCCAGGTCGCAAGGCGCCGGTGACACCGGCAGCCCCAGCTCCAGCGACGTGCGGCTGTAGTCGAGCAGGTCGTCCAGCAACTGCTTCATGCGCTCGCCGCTGCGGATCAGCCGCGCGGTAGGCTCGCACACCGGCGTGCCGTCGCCGATCCTGGAGATGAGCTGCGACGTCATCAGGATGGCGTTGAGCGGGCCGCGCAGGTCATGGCCCAGCACGCCCAGGAACACGTTGCGCCAGCGGTCCACCTCCCTGGAGAAGAAGTCGACCGACTCGGCGACCGCCTCGTCGATGGCCTCGTTGAAGCGGCCGATGTCCTCCACGGCCTGCAGCCCCGGCGGCTCGGCGTCGAACCACAGGCGCAGCACGCTCGCGCGCAGGGCGCGGTACTCGGCCACCAACTGCTGCATCGAGAACCCGCTGGCGGCACGTAGCAGCGCATGCGTCTGCGCGGCCGTCCTGCCCTGGATGGGCGAGCCCGTCGCCTGTCCCTTGGACTTGGCGGCCTGCTCCTGGCGCGTTTGCGGCGTCCTGAGGTCCTCGGCAATGGCCTGCAGGATCTGCTCGGCATGATCGCGCAGCGTGCCCGAGCTGGCCTGGGCCGCGGCGGGAAAAAGCGTTGCGGCAAAGTCCTCCCACGCGTTGACGATCGTGGGCATGTTCCGCTCGATGAAGTCGGCAAGTCGCACCGGCCCTCCCTCTGTGCACGCAGCCCGCGTCGATCGCGATGGCATAGGAGCCCATTTTGCTCGCAGCGGCGCATGGACGGGTCACCGCGGTGCTTGCGCATACTGGTCGTCGACGATGACCACGATGCCGCGCAGTCCCTGGCGGAACTGCTCCCGCTCATCAGCCCGGTGCCGTTGGCCGTCACCGTGGCCTTCGACGGCCAGCAGGCCGTGGACCTTGCTTGCGGCCCGAGCGCGCCACCGGACGTGGTCCTGCTCGACATGGAAATGCCGGGGCTCAACGGCTTCGACGCCGCAGCGGCCATCCAGGCGCGCCTGCGTGAGCGCACGCCCCGGCTGATTGCCGTCTCGGGCAATGCGAAGTACGTCGCGATCGCTTCATCGACGGCCCTCTTCCACCACGCGCTGGACAAGCCGGTCGATGTCGAGCGACTGGCGCGTGTGCTCGATGGCGCCGGTCCGCGGGGCTGACGGCAACGGGCCCTGGGCGGGGGGCCGGCAAGCTCACGGAGCCAGGACGCGGGAGCGGCGCAGCCCGCCTGCCATGGACTCGTCCGTGGACCATCAGCCTGTGCGCCTGGGCGGACGAGGTCGGGGCTGGGAGGCGTCGTAAAGGGCCCAGGGCCAATCGTCGCGCCAACCCGCTCGGCGGGCATGGTGCCGGGGCACTGGCGGGCGAGATGCCGGCGAAGGTGCGCCTGAACATGCGGCCGAACGCAGCGGCCCCGGGTTGGCTCACGAGGTCGGTGCGGTGAACCCGCAGGCGGCACCGATGCGGCCCGCCGCCACGAGCCGGTGCGCGTCCCACGGGGGCGCGCGGGATGGAACTGCGCCTCGTGATGCGAGCGCTACCGCGCCGGTATCGACAGCGACCCCGGGCCCGGCGTAGGCGCCTCGCACGCCTGCGGCTGCACACCCGCTGCACGAACGGGCAGCCGCGGCACGGCGCACCGGCAGGGAGGGGGCATGCCGCTGCACCATCGGGCCGTGGCCCACCTGTGGCGTGTCGACCCGGGTTATGCCGCAAATATCAGGGTTAACACCTATGCTGGCCCCTGGATTGCTGCAGCGCAGCATGGACGACGCGGCATGCCGCGTTCTGCACGCTCCGGGCATGTCCCGGCCTTGAAGGCCATCGCCACAAGCGGTGGCCACCACAGGAACAGAAAACACATGGCACGCAATGACAAAAGAAACCTGGCGCAGGGCTTGATCGAGCCTGCATGGCAGCGGCTTCGAAGCGGCGGCACCCGAGACGCCGGCTCGCTCAGGCCGCGCGCCTGGGGCACCGGCCAGGGGAGGAAAACCGTAAACCTGGCACTCCAGGGTGGCGGCGCGCATGGCGCGTTCACCTGGGGCGTGCTGGATGCACTGCTCGACGACGCGCGGCTGGACTTCGAGGGCGTGAGCGGCAGCAGCGCCGGCGCGATGAACGCAGTCGTGATGGCCGATGGCTGGGCCAAGGGCGGGCGCGATGGCGCGCGGGCCGCGCTGGCCGCCTTCTGGTCCGCCATCGGCCAGATGATGCCCGGCACGCTGCTGGCCCAGCGCATCGGCGAGGAGGTCAGCCTCACACCGGCCGGCAGGATGCTCGCCAGCCTGGCAACGCAGTTCTCGCCGGCTCAGCTCAACCCTATGGCGCTCAATGGCTTGCGCGACCTGCTCGTACGGCAGATCGACTTTGAGCGGCTGCGCCAGCACAGCCCGTTCAAGCTCTTCATCGGCACCACCCAAGCCAACACCGGCCGGCTACGGGTATTCCGGGAATCGGAACTGACGGTCGATGTGCTGCTGGCCTCGGCCTGCCTGCCCAAGATCCACCATCCCGTGGAGATCGACGGCCAGCCGTACTGGGACGGCGGCTACTCGGCCAACCCGGCCGTGTTTCCGCTGTTCTACGAGTGCGACAGCACCGACGTGCTGCTGGTGCTGCTGAGCCCGCTTGCCCGCAATGACACCCCGCACACCCCGGCGGAGATCCGCGAGCGCATCACGGAACTGGGCTTCAATGCCCACTTCATGCGCGAGATGCAGCAGTTCTCCCGGGCGATGTCGTTTGCCGCGCCGTCGTTCATCGGCCGAGGGCGGCTGGAGCGCAAGCTGCAGGCCATGCGCTTTCACATGATCGAGCCCGGCCACGCTCCCAGCATGCAGCGGCCGGAAACCCGTCTGCTGGCCCACATGCCGTACCTGGAGTTGCTGCAGGACAAGGGGCACGAGCGCGCGGCAGCTTGGCTTGCGGACTATGCCGCCACGGTGGGGGTGTGCTCCAGCATCGACATGGAGGAGTACTTTGGCTGACTTGGCTGACTTGGCTGGCGCTGGACGGTCCGAACCCGGGCCATCTGCCCAGCCAGCGCTGCCGGCCGCTCCTCTAGCGCACCACCAGCACCGGGACGCTGCAATGCCCGAGCACCCGCGGCGTTTCGCTGCCCGCAGCAGTGCGGCGAGGCCCTGTAGCCCAGCCACGCGACCCCTTGCACGGCGTCACCCTGGAGATGATCGTCACGGCACTGGCCGGCCACTACGGCTGCGCCGGCCTGGCCGAGCGGGTGCCCATGCGCTGCTTCAGCAGCCAGCCCAGCGTGTCGCCAAGCCTGAAGTTCCTGCGCAAGACGCCCTGGGCGCGGGAAAAGGTGGAAAGCCTTTACCTGTTCATGCTGCGTGAGCGGGCTCGCAGAGGCTGAGCACCGCACAGGAACCAGTCCACCTTATGGTTGCCCCTTGCGCGGCCGGCTTGGCCACTTCGGTGCCGGGACCAGTCCCCAGGTCCGCTGGCGTCAGCCACACGCGTGGGAGTTTGCGAAGCTTCACCAGCATCTTCAGCCGCGCGTCGTTCTCCATCTGCTTGGCCTGCGCCTCGGCCATGGCCCGCTTGCGCGCACGACCGGAAACCGCACCGCAGGTCATACCGGGCCACAGGCCGGCGTGGCGGCAGGGCCGAAGTCTCGCGGCCGGTGCAGCAGGTCCACGGTCTACCGGGTGCGCGAACCGGTCCGGGCTGCGCCGCCTGTCAGTCCCCTCCCCTGCAACTGCTGCTGGTCCCCAGCGTAGAGACGTCACAGCAAGGCATGCCACACTTGCCGTATCTTGTTAAGATGCAGCATGTGTGTCGATCAAGGGGGTTGTGATGCGCATGGCTCTGGTCTCGGAGGACTTCATCAAGACGCTGTCGCTCCCGAAAAAGGAGCAGCCGGCGATGATCGACCTGCCCCAGGAAGTGACGCCGGATCTCCTGAGCTCGCTCCAGGAGGCGCTGAGCAAGGCTGCGCAAGTGCTTGGCCCCAAGCTCGTGGCCGACGCGGATCAACTGGCGCAGTTGCTGGTGGGCGTGGCCACGCCGTCCGCCGACCTGGTGCGCGAGCGCATCGAGCGCAACAAGACCATCAAGCTGCTCACGCAGCAGACGCCGTGGTTCACGGCCGCCGAGATCCAGGCGGCCAATGACGGCCACGCCCGGGCAGTGGCTGACTGGAAGCGCCGCGGCCGGATCTTCTCGGTCGCGAGCCCGCGCGGCATGGACCTGTACCCCGCCTACCAGTTCGATGCCGCCATGCAGCCGCTGCCCGTCATCCGCTCCATCCTCCAGGCCTTCGGACCCGTGGCGGACCCCTGGACGCTCGTGGCCTGGTTTCACTTCCCCAACGGCTGGCTGGTTCGCAAGGACGATCCTGAGCACCGTCCGCAAGCGCCGAAGGATTTCCTGGACGACGAGGAGGCGGTCGTTCGAGCTGCCGGCCTGCGCAGTTCCAGCTATGTCGCATGACGTACACGCCCCCTCGCGCCCCGGGCGTGGACGAGCGGTTCGTCGTGCGGCAACTCACGCGCGAGGACGCGCCTTTCTGGTACCACGTCTACAGCAAGAGGGCGCCCTACGCGGCCAACACGGCGCTGAGCTTCAACCAGGGCTGGGGAAGCACGCGGTTCGCCCCCATCAGGCTTGCCGACGGCAGCTGGGCCCACACCTACTACGTGGCCAGCAGCCGCGAGGGGGCGTACCTGGAGTCCGTGCTGCACGACATCCCTCTCGGGGTGGCAGCCTTCTTCGACAAGACGGGGCTGGACGTGTCGTACCTGGCCAGGATCCAGCTGTCCGATCCGTTCGAGTACGTGAGCTTGCACAGCCATGACCTGCCGGCCCTGGGCCTCACCCGCGCCCAGTTGATCGACAGCCTCCCCGCGGACTATGGCCTGACCCGGCCGTGGGCCGAGGCTGCCCTGATCCAGCGGCCCGGCGCCGCGGCCATCGGCTACACGTCTCGCCGCAACGACTCGGCTCGCTGTCTGATGCTCGTCGAACAGCGAATGCCCAGGCCGCCGTTCACCGTGGTCGAGAACACCTGTATCGGCTCATCACCGGCGCTGCGGCGAGAAGTCCTCGACCTGGTTTCGAGCCTGGGCATCAGCGTTCTCTGACGCCAGGCGTGCTTCGGGGCAAAGGCGCTGGCGCTCCAGGGCGGACCGGAGGTCCGCACAGCGCGGTGGCGAGAACGGCGTGGCGCGCGCCAGCGCGGCCAATGCGCGCGGCACTACACCGTCCGGGCTGCGGGCACAGGCTTTGAAGAAATGGACGACGACGTGCCGGCGCCAGCTGATCCCGGGAATTCAGCACCCCACCTTTTCGAGGCGGCGCCATGACGTTCTTCAGCCGGAGTTCTTGCGCGGCCGCCCCCGGCGCTTCGCAGCTGGCACCAGCCCAAGATCCGCCGGCGTCAGCTCGAATGCCCGCATGAGATTGCGCACCTTCACCAGCGCCTCCAGTCGGGCGCCCTCTTCCATCTCGCGCAGTTGGCCTTCGGCCTCGGCCAGCTCGGTGCGCAACTCAGCAATGCGAGCCCGGAGGGTTTCGGGTGTCGGTTTGGCAACGGGCTTCACCCAACCCTTGGGCAGGTCGTTGTCGGTCTTGTACATGCCGCAATGATGCCGCCTTGCTCATCGCGAGGTACGGGCTTGGCGAGATCGAAAGCCCAGCAACTCACTGCCCCTTGTCTGGCCTGCCAAGCTGAACAGAGCCGGTGAAAAAGGCATGTGACGGTTTCGCTGGCGCACATCGCGGACAACGTGGAGAGCTTGTACGAACCGGCTGCGAGAGGTGCAGCCAGCACACCTTCAAGTACCGGCTTTACTTCGGCGCCGCAGGGGTGTGCCGCGTGCGCTACGACAACGAGCGCGGCAAGGGCGACCATCGCCACATTTGCGAGCGGGAAGATGTCTACTGCTTCACCACGGTGGAGCAGCTGCTGGCTGATTTCGAGAGCGATGTGCGCCAATGGAGGCCATCATGAAAGCGATCATCGAGGTAGCGCTCAGGAACTCCATCTTCAGCGCGGCGGCGCGTCAGCTTGAGCAGTCCCGCCGCGGACTGGAAGCGGACTTCCATCTGTCCTTCGAGAGTGCGCGGCTGCTGTTCTCGGAACTTACTCCGGCGCGGCTGGAGTTGCTCAACGTGCTGCGCGGCACGGGAGCGTCCACCGTCTACGCCCTGGTCAAAGCAGCGGAGCGCAACTACTCGAACGTCCATTCAGACCTGGCGCGCCTGGTCGAGTTGGGCCTGATCGAACGCGACAGCGACGACAAGGTCTTCGTGCCATTCGACGCCGTGGAGATCCGGCTGGCGCTGGCGCAGGCGGCGTGACGCTGGACCCGTAGATCAGGAACGCCGCAGCTGCGGCGATACCAAGCACCCAGTCGCGACCGACACCCAGGACCGCTACCAGCTATGCCAGCAGTTGGCCGAACTTGAAGCACAGCGGGCGTGACCACCCAACAGGCAGCGGGCAAGATCAGCCCATGCGCTTCCAGCGCCGTTGACCACCACACCTGTTGCCCGCGCGAGATCCAGACCGCCCTCGGGAAGCACTACCCGCATGCCTGGAAGGTGTGCGACCAGTTCCGAAGCGACAAGGGAAGCGCCCTGCCCTGCCCGACTGGCCGGATTGGGGCTTCCTGCCGCTGTCGGCCACGTTTCCCGTCATGACCGGTGGGCGCGACGTGGGCTCGCCGCAGCAACAGGCGTAGGACCAATCACCGCCCGGGCTCGGGCTCCTGACCCTGCTGCGGAACCTGCTCCACCGACTGGCGCTGCTTCTCCTGCACACGCTGCCGGGCCATGCCCGCCAAGTGCTCCACCATGGGCATGCGCTCCACAAACGCGCGCACGTCCTGCGCCAGCGCTTGGTCGGCCGTATCCGGCGAGGCGGCCAGCGCCGCGTGGATGTACCCCCACGCCTGCAGCGCACGTTCGATGGTCTGAGCCTTGACCGTTACTCGGTCCCGCAGCGGGTGCTCGCGCTCAAGTGTTCCGGCCGCGCGCGCCCGGGTGACGTAGATTGGCTCCTTGTCCCGCACCGTACCCCGCACCATGCGGTTCGTGGCGTCAGCTTCCACGCCCCGCGCGCGCAGCGCCTGCGCGAACACCTCGCGCCAGCGGTGCAGGTCGGCCTTGCGCGGGTCCAGCCGCTTCCCTCGCCACCCTTCCGCGCGCACGATCAGATGGACGTGCGGGTGCCCCTGGTGACTGTGGAAGGCCCAGGCCCAGCGGTGACCGGCGAACTCGCGCTGCGCAAACTCCACCGCCGCAGCCTGCACCGCGCGCGCATCGCCCGCGGGTATGTCCAGCGCCAGGGCGAAAGCCTCGCGCCGGCTGCCATCGACCGGAATGGGCGAGCCGGCGTAGCGCAGGTGGTCCCCAAAAGTCTTCACCTCATCGGGCGTGCGGTACTCCCGGCCCTGCTCGTCGTACAGCGGCTCGCCACGCTCAGTGATGTAGCTCAGGTGCGAACGGATGCCGCGCATGCCTGTGGGCGTGCCCGTGATCTTCACCATCACCACTGGGGCGCCGCGCACCACTCGCCTGATGTGGTTGCGGATCTCGGCCGGGGACGCCTTGGCATGGGGCATAGGCAGCCGCGGGTCATCGGCCGCCGGCCCGCGCTTTGAGCGCGGATAGAACAGCCGCGCGTACCAGGCCGCCAGCGCCGTGTTGACCTGCTCCATGCCGCTCATGCCCGTCGGCTGCGCCGCGTGGCGCTCACCGCCTCCACCATCCCCGCCGTCCGTTTTGACTGCACCCGCACCTCACGCAGCACTGCTGCCAGCTCCGGCCTCTGCTGGCTTGCCTGCAACGCCAGCTCCAGCGCCTGGACGCCGCTCGGTCAGCCCGTGCAGCGCATCAAGCATCTGCAGTCTTGAAATGCCGGCGTCATGCGCCAGCGCCAGCCGCCCCACGTGCTCGGCCTGCGACACGCCGTCAGCCTCAGCCCCGGCGCGTAGCGCGTCGGCTTCCTCGGCCAACAGCCGGTAGGTCGCCGTCACCCAGCGCCCGCCAGAGCGCCGTGCAGACACCCGCGTGGCAGGTACAGGCGGCGTCTGCAGCGCCCGCGCCAACTGCTCCCGCACCCACGCCGCCGCGCCCTTCCCCTGAATCTGCGCAGCCTCCAGCACCAGCGGCTTCAGCTCGCCCAGGTCCACGTTCAGCGTCTGCCGGCCCTTGACTTCAGACATCGAGTTCCACCGTGTCGCCTACCGAGCACTTTTGTAGCAGTTTCGTGGCCATCGCCAACGGTTTGGCATTGTCCCAGCCCGCCCGCTGCCGGTTGTCAGCTGCCCTGCACAGTTTCAGTTCGTGGCACCCCACACGCCAAACTAGCCGGTGTCCGCGTCCAGCTCACCGTACCGATGCATGGGAGGGGCCGGCCGGCTGATGCCAGTGCTCCACTGCCATGAGCAGCGGGCCTCGCGCCACTCCCGCGACCGGTGGAACTGCTGAACACCACCCTTTGTCCTATCGCCGTGGTCGGCTGCTGCTCCTGCCAAGACGTCGGCATCGTGCTCCTGCTCGCGCGGCATGTGCTTCAACTCTTCGTCGGCAGCCACGCATGCCTTGCGGATCGTGAACGTCTCCATCAGAACCCGGCCGAAGTACGGCCCGCTACCTGCAACATGACAAGGATGCCCTGCCCATCACTTCAGCTTTGGCAACGTCGGGAGTTGGGGGAAACGCTCGATGTCCATCCAGAGCTGCACCGAGAACAGTCCCTGAGCAACGAAGTCACAGTAGGGATAGTGCAGTTGAATGTGGCACAAAAAGGAAAGTTTCCCCGGGGAAACTTTCCTGCGTGACAGGTCAGCCCTGCACGAATCCGACGAGCTTCACGTCGGACGCCGGCACGGTCAGCCGGCGCGTGCTGCCCGGCCGGCGTCCGAACAGATGCCCCGGCGCAGGCGGTGCGTTCGTCGTGTCCAGTTCCAGCGGCTGCCCCTTGTACTCGGCCATCAATACCAGCGCGGTAGGCGCCGGCTTCGCCGTTTGACCAACAGCAGCTGCCTTGGCTTGTTTCGCCGGGGTGGTCGCCGCAGGCGCCGACGCCGACGCCTCGGTTGCCTGCGCTGAAACGGCAACAGCCGGTGGCGTCTCCAGCCGCTCGCGCAGTTCCACGATGGCAGCGCGCGTGACTTCCTGCGGCGCGGCCACCAACTGCTCCACTGCCTCGGGGTGTGCCGCGTGCAGGTTGATCAGCTCGTAGGCCGGCGTCACGCCGACCACCTTACCGGTGCGCACTGCCTCCACCACCACCGCCGGAGCCTCGGCCAGCGCCGCGGCCTTGCTGACATAGCCCTTGCTCTTACCGAGGCGCTGTGCGATTTCCTGCTGCGAGAAGCCCTCGGCCACGCGGTCCCGGATGAAGGCGGCCAAGTCCAGCGGCGACAAGTCATCGCGCTGCTCGTTCTCGATAATCTGGGCAAACGAGTCGCACTGGTGGCCGATGAAGTACGGCACATCAGCCAGCCCGGCCATGCGCGCGGCGCGACAGCGGCGGTGCCCGAAGTTGATGATGTAGCGCCCAGGCGCGTCCGGGTTAGGGCGCAGCGACACGGGTTGCAGCACACCCCTGGCTGCCGTGATGCTGTCGGCCAGCTCCTGCAGCGTCTGCGGGTTGAACTGCTTGCGCGGCTGGTGCGGGTCTTCGTCGATCAGATCCAGCGCCATGCGCGGCGGTTCCTCGCGCGGCGGCAGGTCGTCACCGAGGCCCGCAACGTCGAGCAGGGGTGGCAGGTCCAGAGTTGGCAGTGCGGCCATCAGGCGGCTCCCATCAGAGTGGCGATACGGTGCATCACGGGTTTGATCTCGTTCCATGCCTCGCGGGCGGCGGTCTTGCGCACCGCGAACAGTTCCTGCCCGGACGCCTGAACTTCCTGAATGGCGACAGCCTTCTTGATGAAGGCGAAGTCGGCGCCGCTCTTGGGCTCGTCCACCAGCGTCAGCAGGCGCGCCCGGTATTGCGGGGTGCCCATCAGAACCTCAAGGTTCGCCCTCTGGAAGGGCGTGGGCTCCACCATCATCGGCAGCATCCCCATGAAGCGCAGCTTGCGGTTGAACTGCTGCTGCACCGTGGCAATGCCCACACGCGGATGTGCCAGCAGATCGCCGATGCCGGTGATGGCCTCCTGCGTCAGCGTGATCGGCGCAAGCACGAAGTCAGAAGACACCAACGCGGCCAGCACCCGAATGTCAGGCGTGGGGTTGGTGTCGATGAGCACGTAGTCGAAGCGGTCGCGGTGCCGGCTGAAGAACGAGCGCAGGTTGCGGGCGAAGTCGGTATAGCGCGCCGGCTGGCGCTCCAGCTCCTGCAGCGCCTCCTTGGTCCGCGGCACCAGCACGAAGGGTGCGTCCTCGACGGTGGCCTCCGGGTCCGTCAGCAGCTTGTCGGCGGTGGTGCTCGACACCACCCACTTGCCAGACTTCGTGAGCGGGTCCGTGAAGTTGCCCTGGTGGTCGAAGTCCACCGCAAGCACGCGCGCGCCGAGCGAGCGCAAGTAGTGGGCAATCAGCACGGCCAGCGCTGACTTGCCCACGCCGCCTTTCTGGTTGGTGAGGGTCAGAACGCGTGCGGGCATCATGCTTCTCCATTGTGGTTGGCCAGCAGCAGCACGCGCTCGCCGTCGCCTTGCTCGATGGCCTGACGCGGCGTGCGCCCGTCCAGCTCACCAAGCGGGGTTTCGAGATAGGCTAGAAGCGCCCATCCCTCGGTCGTGTGCAGCGCGGCGGCCAGCTTCGGCACCACGTCCCACATGCCCGGGTCGAACTGCCAGCGCGGCAGCTTGAACCCTCGCTTGATCTGCGACAGCCCAATGGCGCGCCCCTTGTCGATCCAGGCGCCGATGGTCTTGCGGCTCACGCCGGCCAAGTCGGCGGCTTCGTCCATGGAAAGCATGTCGTCGGCGGCCAGGCGCTGCTGGCGTACCTCCTGGCTGCGCGCCAGCAGATCAGGAGAGATGGGAACGTGGTCGGCCCGTGTCATAAGAAGTTTTGGAAGTATGGGAACACTATAACCTTTGCCCTGTTTGAGAAGGGCATGATTCTCTGCCGGTCCACTGCAGCAGGGCGGCGCTACAGGTCAGCCCTTGCTACCTGGCTTCGCGTGCTTGCCGGCCTTGCGCGCGATGCCGTGCTTGTGCATGAGCGCAGTGTTCTCGGCCACGATGCGGTCCAGGACCGCGTTCCATCGAGGCATGTCGGTTGGGGCTTCCTGCTCGGCAATCAGCGCCTCCAGTTCCGCTTCGTGGGCTGCCTGTTCCTCAGGCGTGCGCTTGGGCTGCTCTGGCTCCTCGTCGCCTGGGTCTACGAACCACGCGGCACCGAGCCGGTTGAACTCGTACCGGCTGGGCACGCTGTAGAAAGTGACCATGTGCGCGAAACCCTGGGCGTCCTTTGCCAAAAAGACACCGGTTTCGGCATCGAGTACATCAAGCACCTGGCTGGCATCGAAACGCAGTTTCAGGTTCGGCTTTTCGCTGCAAGAGAAGCGGTAGAACGCTCCATCCTTCTTCCAGTCGACCTCGACGAATTCATCCACCAGCACCACGTCGGACAGGTTTGTCGCATCGTTCAGCGTCAAGGGGGCAGGGCGCTCGTCGACCATGTGGCACTCCGGTTGATGACAGGGACGGGATCAGGGGAGGACACCGGACGGGACAGCTCTTGCCTGCCTGGTGGGGCTGCTGACCAGTCAGCTGGCTTCGATGGTGGCCATCGCGCACAGAATGTTCTCTTCCTGTGAGTTCAAGGCGAACGGCTGCCAGCAGTCATCTTGGCAGCAGTGCTGCAGGAACCTCTGCTCTGTATCTTCCCAGCACCTGTTTGTTGGCCGACACGAATTACCTGCCCGCGATGGAGTGCACGAAGGCTTCAACTCGGCCTTGCGCTCGCTCACGGACAGCCGCTACACCACGGTCAGCCAGTAGCTGCTCAACTTGCTGCACCGGGCAATCTCACAGCCCTGGTCATTGCCGTGAGCGGGAATGATCACGCCCGGCGGTTTGCCGGACAAGGGGCATCCGGAATGGGGAAGGGCGAATGCCTGTTCACCTGCTGCGTCAGATGCTCTCCGGTGATGACGGCTGGTGCTGCATCAACAGCAAGTCCACTTCACGCGCGGCCATCGTAATGCCCGATGAGGATACAACCACCCACTGGCCAGGTGCGCCCAGCGCAACGTATCTCGCAGCGAACGGTGGCAACGCCTCTCCTGGTCGAAGCCGCACCTTGCACGGCAGGCGCGCGCTGTCGACGACCAACAGCGCCGGCTCCGTGCCGGCCATCAGCGCAGGCTCCATCACCTGCAGAAATGTCTCTCCGAAGCGCCGCGCGATCTGCTCCACCTCCGGTGGCGTCAGCGGTTGCTTTCCCGTCAGCTTGCGGTTGCTCTGAGAGCGACTGAGTTCCAGCGTTTTCGCAACGATGCTCCACTGTTTGTGCTTGGGCACGCCGTGGCGAGCTAGTAGAGCGCGCAGACACCACGCGGTGATCTCGGATGCGCCTTCTGGTACCTCGGGCGTCTGATTCTTTGCCATGTAAATCAGGGGGAGTGGCGCGCGATTGTGCGGCCTCTCCTCGTGCGAAGCGCCGGGGTCCAGAGCGTCCAAAAGTTGTCTCCTCGGGATCGGAAAGTGAAGCTTCTCGCATATCAAGCACGAAAACGGCGAGCGGTGGAAGTTGGGCTTGATTAAGGGGTTGGTTGCGCGAAACAACGTAATACAAACAAACGTGCAATGGATTTGCTGTTTATATAAACAGCCGCCTACAGTGGCGCATCAAGTGCGCGAATCTAGCGATTGATGTTGTCTCAACGCATGCGCTGAGACCGCTGGAGTACCCCCAAATGAAGTACCTCGTGGCAGCCGCTGCCTTGGCAGCGGTGGGGACGTCCGTTTGCATGCCAGCTATGGCGTTCGATGGATGCAAAGTCATCCTTTGTCTTGCAGGGCCCTGGCAGCAGATCAGCGAATGTGTGCCCGACGTCAAGGAGGCGCTCAAGTGCATGGCGCGCGGTCGGTGCTGGCCGACCTGCAAAGACGCGCCCAACGTGTCGCTGTCGTACACCACCCCCGCGGCGTGTCCGCCGCAGTACGGACTCTATGAACTGGACGCCTGCGGGCGCCAGGTGCTCACCGGCTGTACCAAGACCGGCGTCATCAACGTGGCGCAGGACGGCAACCCCTCGTGGACCCGCGTGTGGTTCAACACCGGCGCGGTCGAAAACGGCGCCGTCATCGAATACAGCGAGGCGGCGCGCGCTGCGCTGGGCACGGCCATTGATCCGACATTTGATCTGGACTACCGAGCCTGGGTCGCCACGCAGCCGCCCGCGCAGCCGCCGCTGACCTGCTATGACTAGGGTGGCGGCCACTGATGGAGAGCGCCGACCTGATGGCCGACATGGCGCGCTGCGCCCCCGAGGTGCATCCCCGGCTGCTGCTGCGCGTGATGCACTCGGAGAGCCGGCACAACCCGTTCGCCATCGGCGTGAACCGCGGCCCGGTGCGGCTGCTGCGCCAGCCGCGCACGCTGGGCGAGGCGGTGGCGACGGCGCGCGAGCTGCGCCGGCTGGGCGTGAACTTCGATGCTGGCCGCGCACAGATCAACGTGGCGAACTGGCACTGGCTCGGGCTCGATGAGCGCAGCGTCTTCGACACCTGCCGGAACCTGCAGGCCGCCCAGCGCGTGCTGCTGGACTGCAAGAAGCGCGCTCCCTCGCGGGACGCGCAAACCGCGTTGCGCGAAGTGTTGAGCTGCTTCAACACCGGCAACCCCCGCCGCGGCTTCGCAAACGGCTATGTCGGCCGGGTTGCGAACGCACCCGCCGCGGTTCCTTCCCCTGTCCGTCAAACCCCGAATCAGGACTCGCTATGAAACGCCGTTCTCTCTCTGCCCGCCGCGCTGGTGCCCTGCTGTCTGCCGTGGCCGCCACCGCGCTGGCGCTGCTGCCCGACATGGCGCTGGCGCAGCTCACCGACAAGCCACAGCGCATGGTCAACGACATTGCCACGATGCTGCAGTTGCTGGGCATCGGGCTGTTCACATGCGCGGTGCTCTGGGCAAGCTACAAGATGATTTTCGAGGGTGCGCGCTTCGGCAGCATCGCCAACATCTTCTGGGGCGGCGTGCTCGCCGGCAGCGCCGGGATCATTGCCGCCTGGGCCATGGGCGCCTGAAGCGCCATGCAGGAGCGTATCTACAAGGGCGCTACGCGCCCGGCCCTGTTGCTTGATATGCCGATGGCTCCCGCCCTGGGGCTGTCGGTGGTCGCGCTCGTGGGCGGCATGTGGGGCTGGTATCTCTCGGGGCGCTGGTACTGGCTGGCCGTGGCCGCCCTCATCCTGGCGCCGCTGCTGGCCGTCATGCGCGACGTGACCAAGAAGGACGACCAGCGGGTGTTCCAACTCTGGTGCCGCACGCTGCTCAACCTCAAGCACCGCAACCGCAAGTTCTGGGGCTGCCGGTCCTACTCCCCAACCGTCAATGAAGGAGCGAGCGATGCTTGGATGCCTCACTGACGCCGACGACGCGGCGCACCGGGCGCGGCTGGACGTGCCCTTCGCGCGCGTGGTGTCCCTGTCCAGCATGGTCAGCGAGCACGACATGCGCACGCGCGATGGCGACCTGATGCGCGTGTACGAGCTGCGCGGCGTGCCCTATGAAACGGCCATGGCGCTGACCCTCCAGAGCCGCCACGGGACGCTGTGCAACCTCATCGGCACCCAGGGCGCCAAGGCCGACTGCATGTTCTACATCGTGCGCGGGCAGCACTTCGTCAGTGATCGCCTGGACCCCGTGCGCGACGGCGGCTTCGCCACGGTGTTCGACAACCTGTGGGCCAGCGTGCTGGAGTCGTTGCCCTCGCTGGAAAGCCGCCTGTACCTGGTCATGCTGTACCGGCCGCCCGCGCTGCCTAAGGGCCTGTTCCGCCGCAGCCGCACCCTGGTGCAGATTAGGCAACACCTGCAGCACGCGCTGCGAGTGATGGAAGAACGCAGCGCAAGCATGCTGCGGGCGCTGCGCGACTTCCACCCGCGGCTGCTGGGCCAGCGCCAGCACCGGGGCCGTGCGTACTGCGAGGTCAGCGAGTTCGCCGGCTGGCTGGTCAACGGCTCGTGGAGCCCCGTGCGCGTGAGCCCGGGGCCGCTGTACCGGCGGCTGCCGCGCGTGCGCCTGGCAGCCAACGCCGGCGTGGTGGAGTTCCACGGCCCGGAGGGCTCCCGCTACGCGGCCCTGCTCGACATTCAGGATTATGGCGAGGGCATCGTTGAGCCGGGCTGGCTCAACGCGCTGTTGTACGAGCCGCTGGAATTTATCGAGGTCCACTGCTTCGAGCCCTACGGGATGCGCAAGTCGCTGTCCGTGCTCAAGACGCAGCGCCGCCAGCTCATCGCCACCGACGATGCCTCGCAGTCGCAGATTGATGAGATGGACCGTGCGCGTGACGAGGTGCGCAGCGGTACGCTGCACTACGGGCGCTATTGGTACGGCCTCGCGGTGTTCGGCAACAGCGCCGATGAGGCACTGATGGCCGCGGCGCGCGTGCGCGGCACGTTCGCGGAAAGCAACGGCATCAACCTGGCGCTGGTGGACTTGTTGGCCGAGAACGCATGGCTCGCCATGTGCCCCGGCAACCACCGTCGCCGCACGCGCCACGCCGACATTTCGCACCGCGCGTTCTGCGCCCTCGCGGCCTGCCATGACTTCTACCGCGGCAAGCGCGACGGCAATCCCTGGGGACAGACGCTCATGGCCGCGCGCAACCGCGCCAACCGCCGCGTGTACCTGAACCCGCATGCCAGCCGGCCCGGTGAGGACAACGAAGGCGAGAAGTTCCCCGGCATCAGCGTGTTCACCGGCCTCACCGGCTCAGGCAAGACGTCGCTGCAGGCCGCGTGGCTGATGCTGTCGCGGCATTGGGCGCCCGCGCCGGCCCTGGTAGTGCTCGACAAGGACGGCGGCCTGGAAATCGCCCTGCGCGCCATGCGCGCGACCTACCTGCGGTTGCAGGAGGGCGTGCCCACGGGCGTTTGCCCCTTCCAATGGCCGGTGAGCCCGGCGCACACCCGCGCGCAGGTGGAGACCCTGAAGGCCATGGTGTCCACGCCGGGCCTGCCGTGGCTGCCCAGCGAGCAGGCGGCGCTGGAAACCGCCGTGAACGCCAACGACCAGCTACCGCAGGAAAAGCGCGGCGTGTCGGCCATCTGGCAGCGGCTGCCGGTGGATGGCCCGCACGGGAAGGAGCTGAGCCTGAAGAAGCGGCTGTTCCGCTGGACCGCCGGGCAGGCGCTGGGCTGGGTCTTCGATGAGGCCCCGGACACGCTACCGCACTGCAGCGGCGGCATGACCGGGTTCGACTACACGGATTTTTTGGACCGCCCCGAAATCCGCACGCCCATGACGATGGCGCTGCTGCAGTTCGCGGAGGACCGCCTGGACGGCAACCGCGTGATGCTGGTCATGGCCGAGGCCTGGAAGCCGCTGGCCGACCCGGCGCTGGGTGCCTTCGCCCGCGACAAGGCGAAAACGATTCGCAAGCAGAACGGGCTGTGCCTGTTCGACACCCAGGAGCCCGGCGACCTGTGCAACGACACAGTGGAGGAAACCGTCGCCAGCCAGGCCGCCACCGTGGTGTGCTTCCCAGATCCGGGGGCCAAGGAGGCAGTCTACTGCGGCGTGCTCAAGCTCACGCCGGCCGAGCTGGAGATCGTGCGCACGCTGGACCAGCACGGCGACCGCGCATTCCTGTTCAAGCAGGGCCACGAGTCGGCCGTCGTGCAGTTCGACCTCACCGGGCATGAGGAAGCCATCTGGGTGCTGTCGGGCTCGACCGACAACGTGAAGTTGCTCGATGCCGTGCGCGCCGAAGTGGGGGACGACCCTGACGACTGGCTGCCCGTGCTGTTCCGCCGCATCCGCGAGCGCAAGGCCCGCAACCGCGCCATGGCCGCCGCCAACCGCGAGCCGGCCCTGTCCACCCACTGAAGGAGCAAGCCATGAAGTACCTGCTCGCCGCCGCTGTCCTGGCTGCCTACGCCGCGGCCCATGCCGGGGCGCCCAACGAGGCCGTTCGCACGCTGCCCGGTGGCATACGCATGGTCGAGGAACCCCCGGGGCCGCGCAACGAGTTCGGACGCCCGACGCCGATGCCTGCCGAGGCATGGAGCAGCGGCGCCGGGCTGCCGGGCTACGTCATCGAGACCCGCACCGGGCGGGTCGAGTGCCTGCAGCCCTGGATAGAGAAGAACTGCCGCGTTTACCAGCCCGGGGCCGAGCAGCGGCTGCGCGCGTGGGTGATCAAGCGCGGCGGCCAGTGGCTCAAGTGCCCGCGGCAGGACAGCGCGCAGTGCGTGGGCTACTACAGCTTCCCGCTCACCGAGGTGCAGGAGTAAGCGCAGCATGGACCCAATCATCAGCGTTCTCGGCACACAGATCGACAACACCCTGTTCGCCTTCGTCGGGCAGGTGGTGCGTCAGCTCATCGCCTACCTTGGCCCGATTGCGCTGGGCCTCGTGACCATCTGGGTGCTGCACTTCGCCATCATGACCATGTTGGGCAAGAGCAGTGACCCGATCATGGAGTTCGCCTGGAAGGCGTCCACGCTGTACCTGATCGTTGGTACCGCAACGGTAGGTGGCTTCTACCACGAGTGGGTCATCGACACGCACAACGCGCTGGCAACGAACGTCGTCACGATGTTCGCGCCGCCCGGCTCCCAACTGAAGAACATCAACAGCGTGTGGAACGCGCTGGACGTCTTCAACACTGCTGCCAGCAACCTCGCCGGCCAGATGCTCTTGAACAGCGCATTCAGGACCATCGACCCGGTGCTGGGGCTGGTCGTGGCGGTGGCGTTCGCGTTCGGCAACGTGATCTTCCTGTTCTTCGCCTTGTGCGTGGTGTTCTTCGTCAAAGCCATCAGCAGCTTCCTGCTGGGCGTGGGGCCGATCTTCATCCTCACGCTCATGTTCCAGGCCACGCGCCAGTACTTCTTCAACTGGCTGGGCGCGCTGCTGGGCAGCGTGGTCCTCACCTGGGTCGTGTTCTTCATTCTGGGGTTCACGCTGAACATGAACACCGTGCTCGTGGGTGCGCTCTCGGCCAACCTTGGCGTGCTCAACGTGTTCGCCAAGCTTGCGGTGTTCCTCGCCTTCTGCCTGGCCTTCGGCCTGTTCCTGTGGCAAGGGCCGTCCTTCGCAGCCGGCCTCACTGGCGGCAGCCCGATGCAGATGGGCGCCGGGGCCGTGATGCAGATGTACCACCTGCTCAAGAAGGGCAAGCAGCCCGCCCCGAACCCGAACGGCGCAGGCGGCGGTTCCGTCGCACCCAATCGCGCCTACAACGCCGGGCAGGCCATGGGCAGCGCCGTGGCCTCCAGTGCGCAGTGGGCCTACCAGCGCATCGCCGCAGCCGGTGGCCGCCGGCCCTGACGCCCCCTCTACACCCTGGAGCACGACATGCGTCCCCTCCGCACCCTGCGCCGCACGGCAGCCGCCGTGCTGCTCGCGGCCAGCACCGCCGCGCACCCCGCCGGCATTCCAACCTACGACTTGATAGACGACATCAACTCCAAGTTCGAACTGGCGCAGTGGCTGACGCAGCTCGCTGACAACATCACGATGATCCAGCAGTACGCCGCGCAGATGCAGAACCTGCAGCAGCAGCTCGGCAGCATGAACGGCGCCCGGCTGCTCGGCTCCCTGCTGCGTGCCCCGGCGCTGGACCACTACGTGCCGCCCAACGCGCAGGCGCTGATCCAGGGCGCGGCCACGGGCGGCTTCGGCGGCCTGACCGCAGCGGCCCGTGCGCTGCGGGCGCAGTCCATGACCTACGGCTGCACTGGCGCGCTGACGCCGCAGCAGCGCCAGCAGTGCGAGGCGGCGCTGGGCATGCCCTACCAAGAGCGCGCGATGCTGGTCGATGCGATGAACAAGACCGGGCAGCGGGTCAACGTCATCAACGGGCTCATCAACGCCATCAACGGCACCAACGACCAGGCCGCGAAGCTGGAAATGATCGCGCGGCTCAACGGCGAGCAGGCGGCCCTGGCCAACGCCTCCACGCAGGTGCAGACGCTGACCGCCACGCTGGACAACCAGCGCCGCGTCGAGGACGCCGAGCGGACTGCGCGCACCGTCGAGATGCTGCAGCGGCCGGGGCGCCTCGCCGATCACCTGAAGTTCTGAAAGGCCCGACCCATGAGCACCACCGCCGACGCCCTGACGGCACACCTGAAACCTGACGCCGACCCCTACGAGCAGAACGCCACCTGGGAAACCGACCGCGAGTTGATGCGCGACCAAAGCGAGCGCCGCGCCTGGAACGTCGCCAAGGGACTCGGCGTGCTGCTGGCGCTGGCCGTGGGCGGCATCGCCTCCATGGCCGCGCTGCGCGAGCAGGTGTTCATCCCCATCGTGGTGGACAGCGTGACCGGCGCCACCTTCTACGGCCAGCGCCTGGATGACGACACGGTGCCGGTGGTGGAGGCCATGGACAAGGGCAACGCCGAACGCTTCGTGCGCGCCCGCGAGGGCTATGTGTACCGCATGCTGCAGGCCGACATGGACGCTGTGGCGCGCATGAGTACGCCCCAGGTGTTCGCCCCGTACTTCCAGCCCTTCGACCCCAACGAAACGCGCAAGCCCCGCGACGAGGACTGGAAGGGCAACGTGGAGCAGCGCGTGGAGATCATCGGCACGCGGCTCACCGGCGCGGCGCGCGACGGCAGCAAGGCCCGCGAGGCTGTCGTCACCTACGACCTGGTTTCGACGCACTTTGACGGCTCGCGGCCCAACTCGCGCCAGCGGTACGTGGCAACGGTGCGCTTCGAATACCGACCGGGCATGAAGATGAAGCCGCAGGATCGCAACGAGAACCCCTTCGGCTTCCTCGTGACGGCCTACCGCTCGGACGTGATGGCAACGGGGGTGGTGCAGTGATGAGGCGCCGCCTGCTGCCTGCCGTACTACTGCTGCCTGCCGCCGTGCTGGCGCAGCAAAAGGGGCAGATCCCGGAGGCAGCCCCGGTCATCATGGAGGTGCCCTACGACGCCAAGCGCCCGCTGGTCATCCCCGTGCGCCGTGCCGTGGGCACCACCATCCAGCTCCCGCCCGGCGAGGCCATCACGCAGGAGCCGCTCGTGGGGCAGGGCTCGGACTGCGACAACGAGGCCCATCAGTGGTGCGTCGTCGCCGTCCCCGGCATGCGCACCATCGGCGTGAAGCCCCGCGGCGGCGCCCCGAGTGGCAACACGCTCACCGTGGTCACGGCTCAGCGTACCTACAGCTTCATCTTCAACATCGTGCAGGGCCGGCAGGCGCCCGCGCTGCGCGCTGAGGTGGTGCTGAACCGCGCGCCGGCCGACCCGCTGCAGGCGCTGGCGCAGCAGCGCATGCAGCAGGCGCTGGCGGTGCTGCCGCGGCCCGAGGAAGTGCTCGACAGCCGCCTGAAGGCACGCCCGCTGGTGAAGAACAGCGCCTACACCGTGGCCGCCGACGACAAGAGCGCGCACATCGTCCCCAGCGCCGTCTGGGATGACGGCCGCACGACCTATCTGGAGTTCCGGGGCAACCGCCCGGTGCCGGCGGTGTTCGAGGTGACGCTCGATGGCCGCGAGCACATGAGCAACGTGACGGCGCTGCCTGACTTCGAGCTCGTCGCCGTGCCGCTCGTGGCCCCGGGCCTCGTGCTGCGCGCCGGCAGCGCCGTGGTGTCGGTGCGCAACGGCGCCTACGACCCGGAAGGGCGCGGCCCCGTGCGCGGGGCTTACGCCGATGGCGTGGAGCGCCAGGTGGCCGACCCGCGTACCGGGCAATTCAAGGAGTGATGCCATGACCACGCCAAGCAGCAACCCGCCGCAGCAGCCGCCGGCCGCGGCGCCCGCGCCTGTGTCGACGCCGGCAACGGCGGCCCCAGCGCCCGCCGTGCGCATCCCGAACGTGGCCGCACTGCACAGCCCCGGGCTGCCCCACAAGACCATTGCGATGGCGGTGGGCGCCGTGGTGGTGGCCTGCGCCGCCGTGGCCGCAGGCACATGGAAGCTGGCGCAGTGGCAGCGGGCCGGCGACCAGGCGCGCGCGGAGCAGGAGCAGGAGCGGCTGGCCGCCGAGGAACTGGCGAACCGCCGCCGCGTGAAGCTGGATGACACCCCCGCGACGCCGCCCCCTCGGGCCTCCGAGCCCGCCTCGGCGCCCAGGCACAACGACAAGAAGCCCGAGTACGCGCTGGACGACCTGCAGCCGGCGCCCATGCAGCGCACGGAGCAGCCTGCCGGCGGCGGCGGCGGCGGCGGCGGCGGCGCTGGCACCTACGCGGGCGCCAGCGGCAAGCCGGCGCAAGACCCGCGCGATGCCACCATGCTGCTGTCCAGCCGCGCACGCGCCGCGGCGGCGCCGGCCGCGCCCGGCGGCGCTGTGCCCATGGCTGGCAACGACGCCGAGCTGGAGCAGATGAAGGCCAGCCTGCGGCAGCAGGCCGCCGTGCTGCTGCAGGACTCGCAGCGCCGCATGCAGCAGCAGCAGCAGCAGCAGGCTCCCGTGCCCGTGCCGGCGCCCGCCGCTCCGGGCTTCATGCCCATGAACTACGTGCCGGGCCGCGACATGCCCGCACCGGCCCCGGTGCCCATGCCGCAGGCGGCGCAGCGCCCCCCAGTGCCGGCAGCGCAGCCGCCGCAGCAGCGCGACGACGAGCCGGTGCAGGCGCGCATGCTGGGCGACCTGTCGCTCACGGCACCGGCCGGCGACAGCATGGTTTGCCACCTCGCCACGAAGGTCATCACCAGCACGGCCGGCGAGGTGAAGTGCGTTCTCGCGCGCGAGCTGCGCGGCGCGGATGGCCAGGTGGTGCTGGCCGAGAAGGGCTCGGTGCTCACCGGCAACTACCAGATGGTGCAGATCCAGCCCGGTATCGTGACGATCCCCGCGACGTGGACCCGGCTGCGCACGCCCCGCGGCGTGGTGGTCAACATCGACTCGCCGGCCACTGGCCCGCTGGGCGAGGGCGGCATCCCGGCGCACGTCAACAACCGCTGGGTGGAGCGCATCGGCGCCTCGGTGCTGTTGTCGCTGCTCGATGGCGTGGTGCGCGTGGCCGTCAACGCCAGCTCGCCCGACAGCAGCGGCGCCACCGTGGTGCTGGGCAGCACGGCACAGGGCGGCAACCGCATCGCGGAGGAAGTCCTCAACGCCACCATCAAGATCAAGCCGCTGCTCACCGCCAACCAGGGCGACGAGGTGGCCGTGCTGCTGCAGCGCGACCTGTCCTTTGCGGGCGTGTACCGGCTGCGGCCGGCGGCGCTGCCGCGCTGAAGAGGGGGCGCGCACATGCTGCACTCCCGCTCCATGGTGGCCGAGTTCTTCGCCGGCCCGCTGCAGGACTACCTGGCGCACGAGGACGTCACCGAGGTGTTGATGAACCGCCCCGGCGAGGTATGGACCGAATCGCGCAGCGGCTGGCAGCGGCATGAGGTGCCGGTGCTGGACCTGCCGCACCTGATGCACATGGCCGAGGCCATCGCCGCCTACCGCGGCGCCACGCTCGACGCCGAGCACCCGCTGCTGTCCGTGGGCCTGCCCGGGGGCGAGCGCGCTCAGTTCTGCATCTACCCGGCGGTGCCCGAGGGAACCTTCAGCCTCACCATCCGGCGCCCCTCGTCGCACATTCCGACCGAGCAAGACATAGCGCCGCTGTTCCGGCTCATGAAGCCGGGAGCCCGTGCGCTACCTGTCATGGACCACGAGTTGATGAGGCTGAAGGACGAAGGCGACTTCCTGGGCTTCCTGCGGCTGGCCGTGACGATGCGCAAGACCATCGTGGTCAGCGGGCAGACCGGCGCGGGCAAGACCTATGTGCTGAAGTATCTGTGCAGCCTCATCGATCAGCGCGAGCGGCTCGTGACCATCGAGAGCGTGCGCGAGCTGATGCTGACGCAGCCCAATGCCGTGCATCTGCTCTACACCGACGACGAGCAGGGGCTGGCGCTCATCACGCCGCGCCAGTTGCTCAAGGCCGCGCTGCGCATGCGCCCCGACCGAATCCTGCTGGCCGAGGTGCGCGACGAGGAATGCTTCTTCTTCGTGCGCGCCGCCGCCAGCGGCCACCCGGGGAGCATGACGACGCTGCACGCCGGCACCTGCGAGGAAGCCTTTGCGCAGATGGCACTGATGATTCGCCAGGGTCCGGGCGGCGCCGGCCTGCCGCTGCAGGAAATCGACCGCCTGCTGCGCATGGCCGTGGATGTGGTCGTGCAATTCGGCAACGACCCCAGCGAAGGCCGCTTCGTCAGCGAGCTGTATTTCGACCCGCAGCGGCGTCTGCGCGCGGCCCAAGGAGCGCAGGCATGAGCGAAGATCGCAAGACGATCAGCGGCCGGACCGTGGCGAAGTGCATCTTCGTGGGGGCCGCCGCGCTGGGCGCCATGGTTGCGGGCACCTGGCTGTCGGGCGCCGCCTTCGTGGTGCAGAACAAGCAGTACGGCGTCATCCCGCATGTGCGGCTCACGAGCCTGCCGAAGTATTGGGACCGCCATGGTGCCGACCCTGTGCAGCGGCCCCGGCTGGTGAAGGCCACGGCCGGGGGCTACGCCTTCGCGCTGGGCATCGTGCCGGCGGCCATCCTCGTGTCGCGGCTGCGTCGCCGCCGCGCGCTGTACGGGGATGCGCGCTTCGCGGACGCTGCCGAGGTGGAGGCCGCCAGGCTGCTCACCGGCGAGGGGATCATCGTCGGCAAGTTCCAGGGCCGCTACCTGACGTTTCCCGGCCAGCAGTACGTGTGGGTCGCCGCGCCGCCGCGAAGCGGGAAGGGCCGCGGCATCGCCGTCACCAACCTGCTGAACTTCCCCGGCAGCACCATCGTGCTCGACGTCAAGGGCGAACTTTTCGATGCCACGTCTGGCATCCGCGCCGCCTACGGGCAGCAGGTGTTCCGCTTCGCACCCTTCGACGAGGAAACCTTCAGGACGTGCCGCTACAACCCGCTGGGCTACATCCGGACAGACCCGCTGCGGCGCGTGGCCGACATCCAGGAAATCGCCCGCATCATCTTCCCCAAGGACGGCAGCAAGGGCGAGGGTGACACGGGCAACTTCTTCGCGGACCAGGCATTCGACCTGTTCCAGGGTCTGTGCCTGTACCTGCTGGAGACGCCCGAGCTGCCGCGCACGCTGGGGCAGATGCTGCGGCTGGCCTCGGGGCATGGCGAGCCGCTGCAAAAGACGCTGGCCGACCTCATCAACGACCGCATCAAGGCCAAGCGAGCGCTGTCCTCGGAGTGCGCTGACGCTCTGAACCGCGTGCTGTCCAGCCCGGCCAACACCTTCGGCGGCATCAAGAGCACCTTCACCGGCCCGCTGACGATCTTCGCGGACCCGCTGCTCGATGCGGCCACCAGCACCAACGACTTCGACCTGCGGCAGGTGCGCCGTGAGCTGATGAGCATCTACCTGTGCATCCCGCAGCGAAAGCTCGCGCAGGCTCGGCTGCTTACCACGCTGCTGCTCACCCAGGCCATCAACCTCAACACCGACAAGCTGCCCGAGCAAGACACGACGCTCAAGCACCAATGCTTGATGCTGCTGGACGAGTTCACCGTCCCGGGACGCATCGACGTGATCGCGCGGACCATCGGCCTGATGCCGGGCTACGACATGCGGCTGCTCATCATCTGCCAGTCCGAGGCGCAGGTGGCCGGCGAGTACGGCAAAGAGACGGCGCGCGCCATGCGTACCGCCATCGCGCTGCAGGTGCTCTTTGCCCCGAAGGAGACCGAAGACGCCGAGGCGTACTCCAAGATGCTCGGCACCTACACCGAGCGCAACGTCAGCCACAGCCACGGCACCTCGCACGGCAAGGGCGGGGGCGGCAGCAGCACCGGGCAGAACGAGGCACAGGCCAGCCGCCCGCTGATGTACCCGCAGGAGCTGCGGCTGTTGGACAGCAGGAAGCAGATCCTCATGCTGGAGGGGCACCGCCCCATCCTGTGCGACAAGTCCTATTGGGACCAGGACCCGGCGCTCAAGGGTCGCGCGATACCACCAGCCAAGGTGCAGCCGCTGGACGTGAAGCTGCACCTGGCCAGGGTCCATAAGCAGGTGCGCCCGATGCGGCCCGACGAAGGCGTGTCGGAGCCGCTGCCCATGGAGCGCCTGGCGATCAACACCGCCGCGCTGCCGCCGGTCAAGGCCAACGCCTCGCCGGTGGAAGTCAAGGCGCTGGTGACCGGCATGTGGACCGCCATGGGCGGCGAGCCGCTGGACGAGGGCACCGCCAAGAAGCTGCGCAAGCCGCGCGCGCCCAAGGCCCCCGCCGCCGCACCAGCCGCGGCGCTGAAGAAGGGCAGGGTGGGCAAGCCGGCCCCGACCCTGGATGACGTGAACGACGCCGCTACCGCCGCCGGGGGCAGCGCCTACGACGACGAGCTGCCCGCCGACTTCGGCATGCCCCCCGCTGCCGGCTCCTCCCACCCCTATCACCCCTGAAGGAAACGCCCGATGCGAACCACGATCCTGACCGCATCCCTGGCGCTGGCCGGTGTCCTTGCCGGCTGCTCGTCGGCGCCCAAGGTGGCACAGGCCCCGGAGCACACCCGGCGCGAGGTCAACGACCCGGCGCGCATCGCCATGCTGGCTGCCACGGCAGAACTCGACCGCGCCCGCGCGGAGCTGGCGCTGCAGCGGCGCATGAGCGAGGCGCAGCGCCTGATGAACGAGGCACAGAACCCGGCCATGGTGCGCACCGCGCTGGGCATCCCGGTGCTGGACGTCGCCGCCAAGGGCGCCAACGTGGTATTCACGGTGCGCTTCCCCAGCGGCGGCAGGACGCTGACGCTGTCTCCGCGTGCACGCACGGTGCTGGCCAGCGCGGCGCAGAAGGCGCCGCTGGTGATGGTGCGCGGGCGTACGGACGCGGTGCGGGCCACGCTGGCGGACGAGCGCATCGCGCGCGAGCGTGCCGAGGCCGCCCAGGTGCTGCTGGTGCAGCTCGGCGTGCCCCCGCAGCGCATTCGCACCACTTGGCAGGCCGCAGGCGACTCGGTGGCGCCGGTGAACACGGTTGAGGGCCGTGCGCTCAACCGCCGCGTGGAAATCGAGCTGTACGGCGCCGAGCCGGCACCAGGCTTCCTGGAGGACACCACCGCGACGGTGGCGCAACAGTGAGGGCCGGGCATGGAAAAGCACCTGGGCACCCGCTACGAGCTGCTGGCCGAGGGTCGGGAGTCACGCACGTTCATTGACCCGCAGCGTGCAGGCGCTGCCTTCTTTGACGCCCATCGTGACGAGCTGCCGCAGCTGGTGCAGCACGATGTGTATTCCATCAATGGGGGCGACCCGCAGGCGCGCCACGCGATCATTGGCGTGACCGAGCACGACAGCGCCGGTGCTCCCGCGCACAAACTGCTGGGTATGCCGGCCGACGTGCGCCAAGGCTACGACGCGGCGGCACAGCGCAGCCCGGCCAAGGCCATCTCGTTGACCGAGGAGCCACACCAGTCCCAGGGCCTGCACTCCGGGCTGACCAATGCCCCGCGCGAGCCGGTGACGCTGGCGCTGTATGAGCGTTTCGAGCTCCACCGTAAGGACCATGCACCGCAGCAGTTCGGCAACGCCCGGCAAGCCGGTGCTGCTTTCTACGCCGCGCCCATCGAGCAGCAGCCGCGCCTCGTGCACCTCCAGCCGGATCGGGAGCCGCGCGAAGTCGGCTCCACCGCATGGACGGTGGGCATGCTCACGGACCTCGGCGTGTACCAGCACCCGAACAAGCTCCTCGCCAACGATCTGCTGGTGGACGTGGACGTGCGCGCGGGCTACTTCAGCGCGATGGAGCAGTCCGTCATCAACGGGCTCCATGTCACCGACTGGACAGCGGCCACGGACAGCAGTCGATGGGTGGTGCCCAAGCTCGATCAGCGTCTGTACGGTGACTTGCAGGAGCTGACGATGAACCACCGGGAGCTGGCGCTGCAGGCCTGGCTCGACCATGCGCCTGAGGATGTGCAGCGTCCCACGTTCATTGACCTGTCCACCGGGCAGGTCGCCACGCTGGACAAGACGGCCGACATGAGCGTGGCCAGGAGCGTCCAGCGCTACGTGTACGGGCAGCTCCCGGTGCTGGTGCCGCCGCTTGACCCGAAGGCCGCACACCTTGCGCCGGCCCATGCCGCAGCGATGGCGCTGCTGCCACAGGACCGGTCAGCCACGGCGACGCAAGAAGCCACCGCCGGCGCCCCGACACCGCCTGAGCCAATGCCGCAGGCAACCCAGCCCGAGCCCTTGAAAGGAGCCTCCGTGAGCGAACAGCAGAACCCGGCGCCCAAGCCACAGCAGCAGGTTTCCGAGAAGCAGGCTGGCGAGCCGGTGCGCAACGGCAGCAGCGTGATGGAACGCCTCACGTACAGCAAGCGCAGCACGCCTGAAGGCGTGTGCTATGACGTGCGGGCCTACGACGCTGGCAACAAGCTGCTGGCCGAGCACAAGGACGTCTCACTGGACGATCTGTCGGTGCCGCTGGGACAGCGCGTGGTCAATGCGCTCATCGACGCCAAGGGGCGCACCGGCACCATCACTGCTGCGCAGATCGAAGCGCCGGAGCAGCGCCCGGTGCAGGCGGCGCGCGCCGAAGTGGTGAACACCATCGAGCCGGCCGCGGAGCGCGTGCAGGCAGCGGTGCAGCAGGCTGCTCAGGAGACACAGCAGACTGCTGCACCTGAGCCGGTGGCACAGCCCTCACGGCCTGCCTGGCAGGACATGCGTTTCTTCCAGCACGCCCTGCATGACCACACCGAGGGCGGACGCGTGGCGCGTGAAATGGTGGGCGTGCCCGAGCCCGCCGCTGCCGCTGTGCCGGCACCGCAGCCGGCGCAGCCGCTGGACCCACGCTCTGCGAAGGAGGCCAGGCAGCGCGAACTGCTGGCGGCGCTGTACGAGCGGTTCGACGTGCGCGGCAACGACTACCTGTTCAAGGGCGAGGCGGGCCGCGTGGCCTTCACCGACCACGGCAAGCAACTGTCCAGCAAGACGGACATCCCGGCGGTCGTACGCGCCATGGCCGACATGGCGCAGGCCAAAGGTTGGGAGGGTATCCGTATCAATGGCACGCCAGAGTTCAAGCGGTCCGTGTGGCTGGAGGCCAGCCTGCGCGGCATCGACGTGCAGGGCCACACGCCCACCGCCGAGGACCGCAAGCGGCTGACGCAGGCCCAGGCACAGCAGCAGGCCGCGAAGGAGAAGCAGGGGCCGCAACAGGCCGCAGCGAAGCAGCCCGAGCGCAGCGGCAACACGATGGAGCAGGCCGCGCCGGCACAGGGCAGCGCCCAGCAGCCGGCGCAGCAGCAGCCCGCCGCACGGGCCGCCCAGCAGGCGGCACAGCAGTCGCAGGCGCCCGCGGTCGACGTGAAGCGCGAGCAGGCGATGAACGCCATGCGCTCCTATCTGGACACCCAGAAGCTCGATGCCGCGACCGTAGCGGACGCCATGAAGGAGTGGGGCGCGCATATCGACAAGGCGATTGCGCAGGGCAAGGCAGTGCCCACGGTGCAGGTCTATGACCCGGCGGTGGCACGCACTGCGGCGCCGACGCAGGCTGTCGTGCCACAGGTGGCCACGCAGGAGCGAGCGGCTCCCACTAGGTAACAGCCCCGCATCCGTGCCCGGGGGGAGCTGCAACTCCGGGTTGTCCTTTTTTCACCCCACGCCTTGCCTGGCCTGCCGCTCGCGGGTCCAGTCATCGACCATCAGGAGCCAGCCATGAACCACCCGACGACAACTCGCCGCAACCTCGCGGTCATCGACGCGCTGGCCTGGCCCGCGCTGGTGCAGTGGGGCGCCTTCCAGCAATTCGGCCCGGAGGCGTTCGGGCTGCCGCTGCTGCTCATCGGCATCTGGACGCTGTTCCGGCTCAACGCCGCGCTGGAAAACCGGCGCATGACCTTCCGCGTCGCCTTCCCGGTGCTGGGCATGTGGATCATGCCCGGCGACGAGATTGGCGGCGGCCCCTACCGCTTCACCACGGCGCTGCTGCTCACCTGGGCCATCTGCGGCGCCATCATCCTGGGGGTGTTCTGGGGGCTGTACCTCGTGCTCGGCCCCTGAGGCGGCCGCTGTTACGCAAAGGGCGCCCGGGAAGGCAGCGGCTCACGCGGCATTTTCAGAAACGATAGTGATGGGCAAAGTTGCGAAGCTCCGCCAACGTTGTATTGAATCCCTAGCACCGCGGTTGGCACAGATAGCTGCGGTTGCCCGACAGCAACAGGAACGCCGCGCGGCTTCGACACCCAACGGGAAGGCGTCCTGTCCAAAGGAAGAACCGGGTGAGGATGAGAGGCAGGGTGCCTCGCCTACAGCGGACTCACCATCCGAAAGCAATACCGTCGCCGGCCAGCGAAATCCTGTCTGACCTGATTATCCCCGGTATTCAGATTGCTACTCACTGTGAGTTGGCTGTATGGCCTTGATTGCCTGGGCCTTCTCGCTACTCACACTTTTCGTCTTCTCAGCGCGGCGACGGCACCGACGTCTTGCCCAGGACGCTCAACGGCGGACGACCAAGGCGCACAAGTTGCGCACGTGCCGCGGGCCCGGACGCAAGTCGCCGAGCGAGCGCAACGCCAGTGGTCCGGCCGCGGCGTCCAGCGCCTTGCCATCCTGGGTCGAGATGACCAGCACCTGCTCGCCCAGGCTTGAGTTGAAGAGCTCGCCCCAGCTGAACACAGCGCGGTAGCCGTCGGTCGCCACGGCCTCGATCACGCCCACGCGGGCGCCCCTATCCGTCGGCGCACCGAAGCCAGCGCGCGCCAGCACGTCACGCAACAGCACACCGGCATAGGTCACGCTGCGCTCGCTGGCGCCACTGGCGCTCGACGACACCGTCTGCCGCTGCACAAGACTGACCTGCGGCAGAGCCGCCAATCCTGCGGCGTCCAGGGCGACGCCGGCAGGGTTCGCCCCTTCGACCGATAGCAGCGTCGTAGGCGCGCGGGGTCGCGTGTCCGCAGGGCAAGCGGCGGCGGCCCAAGGCAAGGCCGTGAGCGCGGCGCAAAGCACGACGGTTTTCTTCATGAAGTCCTCCAGTGTTGGCCATGCAGTCTCGTGCCGGAAGACGCACGACCGTGGCCAGCCCCGTTCCCAGGTTCAACGTCTGTGCCGACGGGTGTACTGGCGACCCTCCCGGCACGATCCATGCACTACGATACGTTATGAAGTGAGGTATGTAACGTTTGTCTGGAATGTCCGAGTTGCTACAACAGTTCGACGCGGCGCCCTTGGCGCTCACCCTGCAGGTGGCCATCGTGGCCACGCTGCTGGCCCTGCTGCTGGGCGTGGCGCTGGGCTGGGCGTTCGCCCGCACCCGGCTGCCCGGACGCGGCGTGCTGGAGGCGGTGTGCATGCTGCCGCTGGTGCTGCCACCGACGGTGCTGGGCTACGGCATCCTGCTGCTCATGGGCCGCCACGGCGTGCTGGGCGGTTGGCTGCGCGAGCACTTCAACTACACGGTCATCTTCAACTGGCACGGCGCGGTGCTGGCCTCGGCGCTGGTGGCGCTGCCGCTGGTGCTCAAGGCCGCCAGCACCGCCTTCTCGCAGGTGGACCGCAACCTGGAGGCCGCCGCGCGCACGCTGCGCCAGTCACGCTGGAGCGTGTTCGCGCGCGTGACGCTGCCGCTGGCCTGGCCCGGCATCCTGGCCGGCACGCTCCTGGCCTTCGCCCGTGCCATGGGCGAGTTCGGGGCCTCGCTCATGGTGGCGGGCTCCATCCGCGGCCAGACGCAGACCGCCTCCATGGCCATCTACGACGCCGTGCAGTCCGGCCAGGACCAGGCCGCGCTGCTGCTGGCTTTTGTGATCTCAGCCGTGTCGGTGGCCATCCTCGTGGCCTCCAACCGTTTCCTGGCCGCGCGCTGATCCGCATACCCCAACGACCTACCCCTGGAGCCTTCCAACCATGAGACTCTCCCGCCGCCTTGCCGCAGTGCTCGTCCTGGCTGCCGCGCCGCTGATGGCCGCCGCGCAGCAGCTCACGGTGTCCGCCGCCGCCAGTCTCACCGACGCGTTTCGCGAGATCGGCACGCGCTTCGAGGCCGTCAAGCCCGGCACGACGGTGCGCTTCAACTTCGCCGCCTCCGGCGTGCTGATCCAGCAGATCCTGCAGGGCGCGCCGGTGGACGTGTTCGTGAGCGCCGACCAGGAGACCATGGACCGTGGCGTCAAGGAGAAGGTTCTTGATGCCGCCACGCGCCGGGACTTCACCAGCAACTCGCTGGTCATGGTCACGCCCATGGCCGGCGCGCCGACGCTCTCCAGGATCGCTGACCTGACCCGGCCCGAGGTCAAGCGCGTGGCCATCGGCAAGCTCGCCACCGTGCCCGTGGGCCGCTACACGAAGCAGTCCCTCGAAGCAGCCAAGGTGTGGGAGGCGGTGGAGCCCAAGTTCGTGTTCGCCGACAGCGTGCGCCAGGTGCTGGACTACGTCGCGCGTGGCGAGGTGGAAGCCGGCTTCGTCTACCGCACCGACGCCGAGCTGATGAAGGACAAGGTGCGCGTCGTACTCACCGCGCGTGACCATGCGCCGGTGACGTACCCAGCGGCGGTCGTGACGGACAGCAGGCAGCCGGCGCTGGCACGCGAGTTCGTGGCGTTCCTCTCCTCGGCCGAGGCGCAGTCCATCCTCGGCCGCTACGGCTTCGGCAAGCATGATTGACGTCGCCGTCGAGCTCTCGGTCAGTGACGGGCGCCGGCGCTTCGACCTGGACGTGCGCTTTGCCAGCGAGGCACCGGTGGTCGCGCTCTACGGCCCATCGGGCGCGGGCAAGTCGCTCACGCTGCAGGCCATGGCCGGGCTGCTGCGGCCGAACGCCGGGCACGTGCGCGTGGGTGGACGCACCTGGTTTGACAGCGCCGGCGGCATCGCCGTTCCGGCCGAGCAGCGCGGTGCGGGCTACCTGTTCCAGCACTACGCGCTCTTTCCGCACCTGAGCGTGCGCGACAACGTCGCCTTCGGGCTCACGGCCTGGTGGCGGCGCCTGTCGCGCGCCGACGCCCGGCGCGTGGACGAGTTGCTTGACGGCTTCGGCCTCACGGCGCTGGCGCACAGCCGCCCGGTCACGCTCTCGGGCGGCCAGCAGCAGCGCGTGGCACTGGCGCGCGCCCTGGCGTGCAACCCCCAGGTGCTGCTGCTGGACGAGCCCTTCGCGGCGCTCAACCCGATGCTGCGCCAGCAGCTGCGCGAGGAGCTTGGCGCGGTGCGCCAGCGCTGGGGCATCCCGGCGGTGATGATCACGCACGACATGGAAGACGTCCTGGCGCTGGCCAACGTCGCCTTCCTCATCGAGGGCGGCCGCGCGGTGCGCGAGGTGGACCTCGACCGTGCGCTGAGCCGCGAGGTGGCCCAGCAGGCACTGCAGCCACAGCCACCCCGCGCGCCGCGTGCCCTGGAGGCACGGCTGCGGGCCTTGCTGGCCGCGGGCCACACCGCCACGACATGAGCCGCGCCGCGACGCCAGGATCAGCCTCGGCGTGCACCGGCAGCCGTGCTCGCCCGCCACAACCCGGCATTTCCGGCCACCTGGATGCCTTCCAGTTTTTCATTCCGGCCCACAGGCCAAACCCATAGAGGAACGCCATGAAGACTTCTGCCCGCAACCAGTTTCCCGGCACCATCTCCGCCGTCAACAAGGGGCCCGCCACCTCGCAGGTGACCATCGGCATCGCCGGCGGCCTGGAGATCACGGCCTCGATGACCACCGGGGCGGCCGAGCGCCTGGCTGTGGCCGTCGGCCAGGAGGCCATTGCGCTGGTCAAGTCCTCCGAGGTGGTGCTGGTCACGGACTTCGCCGGCTACAAGCTCTCGGCGCGCAACCAGCTCGCTGGCACCATCTCCCGGGTGCAGAGGGGCGCCGTGACCTCGCTGGTGGGCGTCACGCTGCCCGGGGGCGCCGTCGTCACGGCCAGCGTCACCAACGACGCGGTGGACGCCCTGGGCCTGGCTGTTGGCCAGCAGGCCACGGCCACCTTCAAGGCCTACGCCGTGATGGTGGCGGTGAAGCCCTGAGGATGGGATCTCGCCGCCCTCTGGATGATGCCGTGCTGCGTGCTCTCCTCGACGAGGACGCGCCGCACGGCGACCTGACCACCGAGTCGCTGCCATTGGCCGGCTTGGGCAGCGTGCGCTTCACGGCCCGCGCCGACATGACGCTCAGCGGCGTGGAGGAGGCGGCGCGACTGTTCGAGCTGGCCGGCGCGGCAGCTGATGTGATGCGGCCTTCGGGTGCCCGCGTTGCCACCGGCAGCCTGCTCCTGCAGGCCCGCGGCCGGCCCGACGCACTGCTGCTGGCCTGGAAGGCGGCGCAAACGCTGGTGGAGAGCATGTCCGGCATCGCCGGCGGCGTGCGCCACATCCTGGATGCGCTCGACGCGGCCAGCTGCACAGTGCCCGTGGCCTGCACGCGCAAGAACTTTCCCGGCACGCGCGTGTTCGCTGCCCGTGCCGTCAAGGACGGTGGCGGTGTGATGCACCGCCTGGGCCTGTCGGAGAGCCTGCTGGTGTTTCCCGAGCACCTGCTGTTTGTCGCCCCGCAACAGGGGCAGCAGGCGTTGACCGAGCTGCGCCGACGGCAGCCGGAGAAGCGCCTGGTGGTGGAAGTCGGCTCGGAGGCCGAAGCCCTGGCTGCAGCCGCGGCCGGCGCCGACGTGCTGCAGCTCGAACGCTTCGCGCCCGAGGCACTGGCGGCCCTGCGCGCCACGTTGCAGCAGCACGGGCTGCAGGTGAAGCTGGCCCCGGCCGGGGGCGTCAACGCCACCAACGCCGTGGCCTACGCCCGCGCTAGCGCCGATCTGCTCGTGAGCTCTGCCCCGTATTGGGCGCCACCGGCGGATGTGAAGGTGGCGTTCATGCGCAGCGACGGGGCCTGAGCCGGCGCCCGGCCCGGCTACAGCCCCAGCTCCTCCTCCCGTACCACCAGCACCGGCTGGTTCACGACCCGCGGCGCGCAGGACTCCAGCCGCTCGATGCGGTCCACCTGCAGCAGCCAGTAGCCCGAACGCAGCCGCCACGCCGTGCGGCGCTCGTGGCCCAGCAGCACGTCGATGGGCTGCTCATCGATGTCGAAGCCCTCGGCCACCGCGGTGTGGTCGTGACGAATCCAGCAGCGCCGTCCCTCGCTGTCCACGCCGACGAGCTTGATGGCCAGCGCTTCTTCGTCTTCGTGTTGCCGGAAGGCCCGGGGCCATACCACCAGGCCCTCGAAGCAGCTGGGCACGGTTCGATGCCAGGCATCGTAGGTCGCGTCGATCTCAGGCATGGCCGCACTTCCCCTGGTCAGGCGCTTCGGCCCGCAAGGCGCCCAGGTCGGGGTCCGCCCACACCCGCTGCCCTACCAGCGGCTGCCACGCCGCGGCGTCGGCGTGCGGCAGCGGCAAGCGCAGGTACTGGTCCGCGGACAACATCACCAGTGCCTCCAGGCCGCCGCAGGCCTGGGATAGGCCACGAAGCATGACGGCCCGCCAGGAGCCGTGACTGGAACACGTCCTCATATCCGCTTCCTCCTTTGTTCGCTATGTAGCTTTTTACACAGCGCACGGAGAGGATGCAAGGAGCGGGCCACCGCAGCGACGCCAGGCGGATGCGAGGCGGGATGGGAAGGGGGGCTGGGCAGGCCCTACCAGACCTTGACCAGCTCGATGCGGCGCAGCCCCTGCACGTAGCGCGGACCGGTGGCCACGTCGTGGCGCGAGAACAGCACGAAGGTGCCCTTGTCGAGCGGCAGCGCGGAGCCGTCCTGGGCATAGGCCACCACGATGCCGCGGCCCAGCGGCGAGTTGAAGACCTCGCCCCACGAGTACAGTGCCCGGTAGCCGCCTCGACCCTCGGCCACGAGCGCCGTACGCTTGTAGTCCACGCGCTGCTCGAAGGCCGGGTGCGCGCGCATGATCAGGTCGCCCAGGAACACCGCGCGCACCGGCGGCAGCACGCCGTGCGAGCCGTCCCACGTGCAGATCACGTCGAAGTCCTGCACCAGGGTGCCGTCCATGGCGTCCAGCGCGGCGGCATCGAGCTCCAGTGGCTTGCGCACCCAGCCTTCGATGCGCAGCGTGGTGGCCAGCGCTTCAGGCGCGGCCGGCGTCGCAGGTGCGTCTGTGGCGCAGGAATCAATGATCGCGATGGACATGACGCCCTCCCGGAAGTCGGCTGTCAGCGGCTCGCGGCGTCCTGCGACGGCTGGGGACTCGCGAGCCGCGTTCCCGCCAATTATCCAGTACGCGTGCTCTATGGCCATGTCGGGGCAGCGCACCGGTCGTGGACCGCTCACGCCTTCGGCGTGGACACGGGCGTGGCTTCGGACGGTCCAGAATGCCATGGTTCTGCCAGGAAGATCCGCTCATGTCCGACGCCAGCCTGCTGACCGGCGAGCTCAAGCTCGCCGGCCGGCTCGACGCCCGCTTTTTCGCCCTGCTCGACGCCATCGAAGCCACCGGTTCGCTCAACCGCGCCGCCGCGACGGCGGGCTACAGCTACCGCGGCGCCTGGCTCGTGCTGGAGACGGCGACCAACCTGGCCACGCAGCCGCTGCTCGAGCGCAGCGTCGGCGGTGCGCGCGGCGGTGGCTCGCGGCTCACCCCCACCGCGCACGCCCTGCTGGATGCCTGGCGCCACCTGCAGGCCACGCATCGCGAGTACCTCAGGACCCAGGAGGCCTGGCTGCTGCAGCAGCCGCAGCTCTCGGGCGTGCTCAAGCGCATGTCGATCAAGGCCACGGCGCGCAACCAGTTCGCCGGGACGATCACTGCGGTGGAGAGCGGGCCGGTCACCTCGCTGATCACGGTGGCGTTGGCCGGCGGCCAGGAGATCGCGGCCACCCTCACCAGCACTGCAGTGAGGCGCCTGCAGGCCAAGCCCGGCGCGGACGCCATCGCGATGGTCAGCTCGTCGTCCGTAGCACTGGTGACCCACTTCGAGGGCTACCAGCTGTCGGCGCGCAACCAGCTCGCCGGCACCGTGTCGCGCATCGACAAGGGCGATGTGTCGAGCCTCGTTCATCTGACGCTGCCCGGCGGCGGCGTCATCACCAGCTCGGCGACCAACGACGAAGTCGAAGAGCTTGATCTTGCCGTGGGGCAGCCAGCCACTGCCACGTTCAAGGCGTATGCGGTAACCATCGCAGTGGCGAGGCGCCATTCGACGCAGGAGCCGGCTGCGACGCAGGATGGTTGATCAAGTGTGCATGGCGCCCGCTGGCCGTGAGCAGCATTGGGCCGTCATCGGCGCAAGAACAGCAGTGGCGCTGGCCTCTCTCAACTCGGGAAGGGTTAAACAACCGGATCAGGGCCGATCCGTTTGAGCTTTCCCTCGATCTCCGCCTTCAGCTCGGCTACCTGGTCGTTCAGGGTCAGGTTCACGGACGCCAGCACGGCCAGTTCCCTCTTGAGCTGCTCCCGCTCGGCAGTGACCTCCCGCAGACGCTGGCGAGCAGCCACCAGGTCTGCGCGCACCTCGTCGCGCTGCCTGCGCGTGCTGCGACCCACGAGGGCCCGGATCTCTTCGGCGATGTCGGGGTAGGTGTTGTGCACCAGCGAGGGGTCCACGCCAGCCTCCAGCGCCACCGCCCGGATGCTCATCTTCAGGCCCTTGTTCTTGACCCGCAGCATCGCGAACCGCAGTTCCTCCAGCGTCTTTTCCCGGTTGCGCTGCCGGGGCGCATGGGCCGCTGGCTGGGGTGCCTGCCGTGCGGTCGTCACTGGTGGCTTCATGGGAGGGTTCCCGTCTTGGCGTAGGTTTCGGCCTGCTCCCTGGTCGGCAAGGGCACACCAAGGTTACTCAGGACCTCTTCGGAGCGCCGGATCGCCCGCTGGGCCTTCTGCACCACGGCGGGCCCGCAGTCGGTGATGGCCGCCAGGCTCAGGTTGTCCAGGTGGATCATCTGCCAAGTGATGGCCTGGTCGCGATCGATGACGGCCTGCGAACACCCGGCGCACTTCGCAGGGTCGTAGACCCCCTGGCCGTGGCAGCCTCGGGTACCACTGAGGCACCACGCATGCCCCGTGCTGCGGACCTCGACCGCCTCGGCGGTGTACAGCAGCAGATCCTCGAGGTCTCGCACAGGCGTGGCCCGGGTCTGCATCAGCTTCCTGCCGGAGCCGCCGCTCAGCGGCGCGTCGGGCTGCATCCAGCCTTCCATCAGATCGACGCGCGCCTTGACCTGCTCGTCCTCCATCTCGCGGTACAGCGCCAGGTCCTGGTAAGGGTTGGAGGCGTAGAGTTGGGTCCACGACATCGACGTGTGCTTGAGCTGCCACTTGAGGAACACCAGGCCCATGCGCCCCAGGCGCGAATTGGCCACGTTGTAGGCGAACGTGCGCCGGCACTGGTGGTTGGCCAGGTCCCAGTCCGTGCCCGCGGCACGAGCCAGGGTCTTGAGCTGGTAGTTGCAGGCGTGTGCGCTCATCACCTCGACCCGTGAGCCGGTACCGAGGTGGTCAGAGCGTGACTTGTCCAGGCCCAGGAACAGGTGCTCGCCGATTTCACGAACGTGGTTGAGACGGCCCAGAGCTTCCGCGACGCTCATGCAGTTGAACAAGCGACTTCCTTGGTCAGGAGATTCTCGCAACTGTCCCTCAAGCCAGCGGGCTTCGTCGGCCAGACGCTGCTGCAGCGGCTCGGCGTAGCGCTGCAGGATTTTCAACGCGCCCACTGCTTCTGGCGCAATCAGGTAGTCCACCGGGCCTTTGCGGGTCTTGATCTCTCGGGTGCGCACCCAGTGGAAGGCGACTCCGTTGCTCAACTCGCTTCGCCAGCAGCCGCTGGTGAGTTCCATGCTCTCGCTGTTGCGCATGCCCGAGGTGGCCTGTGTCAGGTACAGCACGGCGTCCCGCACCGCAGTGAGCTCGGGTGAGTTGGCCGCGATCTTCCCCGCGTCCCTGGCCTGGAGCAGTGCATCCGCCTCGGCAAGACACGCTTCGCAATGCGCGAAGAGCGCGCGCTGCACTGAACGTGGGACCACGGGTGTCTTGCCGGTGTGCCCGCACGGACCGCTGTCGTCGTGGTGACCGCAGGCGTGGGCGAACGTGTCTCCGCCCCAGGGATGCTGGGGCAGCGGATGGAATACCTCCATCGGGAAGTGCCAGACGAGATTGACGACCTCGAGCCTGTTCCGGACGGAATTCGGCTGGAGTTGGCGTCGCGGCTTGGCGAGTTCCTCCGACAGGTTCAGGCCGCGCGACGTCGCGATGTAATCGCACAGGTGGACTGCGAGCACTTGGCCGAAGTTGTGAAGGCCCAGGGATGCCAAGTACCGCAAGACGTGAACCGCTTCCTGCCCCACCATCGCCACTGCGCTTGCTGACCATGACCTCCCATGTGGGCCGCGGCGCAGCGCGCAGTACAGCGCCGCCTTGGCATCGTCCACCAGGGGCTTCGGGACGTTGTCCGGCCAGGCGATGGCGTGCCGGGAGGCACTCCTGTTCTTGGCCTTCGTCTCGACGGCCATGTTCCAGATCCGGTCGCCGAAGCGGCTCACCGGGTGCTCGTTGCCCTGCCCATCAGCCACGGCGGTGATGACGACAAAGTCGCGCTCAGCCTGCGACATTCCCGCCAGGCTGACCGGCTGGACGGCCAGCAGCTCGAAGGCCTGGGGGCGCACATGGGATCGGAGCGTGTCGATGGCCGCCGACGCCCGCCCAGCAAGCACTCGGGCTCCGCTGCAGAGCACGGTGGCCCCTGCGGCATCAGCACCCGACAGCAGCGGCGGTTCGTGCTGAGGCTCCTTCGCCGTCTGGGCACAGCCGTCCTGGCGCAGGATTTTCCGGCTACGTGGGGCCATGACGGTCCTCCGTTGTGCCGCCCAGCAGTGCCATGGGGGCGTCACGACCGGGCTCGGGCTGACGCGTACGCGCCCGGCGGCTCACGGTCATCTGGTGATACCAGAAGGGATGCAAGCACGTCTCGGTTTTCGCACGCGCCTGCCTGACGTTGCCGGGCGGGAACTGGCGGTGCGTGAAGTCGTCGATGAACGAGATGGCGACCCTGTAACGGTCTCGCAGCTCTTCGAGAGCGTCGTCGCTGCCGCGCTCGGGTCCCAGCGCCGCATCGAGGTGTTCCAGTTCCGCCTTGGCGAAGGCCTGGAAGCTCAACAGCCGCCACAGCTCTTGCACCGTGCCTGTGACGGCGAAGCTGGAGCAGAACAGGCACATCACATAGCGGTCGCAGTGGTTGTGCCCATCGCGGGGCGCGTGCTCGCCGTTGAGCGTGTCTTTGCAGCCAGACACGGGCGTGGGCTGCGGCAGCGAACTCGGCATGCCGCTTCGTTCGGTCTCAGGGTGCGAGACCGCGATGACGCAGGGCTCGATAGGCATTCCCCCGCGATTCATTGCGCCGCCGCGCATCAGGGCGGCGTAGTCTTCGTTCATGAACCTCGCTGCCTCGGCCTTTCGGGCGTCGTTCAGCGAGCCATAGTGGAGGGCCGATACCTGGGGCGTGTTGCCCATCAGGTTCGCCGTCTTCGCCAGGTCGCCATCGGTGAGGCGCAATGCGCGCTCGAAGAACGACTTGCGCAGCCGACTGAAGTTGAGCCGCAGCGGCTGGTCGTCATCACCGCGCAACTGGTGCCGCTTGACCAGGGTGCGGATGGCGCAAGACACACTTTCACTCGTCAGGCAGGTGACCAAGCCCTTCGTCGACGAAGCGGCCTCCTCGGACCGGTACAGCCATACCCGGTTCTTGTATCGCACCGGTGCCTCGTCCACGAGGGCTTCGGTGCTCTTGACCGCCTGCTGCAGGACCGCTGCCTCCGCCAGCGCGAAGACCATGTCGCTCTCGCACTGCGGCCCGGACTGGGTACCACCCGGCCCGGCGCGACCAACGCCGGACTTGATGGTCTTGCCGCGGTACTTGACGGTACGGATGCGAATCGTGCCGGGCAGCACGCCTGGTGCCATGGCATCCCGATGCAACTCCAGCAGCGGCGTGAGGTTGGTCCCCTGCCGATGGGCAACCAGCAGCAGCCTCAGCGCCTGCACGTCCCTGGGTATGAGCATCAGCCGCTGATGATGGGCCGCCACAAGGTCCGCCTTGATCGCCTGGGCCAGACGCCCCTGCTCAGCGTCGCTGAGACCGGTGTGGCGGTTGCCACCGTCTCCTCTAGGCAGCGGCGCTCGCCTGAAGAACCGTGTCGGCTCGCCTAGGATGAAGCCCTGCGTGAACATCTCCAGCACAACGGCCTTGACGCTCTTGAATATGGTCCGCGTCGATCCTTCGGTCCAGCCCAGACACCGAGCGCGTTCCCGCATCCAGCTGATGTACGTCTCGATGTGCAGCGGGCAAAGGTCAGCCGGCGTTGCCACGCGTGGGGTCACACGGCCTTCAGTGAGGTAAGACAGGAACTGCGGGACTTGCTTCGCGTACCTGGTGACGGTGCTGGTCTGGCGTGTGCCCGACAGGAGCATGGCCCTGAGACAGGCCACTGTCGCCCAGACCCAGGCGTCGATGCCCCGGCCCAGCCAGGCGTTGAAGTCGAAGGTTCTTACGCCACAGGCGAATCGGGCGTCAGATCCGAGCAAGGCCACCATGTCGATGCGCGCGCCACCGGGATAGGGAAGGGACGGGGCACCACCGGGCACTTCAGTAGCCGCGAGGGCGTCTTCCCTGCGGGCCGCGCTGGTTTGGTAGACCTTCGTTTTTGCCATGCGCAAGCCTGCGGGGTGGGGCAGTGAATGCTACGAAGCCGCGGTGCGCAGCGCTGGCGCCACGCCGTAGAGGCGGTCGAACTCGGCCATCATCGACAGCGCCTCGGCGCCCAGCAGCCGCTCGATCTGCTGTAGGTAAACCATGGTCGTCTGCACGCTCTTGTGCCCGAGGCGGTCGCGCACGTACATGAGCGGCTCCAGCCTGATGTCTGGGTGGGCCTTGAGCAGCAGCAGCGTGTGGATAGCGTAGCTGTGGCGCAGCATCAGCGGCCGGATGTCGAAGCCGACCTTGCGCCCCAGGTCCTGCATGACCTTGAGCGCCGATGCCTTGCCGTACGCGTTGCCATTGGTTGTCAGCAGCAGCGCCTTCGACTCGCCTCGCGGGATGACGCTGCGGTTGCGCTCGAACTGAGTAAGCGGCTGGGCAAGTCATGCAGCGCCGGGACGGCGCTGATGGCGGCCGATCTCAGCTGGCCGGTTTCCAGCGGTGTGGCAGGAGCGCGTCGATCTCGCTGGCACGCTGTGTCGGTAGGCGCGTGAGC
>Ga0065721_10002120_pt1 | contig 61306 bp, 68 predicted proteins | sample Mesricmetagenome_FD_59108 | JGI IMG/M metagenome (GOLD analysis project Ga0065721, IMG submission 59108) | Mesophilic microbial community from rice straw/compost enrichment Sample: eDNA_1 v2 (version 2) | ecosystem: Engineered > Solid waste > Grass > Composting > Bioreactor | place: USA: Davis... | reverse complement strand
GAATGGCGACCCGGCAACCCCACGCGGCCCCGCTGGGTCCCGTTCGAGCCCGGCCCGCTCTTCTCAGACGAGATCTGGACCTTGCTCGATGTNCTGATCGAGAAGGACGCCATCGCGCAGTCCGAAGCGGCGTAGGACCCGAAAAGACGGCTCCGGCCCGGAATCTCGCTCTCAAGCCTGACTTCGATGTTCGCCAGGTGTTTTCGCNGGCGATTGTGACGTTAAAGGGATGTCCCTCTCTAACTGGGAGGGCACCGGGTCCGGTCCTTCCCTCATCGATAAAGGACTGAAATGAATACTCCAATTGCTTACTCGATTAGAGAGGCAGCCCGTTCCCTGGGTATCAGCCGCACCAAGATGTACGATCTCATCGGCCGAGGCGAGATCGCTGTAATCAAGGTGGGCACGCGCACCCTGATACCACACGACGAACTGGCAGCCTTCATAGATCGGCTGCGCACTGCTGCCTGAGGTGCGTCGTGGCGCGGCTGATCCACAAGCTGAACGAAGACCTCGTTCGATCAATCGATAAGCCCGGCCTGCATTCCGACGGAGCCGGGCTCTACCTTGCGATCGGCGAACACGGGTCCAAGTCGTGGCGCTACATCTATCGCCGCGGTGCCAAGCGCACGGAACTGGGCCTGGGTTCGTATCCGCAAGTGAGTCTGGCCGAGGCCCGGCAGTGGGCCGAGGTCCTCGCGGCACGGCGGCGTCGCGGCGACGATCCGCGCTCGTTCGCACGCCCATAACCAACCACCACGAAACCTCGAGGCCGACCGGCGTGCGATTTGTCGATGCCGGACGGCCCGATTCATCGCCAGGAGACGCCGATGGCACTGACGACGTTAGCCATCAATAGAGCTGCACCACGCGAGAAGAGCTGGAAGCTGAGCGACGAGAAGGGGCTCTATCTTCTCATCTACCCCTCAGGGTCCAAGCATTGGCATTTCAAGTATCGCTACCTGGGGAGGGAAAAGAAGCTGAGTTTCGGTGCTTACCCCGAAGTGAGCCTCAAGGATGCCCGTGCCAAGCGTGACGAGGCTCGTGCACTGCTGGCCGATGGGCGCGATCCGAGCCAAGAGCGAAAGGCGGCACGGCTCGCAGCCCGGATGGCAGCAGCGAGTACCTTTGGAGCGATAGCCCGAGAGTTTATCGAGAAGCGTGAGCACGACGGTCTAGCCGAATCCACGATCAGCAAGGCCAAGTGGTTGTTGTCACTGCTCGAACGAAGCCTTGGAAGCGTACCAATCGCTGAGATCAGCACACCTATGCTGCGCAAAGCGATAGCGGATATCCAGGCTTCGGGACGGCATGAGACCGGCCAGCGTCTGCGTTCATTTGCTGGACGTGTGTTCCTATATGCGATCCAAACGGGTCGTGCGCAGCACAATCCCGCNTCCAACTTACGGGGAGCACTGGTGACGCCCCTCGTGCGGCACCATCCAGCGATCGTCGACAGAGGCGAGTTGGCCAAATTGCTCAGGGCGATCGAAAGCTATCGTGGCCGGCCCTCGACTATGGCCGCGCTCAAGCTCTCTGCTCACCTGTTCCAGCGCCCAGGGGAGATTCGCACGATGCGATGGGCAGATCTCGACCTGGATGGAGCTCGCTGGACGATACCGGCCGCGACCATGAAGATGCGTCGCGAGCACCAGGTGCCGCTCTCGCGACAGGTGCTCGACATCATTCGATCGATGAGGCCGGTTTCGGGTTGTAGCGAGTTCGTGCTGCCGAGCCACGATGCGAGACGCCCCCTTTCCGAGAACGCCGTAAACAATGCACTTCGGCGCATGGGCTTTGCCGGCATCATGACAGCGCACGGCTTTCGCTCGACGGCCAGCTCATTGCTGCACGAGAGCGGCAAGTGGCAGCCCGACGCCATCGAGCGTGCGCTTGCGCATGTCGAAACCAACAAGGTCAAGGCGGCCTATAACCGGACGACCTACTGGGCCGAACGAGTCGCCATGCATCAATGGTGGTCAGACGAGCTCGACGCGATCCGGGACAGCGCACCTTGAAGTNGGCGGGGGCGCGGTGCCCTGCACGAAGCCCCCAGAAAGGCCCCCATCTGGGTTNGAATTGCGATGGGCACGGGTGAACGTCCATGGCCCAGATGGGGCTCTTCTAGACGTCTTTTCAGNCTCTTAGTGCACCCGGGCAGCCACGNGTGAATGTGAGAATGGTGCCGCAGAAGGGACTCGAACCCCCGACCCCAACATTACGAATGTCGTGCTCTACCAACTGAGCTACTGCGGCACTGGTCGCGGCCCTTATAAGGGATCGGCGCAGGCTGCAATGGTCCCGGCGTCAGCTGCCGCTCGCCCAGCGCCTCAGCAGGTTGTGGTAGCAGCCGGTCAGCGCGACCACTTCGGCGCGCTCGTCGCCGAGCGACTGGGCGAGGCTGCGGATCGCGGCGTCCATGTCGAGGAGGATCGATCGCTCGCCGTCGTCGCGCACGCGCGATTCGATCCAGAAGAACGAGGCCACCCGGCTGCCGCGGGTGACCGGTTCGACCCGGTGCAGCGAGGTGCTCGGGTAGAGGATCGCGTCACCGGCGGGCAGCTTGACCTCATGCGCGCCGTAGCTGTCGTCGATCACCAGCTCGCCGCCGTCGTAGTCGGCCGGATCCGACAGGAACACGGTGATCGACAGGTCGGTGCGCACGCTGGCACCGCCGCCGATGAAGCGGATCGCGTTGTCGACGTGGTTGCCGAAGGAGTGCTTCTCGCTGGCATCGTAGCGGTTGAACAGCGGCGGCACGATCGCCTTGGGCAGCGCAGCCGACATGAACAGGCCGTTCGCGGACAGCGCCGATGTGATGATCTCGCGCGCCTGCTGCCCGCGCTCGCAATCGGCGGCGAGCTGCAGGTTGTGCTTGGCGAGTCCCGACTGGACCCCGGCGGTGACCTTGCCGTCGATCCAGCGCCCGCCGTCGATCAGGCGCCGGACCTCGGCGACCTGGTCGGCGGTCAGCAGCGAGGGAATCGCGAGCAGCATGGCGCGGAAGGCTTAGAGCCTGAACGCCACGGTGGCCACCGCGCTGCGCCCGGGGCCGGGCACGAAGTGCCCGCCGCCGACCTGGTCGATGTAGCGCTCGTCGAACAGGTTGTAGACGTTGAGCCTGAGCGTCGTGCCCGNCATGAACTCGTAGGCGATCGTGGCGTCGGCCACCCAGTAGGGCTCGATCCGCCGGGCGTTGGTCTCATTGGTGAAACGCTCGCCGACATAGCGGACGCCGCCGCCGATCTCGAACCCGCCGGGCAGCTCGTAGACCGACCACAGGCTGCCGCTGTGATCGGGCACGTTGCGCAGGTGGTTGCCCACTTCGAGCGGATCGTTGGACTCACGGATCTCGGTATCGAGGTAGCTGTAGCTGGCGATGATCGACCAGTTCTCGGTCAGCTTGCCGGTCGCGCCGATCTCGAACCCGTCGACCCGCTGCTTGCCGGCGAGCACGATCTCCGGCTCGCCGGGCAGGCCATCGGTGCGTGCGTTGACCTTGTCGGTGCGGAACACCGCGGCGTTGAGCAGCAGGCGGCCACCGAAGCCTTCCCACTTGGCGCCGATCTCGTAGGTCCGGCTCTTCTCCGGATCGAGCGCGGCCAGCGCTTCCGAGACGTTGGTCTGCGTCAGATTTTCGATCGACGGGTTCACCGAGGTGCCGGCGCCGACGTAGAGGCTCAGCCTTTCGACCGGCTTCCAGGTCAGCCCGGCGCGCCAGGTCACGTGCTTGTCCACACGCTCGAACGGGCCGGTCGGCCCCGCCGGGTCGAACAGGGCCTCGTACCGTTCCCAGCGCAGGCCGCCGGTGAACAGCAGCGAATCGGTGAAGTGGATCGTGTCGAACAGGTAGGCGGCGAGCGTGTCGGCCTCGGCTGTGACGAGGCCGTCGGGCGTGTCGACGATCGTTCCGGTCCAGGGCCTCTCGGGATCGGGATCGAACAGGTCGGTCGGCGTGCCGGGGGTCACCGTGCGCAGCTGGTTGCGGCTGTCCTCGCGGGCGATCTCGAAGCCGGCGATCAGGTCGTGCCGCAGCGCGCCGGTGGCGAATTCGGCGTAGAGGTTGGTCTGGTTGAACCACCCGTCATCTACCGTGTCGCGCGACTGGGTCTGGGGGTTGATCAGCGTGGTGTCGGTGCCGGCGAAGCGCGGCGCCGAGTAGATCGAGTCCCGGACCGCGTAGCTGTAGCGCGTCGCGTTGGCGATGCGCACGGTATCGGTGACGTCGTGCTCGACCGCGAACGTCACGAGGTGGGTGCGGGTCTTCTCGTAGTCGCGCTGCGTCAGCCCGTAATAGTTGTCGAAATCGACCGGCGCCGGCTGGTCGGCGTACTCGGGTAGCGCGGNGTTGGTGGCCGGGACGAACGGGATGCCGTAGTCCGGCTGGTTGTTCTGGCGCAGGTAGTAGTAGGAGAGGATCGCGCGCGTCNAGGTGCCGAGCCCGGTCGCGATCGACGGGGCGAACCCGATCCGTTCGCTCTCGACGAAGTCGCGGCCCGGGGCCTCGGCGTTGTGGTACAGCGCGTTGATCCTCAGCGCGGTTCCGCCACCGATCCCGAGGTCGTCCTCGCCGACGTTCACGTCGACCGTCGCGCGGCCGTAGAGCGGCAGGCCCAGCGAGCCGGTGGCCGAGACCGCGGTCATCAGCTCGGGCTGCTTGGTGAACATGTTGATGTAGCCGCCGGTCGAGCCGCGGCCGGTCTGCGCCGAGGCCGGGCCTTTCACCACCTCGACCTGCTCGATGTTGAAGGTGTCGCGGGTGTAGCTCGCGGTGTCGCGAATGCCGTCGACGAAGATGTCGTTGCGCGCGCCGAATCCGCGCAGCGTCAGGTTGTCGCCGCCCGGGCCGCCGCCGCCTTCGCCGGCGGCCATCGAGATACCCGAAACGTTGCGCAGCACGTCGCGCAACGACGAGACCGCCTGCTGTTCCATCACCTCCTTCGAGACGATGCTGATCGACTGCGGCGCATCCCGCACGTCGCCGAGCCGGCTGTTGAGCGTGTTGATGCGCTCGCGCTCGCCCGTGACGACGATCGACTCGTCGGCATCTCCAAGCGCTTCCCAGTCCTGGTTTGCCGGGGGCGCGGCCGCCTCGTCCTCGGCCAGCGCGCCGGTGCCGATCATCAGCGTCGACCCCGCGAGGGCGAGAGCCGTGCGACGATAGGCGCGAATCCCGGGACGGGTGGATAGGCGGTCGCTCATGTCGTTCCCTATTGCGAATCGTTTTCAGTTGCAGCGCGGCTGATAATCATTCGCAACAAGCTTGCAACGGGAAAATTTGCGGTTAGAGGTCGCCGGGGAAACATTCGAACAGGGGATCTCCGTGGCCAAGACGACCAAGAAGCAGATCCGCGCGCTCTGGCTGCAGGTTCACAAGTGGATCGGACTGCTGCTCGCGGTGCTGATCATCCCGATCAGCCTGACCGGCTCGGCTCTGGTCTGGCACGACGGGCTCGATGCCCAGGTCGAACCGCAGCGGCATCAGGTGCTCGGCGAGGCNGCGCTGCCGCCGTCCGCCTATGCTGCCGCGGCCGCCGCGCAGCTGGCGCCCGACGAGCGTCTTGCGACGCTGCGCTTCAGCGAGGAGGGCAAACCTGTCGTCGCCGTCGCGCAGAAACCCTCGCGAGGGCCTCGGCCTGAACGCACGAACTACTGGCTCGACCCGCGGGACGCCTCGCTGATCGACCNGGCCTCGGCCAACTCCGGCCTCGTCCGCGTGCTGCACGTGCTGCACGGTTCGATGATGATTCCCGGCGGCTGGGGCCGGCCGATCGTCGGCTGGGTCGGCGTGTTCATGCTGGTCTCGTGCATCAGCGGCCTGTGGCTGTGGTGGCCGCTGAGCGGCGGCTTCAAGTCGGGCCTCAAGTGGAAACGGCGCAACACCACGAACGCCAATCTCCACTACACGACCGGGTTCTGGATCCTCGTCCCGCTGGCGATGCTCTCGTTCACCGGTGCATGGATCAGCTTCCCGCGCGTGTTCAGCGCCTTCGAGCCGGCCGCCACGGCGCAGCGCGGTCCCGGTGGTCCCGGCGGGGGCGGGCGCGGCGGGCCCGCGCAGCCGCTGGTGGAGACGCAGACACCGGTCGATGCCGCCCTCGCTGCGGCGACTCCTTACGCCTCCGGGGCAGAACTGCTCAGCATCGGCTGGCCCAACGAGCGCGATGGCGAGTGGACGATCCAGTTCGCCGGCGACGACCGGCCGGTCGAAGTCAAGGTCGCCGACGAGGGCGCCGTCGCCTCGCCGCCCGAACCGCCTCGGCCCGAGACGCTCGCGCGCAAGATGCGCCGCTGGCACGACGGGACCGACATGGGGATCGTCTGGCAGGTGGTGATCTTCGTCGGCGGGATCATCCCGGCCCTGCTGTCGGTCACCGGGATCATCATCTGGTGGCGAGCCCGCCAGGCGCGGCGCCGGTCGAAAGCAGCGCTCACGCCGGCGACCGTCTGACCGCCCGCCAGCCGGCGTCTGCCTCGGCAGGCGCCGGTGCCGCCGAATGTGCGGCGAGGAACGCGACGAAGCGCTCGAACGACAGCCGCCCGTCGCGGGTCGACAGCAGCAGCTGGTACTCGTGGCCGAGCTGCGGCTCGTGTCCGGGCGGGAAGAACAGGGTGTCGACCTCGACACCCTTCGCCTCGAGCGCCTCGGCCAGCGCGTAGGACTGCGGCGCCAGCGGATCGGCGTTGCCGACCGAGATGAACGTTGGCGGGAAGGCGCTCGTCAGATGCGGCAGCAGGCTCATGTCCGCGACGCGCGGATCGGCGGGATCGCGCGTGCCGAGGTAGGACCAGATCACGGTNCGCATGAACCCTCCGTAGGGGCTGTCGAAGTCCATCCGCGTCGGATCGTAGGGGCCGCAGAACAGCACCACCCCGCGCAAGGCGTTGCGCGGCAGGCNGGGCGTGATGCCGATGCTGCGGGCATAACCGGGCTCGGCGACGCCGAGCGCCGCCTGCGCGGCGATCTGGGCTCCGGCCGAATCCCCGGCGAGGAAGATCCGCTGAGGGTCAAGCCCGAAGGCGGTGGCGTTCTGCACCAGCCAGGCGAGCGCCGCGTTGGTCTGCCGCACCGGCGTCGGAAAGCGGGCCTCGGGCGCGAGCGTGTAGTCGATCGCCGCGACGGCATAACCGCGGTCCGCGAGAACCTTGAGATAGCCGGTCAGGTCGTCGCGCGTGCCGGCGATGAACCCGCCCCCGTGGACCCACACGACCAGCGGCAGCGGCGCCGTGGCCCCCTCGGGCACGAACAGGTCGAGCAGCGCGTCGGGCTCGCCGGCCAGATAGGAGAGCCCGTGCCGCGCGACGACGTCGTCGGGCACGAACGGCGCGACCGAGGCCTTGGCCTCCTGCGCCCCGGCGTCGAAACTGTTGCGGACGATCAGCACCGCAGGCCACGGGCTGAGCCTGTACCAGGCCAACAGTCCCCCGCCGGCCAGCACGAGCAGGGCCAGAACGACGATCACGGCCTTCATCACGGTCCGCATCGGATGGCCTCCAGCGCGGCTCTGGCCGGCCATAGGCCGGCGTGCGGCGGCGCGAAAGGATCAAACGGTCACTGGCCGCGAAAACGCGCCGGAGACTGACGCCGGGAAGGGCGCCAAGTCGGACGGGAAGGGAGGTGGAGGCCCGAGCCGGAATCGAACCGGCGTAAACGGATTTGCAGTCCGGTGCGTAACCACTCCGCCATCGGGCCGGAACGCGGGCCACTAGCGAAACGCCGGGGAGGGCGCAACCTAATCTCTCGGCCGTTGCTTGCCGCGCCCGGACATTACGATTAGCGAGCTATCGAAGTCTGAGAGGGCGCCATGGCCGACGAAGTCAAGATGCAGCGGATCGCCGGGCACAGCGAGGAGCGTTTCCTCGGCTCCGACGTGTTCGAGAGCGCGGGCCGCAACCTGCCGCCGCCGCGACGCGGCGGGACGGTGCGCGAGGAGGCGCGCGAGATCGACGTCTATCACCGCTGCGACGTGGTCGTGGTGGGCGGGCGGGCCGGCGGGCGTGCGCGGCCGCCTGGGCCGCGGCGCAGGCCGGCGCCGACGTGACGCTGGTCGAGCGCTACAACCATCTCGGCGGGGCTTTCGACCGGGGGGCTGGTGATGTGGATCGACCGGATGACCGACTGGTCCGGCCGCCACGTGATCCAGGGCTTCGCGCGCCATTTCATCGAACGGATGCCGGCCGAAGCGGTCGCCGGCCCGCCGATGACCGACTGGGGCTCGAAGGACCCGGCCAAGGTCCTCTACTGGCAGAACCGCACGACCGCCTTCCACGGCATCGTCCAGTGGGCGCCGACGCTCGATCCCGAGCGCATGAAGCTCAACAACCAGGAGATGCTGCTGCAGGCCGGCGTGCGGCTGGTGTTCCACTCGTGGGCCGCGCGCCCGATCGTCGAGGACGGGGTTGCGCGGGGCGTCGTGTTCGAGAGCAAGGCCGGGCGCCAGGCGATCCTCGCCAGGGTCGTGGTCGATACCACAGGCGACGGCGACATGTTCGCGCGCGCCGGGGCCGAGTTCGACACCGACATCGAGGAGGGCGACGTCCACCACTCGATGAACACCGCCTGGATCGTGGGCGGGGTCGACATGGACCGCTGGATCGACTGGAAGGTCCATCATCCCGAGGAACTGCGCCAGCTGATGGAGCGCGGGCGGCAGGAGCTCGGCTTCTTCCAGACTCCCTACGTGACCTGGCGGCCGGACGTGGCGATGTGGCTCGGCCCGCGCCAGTCGGGGCTCTCGGCGCTCGACGTCGACGACATGACCGAGGTCGAGATCCGCAGCCACCGGTTGATGGAAGGTCATACCCAGTTCTTCCGCAAGCACGCGCCCGGCTTCGAGCGCGCGTTCTCGCTCAACAGCGCCGCGCAGCTCGGCGTGCGCCACACGCGCCGGCTCGGCGGTCTCGCGCGGATCGAGCGCAAGGACTGGGGCGACGGGACGCCGGTCGCCGACGAGGTCGGCGTCAGCCCGTCGATCAGCCCGAAGTTTCCGGTGGTCTCGGTGCCCTACGGTTGCCTCGTCCCGCGCGGGCTCGACGGGCTGCTTGCCGCCGGGCGTCACATTTCGTGCGACGCCAACAGCCACGGGTTCATGCGCGAGATCCCGCAGTGCTGGCTCACCGGCCATGCCGCGGGCGTCGGCGCTGCGGTCGCCGCGAACCGCGGTGTGCAGCCGCGCGAGGTCGACGTCGCCGAGGTCCGCGCCATCCTGCGCCAGCAGGGTGCATACCTCAGCGATGACGCGGCGGTCGCCGTGGCCGGGCAGGCGATGGCGGCCGAATGACCGTCCCCGAGTCGTTCCATGCCGCCGCGGACGAGTTGCCGTGGGCGGAGGGCTGGGCGGGCGATCCGCGCATTGCCCTCAAGCTGCTGATGGCCGACGTCGAGGGTGCCCGCTTCGCCGTGCGCATGACTTTCGCCCCGGGCACCGAGGTCGCCGCGCACAAGCACACTGGCGAAGTCCACGCGTTCACCTTCTCGGGCGAATGGGCCTATCTCGAGTACCCGGACAGCCCGCCCAATCGCGCCGGCTCGTACCTGTTCGAGCCTCCAGGCAGCACTCACACGCTCAAGGTTGCCGACCGCGTGGAGGGGCCGACCGACGTGCTGTTCGTGATCTACGGTGCGCTGCTGCACCTCGGTGCGGGTGGCGAGGTCGTCGCGGTGACCGATGCCGAGAGCGTGCTGCGCGAGTACCCGCAGCTGCTGCGCGAGCAGGGCAAGCCGGTGCCGCCCGTCCCCACGGGGGGCGCGATGGCCTATCGACCGCTGGCCGGCTGAACCGCGCTCACTCGCTGCCTTCGAGCGCGTCGAGCAGCTCGCGCAGGTGCTGACGCCGCGGCTCCAGCTCGCGCCGGGACTTGCGGCTCGCCTCGCTGGCGCTGGCCACGACCGTGATGACCATCACGAGGGCCAGCCAGAAGTTGAACCACGGATCGGTGTCGGTGTTGATCGCGGTGCTGAGCCACAGGATCAGCACGACGCCGACGGCGATCGGGGCATGCCACGCCATGAGCGCCCAGCGCCCGGTCAGCGACAGCCGGTAGTCTATCAGCGAAAGGTGGCGACGGATTTCTTCGCGCAGCGTGTTGCCGAACTCGCGTTCGCGCCGCGCCTGGCGGCGCCGGCTGTGCCACATTGCGCCGACCCACGCGGCGAACGTCGCTGTTCCGAAGGCTGCGGCGGCAGTCTCCAGCACCGGCCGGCGGAAGATGGCCAGCGCCCAGAGCACGAGTGCCGCGAGGACGGCCATGATCGAGCCGGCGACATAAGTCATCCACTGCTCCAGGCGCAGCGTGCGGCGCACTTCGGCCTGTTCGTGCTGCAGCACCAGTCGCAGCAGGTCCTGGTTGACGCCGTAGAGCGGGCTTTCGTCCTGTGCCTTCCACGCGTCCAGCATCTGGTCAAAGTTCATCGTGCTCTTCCTTGGCGAGTTGCGCGGCGAGCGCCGCCTTGATGCGGTTGATGCGGACCCCGACGTTGCTCTCGCCGAGGCCGAGGATCTGCGACATGTCGCGGTAGGAGAAGCCGTCGAGCATCAGCAGCGCGAGGCTGCGGTCGATCTCGCCGAGTCCGGCGATCCGCGCATAGATCCACTCGAGCCGCGGATCGCGCACCGCCGGTTCGGCGAGCAGGCCGCTCGCTGCTTCGATCTCCTGCCGGCCCTTGCCGTGCTTGCGCTCGCGGCGTCGCCAGGCGATCGCCGTGTTGAACGCGACGCGGTAGATCCAGGTGCTCGCTGCGGAGTCGCCGCGGAACGCCGGCACGGAGTGCCACAGCTGCAGCGCCATCTCCTGGAACAGGTCCTCGCGGTCGGCGTGCGAAGCGCCGTAAGCGCGGGCGACCTTGAACAGGATCGCCTTGTGCGCCTCGATCCAGCCTTCGAATATGCGGTTCCGCTCGCCGTCCTGCATGTCCCACCTTTGCGCCGTTAGTAGCAGCGGGTGGCGATTTCTTACGGCGGCAGGACCGCGCGGGTCATTTCCTTCGACTGCGTGAGGTTCGCGCTAGGCGCCGACGACCCAGACCAGCCCCAGCCCGAACAGCAGCGCGACGAGCGCAGCCCACATCTTCTCGGCGCGCGAGCCCTTTTCGTAGATGCGAGTGTCCATGACGACACCTCCTTCCGAAATCGGAGCGAGGCGGAGTCGGGCGTCGGCAGGGCGCTCNGGCTTCGCGCCACTCCATGCTCACCTTATACCCCTCAACGGCTTGTAGTTCCAACAAAACAAGCCCGTGAGTCTCGGCGGTTCGCGGCTCGCGAGACTACCTTCGCGGCAGCAGCACACCGCCGGTGCTCATCGGCTGCACGTCCTGGCGGAAGTTGCCGAGGTAGCCGGGTGCTTCGTTGACGTATCCGGGCGCCTCGCGGGCGGCCAGCTCTTCCGCCGGCACGTCGAGGTCGATCGAGCGATTAGCCACAGAGATGTGCACGATGTCGCCGTCGCGCACCTTGCCGATCGGGCCGCCGGTCGCCGCCTCGGGCGCGACTTCCGCGACCGTCAGGCCCTTGAGGCACAGGCCCGACAGCTGCCCGTCGGTGACGAAGGCCGTGGTCTTGGCCAGCCCTGCGGCGTCGAGCGCGAACAGGATCGCGCTGGCCGAGCCGCCCATGGCCGGGCCGCCCTTGAGGCCCTGGTTGCGTGCGATGACGACGTCGCCGGGCTGCACCACGCCGTCCTCGATCGCCTGCAGGCAGTCGGCGGTGTCCTCGAACACGCGTGCGGGGCCAGTGAACTCCTCAGGACGCGAGCCGTCGCGGATGCCGAGCCGGACCACGGCGGTTTCGGCGAAGCTGCCGCGCAGGATGGCGATCGCAGGTCCTTCGCCCACGGGATCGTCGAGCGCGTGGATCACCTCGGGCCCGGGGATGACATAGCCCTCGAGCGTCTCGCCCAGTGTCCGGCCCGTGCAGGTCAGCGCCGAGGTGTCGATGCGGTTCTCGAGACGCTTGAGCACGGCGCGCGCGCCGCCGGCGTCCTCGAACTGCTCGATCCGCACCTCGCCCGTCGGTCGCACCGCCGAGAGTACCGGCACGTCGCTCATCTCGTCCCACAGCCTGAAGATGTCGATCCGGGTCTCAGCCTCGACCGCCACCGCCTGCAGGTGTTTGATCGCGTTGATCGATCCCGACACCGCGAGCACCGTCGCGATCGCGTTGCGGAACGCGCCTTCGGTCAGGATCTGCCGCGGCCTCAGGTCCTCGTGGACCATCTCGACGATCCGCCGCGCGGCTTCGCGCGCGTTGGCCTGCATCTTCGGCGAATTGGCCCGTACCGGCGCGTGGCCGGGAAGGCACATGCCGAGCGCTTCGACCACCGAATGCATCGTGTTGGCCGTCGCCATGCCGGCGCAGACGCCCGGGCCCATGATCGCGTTCTCGGCCATCTCGGCCAGCGGGAATTTCGGCGTGGCACCGAAGCGCTCGCCAACCGACCCCGACCACAGGTCCTCGACGTCGACCGGCTCGCCGTCGATCTCTCCCGCCGGCTGGTAGCCGCCGATGACGAGGATCGTCGGGATGTTGAGCCGCGCCGCGGCCATCAGGTGGCCGGGCGGGGTCTTGTCGCAGCTCGTCAGGCAGATCATCCCGTCGAGCAGCGCGGCCTCGACCTGGACCTCGATGTCGTTCGCGATGATGTCGCGCCCGGCAAGGATGTANGAACCCCTCCGTGCCGCACCGGTGATGAAGTCCGACGGGGCCGCGGTGCGCACCTCGAACGGCACCCCGCCCGCCGCGCGGATCTCGTCCTTGACCATCTGTGCGATCGAATCGAGGTGGGCGTAACAGATCGCCAGCTCGCTCGAGCTGTTGACCACCGCGATCTTTGGCTTCTCCATGTCCTCCTTGGACAGCCCGAGCGCGCGCCAGTTGGCGCGGCGGCTCGGCGTGTTGGCGGAGAGCGATCGCAGCGCCATCATGCGGTCGCCGGCTGGGCCGCAGGCGCGTCGGACTGCTCCGTGTGCAGCCGCCTGGCGAAGACNGACAATACCAGCAGGCCGACCACGACCCCGGCGAGGCACAGGCCGGTGAACAGGTAGCCGTCGAGCACGCGCTCGTCGCTTCCGAGGAAGTAGTGTCCACCGAGGATCGGCGCGGCGACCGCGGCGAACTTGGCCATGAAGCTGGCCCAGCCGCCACCGGTCGAGCGCACCGCGCTCGGATAGTAGATGCTCGTGATTGAGATGACGGCCGCGTGGCCGGTGCCGATCATGATCCCGCCGAGCAGGATCACCGGGATGAACAGCGGCCCGTCGAGCAATGCGCCCGAACCGATCCACAGCGCCAGCGGTACTCCGAGCAGCGGCGCGATCGCGATCCACGCCGGGCCGCGCTTCTCGGTGAACCACAGCAGCAGCACGCCGCCGATGGCGCCGATCATCCCGCCGACCGAGGCGAGGTTGGCGGCCATGGCCCGCTCGATGCCGAGCTCCTCCATGAACAGCACGCCGAAACTTGCCTTGAGGTAGATGGCGAACGAGGAGAAGAAGTAGGTGATCCAGATGATCGGCGTGATCCACGCGAGCACGCCGCGGAACAGCTCGGCCGACTTGGCCAACGGCGATTCCCCGCCGACCTTCTTCTCATCGGACAGCACGACCTGGGTGTAGCGGGCGAGATTGGCGGACGGATTGAACCGCTGCAGCACCGGGATGACTTCGGCCGCGGGTCTGCTCTTGGCGACCATCCATCGCGCCGATTCGGGCATCGTGAAAAACAGCACGAAGGCGAGCACGCCGGTGGCTGCGCCGCAGAAGAAGAACACACCTTCCCAGCCGTAGGTCGGGGCGATGACGTTGGTCACCTGTCCGGCCATCGCCCCGCCGAACGAGAAGCCGAGCATGATGATCGTCACCGCGCGCGCCTTGGCCCCGGCGGGCATCGATTCGATGTTGATCGACCATGCCGGAGCGAGCAGCCCGCCGATCGCCAGGCCGCCGATGAGCCGCAGCACGATCAGCATCTCGGGCGTGTTGGCGAAGCCGGTGACGAAGGTGAGCAGCGCGCTGAGGATCGTGCACCAGATGATGACCGGGCGCCGTCCGTAGATGTCGGCGAGATACGAACCGACCAGCGAGCCGACCATCTGCCCGAGAAATGCGGCCGAGCTGACGTAGCCGGTCATCACGTCGGTCAGGTGCATCTCTTCGCGCAGGTACGGCAGCGTGAACGAGATCAGCGAGAAATCGAGGCCGTCGAAGAACGTGACCAGCGAGCAGATCACCAGCAGCTGGATGTGGAATCGCGTGAACGGCAGTTCGCCGAGAAACTTTGCCACATCGAGCGTAGATCCCGGGCTGGCGCCCGCCGGATGGCCCTCGGTCATCAGTGCTCCTCTCGTCCCCCGTCGGCTCTCCGTCCGATCGGTAGCGATCTATCCATTTCGCTCAAAGGCCTAACAGGAAATGCCTGAGGCACAAGGCAGCGAAAGCCGCGCGGGGGACGGCCCGAGGCGGCTCAGCGGTGCGCGATACGGTAGCCGCCACGCGGGTCGGTCTGCACGAGGTCGGCTATGCCGGCCGCGGCCAGCTTGGCCCTGAGCCGCGAGACGTGGACCTCGACCCGATTGGTCCCGGGCTCAACTTCCAGCCGCCAGACCTCGCGCAGGAGACGCCTCCGCGTGACGCGCTCGCCGGGACGCTCGGAGAGCCTCCACAGCAGCGCGAACTCGCGCGGGTGCAGCGTCAGCCATCGTTCCCCTGCGCGCGCATCGCGGTGCAGCAGGTCGAGCGTCAGCGGGCCGAGATCGCGCCGGCGTGGCAGGGTGTCGCGCAGTTCGGCCACGCGCCGCGCGCGCCGCGCCAGCTCGTGCAGCCCGACCGTGTCCGGCAGCGCATCGCCGCATCCCGCGTCGAGCAGCCGCGCGCGCTCGTCGGCACTGTCGACGCCGACGAACAGGCACAGTGCGCAATCGATGGTGTCGAGACCCGGTGCCTGGCCGCGGCCGTCGACCAGCCGCACGTGGCTGCCCGACGCCGAGGCCGACAAGGTCCATCCGATTCGGCGCAGATCCCAGCGCCGCGGCAGCTCGCGCCGCCCGGCGACCCATCCGAACACCGCCACCGCGAGTCCCCCAACTCCTGTCGCGGGCACAGGCATCGCACGCCGTGCGCGCGATTCAAGGGCGTGAAGACCGATTCAAGCGGAGATGCGTCCGGAGCGGATTCATTTCCCCGTCGGGACGCGGGTCACGCGGCTGAAGCGTTGATACCCATGCTCTGCAAGTAGCGCTTCACGTTGCGTGCGGCCTGGCGCAGGCGCTGTTCGTTCTCGACCAGCGCGATGCGCACGTAGCCCTCGCCGTCCTCGCCGTACCCGACGCCCGGCGCCACTGCGACGTCGGCATGGGTCAGCAGCTGCTTCGAGAACTCGAGGCTGCCCATCTCCTTCAAGGCCGGCGGCAGCGGCGCCCAGGCGAACATCGAGGCCTCCGGCGCCGGGATCGTCCATCCGGCGCGGCCGAACGCCTCGACCAGCACGTCGCGACGCTTGTGATAGAGCTGGCGGTTCTTCTCGACGATGTCCTGCGGCCCGTTGAGTGCGGCACACGCCGCGGCCTGCAGCGGCGTGAACGCGCCGTAGTCGATGTAGCTCTTCACCCGCGTCAGCGCGGCGATCAGCGTCTTGTTGCCGACCGCGAAACCGATCCGCCAACCGGCCATCGAGAACGTCTTCGACAGCGAGGTGAACTCGACCGCCACGTCCTTCGCGCCCTTCGCCTGGAGGATCGAGGGAGTCGGCCTGCCGTTATAATAGAGCTCCGAATAGGCGAGGTCGGACAGCAGCCAGACCTTGTTCTCCTTCGCCCAGTCAACCAGCCGCTGGTAGAATTCGAGATCGACCACCTCGGCGGTCGGGTTCGACGGGTAGTTNACCACCAGCACCGTCGGCCGCGGCGTGGTGAAGCGCATCGCCCGGTCGAGCGATTCCCAGTAGCGTTCGTCAGGAGTGGTCGGCACCGAGCGGATCGTCGCGCCGGCGATGATGAACCCGAAGGTGTGGATCGGGTAGCTCGGGTTGGGCGCGAGGATCGTGTCGCCCGGCGCGGTGATCGCAGTGGCGAGGCTGGCCAGCCCTTCCTTCGAGCCGAGCGTGACGACGACTTCGGTCTCGGGATCGACTTCGACGCCCCAGCGCCGCGCGTAGTAGTTCGCCTGCGCCCGGCGCAGCCCCGGGATGCCCTTAGACTGCGAATAGCCGTGCGCATCGGGCTTTTGCGCGACCTCGCACAGCTTGTCGATCACATGCTGCGGCGGTGGCAGGTCGGGGTTGCCCATGCCGAGGTCGATGATGTCCCGACCGCTGGCGCGTGCTGCGGCCCGCATCGCGTTGACTTCGGCGATGACATANGGCGGCAGGCGCTTGATGCGGTAGAATTCGGTATCCATGACCTCGTGAAATCCAAAGGGGTTGATCGAAAAGGCCGCAGACGCATGCGTGCGGCGCAACGATTGTGACGGAATCGGCCGGCCAGCGCAATTGCGCCGCTGCCGATTGCCGCCGATGCTCTCCCAAATGCAACAATCGGCCCTATGATGGCGGCGATGGCCGATTCCCCGACCGACGCCGCGGACATCTTCACCGAGATGCTGCGCATGCAGGGTGAGGCCGCACGACAGATGGTCGGAACGTTCGTCCCCGAACTCTCCGAGGCCATGCCTTCGGATGCCGAGATCACCGAGTGGGGGGAGTCGGCGCTCAAGCTGCAACGGATGTGGCTCGACTTCTGCGAGCAGCAGGCGATCCCCGAGGCGCCGGTCCCGCTGCTGGCCGATCCGGCGCAATGGATGGGACTGATGCAGGCGTGGTACCGGCAGGTGCCCCTGTTGGATCCGGAATTCCAGGCGCGGCTGGCCGAGGAAGGCATGGCCCTGTGGGAAGACGTGCTTGCGCAGTACGGTCTCGGCCCCAGGGCCGGCGAGGACCGTTCACCCGAGATCGAGCTGCCGCGAAGCGACAGGCGCTTCGCCGACAAGGCCTGGCGCGAGCAGCCGGTCTTCGCGCTGATCCACCAGACCTACCTGCTGTTCGCCGAGCGGATCCTCGAAAAGGTCGACGAGGTCGAAGGACTCGACGAGAGCGAACGCGAGCAGTTGCGCTTTGCCACGCGAAGCGTGCTCGACGCGATGAGCCCGGCCAACTTCCCGCTGATGAATCCGGTGGTGCTCGAGCGCACGCTCGAGACCCACGGCGAAAACCTCGTCAAGGGCATGGAGCGGCTCGCCCGCGATCTCGAGAAGGGCCAGCTGACGCACACCGACTCCTCGGCGTTCCGCCTCGGNGAGACGATCGCCTGCACGCCCGGCAAGGTCGTGTTCGAGACGCCGCTGTTCCAGCTGATCCAGTATGCGCCGCAGACCGACGAAGTGCTGGCGACGCCGCTGCTGATCTTCCCGCCGTGGATCAACCGCTTCTATATCCTCGACCTCAACCCGAAGAAGAGCTTCGTGCACTGGTGCGTCGAGCAGGGCGTGACGGTGTTCATGGTCTCGTGGCGCTCGGCCGATGAATCGATGGCCGAGGTCTCGTTCGACGACTACGTCAGGGCCCAGATCGCCGCGATCGACGCGGTGCGCGATCGGCTCGGCGTGCCTGCGGTACACACGATCGGGTACTGCGTCGCCGGCACCACGCTCGCCGCGACACTCGCGGTGCTCGCCCGGCGCGGGCAGGCGGACAAGGTCGCCAGCGCGACGTTTCTGACCGCGCAGGTCGATTTCGAGCGCGCCGGCGATCTCAAGGTGTTCGTCGACGACACCCAGCTCGAGCTGATCCGCCAGGCGAGCCGGGGAGGGTACCTCGACGGCCGTTACATGGCCGCGACGTTCAACCTGCTGCGTGGCAGCGAGCTGATCTGGAACACGGTGGTCAACCACTATCTGCTCGGCGAGGACTACCCGTCGTTCGACCTGCTCCACTGGAACGGCGACGTGACCAACCTGCCGGCGAAGTGGCACGAGGCCTACCTGCGCGACTGCTACCGCGACAACAAGCTGGTCGTGCCCGACGCGCTCGCTGCCGACGGCACGCCGATCGACCTGCGGCGGATCGAGACTCCGGCCTATGTCCAGGCGGGGCGCGACGACCACATCGCCCCGCCCGACAGCGTGCTTCGGCTGCTTGGCGTGCTGCAGGGGCCGACGCGCTTCGTCCTCGCCGGCAGCGGCCACATCGCCGGCGTGGTCAACCCACCTGCGGCGAACAAATACGGTTACTGGACCGGCGGCCCGACCGAGAACCTCGAGGCGTTCCTTGCCGGGGCCGAGCAGCACCCCGGCAGCTGGTGGACCGACTGGCTGGCCTGGCTCGAAGGGCTCGGCGCAGAGAAGGTTCCGGCGGCGGGAAAGCGCGTTCCGGGGCGCAAAGGCGACAAGGTGCTGGAAGACGCGCCTGGGCGCTACGTGGCGATGCGATAGCGCCGTCGCATTGTGCGCTGCACAAAAACTCCTTGACGTTCGCATCGGCGGTGCATATTGTGCACTGCAGCAATGGCGTTTGAATCGCGTCTTTGGAGCGAGGACATCATGGCCAGCGGACCCGACACGCCAGCGGACAGCGCGGAAAAGGCATATGCCGAAGCCGCCGCCAAGGCGGGGACGGAGAAGGTGGCGGCCCCTGTGAAGCGTGCACCGGCGAAAAGGAAGCCGGTTGCGGTGAAGAGGGTGACGAAACCCGTGGCCAAACCCTCGCCCGAGGTCGTGAAGGCTCCGGAGCCGGTGACGGAAGCCGCGGTCGTCGAGACCTCGCCCGAAGTCCCGGAAGAGGCACCGGCACCGTTCGAGATGACGCCCCAGCAACCGACGATTACCGAATTGAAGGAAAAGATCATGGCGACTGCCAAGACCCCCGATTTCACCAAGCCGGTCACCGAAGCGATCGGCGAGTTCCAGTCCAAGGCCAAGGCGGCCTACGAGAAGAGCACCGAGGCGATGACCGAGGCGACCGAGTTCGCCAAGGGCAACGTCGAGGCGCTCGTCGAAAGCGGCAAGATCCTCGCCGCCGGCGCCCAGGACCTCGGCAAGACCTATGTCGAGGAGGCCAAGAGCGCCTACGAGACGCTGACCGCCGATCTCAAGGAGCTGGCCGCGGTCAAGAGCCCGACCGAGCTGTTCCAGCTCCAGGGCAAGATCATGCGCCGCAATTTCGACGCGCTGGTTGCGACCGGCTCGAAGAACACCGAGGCCGCGGTCAAACTCGCGAGCGACGCGTTCGCGCCGATTTCCGGCCGGGTGAGCCTCGCCGTCGAGAAGCTCGCCAAGGTCGCCTGATCGCAGGACATCCCTCCGCCGGAGCTCCTCTCCCTGCCGGTGGACACGGACGGCCCGGGCCCAAGGCCCGGGCCGGCTCGTTTCGGGACGCCCCGATCCGGTTAACCGTGCTTTTCGGCTGCGCATCTTGCGACAGCGCGGCCCGATACGATATTTGTCGTCCCATGCTCCGGATTCACGCAACTCTGCCTCACGAGGCCAGCGCGACGTACCGTTCGCCCGTGCGCGCGTCGGAGGACGACGACGGCAAGGGGATCGAGGGTGACGGCCAGGTCGGCATCGCCACGAAGACCCGCGCCAAGCCGAAGAAGCCGAGCCAGTACAAGGTGCTGATGCTCAACGACGACTACACGCCGATGGAGTTCGTCGTGATGTGCCTCAAGCGGTTCTTCCGCATGGACCTCGAGCAGGCCACCCGGGTCATGCTCCACGTCCACCAGAAGGGCGTCGGCGTGTGCGGCATCTATCCCTACGAAGTTGCCGAGACCAAGGTGAACCAGGTGATGGACTTCGCCCGCCAGAACCAGCACCCGCTGCAGTGCACGCTGGAGAAGGCGTGACGCCTCCCTCTCCCTGAATGGAAGAGGGTTCGAATGGGCATGACCTCGGGCGAGGGCGTCGCTATAGCGCGCGAAACTCACACCCGCCCGGGCCGTTGACCTGACTTGACGTTGTTCACCGCCATCGACCGCTACGTGTTCCGGCTCGTGCTGATGCCGATGCTCGGCGTGTTCGCGCTCGCCGCCTCGCTGCTGATGCTCGAGAAGATGCTGCGGCTGATGGAGTTCGTCTCCACCGAGGGCGGGCCGGTGACGATCGGTGTTCCGCATGCTCGTGAACCTGACTCCCCGAATACGCGGGTCTCGCGATCCCGCTCGGGGTCATGCTCGGTATCCTGTTCGCGTTTCGCAAGCTGGCGACGACCAGCGAGCTCGACGTGATGCGCGCGGTCGGCCTCAGCTACACCCGGCTGCTGCGCGTGCCCTACATCATCACGATCCTGCTGATGGGGATCAACTTCGCGATCGTCGGCTACTGGCAGCCGCTGGCCCGCTACTCCTACGAGGAGCTCGACTTCGAGCTGCGCTCGGGCGCGCTCGGCGCGTCGATCAAGGTCGGCGAGTTCACGCAGATCGAGGACCGCGTCGCGCTCCGGATCGAACGCAGCGAGGACGACGGCCAGCGCCTGCTCGGGATCTTTGCCCGGATAGCCGACGACAAGGGACAGGTGCTGTCGATCTCGGCGCGCGAGGGGCGCTTCCTCGCCAACCGCGAGAACCGCAACACGATCATCCTCAGGCTGACCGACGGCACGATCGTGCAGGACATCCCGAGCCAGACCCCGCGCGTGCTGAGCTTCTCGCAGCACGATCTGCCGATCGACCTCCCGGCGATCGAGCGCTTCCGCGAACGCGGCGACAAGAATCGCGAATACCTGCTGCCCGAGCTGCTTCAGCTCGGCTGGAGCGAGAATTCGACCGCCGAACAGCGCGCCGGCGGGCAGGCCGCCTTCAGCTACCGCATGGTCGAGGTGCTGATGATGCTGATGCTGCCGCTGCTCGCGGTGTCACTGGCGATCCCGCCGAAGCGCTCCACCTCGGCCCTCGGCGTGTTCGTGTCCATCGTGATGGTCGTCGCCTACCACAAGGTGAACCAGTACGGGCAGTCGGTCGCCGAGCTCGGGCGGGTCGATCCGCTGCTTGCCCTGTGGGGCCCGTTCTTCCTGTTCGCCGCCCTGATCGCCTGGATGTACTTCCGCGTCGCGTTCGTGCCCGGTGCCCAGGCCATCGGCGCGCTCGAATCTTTCTACGCCAAGCTCGCCAAGCGGCTCGCCGCGCTACTGAGGCGGCGCGATCGCACGCTCTCGCACGAGACCGGCGCGGAGGAGGCGTTCGCCGGTGCTGCTTGATTTTTTTCCGTCGCCCACGCTGACCTGGTACATCGGCAAGACTTTCGCGATCCGCATCCTCGCGGTTCTCTTCATGCTGGTCGTCGTGCTTATGATGCTCGACCTGCTCAGCCGGACAGGCGACATCCTCGCACATCCGGACAACGGCGAAGCGCAGCTGCTCCACTACGTCTCGCTGCGCATTCCCCAGCTGGTCTCCCGCTTCCTGCCATACTCGGTGCTGCTGGCGACGATCATCACGCTGACCACCTTCAACCAGAACAGCGAGGTCGTGGCGATGAAGGCGGCCGGGCTCTCCGCGCACCAGATCCTTGCGCCGCTGGTGCTGGTCGCGCTCGCCGTGGCGGTGCTGTCGTTCGCCTTCAACGAACGCATCGTGATCCGTGCCAATGCCTCGCTCAAGTCCTGGGAGGACGTCGACTACGGCCCGATTCCGCCGCCCTCCAGGTCGCGCGCCAACATCTACCTCAACGACGGCAACGATGTCCTGCTTGCCTCGCGGATCGAGGGCACCGGGCCCGATACGGTCATGCATGGCGTGACATTCTACGAGCGCGACGAGGCAGGGATGATCCAGCGCCAGGTGCGCGCGCCCATCGCGCGCTACGCCGATCCCGGCTGGCGGCTGGAGAAGCCGCGCCTGTTCGACGTCGGGCCAGCGGACACCCGCGAGCTGCCGGGTTCGGTCGTCGTCGCCCAAGGCCTGACGCTCGATCAGGTTGCACTGGAGCGGGTCGATCCCGATGCCGAGTCGATCGGCCAGCTGGCCCGGTCGATTGATGCGCTCGAGGCGGCGGGGCGGCGGACGAGCGAGTTCAAGGCCAAGTGGTGGCACAAGATCTCGGGTCCGCTGTCTGCCGTGCTGATGCCTCTACTCGGCGCAGTCGCCGGTTTCGGCNTGGCGCGTTCCGGGCACCTGTTGGCGCGCGCAATCATCGGCATGGCGCTCGGATTCGCCTTTTTCGTGGTCGACAACGCCGCTCTGGCGCTGGGCGGATTCGGCGGCTATCCGCCCCTTCTGGCCGCCTGGGCGCCTTTCGTGCTGTTCTTCCTGCTCGGTGAAACGGTGCTCATCCGCACCGAGGAATGACCCCCTCGCGCTGCGGGGTCGCTTGCAACGCCACATTTTTGCCATTATTTGAGGCCGCGCTCGCGCCGCTGCGAGTCTCTCGTGGGACCAGTCCCATTCTAGGAGAACTGTTATGAAGAAGATTGCTCTGGCTGCCTTCTCGGCCACCGCCCTGTTCGCTCTGTCGGCCTGCGGCGGCGACGCCACCACCGAAGAGCCTGTCACCGAGGACACCACCGTCGTCGAGGAAGCCCCGATGGAAGAGGCCACCGACGTCACGGCCGAGGCGACCGACGCCACCGACGCCACCGACGCCACGGCGGCCGACGCGGCTGCGACCGACGCTCCGGTCGAGGAAGCTCCGGCTGAGTAAGCCGTTGCATATCGCCGGACTCGCCCGGCGGTACCCATGCGAAGGGCGCGTGAGCCGAACGGCTCCGCGCCCTTTTCGCTTGCGCGCTGGCGGCGCGCTCAGGCGGTGAGCTTGCCTTCGGACGCGTTTCCGGGCCGATGGCGCCACATCGTCTGTCGCGCGATCCGCCCGATCAGCCCGAGCAGGCCGGAATAGCTCGCCCGTTCGTAGGTCGAGCCCGCACCGAGCTTCGCCAACAGCCGCCGGTGCGCCTCGCCGAGCGAATGATAGGGCAGGCTCGGCAGCAGGTGGTGCAGCGCATGATACCGCAGCCCGACCGGCGCCCACAGCGCCGCCAGCGGCCCCGGCGGCGGCACGTTGACCGAATCGAGGAACTGCGCGGTCACCGTCATCGGCTCGCCGTCGTTCTCCCACAGGTGGGCGACCAGCGTACGAAGCTGGTTGAGCACGGCGGTGCCCGAGAGCACGGCGAGCGCGATCAGCAGCGGCCGCCATCCGAGCCAGAACACGCTGGCGATCAGCGCGATCGCCCAGACGGAGGCGCCGAGCTCCTGCCAGAACACCAGCCGCGCGAACTCGCCCTCGGCCGGGCGGCGGCGGAACGCCGGATTGATCGACAGCGCCGAGAACCGCTCCCACACCAGGCGACGCAGCGGCGGGAACACTGCTCCGAGCGGTACGAGCACCGCCGAGCGGATCAGCAGCGCCGGCGGGGCGAGCGCCGCGACGAGGATGAAGACCGGCAGCGTCCACGGCTTCATCAGCGCGAGCGGCAGATACTCGGGATCCTCGACCGTGCCGTAGCGGGTGCGCGCGTGGTGCAGCGTGTGCACGTTCTCGTACATCAGCGACGGGGTCAGCAGCGGGATGCCGACCAGCACGTTCCAGGCGAAGCGGAAGCCGGGCAGCGCGTTGCGGTGGATGTGGGTCAGCTCGTGGATGAACAGCAACGCGCGATAGAGCGCGAACGCCGCGATCACGCCCGAGGCCACGGCGAGCAGCGTGTTGTCGATCAGGATTGCCCCCGCGAGCGCGGCATATCCGAGCGCAGCCGAGATAAGCATGTCGGGCCAGTAGATGTCCGGCCGTGCGGTCGACAGGTCGCGCGTCACCTCGGCCGCGGCGCGCAGCATCGCCATGTCGTCGGGTATGGACCTGGCAGCGGCGCGGGCCGGAGGTTCGCTCCTGGCGGAGAGAGTCATGGCAGGCTGGGCATTCATGCAACTGTTTCCAACAAAGCCGCCCGACGCCGGGAGCTTGCGCCAGAGGGGTGCGCTTGACAAGCCGCCGAGACCATACGCAGGGCTAACCCTCCCTGAACGAAGGCTATGGCGTGTCGACAGCAGAAGTAGTGATTGCCCCGGTTTCCGGCAAGGCAGACCTCGATGCCTTCATCGACCTTGCCTACCGGATCAACGCCGGAGATCCCAACTGGGTACCGCCGCTTCGGGGCGAAGTCGTCGAGCTGCTCACGCCCGGCAAGAACCCGTTCCACGAGCACGCGAAAGTGCAGCTGTTCCTCGCGCGGCGCGAGGGGCGCGTGGTCGGCCGCATCTCGGCGCATTACGATGAACTCGCGCTGGCCCAGCCGGCGCGTCAGGGAATGGGGCCGGGGACGGGCAACTGGGGCCTGTTCCGAGGCCGAGGACGAGCCCGTCGCTCACGCGCTGATCGCCCGCGCCGAGCAGTGGCTGCGCGAGCAGGGGATGACCCGGGCGCTCGCCCCGATCAGCCTGTCCATCTGGGAAGAACCCGGCCTGCTGGTGAAGGGCCACGACCACCCGCCGATGGTCATGATGGGGCACAACCGACCCGAGTACGAGGCATGGATCGAAAACGCCGGCTACGCGGTCGCAAAGCGCCTGCTGACCTACGACCTGCCGGTCGAGGAAGGCTTCCCGCCGCTGGTCAACAAGATCGTCGCGCTCGGCGAGAAGAACGAGCGGATCCGCATCCGCCCGGTCGACAAGCGCCAATTCGAGCGCGACGCGGCGATCATCATCGACATCCTCAACGATGCCTGGTCCCAGAACTGGGGCTTCGTACCGTTCACCGAGGCCGAGAAGGCCTACGGCGCGAAGAAGCTCGCCCCGCTGATCTTCGAGGAGGTCAACATGATCGCCGAGCTCGATGGCGAGCCGGTGGCATTCATGCTGGCGCTGCCCGACGTCAACGCAGTGCTGAAGCCGATGAAGGGCCGGCTGCTTCCGTTCAACTTCATCAAGCTGCTCTGGTGGCTGCGCAAGGCGCGCCCGGCGGATTTCCGCGTCCCGCTGATGGGCGTTGTGCGCCGGCTCCAGGCCAGTCGAATGGCCAGCCAGCTCGCCTTCATGATGATCGAGTACATCCGCCGTGCGGGCGTGGGCATGCACGGCGCGAAACGGGCCGAGGTTGGCTGGATTCTCGAGGACAACCAGGGAATGGTCGCGATTGCCGATGCGATCGGCAGCAAGGTCAATCGCGAGTATCGCATATACGACAAGGGGCTGTAGACTCGCGCCGGGCCGGGGAACCCACGCCGGTCCGCCCGGGTTTTCAGCAAGTGCGGGCCGGTCGGTAGCTCGTCAGGGACAGACATGCGCCGCGAGAAAAGTGACAAGAGTAACAGGCGGCTGGAGAGAGTGCTCCTCGTCGAGGACGATCCGATCGTCGCGCTCGCGACGGAAGGCGCCCTGCTCGATGCCGGCGCGGCCGAGGTCGTAATTTGCCCGAGTATCGCCGAAACGATGGCCGCGCTCGAACAGGGGGCGGCCGAGGCGATCGTACTCGACGTCCACCTTGCCGATCGGGACGATGGCTGGGCGCTGGCCGAACTCGTCGAGCTGCTCGGCCCCAGGCCCCCCTACATCGTCTTTGCCACCGGGGCGCCGCAGGACATTCCACCCGAAGTCGCCGAGATGGGGCCGGTGTTCGCAAAGCCCTACGATCCGCGCGAACTTGCCGAGGCCGTGGTCGCCGGCGCGCGGCGCGGGCTGATCGCCCGCCTGCTGGGCTGAGGCCTGGCTGATCGGACAACGAAAAAAGGCCCCCGCTCAAGGAGCGGGGGCCTTTCGGGATCGTATCACCAGCCGCTTGGACGGGAGGGGGGGTCTCGGCGGTGACATGGCTTCAATGACCGTCCCGAGCAGTGGTTCCCGCACCGCAAATATTTTTTTGCGGTCCCCTTTCCGCCGAGGTTATGAACGCACAAGTGACGGCAAGCGTCTAGGAACTTCTCGCGTGCGGCGACGTTTCTAGCCAGTTATCCTTCGGGAAGGGGTTCTATGTCGATCGGTGCCGAAGTCGCCTCTCATCTGCCGTTTCTGCGTCGCTACGCTCGCGCCCTGACGGGTTCGCAGGCGACTGGCGACGCGTTCGTTCGCGCCACGCTCGAAGCGGCTCTCGCCGACAGCCAGTTGGCGGACTCGCTGCGCGGGGGGCGCGTGCCCCTCTNCAAGGCTTTCACCAAGGTCTGGTCGAGCGCCTACCTCGAAGTCGTCGAGGAGGGCGTGAGAAGGGGCATTCACGAGCAGGCCGCGCAGGACCAGCTGCGCCGGATCACGCCGGTCAATCGACAGGCTCTCCTGCTGACCACTGTCGAGGACTTCTCGCCGGCCGAGGCCGGAGAGATCATGGACCTGTCCGAGGACGACGTGAATCGCCTCGTGCAGGAAGCAATCGACGAGATCGAGAAGGAGACCGCGACGAGCGTGCTGATCATCGAGGACGAGCCGCTGATCTCGATGCAGCTCGAGGACCTCGTCCGCTCGCTCGGTCACGAGATCTGCGGTACGGCGGCGACGCGCACCCAGGCGCAGCAGGTCGTCGCGGCCAACCGGCCGGGCCTCGTGCTGGCCGACATCCAGCTTGCCGACGGCTCCTCCGGCCTCGACGCGGTCGACGACATCCTCGCGATCGACTCGGTGCCGGTGATCTTCATCACCGCCTACCCCGAGCGCCTGCTTACCGGCGACCGGCCCGAGCCGACCTACCTGGTGACCAAGCCGTTCCAGGAGGACACCGTGCGCGCGGCGATCAGCCAGGCGCTGTTTTTCGGTTCGAGCCGTCCTCTGTCCTGAGCTACGATAGCGGGCGATGGCCCGCCTCAAGCTCAAGCTCCAGCTCTACTGTGGCGACGAGATCGCCATGGGTCCCGGCAAGGCCGACCTGCTCGAAGCCATCGCCCGCGAAGGTTCGATCTCGGCCGCCGGCCGTGCGATGGGCATGAGCTATCGCCGCGCCTGGCTGCTCGTCGACACAATGAACCGCTGTTTCCGCGCGCCGCTGGTCGAAGCCCACCCGGGTGGCGGACAGCAGGCCGGGGCCAGGCTCACACCCGAAGGCGAAAAGGCGCTCGCCGCCTACCGCGCGCTGGCAGCGCAAGTCGAACGCGGTGCGGCGGGGCCGGCTTGCGTCGCGCTGGAGGCGGCGATCCGGGACGCTCCGCTGCGGGCGCGACCGCACGCCTGACGGGCGTCTGAAAAAGAGGGACAGTCCCTCTTTTCGCGCCACCTACGGGGCGATCAGCACCTTGCACTGCCCGCTGCGCCGCTTGAGGCTCTCGAATACCTCGGGCGTGTCCTCGAGCGCGATGGTGTCGGTCACCAGCAGCCGCGGCTCGATCGCCCCGGCGGCGAGCGCGTCGAGCGCCGCGCGGTACTCGGGCACCGTGAAGAATGCGCTCGTCACCAGCCGCACTTCCTTCGACAGCATGGCGAAGCTGTTGATCGGGTCGGGCCGCGTGCACAGCCCGAGCAGCAGGATCGTGCCGCGGTTGCGCACCTGCTGCACCGCCTGGTCGATCAGGCCCGGGATGCCTACGCACTCGAACACCACGTCGGCCTTGCCGCCGAGGCCGGCCTCGGCGCTGCCGACCGGGTCGGCCGGGTCGACCACGAACACGTCGGCCCCCATGCCGAGTGCGCGTTCGCGCTGGAAGCCGGCGATGTCCTGCACGGCGACCTTGCCCGCGCCCATCCGCCTGGCCCAGAACGCCACCGCCAGTCCGATCGGCCCGGCACCGAGCACCAGCACCCGGTNCCCGGCCTGCATCCCCGAGAGGTTGACGCCGTGCAGCGCCACCGCCAGCGGCTCGATGATCGCGCCGTCGGCGAGGCTGAGGTCCGGCGGCAGCTTCATGCACTGGTTCGGACGCGTCAGCGCGTACTCGGCGTAGCCGCCGCCCTGCAGGCCGAACTGCGCGCACCACTGTACCTCGCCCTTGCGACAGGGCTCGCAATGCCCGCAGCTCATCAGCGGGATCACCGAGACGAGGTCGCCGGTCTTGAGCCCCTCGACCTCGCGCCCGAGATCGACCACCTCGCCGGCGAACTCGTGCCCGAGCACGTCGCCGTGCTTGCAGCCGTAGGCGGCATCCTCGGTCATGTGCAGGTCGCTGCCGCAGATTCCGCAGCGGCCGACCCGTACCACGACCTGGCCGGCGTCGGGCGTCGGATCGGGCAGCGTCTCGAACGCAAGCGGCGCGTGCAGGGCCTGGAAGGTTACGGCTTTCATCGGCTCACTCGTCCAGCGGCTTGACCGGGCCGAGCTGCATGCCGCCGTCGATCATCACGTGGCTGCCGGTCATGTAGCTGCCGGCGTCCGACGCCAGCAGCAGCGCGAGCGGCTTGATCTGGTACGTCTCGGCCATACGCCCGACCGGGACCAGCTCGTCCCACGCGGCCTTGGCGGCGGGGTTCTTCTTGACCCAGCCGTCGCCGATGTTGGTCACGAAGGGCCCCGGGGCGATCGCGTTGACGCGGATGCCGTAGGCCGCGAGCTCGTAGGCAGCGTGGCGCATGAAGTGCTTCACCCCGGCCTTCGCGGCCATGTAGGGCACTCCGACGATCGCCTCGTTGACTTCGGCCGCGTTCGAGCTGGTGATGACGATGCTGCCGCCCCGGCGGTGCGTGTTGGCCTTCATCACCCGCGCCGCCTCGCGCACGGTGTGGAACACGCCGTTGAGGTTGATGCCGATCGACTTGTACCAGCGCTCGGGGTCGTAGACGTCNATCTGCCCNTCGGGATTGCGCTTGCCCTCGGGGNTCCAGAAGCCGTTGCCGACGTCGAGCCCAGCNTTGGCGAAGGCGATGTCGCATCCGCCGTAGGCAGCGACATGCTCGTCGAACGCCTTGGCGACCTGGTCGAGCTGTGCCACGTCGCACGCGCTCCAGCGCGCCTCGTAGCCCTCGTCGACCAGCCGCTGCGCCTCGCGCGCCGCGCCCTCTGCATCGATGTCCGTCAGAGTGACCTTGGCGCCGGCCTCGGCCATGCACTCGGCATAGGCGAGCCCGATCCCGCTCGCNGCGCCGGTGACCAGCGCCGAGCGGCCGCGAATGTCGAACTGGTCCAGGGTCTTCGGNCCTTCCATCGTCGTCCTTTCGCCCTCCCTCGCAATTGCGGGGCCGGATCTTTGGTTCGCGCGGAGATCGCAGAGACTGCAGAGGTGTAGCGCTGAATCTCCGCGTCCTCTGCGGTCTCTGCGCGATTCATTGGGTCCCCCTTCGCGCGTGGATCAGAGATAGAGCTTCGGGTTGATCGGGATCCCCTGCTCCCGGCAGTACTCCTCGTAGTGGTTCATCATCCACCACACGTCGACGGTCTGCACGAACGCGCCCTTGTCGTCGTAGAACTCGATCGGCCCTTCCATCCAGCCGAACAGCTTCACGCCCTGGGGGTGCTCGGTCACCAGCGTATGGCTCTCGCCGGGGACCTCGAGGATCAGTCCGCCGGGTGTCGCCACCCAGTCGTACTCGAGATAGCGTACCGACCCCTCGAGGCAGACCATGGTGATCGTGCCGCGATGCAGGTGCGTGCCGACCACGCCCGGGCCCTTCACCCACAGGATGTTCGAGAACAGGTTGCGGCGCACGTCGAACGCGAGGTGCTTGATCGCCGCGGTCTCGCCGAACGGCACCCACGGGCTGTCGACGTCGGTCTGCGCGTCGATGTAGCGCCCGCCCGGCGAGTGCCGCGCGACGAGGTCGGCGTATTCGAAGCCGACGTCGACGATTTCCTTCCTGGTCGAGGGCGGCGCTTTCATCTGGGTGGCCATGGTGGAGGCTCCTTCGTTCCGTTGGCCCTCTCCGCTTCAGGGGGGAGGGTTGGGAGAGGGGGAGTTGCGCTACGCCGCGCCCGGTCCCCTCTCCTTCCGCGCCTGCGGCGCTCCCTCCTCTTCCCTGAAGGGGAGAGGGCGATCTCTTTTCTACCGTATCAGCGTATCGAGGTAGTCGGCGCCGATGCCGCATTCCTCGTAGTGGGCCCGGGCGTCGCGCATGTAGTCGAACACGTCGTAGTGGCCGACGGTGTTGCCCTGCTCGTCGAGCCACATCAGCGGGCCCGAGACGACGAAGAACACCTTCATCGGGTCGGGGTGCTCGTAGCTGACCAGCGTGTGGCTCTCGCCGGGCGTCTCGAAGATGAAGTCGCCGGCGGTCGCGGTCCATTCGTGCTCGAGGTAGGCCCACTTGCCGCTGATCGTGTAGGCCCAGATCGGCTTCGGGTGATAGTGCCGGTTCACGATGCACGGCTTCTTCGCCATCAGCACGTCGGCCCACATGTTGAGCGTCGGACTGANCCACACCGGCTTGGAATAGACGTCTTCCACATGCGGGCGACCGATCGGCACCCACAGGCGCTCGTCACCCTCGGCGATCTTGGCCATGTAGGCTTCCGGCTTGGCGCCGGGGCGGAACGCATGCGGGACGGGCGGCGTGCCCTTCCACGGTTCGGTCGTCGGAGTTTCAGGCATGTTCTCTCCCTCCGGTCGAGGAGGGAGCCGCGAATGCGGCCCCCTCGCTCAGTTGCGCTTCAGAACTCGAAACCGAGGCGGGCGTACCATTCGGCAGGCCTGCTGTAGGTGCCGTAGATCACCCCACCACCGACTTGCGCCTGGCCGGTGACCAGGTAGCGCTCGTCGGTGATGTTAGTCGCACCGACGGTCACGTTCCAGTTCCCGTGATCGGGTTCGTAGGTGACGCTCGCGTTGAGGATGTCGGTCGTCGGCCGGAGCAGCAGGATCGTGCCTTCCGTATCGTTGCGCATCCCCGTGGTGTGCGTCCAGTCGGCCAGCAGGACCAGCGAGCCCCTGCCGACCGGCACTTCGAGTCGCGGCGCGATGTTGAACTTCCAGTCGGGGGCTTTCGGCAGGTCGGCGCCTGCGAACACGCCGAGCTGGATATCGCTCGGCGCCACTTGCGCCGGAGCGTCCACGCTCGTGTAGGTCGCGTCGAGATAGCCGACCGAGGCGGTGATCGTGAAGTTGTCGGTCGGCGCGGCGAGGGCTTCGACCTCGAAGCCCTTGATCCGCGCGTTGCCGGCGTTCCTCACGGTCGGCGATACGCCTTCCTGGAAGTTGAGCTGGATGCCCTCGTACTTGGTCGTGAACGCCGCCAGGTTGAGCTGCAGGCGGCGGTCGATCAGCGTCGACTTGACGCCTGCTTCCCACGTTTCTGCCTCTTCCTCGCCGAAAGTCGGCGCGACCGGCAGCGGGTTGGACAGGCGCGTGGTCCAGCCGCCCGTCTTGTAGCCCTGGCTGAACGAGCCGTAGATCATCACGTCGTCGGTCGGGTAGAGCTGCGCCCCGGCCTTGAACGAGAAGTTGTCGAATTCCTGCTCGTGGGGTTCGAGCGGGTAGTAGCGGAAGGGCTCACTCGGGATCGGGAAGCCGATTGCTTCGGCGCAGGCTGCGCTGGGATTGCCGGTGACCGGATCGAGATCCATGCACCCGGCGAGCTTGTAATTGATGCCGTTCACGTCGGACTGCGCGCCGACGTAGCTCTTGTCTTCCTTGGTGTAGCGGCCGCCGAGGGTGAAGCCGAGCAGGTCCGACACGCGCCAGTCGACTTGGCCGAAGGCGGCATAGGCGGTCGTGTCGATCTGGCCGGGCCCGTCGACCTGGAGCAGGCCGCCGGCGAACGTGACGAAGTCGCGCAAGTCGCCCTTCTCGTTGAACACGTAGCCGCCGACGACGAAGTTGAGCGCGTTGTCGAGCGCCGAGCCGGTCAGCTGCAGCTCCTGGCTCCACTGCTCCTGATCGACGGTGAAGCTGGTCTGCAGCACCGGAAGCGGTGAGTTGTCGAGGTCGACGCCCGCCGCGAAATCGATCTTGCGGTAAGACGAGATCGATTTCAGCATCACGTCCGGCGAGAGATCGAGCTCAAGGTCGAGCCCGACGCCGCCCTGCTTGAGCTTCGAGAAGTTGTTGCCGGTGGCCCAGCTGGTATCGATATCATCGTTGACCCAGCGATCGTCGAGCGGGGCCACGTCGTTGAGCGGGTCGGCATCGACATTGCGGCTCGCGAGGCCCGAGATCGTGTTGTAGCCGGCGTTGCTGCTGCGGGGACCGCAGACGTTGGTGAAGCCCATCGCGTCGATCGTGGCGCCATCCGAGCTGATGCAGGTGTTGTAGAGGAAGGCAAAAAAACGCCGCGGGGTTGTCGTCGAGAATGTCGAGCACCGTGTTTGCGGTCGAGCTCTGGTCGATCTTGGTGAAGTCGCCCGTCAGCGTTGCGCGGAAGGAGCCGCCGTTGTCCCAGCGCAGCTTGCCGCGCAGGTTCCAGGTGTCGTCGCCGCCTTGACGGTCGGCAGTCTCGTAACCTGCCGCGGGGAAGAGCTCCCACGAATCGTAGTCGCCGGCATCGCCCGGATAGGGGACACGCTTCTGGTAGCCCTTGCGGTTGAGCATGCCGAACGCGAGCGACGAGGAAAGCCCGTCGGCGATCGGCAGCTCGACCATGCCGCGNACCTGCATCCGCTCAAAGCTGCCGACGGTGATATCGCCGGTGACGCGGAACTCGTCGCCCGGATTGCGGGTGACGATCGAGATCGCGCCGCCGATCGTGTTGCGGCCGAACAGGGTTCCCTGCGGGCCCTTCAGCACCTCGATCCGCTCGACGTCGAGCAGGTCCTGGTTCGCGCCGATCGAGCGCCCCAGATAGACGCCGTCGAGGTACACGCCGACCGCCGGGTCGATATTGAAGGCGAAGTCGCTCGAGCCGATGCCGCGGATCGTCGCGCCGAGCACCGCGCTGGAGCCCGAGAACGGGGTCGAGGCGTCGAGCGTGACGTTGGGGGTGATGCCCGAGAGTGCCGAGACGTTGCCGACGGCGCGCTCCTGCAGCGTGTCGGCGTTGAACGCGCTGATCGCGATCGGCACGTCCTGCACGTCCTCGGCGCGCTTCTGCGCGGTCACGACGATTTCCTGGATGCCGCCGCTGCTCTCGGCGTCCTGGTCCTGCGCCACGGCCGGCATGGCCAGGGCACACGCCAGCGCGGCAAGCGAAACCTGCGTCACTCTCATCAATGTCACTCCCATGTCCACGTCGTTATGTCTGCGCCGCACACAGCGGCTCGCGTGAACGATAGGGGAGGGCTTCGGCGCGGCGCTTGCACACCCGCGCAGCCGACTTGGACTGCAGCGCAAGCAGGCGGGCCTNAGGTGCCCGTCAGGTCATTCGCCGCAGCGACTGTGGCCTGTTCGCCACTGGCGCGGCGAGACGCCNAACTTCTGGCGGAAGCAGCGCGTGAAGTAGGCGCTGTCGTTGAACCCGTGGGCAAACGCGACTTCGGTGATCGTCGCCAGCGGGTCGGCGATCAGCCGCTCGGCCGCGCGTTCGAGCCGCCGCTCGAGGATCGCCGCGGTTGGCGTCGTGCCCATCTCGGCGAACAGGTTCTGGACCGTGCGCACCGAGGTGCCGAGCTCGGCCGCCATCGAGGCGGAGCGCAGGGTGGGATCGGCGAGGTTGGCGTCGATCAGCGCCAGGGCACGGCGGCGCAGCTCGCGTTCGGGCGTTCCCTGCGGCGCGCGCTTCCCCTCGTGCACCGCCATCGCCGCGAGGTCGTAGAAGATTCGGCTCATCCCCTCGCCCCACGCCGGGTCGCAGGCCCCGCGATCGTCGGCCTGACGCCACAGCGAGAGGAGGAAGTCGCTGAACACCCGCGCGGCAGGCGTGGTCCCGGACAGGCGCCTCGCGATCACGTCGTCGAGGTCCGGAACGCGTTCGGCGAGCTCGCGTCGCGGGAATTCGACAACCATCATCTCGTGTGCGGAGAGGTCGAAGAAGTACGGCTCGTGCGGTGATCCGAACACGAAGTCGCCCGGCCCGAGGCGCGTTTCCAGGCCGCCCTGTCTGTGCTCGGCCCGGCCGCGCCACTGCATGTGCAGGATGACGCGCTCCTCGGGCGCGTCGAGCGGGCGGCGCCCGACGCTGGCCTCGACCGAGCGCGTCCGGATCATGTCCAGCTCGCCGAGCCGCCAGCTCCACATCTCGCCCTCGAACCGGTGGCTCTCGGCGTTGACGAAGGTGCCGGTGAAGACCTCGTCGGCGACGGTGTTCCAGTACCGCAGGCGCTCGCCCGGAGCGATGCCGGCGGTTTCGAATTTTGCGACCACACCCATGCGGGCTTGCTCCTGGGACGGCGTCTCCTTCAGGCCGGGACGGGGTTGGCGGCCGCCCGCCGCGCGAGCGCGGCCGGAGCGGTCTCGTGCAGGCCCATCGAGATGAACCCGCTGACGACGGCGAGGCCCATCAGCATCCACAGGAAAGTCTCGGCGCCGAACGTGTCGTTGAGCGCGCCGGCGATCGGAGGGCCGAACACGCCTCCGAGAATCTCGCAGGAACCCATGGCAAGGCCGAGTACCGTCGCATGCTGCGTCGGCGGGAAGGTCTCCGACGGGATCGTCGCCATGAAGATCGGGAAGATGCCGTTGACCATCCAGCCGATGAAGAAGATCGGCACCAGTACGACCGCGTAGCCGCTCATGCTGCCGACGGCGAAGCCGTCGAACGCGGTCGGGTCGAGGAACAGCACGCCGAGCGGGCCGACCACCGAGAGGAACGGCAGGAATACCATCACCGGCTTGCGGCCGATCTTGTCCGACAGGCCGCTGACGGCGAAGCTGTAGATCGCCGCGGCGACGCCGAGCGAGCCCATCAGGTAGCTCATCGAGGTTTCGTCCATGCCCCGGCCGTTGACCAGAAACAGCGGCATGAACGCCCAGGTGATCACGAAGTGGGCGACCATCAGGATGCCGACCACGACGCAGATCCACATGTTGCGGACCTTCATCGCTTCTGTTGCAGAGCTGGCCCAACCGGCCGCGACCGCGCCAAGCGTCCGCGCCTCGCGCGTCTCGCGTGCAGGCATCTCGGGCTCGCGCAGCATGAACCAGATCAGGCCAGCGCTGAGCAGGCCCGGGAGGGCAGCGAGGTAGAACGCCTCGCGCCAGCTGAACGCCTGTGCGATCGCCACCAGCACCACCGGCGCGGCGAAGCTGCCGAGCAGGTTCGAGCCGAGGTTCTGCGCCACGCCCTGGGCCAGGCCGCGCCGCGCCGGATCGACCTCGCTCGCCACCATCGCGTGGCTGATCGGCATCACGCCGCCCTCGGCCGCGCCCATCAGCAGCCGCGCGGCGAACAGGAACAGGAAGCTCGTGGCGAGACCCGAGAGGAACGAGCACAGCGAGAACGCGATGGTCGCGAGTATCAGCAGCAGCTTGCGCTTGCCGAGGCTGTCGGAGAGGCCGCCGACGAAGAAGGCCGCGATCGCCCAGGTGAAGCTCATGCCGCCTGCAATTACGCCGATCTGCGTCTGCGACAGCGCGAGCTCGGACTCGATGCCCAGCGGCATCAGCACGTTGGCCGCCTGCCGGTCGAAGAACACGATGCCGAAATTGAGGCTCAGCAGGAACACCAGCAGGGTCTGGTACCCGGCCGAGTTCTTCATCCAGTTGCCTTGCGGCGGGGTGGCGCTTGGCTGCATCGTTCGGGATCCCGTCGGTGATCAGAGGAAGGAGCGAACCGAGTCGGTTCCGTCCCAGCCGCGGCTGGCTTCCCAGAAGCGGGTGAAGGTCGAATCCATCCCGGGCGTCACCGGAAGAAGCTCGATGAAGCCGAGCTGTGCGCCCGTCCCGTTGTCGAGATAGACCACTTCGCCGCCGGTCGGCACCGCGGCGCGGAACGCCTCGTGGTAGCCGCGCGCCTGGTAGTCCCGGCTGTCGGCGTCGACGTCAGCGCAGGCGATCCCGACGTGGTGGAAGCCGAAGCCGCGCAGCTCGATGGTTTCCTTGTACACCGAGGGATTGTCGTCGAGCGGCTGGATCAGCTCGATCAGCATGTGCCCGGCGAAACCCATCGCGATGGTGATGTCGGCGCGCGATTCCTCGCCGCGATAGGTCTGTCCGGGAACGAGGAAGTTCGGCAGCACGAAGAAGGGCCCCGCGCGCATGTCCGCCACCCAGCGGCGGATCGCTTCCTGCAGGTCGGGGACGATAAACGCCGTCTGGGCGACACCGCCCATCGGCTGGCCGTAGCCGAGCTCGCCTGTCACTATGCCTCTCCCGCGCCGGCTTCCCCGGCGTCCTTGCCGCATGGCTCGCCAATCGGCGCGACAAAGTCAATCACTTGCGAGGGCTGAAGGGGTGAAGGCGGGGCACGATCCCGCGGCCGCTGGAATCCCCCGCGATTTCCGCTAAGCCTGTCACCCCGAGAGGAGCACGAACATGGCTACCCAGCTCAGGCAGAAGCCCGAATGCAGCGAGGCCGAATGGGCCGCGCGCCAGGATCTCGCCGCCTGCTACCGCATCTTCGACATGCTCGGCTGGTCGGAATCGATCTACAACCACATCACCCTGCGCGTGCCGGGCGAGGAAGCGTTCCTGATCAACCCGTTCGGGCTGCTGTGGTCGGAAGTCACCGCGAGCAACCTGATCAAGATCGACAGCGAGGGCAACAAGCTCTGCGGCAGCCCGTACCCGGTCAACCTCGCCGGGTTCACCCAGCACTCGGTGTTCCACAAGCGGCTGCCGTGGGCCCATGCGATCGTCCACACGCACACGCCCGACACGATGGCCGTGTGCTCGAGCGAGGAAGGGCTGACGCCGACCAACTTCTACTCGTGCTTCTTCGAGGGCTCGATCGGCTACCACGACTTCGAGGGCATCACCGTGCGGCCCGAGGAAGGCGAGCGGCTGATCCGCAACATCGGCAACAACCGCGTGCTGATGCTGCGCAACCACGGCCCGGTAGTCATGGCCGAGACGCTGCCGGCGATGTTCCTCAGCTATTACATGCTGCAGCGCGCCTGCGAGATCCAGGTCAAGACCGCCGCCCTCGGCAAGCCGATCCGCGTCCCGCCCGAAGTCGTCGAAGTGCACCAGCGCGATCGCGACAAGATGCTCACCGCCGACTTCGGCAAGCTCGATTTCGAGGCTTGGAAGCGCAAGCTCGATACCGTCGACCGGGGCTGGCGCGAGTGAGCGAGGCGCGCCCGGAAGACGACTGCCGCACATGACCGATCTCACGGTCAACGGCCGCCCGCTGCGCTTCGACATGGACCCGCAGACCCCGCTGCTGTGGGCGCTGCGCGATGCGGCCAACCTGACCGGGACCAAGTACGGCTGCGGGGTCGGCGACTGCGGCGCATGCATGGTGCTGATCGACGGCGCCGCACTGAGGAGCTGTCTCGTCACGCTTGCCGAGGTCGAGGGGCGCATCGTCACCACGATCGAGGGCCTGTCGCGCGATCGCTCGCATCCCGTGCAGCAGGCGCTCGTTGCAGAGCAGGCGATCCAGTGCGGCTTCTGCACGCCGGGCATCGCCATCGCCGCCGCGGCGCTGATCGCGCGCAATCCCGATCCGAGCGAGGAGGAGATCAAGCAGGCGATTCCGAACCTGTGCCGCTGCGGCGTCTATCCGCGGCTGGTCCGCGCGGTGCAGCGGGCCGGCCGCGTCGCTCGCCGACTGGAGCGGATCAGCGCCGCGCCGGCGCCGGGAATCGACCCCCGCGACGCCGCCAGCGCCGTCCCGGCAATGCGTTCGAGAGACGACTGACCGCGCCCGGGTGAGCGCGAGGTGCTTGCATTGGACCTTCAGATTTGCCAGTCCCGCCGCTTGACCGCGAGCAGTCCGCTCGCACTGGAAGGGGCGCGCATCCACCCATGAACGGCAACGAGCTGGCCGAAGTGCCACGGCGCGGACCGCTTCAGCGGCTCGAACGGGCTCTCGGCCCGGCGGGTGTGTTCTTCCGGGGATTTCTCGAACATCCGCGGATGGTCGGCTCGATCATCCCGTCGTCGCGTTCGACGATCTACAAGATGCTCGCCCCGGTGAAGTGGGACGAGTGCAAGCTGTTCGTCGAGTACGGTCCCGGCGTCGGCACGTTCTGCCGCCCGGTGCTCGACCGGCTGCCGCGCGGCGGCGAGCTGGTGGTGATCGACACCAACCCGCTGTTCGTCGACTACCTGAAGCGCGAGATCCGCGACAGCCGGTTCCACCCGGTGCTGGGCTCGGCCGTGGACGTCGAGGCCATCGTCCGCTCGCTCGGACACGAGCAGGCCGACTACGTGCTCTCCGGCCTGCCGTTCTCGACACTGCCCGACGGGGTCGGCCCCGCGATCGCCGAGGCGACCTACCGCGTGATCCGCCCCGGCGGCGCGTTCCTGACCTACCAGTTCAGCACCACCGCACGCGANCTGACCGCGCGCTACTTCGAGCGGGTCGAGACGGGGATGACCTGGCTCAACATCCCGCCGTGCCTGCTCGCGTGGGGCTGGAAGGCCTGAGCCCGCGCTACTCGAAGGTCTCGCCGTAGTTCGTCACCGAGCCGGCCGAAAGCTGGCGATGAACCGAAGCCAGCACGGCGACGAAGATCGTGATGGCGGCCATGTTCAGTGCGGCGCCGATGATGCTGTTGGCGATCAGCCCGCCCTCGGTTCCCAGGACCAGCGCGAACACCCCGCCGACGATGCCGATGACCATCGCCACGACGACGAACGCCACCAGGAGCAGCGCGTAGAACAGCAACAGGCGCACGCTGTTGCCTTTGGTCAATGTCCACGAACGGGTGAGCGCGTTCACCGGGTTCATCGTCTCCTCGCTGACGATGACCGGCACGGTCAGCGAAAACTTGGTGTTGATATAGAGCAGCGCGACGATCGCGATGAGGCCGATCAGCACGCCTGCGGTGGGGCCCGCCGCACTGCCCGCAATGATCGGTACCAGCACGAGCAGGACGACGATGAGGCCGACGAGGATTTGCGCGCCGACATAGGGCAGCAGGTAGATCGCCCCCGTCTTGAGCGCCTCGCCGACGGTCGGACGGTTGCGCGCGGTGAGCAAGGCGAGCAGCGCGAGCATGCCGACTGCCGAGAGCAGGCTGACGAGCACAATCTGCCACCATATCCCGCTGTAGACTGCCGTGAATGACTGCATGGCCGCGTCCATGTCGGTTTCCCTGCCCGCCCTGGGCTCGGGGACGCCCGCCGTCACCGTCTCCGGCATGAACAGCGAGAGCGCGAGGTTCGGCAGGAAGAAGAATACGCCGGCGATGATCAGCACCAGCTGCTGGTTGCCGCGGAGCAGCGCCATGGCATCGTTCCAGGCCTGACCCATGTCGAATTTCACGGTCGTTTTCCCCCTCATGCTGCCTTTCGGCCTTGATAAGCGCGATTCGAGCTTCCAGCAAACGGCCAGCATGACAGGGGCGAGCAAATTGGTCAGCGGGATCGAATGGCGGCAGGAGTTCGACCTTGCCAGCTATCGCGCTGCGCTCGCCGAGCAGGAGGCGCGCAACGCCGCAATCGCCGCCGGCACTGCCGACGAACTGGTCTGGCTGCTCGAGCATCCGCCCGTCTACACCGGCGGGACCAGCGCGGCGGCGGCCGAACTGCTCGATCCGCGCTTCGAGGTGGTCGAGACCGGGCGCGGCGGCCGCTACACCTATCACGGTCCCGGCCAGCGGGTCGGCTACGTGCTCCTCGACCTGTCGAAGCGAGGGCGCGACGTGCGCCGTTTCGTCCACGCGCTGGAAGACTGGGTGATCGCCGCGCTGGCAGGCTTCGGCGTCGAAGCCTGGTCGGTTCCCGAGCGGATCGGCATCTGGACCCGTGACGTCGACGGGGCGGAAGCCAAGATCGGCGCGATCGGCGTGCGCGTGCGGCGCTGGGTGACGATGCACGGCTTCGCAGTCAATCTCGATCCGGACCTGTCGCATTTTTCCGGGATCGTGCCCTGCGGCGTGTCGGACTACGGCGTGACCAGCCTCGCGCGGCTCGGCCTTGCGGTCTCGTCCGAGGAATGGGATGGGGCGCTGTTCGCGCGCTTCGGTGATTTCCTCGCCGCGCTCGACGCGCCGGAGAGAGCATGACCGTGAAGTTTCCGTATCTTGCACTTCCCCTTTTCGTGTTGCTGGCCTCCTGCGGGGGCAACGCCCCGGCCGACGACGAACGCTCGGCTTCGGGCGAAGTGCTCGAAGGGACGATCAGCGACGAGATGCTGCCGCTCGACCGCCTGCGCTCGGAGCCGCCGCCCGCCAACCCCCGGGCGTCCGCCGAGTCACGTGCCGCATCCGGTGGCGAGGCATCTTCAGAAGCCGACGAGGCGCAGGAAGCGACGAACGAGGCGTCCGGAGCGGACGCGCCCGGGGAGGCGGCTGACACCGCTGACGAATAGCTACAGTAGCCGTTCGAGCAGCTTGCGCGCCTGCTCGAGGTGCGGCTGGTCGAGCATCTGGCCGTCGAGCTGCAGCGCGCCCGCCCCGGGGTTGGCGCTGAACGCGTTGACGATCGCCCGGGCGCGGGCGATCTCCTCCTCGCTCGGGGTGAAGGCGGCGTTGATCACCGGCACCTGGCTCGGATGGATCGCCAGCATCCCGGTGAAGCCCTCGGCGTAGGAATCGGCGGCAATCCGCGCGAGACCGTCGAGATCGCGGAACTCCGCGTGCAGGGTGTCGATCGCCATGATCCCGCGCGCGTGCGCGGTCAGCAGGACCTGTGCGCGGACGTAGCGGAAGGCGTCGACCCAGTAGCCGCGCGCATCGCGCTTGCGGCTGGCACCGATCGCCGCCGACAGGTCCTCGGCCCCCCAGGTCAGTCCGGCGAGGCGCGGCTGCCGCGCCGTCGCGTAACTGGCGATGCCCAGCGCGGCCAGCGGCGTCTCGCTGACCAGCGGGACGACGCGGGTCGAGCCCGGCGCCATGCCATGGCGCTGTTCATGGGCCTGGAGCTCGGCAGCCAGAGCCTGGAGCTGCTCGGGGCCCGAGGCCTTGGGAACCATGATGCCGTCCGGCCGGCCGGGCATCACGCCCGCGAGATCCTCGCGCCACAGCGGCGTGTCGAGCGGGTTGATCCGCACCCAGCGTGCCGGACCTTCGCCCTTGCGTGCCTGCCGCTCGAGCCATCCCCGCGCCATGATCCGCGCGTGCGGCTTGGCCGGCGGCGCCACCGCATCCTCGAGGTCGACGATGACCACGTCGGATCCGTAGCCGGCGACCTTCTCGAGCTTGGCATCGCTGTCGCCGGGGACGAACAGCCACGAACGCATCGCCATCGTGCACATACCTCCGAGGGAGCCACCACTCCCTATAGCCAAGCGGCGCCCGCGCGCTAGACGAGCCCGATGCCAGCCGCACCCTCTCCAATCCGTTTCCTGCCGCTCGCCGCGCTGCTTGCCGGCAATGCGGCGCTGGCGATGGGCGCGTGGTTCGTGCGGTTCGCCGACAGCGGGCCGGTCTCGGCGGGGTTCTGGCGCATGGCGCTCGCGCTGCCGGTGCTCGCGCTGCTGGCGCGAGCGAACCGCCAGCCGCTCGACGGCATGCCGCGCGGCGTCGTCCTCGCCGTGCTCGTCAGCGGCGTACTGTTCGGGCTCGACGTCGCCAGCTGGCACGTCGGCATCGGCCTGACCCGGCTGGCCAACGCCACGCTGTTCGGAAACGCCGGCAGCCTGATCCTGATGATGTGGGGCTTCATTGCCTGGCGGCGGCTGCCGAAGGGTCGCGAATGGCCGGCGCTTGTCGCTGCGCTGGCGGGTGGGGCGATCCTCATGGGCCGCTCGTTCGAGATTTCTCTCGCGACGCTGAACGGGGACCTGCTCTGCCTGCTCGCCGGGATCTTCTACGCCGGCTACCTCCTGATCCTGCAGGATGCACGCAGGGCGCTCGGGAGCTGGGCGCTGCTCACCTGGTCCACGCTCGGCAGCATCCCACTGCTGCTGGCGATCGCGCTCGCGCTCGGCGAACCGGTCTGGCCGACCGACTGGCGGCCCGTCCTTGGCCTGTTCGTGTCGAGCCAGGTCTTCGGCCAGGGCTGCCTGGTCTACGCGCTGCGCCACTTCTCGCCGCTCGTCATCGGCATCGCGCTGCTGACCCAGCCCGCCGTCGCCGCGCTCGCCGGCTGGCTCAGCTTCGGGGAGGTGCTGACCGCACTTGACCTGATCGGCGTGGCGCTGGTCGGCTCGGCACTGGTGCTGGCGAAAGTGGCGGAAGGGAAGGGGCCCTCGTCAGCTCCGGTCACGCAATGACGCGCTCGCGCGGGTTCCTCAAAGAGACGGTGCCGCGAACGGCGGCGGAAGCCGCCGTGGCCGCATCGTAGCTCCCCTACCGCTCGCCGTCGGCGCGGGCGGCGACCGCTCAGGGGCTGGCCGGAACGTCGTCATCGTCGTCGTTCGCGACGATGATGACGGCAAGGATCGCGGCCATGAAGATGGCGACGGGCAGCAGCGCCGAGCCCGCTAGGCTCTCGTGCCGTTCGAGCGCAGCGCTGCTGCGAACCGGCGCGGCCGCGTGGGCGCCAGTGGCCGCTGCCAATGCCGCGGCAGCGACAGCGCCTGTCAGGGTTTTGATAGCCATTTGAAGAAGCCTTTCTCTGATGCCTGACGACCGATCGTTGCGTCGACTGGCGGGCCCGGGATTTCCCCGCGCAGTCTCGATTAGGGGCTGGTCGGCGTTTCAGGATCGTCGTCGTCGACGATGAACACAATGGCGCCGATCACCATGATCGCCGCCATGACCCAGGCAATAGAGGCCCCTCCTGCCATCGAGTCCGCTTCCTCGACGGCCGCGGCCGTGCGGCTGGCCTGGGCGGCTACAGGACTTGCTGCGAGCGATACGGCGGCCAGAGCGGCAATCCACTTGATCATCGTCGTCGTACTCCTGTCCGCATGACAACCTTGCAAGGCTGGCGTTTCGAAAGACTATCATGGGAATGCCCGCGGAAATCCGAGGTTTCCGCAGCATCCAACGAAACCCGTGGCGATGCGATCTGTGGTGCGCTGGATGCGACGAAGTGCAGGGAACCGGGCAATGGCGCCGGCGGCCCCGGGGACTCACGCGTTCGCGCCATGCTTGCCGCCCGGAACGCGGCCGCGAACCGCCGGCACCGCGCGGAGGCCATGAAGGCATCGGCCCCGCCGTTGCATTCCGCGAGCGCGCATCGAGCGACGCGCATTCCGGAGATCGGTGTCGGTGAGAAGCTGGCCCGNCACCTGCCGCCGCCGGCGGTGCGCGCCTGTCAAGGTGATCGGGACGAATCCGGAAATGGTGCGCGAGGCCCTGGCAGCCTGAGCCGTCAGTCCCCGCTCGGTCCCAGGTCGCCCTTGCCGATCGTGCCGCTGGCCATTTCGAGCATCCGGTCGAGGCTGCGCTTGGCCGCCAGCCGCAGGCTTTCCTCGATTTCGATCCGCGGCTGCAGGTCGCGCAACGCGAGGTAGAGCTTCTCCATCGTGTTGAGCGCCATGTAGGGGCAGATGTTGCAGTTGCAGTTGCCGTCAGCCCCGGGCGCACCGACGAAGGTCTTGTTCGGCAGCGCCTTTTCCATCTGGTGGATGATGTGCGGTTCGGTGGCGACGATCAGCGTGTCGCCGGGCATCGTCTTGGCATAGCCCAGGATGCCGCTGGTCGACCCGACGTAGTCGGCGTGGTCGATGATGTGCGGCGGACACTCGGGGTGCGCGGCTACCGGCGCGCCCGGATACTGCTCCTTGAGCTTGAGCAGCTCGCGCTCGGAGAACGCCTCGTGCACGATGCACACGCCGGGCCACAGCAGCATGTCGCGGCCGAACTTGCGGTTGAGATAGCCGCCGAGATGCCGGTCGGGGCCGAAGATGATCTTCTGCTCCTTCGGGATCTGGCTGATGATCGTCTCGGCGCTCGAGCTGGTGACGATGATGTCGGACAGCGCTTTCACCTCGGTCGAGCAGTTGATGTAGGTCAGCGCGATGTGGTCCGGGTGCGCCTCGCGGAACGCCTTGAACTTCTCGGGAGGGCAAGAGTCCTCGAGGCTGCAGCCGGCTTCCATGTCGGGCAGCACGACGATCTTGTCGGGAGAGAGGATCTTGGCCGTGTCGGCCATGAACTTGACGCCGCAGAACGCAATCACCTCGGCATCCGTCGCCGCGGCCTTGCGCGACAGCTCGAGCGAATCGCCGACGAAGTCGGCGAGATCCTGCAGCTCGGGCTTCTGGTAGTAGTGCGCGAGGATCACCGCGTTGCGTTCCTTGCGCAGGCGGTCGATCTCGGCGCGCAGGTCGATGCCCGCGGGCAGCTTGGTCTCGATGCTCATCGCGGCTGAGATAGGCGCGNGGGTCCGCGCCGACAACAGCTACATCGGGACGAAGAACGCCCNCAACGGCCGTTCCCCGCCCGGCATCCCGGCCAGCACTTCGCGCGCGAAGGCAATGCCCCGGTCGCTGTAAGCGATGGCGTCGGCGACGACCTGCCGCGCGATCACCATGCCGGTGCCGACCCACCACGCCGGATGCACCCGGCCGGTCTCAGCGGCGGGGCAGGTTCTCGCCGTCGAAGCGCACGTTGACCGTGACCTTGCCGAACCCGGCGACCTCGAGCGGGATCGCAAGATTCTGCCGCACGGCCTCCCGCGCGGCGGACCGCGCGAGGCTCATCAGCACCGGGTTCGCCGCCTGCTCCTGCGCCTGCTGCTCGGCCAGCCGCGTGTTCTGCCGGGTCAGGCTGTCCTGCGCATCGCGGCTGATCCAGATCCCTTCGCGCAGGTACTGCGCGCGGGCTTCGTCGAGGTTCGGGCGGCCGACTGTGAGCGGAGGAAGCTGTACGTCGAGCGTGTTCGTCGTTTCGTCCCACCGAAGCCGGCTGCGGTCCATCCGGCTGAGATCGAGCGTGTAGTCGACCCGCGCGGGGATCACGGCGACCTGGCGCGACTGGACGAGGCCCATAAGCCGGCTGTCCTCGCTCGCGACGACCGGCGAGAGCTGGGCGGAGAACACCGTCAGCTGGTTCTGCTTCTCGAACGCGAGGAGGCTGGTCGCCAGCGGGTCACCGTTGTCCTCCGGCCCGAAAGCACGCCAGGCGAGCCAGGCGCTGAGCGCCAGCATGACGATGAACAGCAGCCAGGGCAACGCCTGCACGCGCGCGAGCGGGCGCTCGCGATGCGCCGCGTGCTGCAACCGGTCGCCGGCCGTCCCCCGCTTGATCAGGTGCGGATTGGTGGGGCGAGAAGTGTCCATGCGTCGCCCGAACGAGCGACGTGGCCCCGGCGTTCCAGATCGATCAGGTGCGCCTTCACCGACTGGCCGGCCGCGGGCCACAGCCGCTCGTCAACGCCCTTGTACATCTGCGGCACCAGTTCACCGATCGCCTGGGCGCGCTGGCCGAGCAGTTTGAGGATCTGCCGCTCGCGCTGACGGCGGTGGCCGATCATCCCGCGCACGAGCTGGCGCGGGTTGCCGACCGCGGGGCCATGCGCGGGGTAGTAGACCCGGTCGTCGCGGTCGTGCAGCTTCTCGAGGCTGCGCAGGTAGTCGGCCATGTCGCCGTCGGGCGGGGCGACGACCGTGGTTGACCAGCCCATCACGTGATCGCCGGTGAACAGCGCCCCGCTTTCCGCGAGCGCGTAGCACAGGTGGTTCGAGGTGTGCCCGGGCGTGGCGAGGGCGGTCAGCGTCCAGCCCGGGCCGCTCAGGCGCTCGCCGTCGGCCAGCACACCGTCGGGGCGATAACCGGCGTCGAACGGGGCATCGGCGCGCGGCTCGTCGGTCTCCATGACAAGCGGCGCGCAGCCGATCACCGGTGCCCCCGTCGCCGCAGCGAGCGGGGCCGCCGCCGGCGAATGGTCGCGGTGCGTGTGAGTGCAGCAGATCGCGACGACCCTGGCCATGCCGATCGCGGCTTCGAGGGCGCCGAGGTGCTCGGGCAGGTCCGGGCCCGGGTCGATTACCGCAAGACCGTCCTCGCCCCCGACCAGGTAGGTCTGCGTTCCGGTGTAGGTGAACGGCGAGCCGTTCGGAGCGAGCACGCGGCGGACCAACGGTTCGAGCGTCTCGACGAGGCCCGTCGGCCAGGGGTGCGGGGGTGGGGGCATGATCTCCGCCTACCCACCCCCGTCATCGCGACGCAAGCGGGGACCTCGTGCCGCCGTCATCCCCGCGAAGCGGAGGACCTNNTGCCACAGGCGCCTCGCTTGCTGAGCGCGGTCCCGGCTTTCGCCGAAATGACGCGTTTGTCACGGTCGGATGTCCGATTTCATCCTGGTGCTGGAAGCGGCGGCTGCGGCGATGATCGGCCCGGTGCGGCATTTCCGGCTGCAGATGCCGGCAGAAACGAGGGCCGGGGGGATCGCCGTCTGGCGGGCGGCGCTGGCCGCCGTCTAGATCTGCGCGACCGCCCTGCCGAGCCGTTCGCGCAGGCGGTGAATCGCCGCCGGCTCCATCTCGAAGCGTGCGCGCCAGCCGCGGTCGAGCCGCTGGATCCGCGCGTAGAACTGCCGCGTGCGCTCGATCAGGGCCGCGGTTTCGGGCGGGAGCAGCGCGAGCTGGTCGGGAGTCGCCTTCCGGCTGGGGCGGCGGCAGGCGCCCGTGCCGGCGCAGCTGAAACTCGCTGAGCTCGCCCGCGAAATGAGCCCGCTGGTTGAGCAGCCAGGCGATCGCATGCATCATCCGGGTGGTCGTGCGCAGCGCCTCGCACGACAGCGCGATGCGCGCGAGATCCTCGTCCTCGCTGGCCACGGTCAGCCGGCCCGAAAGCTCGAACGCGTTGCGCGCTTCGTCGGCGAGCTGGAGTGCTTCGGCATAGAGCGTCTCGACGATCGTCGGGCTGAGATCGGCGGTCTGGGCCATGTCGCGGTCAGGCTACTCCAACCGCCGGGCGCGGCGCCAGTTCCAATCGCGGTTTATCCGCCGTGCGACCGATCCGTCCCGATTGGAAACGCCTGGCCTCGCCGCGGGCCGAAGCGCTCAGGCGATGATGTCGGGTGTCAGGTAGTCCTCGAGCAGCGCAATCTGGTCCTTGAGGCGCAGCTTGCGCTTCTTGAGGCGCGCGATCTGCAGCTGGTCCTGGCTGTCCGCCCCGGCCAGCGCGGAGATTGCCGCGTCGAGGTCCCGGTGCTCGATCCGCAATGCCGCCAGCCGCTTGCGCAGTTCTTCTTCTGTCACGGCTTCCCCAGCCTGCAAGTGCGCTGCATCGCCCCGTGCGGCCATTTCGGCGCAGTCGGGGTTTGAAGCCTTAAGACTAATATGATTTGATGACAATCGCGCGGCTCAGCCCGCCGGCCGAGTCGGCGCAGGTTGTCCGGGGGCGCAGCCCCCGAGCCAAGGAGAACGCGTATGGAATCCTCGCATGTCGCAGCCCTTCAGGCCAAGCACGAAGGGCTGGAGCAGCGCATCCGGGAAGAGATGAGCCGGCCCGCTCCCGACACTACGATGATCCAGTCGCTCAAGAAGCAGAAGCTCAAGATCAAGGAAGCGCTCAGCTTCAACTGAGGTTGGGCGCCGCCTCGAACCCCGGCACGAGCCGGGGCTCGGGGCAAGCTCGCTACCCGAACCATTCGACGGCCTCGCCCCCGAGATCGGGAGCACGTTTCCAAACTCCCTCATATGCGATAGGCGAAGGCGATGTCTGCCGCCGCCGCCGCCCGCTCGATCCTCACCCAGCTGCACGAGGTCATGGCCTCGCGCACCCCCCCGCAGGGCAAGCTCAACCAGGTCGTCGAGATCATCGGCGAGGCGCTCGATAGCGAGGTCTGCTCGATCTACCTGCTGCGCGAGGGCATGCTCGAACTGTTCGCCACGCGCGGCCTCAACCAGAGCGCGGTCCACGTCACCAAGCTGGCGGTGGGTTCGGGTCTCACCGGCACGATCGCCCAGAACATCGAGACCCTGAACCTCGCCGAGGCGGCGACCCACCCCGAGTTCCAGTACCGGCCGGAGACGGGCGAAGAGCGGTTCCACTCGTTCGCCGGCGTGCCGATCGTGCGTCGCGAGCGGGCGATCGGCGTCGTCACCGTCCAGCACCGCGAGCCGCGCCGCTACGAGGAAGTCGAGATCGAGGCGCTGCAGACGGTGGCCATGGTGCTGTCGGAAATGCTCCACAGCGCCGGCCTCGTCGACGACGAGAGCGTCGACCGCGTGGAAGCGGCGCTTTCCGGCCAGCAGCTGCTCGATGGCCTGCAACTGGTGAAGGGTCTCGCCATCGGCCAGGCCGTGTTCCACCAGCCGCGGATCGTCATCGAGCAGACCGTGGCCGAGGACATCGAGGCCGAGCGACAGCGCGTCTACCTCGCGTTCGACAAGATGCGCGAGCAGATCGACCAGATGGCAACCGGCGCTGAGTTCGGTCTCGACGGCGAGCACCAGCAGGTCCTCGAGACCTACAAGATGTTCGCCTACGACGAGGGCTGGAGCCGCCGCATCAACGAAGCGATCGATTCCGGTCTGACCGCCGAGGCGGCGATCGAGCGGGTGCAGCAGCGCACCCGCATGCGCATGCGCGAGATCCAGGACCCGCTGCTGGCCGAGCGCATGCATGATCTCGAGGATCTCTCGAACCGCCTGCTGCGCATAGTCTCCGGCCAGCTCGGGACGGCCGCGAGCATCGGACTTCGCGGCGATTCGATCCTGATCGCCAAGAACCTCGGCCCCGCCGAGCTGCTCGAATACGACAAGCGCCGCCTCAAGGGCGTCGTGCTCGAGGAAGGCTCGCTGACCGCGCACGTCGTGATCGTCGCGCGGGCGATGGGCATCCCGGTGCTCGGGCGCGTGCGCAACGCGCGCGGGCTGATCCGCGAAGGCGATACGCTGCTGCTCGATGGCGACGCGGCCAAGCTGACAGTGCGGCCGATGCAGACGGTCGTCGACACCTTCGAAACCCGCCTCGCGCGCAGCCGAGAGAAGCAGGCGGCCTATGCCAAGATGCGCGACGTCGAGCCGTTCACGCGCGACGGCAAGCGGATAGAGGTGATGATGAACGCGGGGCTGAGGGACGACATCCCGATGCTCAGCCTGACCGGCGCCGACGGCATCGGCCTGTTCCGCACCGAGTTCCAGTTCCTGGTCTCGGCCACGCTGCCGCAGCGCGACCGCCAGACTCGCCTCTACCGCGACGTGCTCGAGGCCGCCGGCGACAAGCCGGTGATCTTCCGCACGGTCGACATCGGCGGCGACAAGTCGCTGCCTTACCTGCGCAGCGAGACCAGCCGCGAGGACGAAAACCCGGCGATGGGCTGGCGCGCGCTGCGCCTGGCGATGGAGCGCGAGGGCCTGCTCAAGGTCCAGGCGCGAGCGCTGCTCGAAGCCGCCGCCGGGCGCAGCCTCAACGTCATGTTCCCGATGGTCTCAGAGCCGTGGGAGTTCGACGCTGCCAAGGCGGTGTTCGACTCGCAGGTCAAGTTCCTGCGCACCTGCAAGAAGACCCTGCCCGAGGCGATCCGCTACGGCGTGATGCTCGAAGTGCCGTCGCTCGCCGAAGTACTCGACGTGCTCATCCCGCGGGTCAGCTTCATCTCGGTCGGCACCAACGACCTGACGCAGTTCCTGTTCGCGGCCGACCGCGCCAATCCGAAGCTCGCGGAGCGTTACGACTGGCTCAGCCCGGCGATCCTGCGGTTCCTGCGCCGTGTCGTCGCGGCCACGGCCGGCCACCCGGTGCAACTCGGCGTATGCGGCGAGATGGGCGGACGGCGGCTCGAGGCGCTGGCGCTGCTCGGCCTCGGGGTCACGCGGCTGTCGATAACTCCGGCCGCGGTCGGCCCGATCAAGGAGCTGATCCGCAAGGTCGACATGCAGGAAATCGGCGAGGCGATGACCGGGTGGCTCGAATCCCCGCCGGAAAATTTGCGTGCAACCTTGCAGAAATGGGCCGAAGAGCGCGAAATCGAGGTCGAATAGGGCGACAAAAGGGTTACGCGCCTTGACTTGACGCCAATGGCTCATCTTGAGTCGGATCAGACGGGTTCGCGACAAACGGACCGGGCACTGTGACCGGAGCGGAAATGACCGAGGAGTTCGAGCAGCAGTCGCTACCTCTCGGCGCGGGGGAACGGCTGCGCGCGGCGCGCGAGGCGCGCGGTCTCACGCTCGCCCAGGTCGCCGGCGAGACGCGCATTCCGCAGCGTCACCTGCAGACGATCGAGGCCGGCGACTTCGCCGCGCTTCCGGCGCGGACTTACGCGGTCAGCTTTTCGAAGAACTACGCGCGCATGGTGGGGCTCGACCCGGAAGAGATTGCGGCGTCGGTACGCGCCGAGCTCGACGCGCTCGAGCCCGAGCCGCGCTATCGCCCGTCGGGCTTCGAGCCGGGTGATCCGGCGCGCGTGCCGTCGCGCGCGCTCGCCTGGATTTCGATCGTCGCGGTGATCCTGGTGCTCGCCGGGCTGTTCGCCTTCGCCCGAACCTACTTCGCCCCGGCAGTCGAGCTTCCCTCGCTGGTCGAGCAGGAAGAAGCGCGGCAGGCTGCCGAGGCGGCCGAACAGCGCAGCTCGGCCACTGCGCAGCCCACTCGCTCCGCATCCGGGGGCGCGGTCGTGTTTACCGCGCTCGAACCTGGCATCTGGGTCAAGTTCTACGACGCCAACGGGCTCCAGCTGATGCAGAAGCAGATGGAGCTCGGTGAACGCTACACGGTCCCGGCCGATGCCGACGGGCCGCTGCTGTGGACCGGCCGCCCCGACGCGCTGTCGATAACCGTCGACGGTCGGCCGGTGCCCAAGCTCTCCGAAGAGCAGCGGACCATGCGCGATGTCCCGGTCAGCGCCGAAGCCCTGCTCGCTCGCCCAACGCCCACGCCCACACCGACCGCCTCGCCCACAACCTGATCGGGGCCTCGCCTCGACAAGCGAATCCCGCATTGGCACAATGCGCGCGGGATTGTTCAGCCGCGGTTCGCCGGTCTGTCGGCAGGTTCGCGGCATCCATCGATCGGAGGACTTGGGAGCAATGACGAGCGGCCGGAACACGATCCGCCAGACGGTTACCGGACTGCTGCTGGGGGGCATCGCCATCACCATGATCCCCTCGGCGGCCGTCGCGCAGGACGATGAAGCCCGGCTGCGCCGCATCGAGGCGGAGATCCGCGCGCTTCAGCGGACCGTCTTCCCAGGCGGCGACGGGCGCTACTTCACGCCTGAAGTCGACACCTCGCGCGGGCAGCAACCCGCGCAGACGGTCGGCACGCCGTCGAGCAGCGCGCTGACCGACGTCCTCGCGCGGCTCGACGCGCTCGAGGCGCAGCTCGCGCAGCTGACCGCGCGCGAGGAAGAGAACACCAACCAGCTCGCCCGTCTGCAGGAGAGGCTGGAGGCGCTCGCCTCCGCGGGCGAGGTCGCGCGGCTGGGCGATACGGCGTCCGCCCAGCCCACGGGGCCGATCCCGCTGCCGCCCGAGCAGGGGTCTGCATCGCGGACCTCGACGCCCGCAGCGGCCGCGACGCCGGCCCCCACACCTGCGGCCTCATCGGGCCCGAGCCCGGCCCGGGTGGCGGCTGTCCAGGCGATCGCCAAGCCGCAGACCGATGACGCCGGCGAGGACGAGTACGTTTACGGCTTCCGCCTGTGGGAAGCCGGGTTCTACCCCGAGGCGCGGCAGCAGCTGGCGCTGTTCCTCGAAAAGTACCCGAACCACGCGCGGACCAGCTACGGCCGCAACCTGCTCGGCCGGGCGTTCCTCGATGACGGGCAGCCGCGCGAGGCGGCGACGCACTTCTTCGAGAACTACCAGAAGGACAAGAACGGCGCCCGCGCGCCCGACAGCCTGCTGTTCCTGTCCGAGGCGATGATCGCGATCGGCGACACCAACCGAGCCTGCATCGCGCTCGCCGAATTCAGCGAGACATACCCGGCGCTCGCGACCGGGCGGCTCAAGGAGCAGTATGATCGCAACCGGAGCAAGGTCACCTGCCGCGGCTGACGATGGTGAGGCGCTGGCAGCGCGCTTCGCCGAGGCGCTGGCGCGGCTCTGGCCGGAGGGCGGCCGTCTCGGTCTGGCGGTATCGGGCGGTCCCGACAGCCTCGCGATGCTGCTGCTCGCCGAAGCGGCAATCCCCGGCCAGTTCGAGGTTGCCACGGTCGACCACGGCCTGAGACCGGAAAGCGCCGCCGAGTGCGCGGCGGTGGCCGATCTCTGCGCCGGGCGCGGGATCGATTGCGAGGTGCTCGCCGTAACGGTCGCCAGCGGCAATCTCCAGGCGCGCGCGCGCGCAGCCCGCTACGCCGCGCTCGGCGACTGGGCCGAGCGGCGCGGGCTCTCGGCGATCGCCACCGCCCATCATGCCGACGACCAGGCTGAGACTCTGCTGATGCGGCTCAACCGCGGCAGCGGCCTTGCCGGACTGACCGGCGTGCGAGAGAGACGCTTCATGCCGGGCAGTGCGGTCACGCTGATCCGTCCGCTGCTCGGCTTCCGCCGCCGCGAGCTCGCCGCGGTCGTTGCCGCGGCCGGGCTCGAGCCGGCCCATGATCCCAGCAACTTCGACGAGCGCTACGACCGCGCGCGCATCCGCAAGGCGCTGGCCGAGATGGACTGGCTCGACCCGGTCGCGCTCGCGCGCAGCGCGTCGCTGCTCGGCGAAGCGCAGCAGGCGATCGAGGCGACCGCCGAGCAGGAATGGGCCAATTGCGTGGTCCCCGAGGGTGAGGGGTACAACTACTATCCCTCGTGCGGCTCCAGCTACATCGAGACCGAGGTGGTTGGGACGATCATCAGCCGCATGGGCGGAACCGTCAGACGGTCGGAGGTCGCGCGCCTGATCGAGCGGCTGCACGATGCGCGCGCCGGAAGCCTCGGCGGCGTGCTCGCACGGGCGAGCACCGAGATGGCGCAGGACCGGTCGGTCGCGCTGGTGAAGTGGAGCTTCACCCCCGAGCCGCCGCGCCGGCTGCACTGACGCAATCGGCCGTCAGGCCAGCGGGGTGCCGACTTCGGCCTTCTTGCCCCGCGTGATGATGACGCGGTCGCCGACCTTGGCGATCGCGAACAGGCGCGAGACGAACGGGTCGGGCGTGCCGATGCAGCCGTGGCTCGCATAGCCGCGTTCGACGGTCGACCCGCCGTGGATCGCGACGCCGTCGTGCGTCAGCCGCAGGGTCCACGGCATCGGCGCGTTGCCGTACTTCTCGGAGACGTTGTGGCGCTCCTTGGAGAGGATCGGGAAAATCCCGAGCGGGGTCGGGTGCTCGTCGGTCCCCAGCAGCACCGCGGTCGCACCGATCTCGTAGCCGTCGCGGAACACCGACATGACGCGCGCCTCGAGATCGACGGTGATCACCAGCGGGCCTTCTGCGGGTGCGCCGCTCTCGTCCCAATGCCACTCGCCGTACTTGATCGGTCCTTCGATCGGCAGGATGCGCTTGATCACGAACGGGGTCGGCGAGGGGGAGGGCTCAGGGGCCGGTTCGGCGACCGGCTCGGCTTCCGCCACGAGCGCGACGGCTTCCGCGTTCACGGGCTCGGGAGCGTTATCCTGTGCCTCGATCGCCCGCCCGGCGAACATCAGCGACCCCAGCAGCACGACCGCGACGACGGTCGTCCCTCCGATCCATTTGACCCCCTGATTCATGGCCGCGCTTATGCCGCGGAATGGGGTTAACGGCCAGCCTCTCGCGCACTGCGTCCCGCAAGGGGACGCGCGCGAGGCAAGAGTTAACATCCTCCCCGGTTGGGGGAGGATCAGCCATGTGCCCCGAACTGGTTGGCAATCGCCGTGCCGATCCTCAGCGTCAGCGCATAGGCTTCGTCGATCGGGTCGATGAACTGCCGGCGGATCGTCTCGTAGCCTTCGTCGCCATTGTCCGGGTAGTCGGTCGGCTCGTCGAGGGCGAAGTCACCGATCTTCGGGAAGCTGGTCGGGAACGCGCGCCGAAGTTGCGCCAGCGCCTCGTCGATGCGCAGCGTGAAGACCATCTCGAGCACGTCGTCACGGCTGACGTCGTTGGCCCGGCTGAACGCGGGGATCGAGACCGCCCGGATGAACATGAACTGGAGCAGCGCGAGCCGGAGCGCCTGGCACACGCCGATCGCCCGGCGCACGGTCTCGCGGTCCTCGCGCGGGTGCTCGTCGGGCGACGTAGTGGTAGAGGCGGTGGAGCTTGAGTGCCGTCGACCCTCAGGCGCGAGGCGAGCCGGCGGAACACGCCGGCGCGGTCGTCCTTGATCAGGTATTCCGCGAGCGCCTCGCATGGCTCCGACAGGTGGCTTTCGGTCCCGCGGTAGGGTCGGCTCGCCCAGTAAGCGGAATTGAACAGTTCGCCGAATGCGGCGACGGTCTTGATGCTGGCGAGCGCGTCAGCCGCGCGGATGAGCCGCATCAGTTGCCGCCCGCGCTCGCTTTCGACAAGCAACTGGCCGAGCTCCTCGTAGACGCCCTCGGCCGCGCTGCCGGCGCCGGCGATCACGTTCACCGGGTAGCCGAGCTGCTGCAGGATCGCGTTGTGCGGGATCGCGCGGATCTGCCTGAGGCTGGTCTCGCGGTCCGCCGAGAGGTCCGATTGCCGGCGCGAGACGCGGCTCCCGGTCGCATTGAGCAGCCCGAGGCCGAACGCGTTGACCGCGCGGGCGTAAGTGCGGCTCTCGAGGTGTGCGCGCTGGTGGTCCTTGATCGCGCGGTAGAAGTCGAGGCTGAGGTCGGTCCGGCGATAGAATTCGTCGGGCGGGGCGTCGGGATCGGTCTCGGCCGGACGCAGCTCGGCGATCCGCGTCAGCGTCGCCAGCGCCAGCTCAGGCGTAGCGAAGAACAGGTAGCCGTCGCCGCCCTGGAAGCTGACCTCGGGCTCGAGCCGGATTTCCCCGCGCGTACGAACCGGCGCCGCGCCCACGGGCTCAGCGGCCAGGCGAGCCGGTCGGCGAGCGAGTCGGGATGTGCGCCGCGGCCCATGCTCTCGCCGTGGGTGTTGAAGACCAGCGCCGCGACGTCGGTCAGGCCGTTCGCCGTCATCGCCTCGGCCAGCCGCCCCTGCAGCCGCTCGATCGCCAGGCTCGCCGGGATCTGCCCGACGAAGCGGCCGGCGTCGGAGAATCCGGTCTGCACCGAAACCCGCCCGCGCCGCCTCGCGTAGGCGCGATACTCATCCTCGGCGAGCAGCGCGTCGAGGAACCGGCCGCCGTGCTCGAGCGCGCTCTCGGTCTCGAACAGCGGCGAGACGTCGACCTTGTCCTCGATCCCGAACAGCCGCGCGAAATAGAGCGCGGCGAGCACCGTCGCGGGCTCCTCGCACTCGGCCACCAGCATGCGGATCGGAGCGTCGGCGTCGACGTGGTGGAGGATCTGCGCCATCGCCAGGAACTGGCGTGTCGCTGTCGAGGCCTCGATCGCGAGCGCGGCGAAGTTCGAGCGCAGCGGTTTCACCCGCGCGATCGCCCGGCGCAGGTGCACGACGGCGCCCTTGCTCGCGAGGTCGAGCTCGCCCTCCGGGTCGAGCCGCCGGCGGATCGCGTTGTGCAGCTGCTTGGCGTTTACCCGAAAAATGGATCCAGCCCATGCCGAGCCCGTCGCCGCGCATCGCCGCCGCGAGCGTCTTCAGCGCGATCGCGCGCTCGCCCCCGGCTTCCGCCGCCTCGCGTTCGAGCGCTTCGATCGTCGGTGCCAGCGACAGCAGCTTGTGCGGGTCGTCAGCCGTCAGCCGGTTGGCTGCCTGCGACAGCGCGGCCGGGTCCGAGAGGTCGACAGCGAAATCCGCCGCGCGCGCTTCGGCATGCAGGGTGGCGGCGCGCAGCGCGGGCAACAGCGGGTGACCGGCATCGATCGCTTCGAGCGAGGCGACGTAGCGCGCCAGCCGTTCGGCCTTCTCCGAGAGGCGAAAGCGCAGCGACTGAACCCAGCCAATGTCGGTTCGCCCGTCCATGTCGTAGCCGACCCAGGTGGCGAAGCGGAACGGCATCGGGACAACCTCGGTCCACCGGTCTGGCCACTCCCGCTGCGCATGGCGAAGCACCCGCGCGACGATAGCGTCGCGCGCGTCCTGCGCCCGGGCGATCGCCCGCATCGCCTGGTCGTGCTCGTCGGAAAGGGTGATCGCGGTCCGCTCGCCGGGCACAACGCAGACGGCAGCGTCGATCGCTTCGTCCGAGCTCGCCGCCGCGGCGACCGCTTCCGACTGGGCCGGTGTCAGCAGGAACGTCGGATGCGCCGTGAACACCGCGTGCAGCTGCGGGTGTTCCCAGCGCGCGCGGAAGGCGGCGAAGTCGGGCGTGGCGAGCGTGGCGTCGAGCGCCTCGGCATTGGCCTCGATCCCGACCGGTGCGACCAGCCGGCGCAACCGCTCGGCGCGGCTCTTGAGCGCCTCGCACTCGAGCTCGGCGATCAGCGCTTCGCAGTCGGCCAGCGTCAGCTCGCCGGACTCGAGCTGCCGCGAGAGGTCCAGCGAGAGCTGGAACACGGGATTGAACAGCGGAGTCTCTTCGGTGCGCCTGTGCAGCGCCTGCAGGCGTTCGGTGAGGTCCGCGACCCGCTTCACCGCCCGAGCGCGGCCGCCTCGGCCGCAAGCGCTTCGACTTCGGCGAGGCTCGCGCCGCGGGGAACGACCCAGCTCCCGCCGACGCACAGCACCGGGTCGAGCGCGAGCCACTCGGGCGCTGTTTCGGCGGTGATCCCGCCCGTCGGGCAGAACCTGCATTGTCCGAACGGCGCGGCGAGCGCCTTGAGCGCGCTCACCCCGCCGGCCGCCTCGGCCGGGAAGAACTTGAAGTGAGTCAGCCCGAGGTCGAGCCCGCGCATGATGTCGCCGGCCGTCGCCACGCCCGGCAGGAACGGCAACCCGCTGGCGATCGCGGCCCGGCCGAGGCTGTCGGTCAGCCCGGGCGAGACGATGAACTCGGCCCCGGCGGCACGCGCCTCGTCGAGCTGGGCCTTGTTGGTGACCGTCCCGGCGCCGACGATCGCGCCGGGGACAAGGTTCATGTAGCGGATAGCGTCGAGCGCCGCCGGCGTGCGCAGCGTCACTTCGAGCACGCGCAGGCCGCCCGCGACCAGCGCCTGCGCCAGCTCGCGGGCGTTATGCGCATCGTCGATCACCAGAACCGGGATCACCGGCGCGGCGCGCATGACCTGTTCGATCGGGCTCATCCGAGGTGCTCCGTAGCAAACGCCGCCGCCGCGCCGTAGAGGCCGGGTTGCGGGTGGACGATCAGCTTGACCGGTATGCCCGACATCATCTGCGTGTAACGACCCTTGAAGCGGAACCGGTCGCCGAATCCCGAGCGCGGCAGGACCTCGCGTAGCCTCAGCCCGAGCCCGCCCGCAAGCACGACCGCGCTCGCCCCGTGNGCCAGNGCGTAGTCGCCGACGAGGCTGCCGAGCGAGGTGCAGAACCTGTCGACAGCAGCCGCGGCGAGGCTGTCGTCGCGGGCGATGCCACGCTCCCAGATCGTGCGGTCGTCGAGCGGCTCGGCGGTGCGGTTTTCGCGCGCCGCGATCGCCTGGTATATTTCGCAGATCCCCGGCCCCGAGTGGACCCGCTCGGTCGAGACGCGCAGGTGCAGCTTGCGCAGCCGCGCCAGCATCCAGTCGTCGAGCGCGTCGAGCGGGGCGAACTCGATGTGCCCGCCCTCGGTCGCCTGGACGTGGTATCCTCCCGGAAAGCGGTGGAAGTGCGCCACCCCGAGCCCGGTGCCCGGCCCGATCACGCTGACCGTGCCGCGCTCGGGCAGCGGGATGTCGGGTCCGGTGATGTGCACCAGCTGGTCGTCCGGCGCGCGCGCCACTGCGTGCGCCACGGCGCCGAAGTCGTTGAGCACGGTCACCGTCTCGAGCCCGAGCTGGTCGTCGAGTGCGCCCGTGTCGAGCACCCACGAGTTGTTGGTCATGCGCACGATCTCGCCGGTGACCGGNCCGGCAATCGCGATCGCCGCAGCGCGCGGGATCGGCCCGTCGCAGCGACGTTCGAACTCTTCCCACGCGGTCAACAGGCTCACGTGATCGCTGGTCTTCAGCGTGACCGGCTCGCCGAGCGTGATCGCGCCGTCGGCCTCGATCGAAGCCAGTGCGAACCGCGCATGCGTGCCGCCCACGTCGATCGCGACGAGGTCCGTGCTCAAAGTCCCCTCCTCCACAGGAGAGCGGGACCCCTTTGACTGGTCATTACATCCCCCCCCTTGCCAGCATTGCCGAGCCACCTTTCTCCGCCTCGTCGGCTTCGAGGCGGAACAGCGCGAACAGTTCGCGCCCGGTGCCGGGATCGGCCGGGGGCGCCGAAGCCGGATCTCTTGCCGCCAGGTCGGCGGTCGTCGAAAGTTCGCCGCGNTCGGCGCACAGGCGGATCACGTCGCCGTCGCGTACGCGCGACAGCGGTCCTCCGCCGAGAGCCTCCGGGCTGACGTGGATCGCCGCGGGCACCTTGCCGCTGGCGCCCGACATGCGCCCGTCGGTGACCAGCGCCACGCGGTGCCCGCGGTCCTGCAGCACGCCGAGCACCGGCGTCAGCTTGTGCAGCTCGGGCATACCGTTGGCGCGCGGCCCCTGGAAGCGGACGACCACGACCACGTCGCGATCGAGCTCGCCGGCAGCGAAAGCCTTGGCGACATCCTCCTGCCGCTCGAACACGCGCGCCGGCGCCTCGATCGTCCAGCGCTCCGGATCGACCGCGCTGGTCTTGAAGCACGCGCGGCCGAGNTTGCCTTCGACCAGCCGCATGCCGCCGTCCGGCATGAACGGGTTCGATGCCGGCCGCAGCACGCTCTCGTCGCCCGACGCGCCGGGGTCGCGCCAGGCGAGCGTGTCGCCGTCGAGCCACGGCTCCAGCGCGTAGGCGCCGAGGTCGTCGCCGAACACGGTCGTGATGTCGCGGTGGAGCAGCCCGGCGCCGAGCAGCTCGCGGACCACGAAGCCGAGCCCGCCCGCCGCCTGGAACTGGTTAACGTCGCTGGCGCCGTTCGGATAGACCCGCGCGAGCATCGGCACCGCGCTGCTCAGTTCCGACAGGTCGTTCCAGTCGATCACGATGCCGGCCGCGCGGGCGAAGGCNGGCAGGTGGATCGCATGGTTGGTCGAGCCGCCGGTCGCCAGCAGGCCGACCGCCGCGTTGACGATCGAACGCTCGTCGACGCATCGGGCGAGCGGGCGGTAGTCGTTGCCGTCGCGGGTAATCTCGGCCAGCCGGTGGACCGCCGCGCGGTTCAGCGCCTGCCGCAGCGGCGTGCCCGGGTTGACGTAGGCCGCACCGGGCAGCTGCAGTCCCATCATCTCGAGCATCATCAGGTTCGAGTTGGCCGTGCCGTAGAANGTGCACACGCCCGGCGAGTGGTAGCTCTTCGCCTCGCTTTCGAGCAGCTCGGCGCGGGTGGCCTTACCCTCGGCGTAGAGCTGGCGGACGCGCTGTTTCTCCTTGTTCGAAATGCCGCTCGGCATCGCGCCGGCGGAAATGAACAGCGCCGGCAGGTAGCCAAAGCGCAGCCCGCCGATCAGCAGCCCGGGCACGATCTTGTCGCACATTCCGAGCATCGCCACCGCGTCGTACATCGCGTGGCTCAGCCCGACAGCTGTCGAGAGGGCGATCACGTCACGGCTGAACAGCGACAGTTCCATGCCGTCGGTGCCCTGCGTCACCCCGTCGCACATCGCCGGCGTGCTCCCGGCGACCTGAACCGTCGCGCCGACCTCGCGCGCCCAGACCTTCATCTGCGGCGGGTAGGCGCCGTACGGCTGGTGCGAGGAAATCGTGTCGTTGTAGGCGCTGATCACCCCGATGTTGGGACCGCGCCGTGCCGCGATCGATTCCTTGTCCTCGCCCGTCGCGGCGAACCCGTGCGCGAGGTTCGAGCAGGGCAGGGCGACGTTCCGGTCCGCATGCCGCTCNCCCTCGGCGTCCATTCAGCTCGAGATACCGCCGCCGGCTGTCGCGCGACCGTTCGATCACGCGGTCGGTGACGCGGGCGATGGTCGGGTGGAGTGTCATTGTGCGTGCCTTTCCGGACTCACGCGGAGACGCGGAGACGCGGAGATTCCGGTTTTCGCGCAGGGTTCGCAGAGAGCGCGGAGATGTTCGGCCGCCGGAGGCGGCATTCTCATCAACAAGCGCACCCGATAGTGGCAAGCTGGAAAGTGAAGGGCGGCTTCGCCGCAGGCGCGCACTCTCCGCGCTCTCTGCGAACCCTGCGCGAAAACCGTCCGTGTCTCCACGTCTGCCCGTGAAGATCAGCCTATTCATGCCAGCTCACCCCGTCGCGCTCGGCCAGCGCGATCGCCGCGCTCGGGCCCCAGGTGCCGGCGGTGTAAGTCTTCGGCGCCAGTCCCTCGGCCTGCCACAGCGCGCGAATCTGGTCGACCCAGGCCCACTGCGCTTCGACCTCGTCGCGCCGCACGAACAGCGTCTGGTCACCCTCGAGCAGGTCGAGCAGCAGCCGCTCGTAGGCGATGTGCCGCACCACGCCGGAGAACGCGTTGGGGTCGCGGATGTCGAGCGGCACCTCGCGCAGTGCGATGCCCTCGCGGTCGAGCCCGGGCACCTTGGCCATCAGCGACAGCGTGATGTTCTCTTCGGGCTGGATACCGATCAGCAGCCGGTTGGCCCGGGTCCGCACCCCGGTGAAGATCGAGTGCGGCACCTGGCGGAACTGGACGAGGATCTCGGTGACCCGCTCGGGCAGCCGCTTCCCGGTCCGCAGGTAGAACGGCACACCTTTCCAGCGCCAGTTGTCGACGTGCGCCTTGAGTCGCGACGAAAGTCTCGGTCTGGCTCTCGCGCCCGAGCTCCTCGTCGTAGCCGGGCACCGCCTGCCCCTGCACCGCGCCCGCGCGGTACTGCCCGGTCACGCTCTCGCCCGGGCCGATCGGTCGCAGCGCGCGCAGCACCTTGACCTTCTCGTCGCGCACCGCGCCGGCCTCGAAGCTCGTCGGCGGTTCCATCGCCACCAGCGCCAGCAGCTGCAGCATATGGTTCTGCACCATGTCGCGCAGAGCACCGGTCTCGTCGTAGAAGTCGGCCCGTTTCTCGAGCCCGACCGTCTCGGCGACTGTGATCTGCACGTGCTCGATGTGCTGCGCGTTCCACAGCGGCTCGAACATCACGTTGGCGAAGCGCAGCGCCAGCAGGTTCTGGACCGTCTCCTTGCCGAGATAGTGGTCGATCCGGAAGATGCGGCTCTCGGGGAAGGCGCTGGCAACCGCGTCGTTGATCTCGCAGCTCGTGGCGAGGTCGATGCCGAGCGGCTTCTCGAGCCCGATCCGCGCGCGCTCGCCGGTCAGTCCGGCGCTCTCGAGCCCGCGGATGGTCGGCTCGAACAGGCTCGGCGCGGTCGACAGGAAGATCGCCAGCTGCTGCGCCGTGCCGACCTTCTCGCCGAGCGCCGCAAAGCTTGCCGGCTCGGTCACGTTGAGCGGCTGGTAGTGGAGCCGGTTGAGGAAGTCGGCCATCGATCCGCGGCGACCNGCGGGCAGGTATNTCTCGATCGCCTCGCGTGCGAAATTGCGGAACGAGTGGTCGTCCATCGGTGAGCGCGCGGTGCCGGTGATCCGCAGTGCAGGATCGAGCAGGCCGTCGGCGTCGAGCGCGCACAGCGATGGCAGCAGCATGCGCTGCGACAGGTCGCCCGTCGCCCCGAACAGCAACAGCGAGTCGGCCTTGAAGGTCATCGAGGAGCGTGCCTTCCCTGTTAGCGGTAACATCCCGCGTGTTGCACTGCGATAGCAGACGCGGGAAGTCAAAGGTCAAGCCGTTTTACGGACGGAAACCTCCTTATCCTCGAATTGCGCCTCGCCGAATACGGT
>Ga0065721_10003874_pt1 | contig 61356 bp, 56 predicted proteins | sample Mesricmetagenome_FD_59108 | JGI IMG/M metagenome (GOLD analysis project Ga0065721, IMG submission 59108) | Mesophilic microbial community from rice straw/compost enrichment Sample: eDNA_1 v2 (version 2) | ecosystem: Engineered > Solid waste > Grass > Composting > Bioreactor | place: USA: Davis... | reverse complement strand
TCGAAGACGCCGTGCGGGGTCTTCATGTATTTGTTGGCGATGGCGCGGCTGACGGTGGTCTCGTGGACGCCGACGATGTCGGCGATCTGCGTCATCGTGAGCGGGCGAAGGTGCGCGACGCCGTGTTCGAAGAAGGGGGTTTGCGCTTTGATGATTTCGCGCGTGATGCGCTCGATGGTGCGCTGGCGCTGCTCGATGGAGTCGATGAGGAATTTGCCGGAGCGCATGCGCTCGCGGAGGTAGTCGCGTTCGTCTTTCGAGAGGGTGCCTTTGGCGATGAGTTCGCGGTAGGTGGACGAGATGCGGAGGCGAGGGATGTAGTCGCTGTTGAGGTGGATCTTCCACTCGTCGCCGTCTTTTTCGACCACGACATCGGGGACGACGACGCGGTTGTTGTCCTCGGCGAAGCGGCGGCCGGGCGCGGGGTCGAGTTTGCCGATTTCCTCGATGGCGGCCTGGACGTCGTCGGGGGCGACGCCGAGTTTGCGCGAGAGCTCGGGGATGCGGCGGCGCGAGAGGAGATCGAAGTGGTCGCGCAGCATGCGGGCGGCGAGGGTGTCGGAACGGCCTTTCGCGTGAAGCTGGGCGAGGAGGCATTCGGGCAGGTTTCGGCTGCCGATGCCGGGAGGGTCGAAGGACTGGAGAAGTTTCAGCGCTTCGACGACGGCGTCGTAGGGAAGATTGGCCTGCAGCGCGACGTCGGAGGGGGATTGCGAGAGGTAGCCGCGGTCGTCGAGGTTGCCGACGAGCTGTTTGAGGGCTTCGAGGACTTCGGGGGAGACGTCGGCGAGGACGACCTGCTGCATCAGGTGTTCCTGGAGCGAGGTTTCGCTGACGAGGGAGTCGAAGAAGTGCTGACGTTTTTCGGCGTCTTCGGCGGTGTAGGATTGGGCGCCGCCGGCGTTGGCCATGTGGTCGCGCCAGTCGTCGTCGAGCTTGCCGAGGATTTCGAACTGCTTGGTGAAATCCATTTCCTCGCGGGAGGAATCGTCGGCGTCGGAGTCGTTGGCGGAGGAAGAGGTGTCGTCGCTGTCGTTGCCGGAGGAATCGGTGTCGGCGGCGTCGGAAGGTTTTTCGCCGCTTTCGCCCTCCATCGGGAGTTCTTCGAGCGTGGGGTTGGCCTGCAATTCCTCCTGGATGACGGAACGCAGGTCGAGGGCGGCCACCTGAAGGATTTTCAGGGACTGCCGGAGCTGCGGCGCGAGGACGAGGGATTGGGTCTGGCGCTGGCGAAGTTCGTGGCTAAAGGACGGCCCGCTCATGAAAAAGATGTTCGTGGAAAGGACGGAGAATCATCTCAGGGGCGGGGAGACGAGGACGGGTTGAGGGGTGGGAGTGAAAGGCGTGGGTTGGGTGACGCCGAAGAGGTCTTTGAGGTAGACGCCGAGCTTCTCGTTGGTGGGGCCGTAGCGGTCGCTGTAGAGGTAGACCTCGAGGTCGTTGAGCATCTCGAAGGCGGTCTGGTAGCGTTTGTCGCGGTCGCGCTGGAGGGCGCGCTGGATGATGGTTTCGAGTTTCGGGTCGATGTCGGCGCGGAGGGTGCCGAACTTGGGGATCGGCATCGTGAGGATGTTGCGGCGCGACTGGGTGCGATCGACGGCGCGGAAGATGTTTCGGCCGAGGAGGAGTTCGGTGAGGACGATGCCGAGGGGGAAGAGATCGGCGCGGGCGTCGGTGACCGCGTAGCTGGCCTGTTCGGGCGAGAGGTATTCGTCTTTGCCGGCGATGACCTTGCCTTCCTCGTTATACATGAGGTCGAGGGCCTTCGCGATGCCGAAGTCGGTGAGCTTCACGTCGCCCTCGTAGGCCATCATGATGTTCTTCGGGCCGATGTCGCGGTGAACGATGTTGAGGTGGCGGCCCTCGCGGTCGCGTTTTTCGTGGGCGTAGCAGAGGCCGCGGGCGACGCGGGAGACGATGAAGGCGGCGAGGTCGATCGGGATGGGGCGGCCGAGAGCGCGGTGTTTGTCGATGAACTGCTCGAGGTTCACGCCGCGGACGAATTCCATCACCATGAAGTATTGTCCGCCGACCTGGCCGAGGTGGTAGGTCTGGACGATGTTGGTGTGGATGAGGTCGGCGACGAGGCGGGCTTCGCCGATGAAGTTGTTTTGGAATTCCTCGATGGCGGAGTATTCCTCGCGAATGAGTTTTACGGCGACGACTTTGCGGAAGCGGCCGGCGCCGAGCTGTTCGGCTTCGTAAACGACGCCCATGCCGCCTTCGGCGACCTTACGCACCATCTCGTAGTGAATTTCGTTGAAGACGTGTTTGATGGCGGGCACGACGCGCGAGAGAACAGCGGCGGGCGGGGGCTGGCAAGAGCGCATTCGGATTTCGGCCCGAAAGTTGCTGTGGGGTGCGCGGCGGGCGTTTGACAGCGGGGTGTGCGGTTCTAGTTTCGCGCCATGATCACGCTTTCTCCACGCGCTGCGCAACAGGTTCGCACGATGCATGCGGAGCTAAACGACCCGGCGAAGAAACTGCGGGTGTTTGTCGAGACGGGCGGGTGCTCGGGATTTCAGTATGGGATGTCGTTCGATGCGCCGAAGGCGGACGACACGGAGCTGGAGAGCGAAGGCGTGGCGATGCTGATCGATCCGGCGAGCCTGGCGTATTTGAGCGGGTGCTCGATCGATTTTGACGACGGGCTGCACGGGAAGGGGTTCGAGATCAAGAACCCCAATGCGACGAGCACGTGCGGCTGCGGGAAGTCGTTTAACTGAACTGAGGCGCGCGGTCAGCGTCTGGCTTCGTGGAGGGCGACGATGCCGAACGTCATCGGGCGGGCGATGACGCGGGAGAAGCCGGCGGCGCGGATTTCGGCGGCGAGGGCGTCGCGGCCGGGGAAGCTTTCGATGGTGGCGTTCAGGTAGGCGTAGGCGGCGCGGTCGCCGGTAAGGAGGCCGGCGAGGTGCGGGAGGAGGTGGCGGAGGTAGAAGAGATAGAACGGGCGGAACCAGCGCTGGGGTTGAGAAAATTCGAGGACGAAGAGAGTGCCGTCGGGGCGGAGAACGCGGCGCAGTTCGGTGAGTGAGCGATGGCGGTCGGCCATGTTGCGAAGGCCGAAGGAGATGGTGGCGACGTCGAAGCTTTCGTGATCGAGCGGGAGATTAAGGCCGTCGCCCTCGCGGAAGATGATGTTGCGGGCGGTGGGGCGGGCGGCGCGTTTTTTTTCGGCTTCGGCGAGCATGGGTGCGCAGAAATCCATGCCGACGATTTGCGTGTCGGGCGGGAGGGCGTCGGCGAGTGCGAGGGCGACGTCGCCGCTGCCGGTGGCGAGATCGAGGACCTCGCGCGGATGGCACCGGGAAACGGCGTGGACGAGCTGGCGGCGCCAGCTGGTGTCGGTGCCGAGGCTGAGCAGCCGATTGGCGAGGTCGTAGCGCCGGGCGATGCGCCCGAACATGGAGTTAACGGCGTTCGGGTCGGGCATCAGAGGTGACACAAGGGTCGGGTAAGGGATATCCCTAAACCAAAGGATTTTTTTCGCCATCTGGGTTGACGCAATTGCGGGAGTGAAAATAGTTTACCGAGAGTCAGAGACCCTCGATAACAAAGGAAAAATCATCATGTCCTCCAATTTGACGAAACGCGAGATTGTGTTGGAAATCTATAAGAAGACGGGATTTCCGCAGAAGCAGGTCGTGGAGTCGGTGCAGCTCACGCTCGACATCATCCAAAAGGCATTGGCCGAGGGCCGAAATGTCGAGTTACGCAATTTCGGCGTGCTCGAAGTGCAGGTCAGAAAGGCACGTATCGGGCGGAATCCGAACAAACCGGAAGCGGAGGTGGTGATTCCGCAGCGTGCGGTGGTGAAGTTCAAATCGGGCAAGATTCTGAAGCAGCAGCTGAAGAAGCTCGATCTGGAGAAGCTTTGAGGAGGGAGTTAGGCGGGAGGTGAATTGCGGCGAGTGACTCGCCGCTGAAGGGCGGGGCGCAGCGCGAAATTTGCATCGCGCTGGGTTGGGCGGAGTCCCCATTTTTGCGGGATGGCCACGTTTCAGTCCCTGCCTGGATTCCGCGAGTTTTATCCCGAGGCGCTTGCGCGTCGGAATCACATCTTTCGCTGCTGGAGGCAGACGGCGACGGCGTTTGGGTTTGCGGAATACGATGCGCCGGTGCTCGAGCCGCTGGAGCTTTACAAGCGGAAGTCGGGCGACGAGATCGAGGCGCAGCTTTTCAGTTTCACGGACAAAGGCGGGCGTGAGGTGGCGTTGCGGCCGGAGATGACGCCGACGGTGTGCCGGATGGTGGGGGCGAAGGCGAATGCGCTGAAGCGGCCGATCAAGTGGTTCAGTATCGCGGAGTATTATCGCTACGAGCGGGCGCAGAAGGGGCGCGAACGGGCGTTTTTCCAGTTCAATGCGGATTTGTTCGGCGAAGCCGGGCCGGAGGCGGAGATCGAGTTGATCGCTTTGCTGATCCAGTGCCTGCGCGGATTTGGGCTGCGGGCGGAAGATTTCTACGTGCGGCTGAGCGATCGGAATCTGTGGTTTTTTTATCTGGAGGCGCTCGGTTTGGACGAGGCGCGGATTCGCGGGATGCTGTCGGCGATCGACAAATTCGAGAAGGCGGGCGACGACGCGTTCAAGGGTTATGAGGAGCAGTTTGGGGCGATCGCGCCGGAGTTGAAGGCGCGGGTGCTGGCGTTTCTGCAGATCAAGACCTTGGCGGCGCTGGAGGAGGCGTTGAGTGGCGTGGGGGGCGAGAAGCTCGCGGCGCGGCTGGCGGATTGGCGGAAGTTGTTGGGCGGGCTGGAAGCGATGGGCGTCGCGGAGTTCGTGCAGGTGGATCTCGGGGTGGTGCGCGGGCTGGCGTATTACACGGGATTCGTGTTCGAGGCGTTTGATCGCAAAGGCGAATTGCGGGCGATCGCGGGCGGCGGGCGCTACAATGATTTGGTGGCGAAACTCGGCGGGCCGGATTTGCCGGCGGTGGGATTCGCGATCGGCGACGTGACGCTGGGGTTGTTGCTGGAGGCGCGAGGTTTGATGCCGACGATGGTGCAGGCGTGCGATGTTTACTGCGTGATCGGCGGCGAGGCGGAGCGGCGGGCGGCGTTTGCGGATGTGAACGCGCTGCGCGCGGCGGGCTTTCGAACGGAGTATCCGTTGAAGGACGTCGCGTTCGGAAAGCAGTTCAAGTTGGCGGCGGACTCGGGAGCGAAGCTGGCGTTGATCTACGGGCCGGATGAGCTGGCGAAGGGCGTCGTGAAAATTCGCGACCTGACGAACCGGTCGGAGATGGAAGTGGCGCGCGATGCGGTGGTGGCGACGGTGCGCGACTTCTTTTCGGGCGAGTAGGGTCAGGCGAGATTGCGGGGACCGAACGCGCTGGGCAGCAGCGAGGCGAGCGGGGCCTCGATGCGGTCGGCGGTGTCGCAGACGCTGATGACGAGGGCGTCGGGTCCGAATTCGTTGAGAACCTGACGGCAGGCGCCGCACGGGGAGGAGGCGGTGGCGGTCGGCGTGTAGACGGCGACGGCGGCGAGCTCGCGTTCGCCGGCGGCGACGGCGGTGAAGAGGGCGGTGCGTTCGGCGCAGTTGCAGAGGCCGTAGGAGGCGTTTTCGACGTTGCAACCGGTGAAGGTTTTGCCGGAGCGCATGAGGAGGGCGGCGCCGACGGGGAAGCGCGAGTAGGGTGCGTAGGCGGCGCGGGCGGCTTTGCGCGCGGCGGCTTCGAGGCGGGCGAGCGTGCGGCGGGCGAGGGGCTTCGGCATGGAGCGGTGATGCGGGCGAAGGGGGCGGCGCGCAATCTCACAGGTCGAGTTCGGCGCGGACGGCGGCGAAGGTGTCGATGGCGAAATCGAGGTCGTCGCGGGAGTGCGCGGCGCTGACTTGCGTGCGGATGCGCGCGGTGCCTTGGGGGACGACGGGGTAGGAGAACGCGACGACGTAGATGCCGCGATCGAGCATGCGGTTGGCGAAGGTTTGGGCGACGCGGGCGTCGCCGAGCATGATCGGGACGATGGGGTGGGAGCCGTCGGGAATGTCGAATCGGGCGGAGCGGAGTTTTTCGCGGTAGTAGCGTGTGTTGGTGGCGAGGCGGTCGCGGAGTTCGGTGGAACGGGCGACGAGGTCGAGGGCGGCGATGGAGGTGGCGGCGATCACGGGAGCGAGGGTGTTGGAGAACAGGTAGGGGCGCGAACGTTGGCGGAGGAGCGCGATGATTTCGCGGCGGCCGCTGACGTAGCCGCCGCTGGCGCCGCCGAGGGCTTTGCCGAGCGTGCCGGAAAGGATGTCGACGCGACCGAGGACGTCGCAGAGCTCGGGCGTGCCGCGACCGGTGCGGCCGATGAAGCCGACGGCGTGGCTGTCGTCGACCATCACGAGGGCGTCGTGTTGGTCGGCGAGATCGCAGATGGCGCGCAGCGGCGCGATGGAGCCGTCCATGGAGAACACGCCGTCGGTGGCGATGAGCTTGAAGCGTGCGCCGTCGCGGGCGGCGCGGTCGAGTTGGGCGGCGAGATCGGCGACGTCGGCGTTGCGGTAGCGATAGCGGCGGGCTTTGGAGAGGCGGATGCCGTCGATGATGGAGGCGTGGTTGAGTTCGTCGCTGATGACGGCGTCGTCGGCGGTGAGCAGGGTTTCGAAGATGCCGGCGTTGGCGTCGAAGCAGGAAGAGTAGAGGATCGTGTCGTCGGTTTGGAGGAAGGTGCTGAGGCGGGATTCGAGTTCGCGGTGGATTTCCTGGGTGCCGCAGATGAATCGGACGGAGGAAAGGCCGTAGCCCCAGCGGTCGAGGGCGGCGTGGGCGGCGGCGATGAGATCGGGGTGGTCGGCGAGGCCGAGATAGTTGTTGGCGCAGAAGTTGAGGACGGCGCGGCCGTCGGCGGTGCGAAGGCGCGGGCGCTGCGGAGTCGCGAGGACACGCTCATGCTTGCGCAGACCGGCGGAATCGATGTCGTCGAGCGTTGCCCGCAGGTGGGCGCGAAAGGCGGGAGTCATGGGAAGAAAGGTGAAAGGGCTCGAGGAGGACGCAAAGAGAGGAGGAGGAGAGAATAAACTAAAATGGTTTATTTTGAGGGGAGTTGCCCAAAACGGTTTGTAGGTTGAAAAATTAACCAAAACGGTTTAATGAGCGGCGGTATGCAAGTGATCGCAGTGATTGGAGACGTGGTGGGCTCGAAAACGGTCGCGGGGCGGGCGGCGCTGCAGCGGACGTTGAAGAAGCAGCTGGAGCGCGTGAGCCGGGAGGCGAAAGGGCTGGCTTCGCCGTATACGCTGACGCTCGGGGACGAGTTTCAGGCGGTGTATCGGGGGGCGGAGAGCGTGATCGGGGACGTCGTGACGCTGCTGGCGGAGATTCATCCGGTGCGGGTGCGGTTTGCGCTCGGGGTGGGGGCGTTGGTGACGAAGATCAATCCGGAGCAGGCGCTGGGGATGGATGGACCGGCGTTTCATCAGGCGCGGTCGGCGCTGATGGCGTTGAAGGAGGATGGCCGGTTGTGGCGGATCGCGGGGAGCGAGCCGGCGGCGTGGGCGCTGGCGAATCACGTGTTGAACCTGTTGTCGCATCAGGTCGAAGGCTGGTCGCAGAACCGGTTGCGGGTGCTGGCGGGGTTGTTGCGCGGGAGGACGGTGAAGGAGATCGAGCGCGGCTTGGAGATTTCGCGGGTGGCGGTTTACAAAAATATCCGGGCGGCGGCGCTGGACGAGGTGGTGGGGATTTGCCATGAGCTGACCGCGGCGTTGCAGCGGACGCTGCGGGAAAAATGACCACCGAATTCATCTTTGTCGCCAATGTGGTGCTGCTGTTGCGGCTGAGGTTGCTGCTGGCGGATGCGCCGGTGCGGGGGCGGGCGTGGCTGGGGAAGGGGGCGGTGGAACTGGCGGTGCTGGGGTTGTTCGAGCCGCATCCGTTTTTGGTGGGGGCGGCGCTGACGACGGTGGCGTTCAATGCGGGCGCGGCGTATTGGGAGCGGAGGGCGAGCAGCCGGCATGGCGGGCGGTTGTTGTTTGGGGCGCTGCAGCTGGCGGCCTTGAGCGTGTGGTTTTCGGCGGCGGGCGGCGTGCAGTTTCGCGCGGAGTTGTCGGAGTGGGCGCGGTCGCTCGAGGCGTGGAGTGCGTTGGGCGGGGAGATCACGCGATTGGCGGGGCGGAATGGATTGCGTGTGGTGCTCGGGGCGCTGCTGGCGGCGAACGAGGCGAATCTGCTGGTGCGGTGGATTCTGCTGCGGCTGCAGATCAGGCCGGGGACGGGCGGTTTGACGACGGGGATCGATGCGAGCGAATTCAATCGCGGGCGGGTGATCGGGTTGCTGGAGCGGGGGTTGATTTATGCGTTTGTGTTGAGCGGGCAGTATGGGGCGATCGGGTTCACGCTGGCGGCGAAGGGATTCACGCGGTTCAAGGAGCTGGAGAATCGTGGATTCGCGGAGTATGTGCTGATCGGGACGCTGTTGTCGTCGACGCTGGCGCTCGCGGCGGGTTGGTGGGTGAAGTTTTCGACGTGAGGGCGGAGGGGCGGGCGGTTGCGAGGCGGCGGGGCGCGGGGTTGGTTGGCGGCGTGAAGCGTGAGCGTGCGATGGGGTGGATGGGAGCGGCGATGATCGCGGCGGTGGTGGTGTTGCCGTTGGTCGGGGCGGCGTGGGCGGGGCGGGATTTGGAGCGGGTGTTCGAATTTCCGCCGAGGCTCGAGCTGTCGCTGGAGCTGGCGACGTTTTCGTGGGCGGCGGCGATCGCGGTGATGGCGACGGTGGGGATGTTTGGGGTGGCTTGGGTGGCGGGGCGGAGACGGGGTGAGGTGAAGGCGGTGGAGGGAGGAGCGGGTCGGGGGCGTTTTCCGGGATGGGGCGTGTTGGCGATGGGGTGGACGGCGGGGTGGTGGGTGTTGGCGTGGACGCGGTTCGATGGGTTCGCGGGGTGGCAGCGGTTCACGTTTTTTCCGTTGTGGCTCGGGTTCATCGTGACGGTGAACGCGATGACGGAAGGGCGAACGGGAACTTGTCTGATGCGGCGGGCGCCCGGGACGTGGGGGCTGCTGTTTGGGGTGAGCGCGGTGTTCTGGTGGGGGTTCGAGTGGCTGAACCGGTTTGTGCGCAACTGGCACTATCTCGGGGTGCAGGATTTCGGGCCGGCGGCTTATGCGCTGCATGCAAGCGTGTGTTTCGCGACGGTGCTGCCGGCGGTGGGCGCGGTGGCGGAGTTTTTGGGGAGCTTTGGAGGGTGGCGGGCGCAGATGGCGCGCGGGCCGGCGTGGAGCGTGCTCGAATGGCGGACGACGGCGGGGGTGTTGGTGGGGGCGGCGGGCGTGGCGCTGGTGCTGACGGGGGCGTGGCCGCGGTGGTTTTATCCGGCGTTGTGGCTGGCGCCGCTGGCGTGGTTGCTGGGCGGGCCGGTGCTGGCGGGGAGGTCGAGCGGGGTCGTCGCGGAGATGGCGAGAGGCGATTGGACGAGGGCGGGGACGTGGATGGCGGCGGCGTTGGTTTGCGGATTTTTCTGGGAATGGTGGAACCTGCATGCCGCGGCGAAATGGATCTACACGGTGCCGGGCGTGGATCGCTGGCACGTATTTGAAATGCCACTACTCGGGTATGCGGGGTATGTGCCGTTCGGGCTCGAGTGTCTGCTGGTGGTCGAGCGGTTGCGCGGGGGCGAGGCGGCGGTTCCTCAGGTGCGCTGAAGGCGACGGAGGACGGCGCGGGCGGCGTGCCAGCCGCACATGCCGTGAACGCCTCCGCCGGGCGGCGTGGAACTGGAACAGAGGAAAAGGCGGGGATTGGGCGTGGTGTAGGGATTGAGGCGGGGGAGCGGGCGGAAGAGGAATTGCGCGAGGTCGTTTTGGCCGCCGGCCATGTCGCCGCCGATCATGGCGGGATTGTAGGCTTCCAACTGCTCCGGGCTGCGCGTGTGGCGGGCGAGGATGCAATCGCGGAAGCCGGGGGCGAAGCGTTCGATCTGGGCCTCGATGCGCGCGGTCATGTCGACGGGGCAGCCGTGGGGAACGTGGCAGTAGGCCCAGCCGGTGTGGCATCCGGCGGGAGCGCGGGTGGGATCGATCAGCGATTGTTGGGCGACGAGGACGAACGGTTGTCGGGGCGGGCGGCCGTTCATCATTTCCGCTTCGGAGCGACGGACGTCGTCGAAGCCTCCGCAGACGTGGACGGTGGTGGCGGTGCGGCAGGCTTCGTCGCGCCAGGGGATGGGCTGGCTCAGGGCCCAGTCGACTTTGAAGACGGCGGGGCCGTGGCGGAATTGGAGGAGGCGTTTGCGGAAGGGGGAGGGGAGTTCGTTGCCGGCGATGCGCGCGAGTTGGTGCGGGCTGAGGTCGCAGACGATGGCGCGGGCGCGGGGGAGTTCGCGCAGGTCGGCGACGTGGCGTTGCGTTTCGATCGTGCCGCCGTGGTGGGTGAGGGCGCGAACGAGGGCGGCGATGATTTGCTGGGAGCCGCCGCGGGCGCAGGGCCAGTCGATGGTGTGGGCGACGGCGGCGAGGACGAGGCCGAAGGAGGCGGTGCCGGGGCGGTCGAGCGCCATGACGGAGTGGGCGGCGCAACCGGCGAAGAGCGCGCGGGCGGCGTCGGTATGAAAGCGCGAGCGGGCGACCTGTTCGCACGAGCGAAGGCCGAGGAGGCCGAAGCGCGCGGTCGTGAAGAGGTGACGCGGTTGAAGGTGCCAGACGGGGCCCAAAAGCGTGCGGATGAAGTCTTCCTGGGCGAAGGGGCGGAAGAGTCGGGTCCAAGCGCGGGCATCGGCGCCGAGGCGGTGGGCGGTGTTTTCGAGCGAGCGATGAAGGACGGCGGCGCCGCCTTGGGGGAGCGGATGGGCGAGGGGGTGTTGCGACCAGGTCCATTCGAGTCCGAAACGCTCGAGGTCGAGTTCGCGAAACACGGGCGAAAGGATGCCCATGGGGTGAACGGCGGCGCAGGTGTCGTGGACGAACCCGGGCAAGGTGAGTTCGGCGGAGCGGCAGCCGCCGCCGGGGGTGGCGGCTGCTTCGACGACGTGGACGGACAAGCCGGCGCGCGCGAGCACGACGGCGGCGGTGAGGCCGTTGGGGCCGCTGCCGATGACGATGACGTCAGGCGAGGGCGCGGAGGAAGCGGGCTGCATCGGAGAATCCACCAAGCATCGTCCCGCATCGGGACCGGTCGTTCCATTGCGGCGGGGTCGTTGACTCGTGGTGTTGCGGGTTAGGGTGTTGGATGAAAATCCTCGTGACCGGCGGGACAGGCGTGATTGGCAATGGGGCGATTCCGGCGCTGTTGCGGGCGGGCCATGAGGTGCGGCTTTTGACGCGGCATGCGTCGCGGGACGTGCGGGGATTTCCGGAAGGTGTGGAGGCGTTCGAGGCGGATTTGGGCAATCCGGAGGAACTGGCGAGCGGGGCGGAGGGGTGTGACGCGATCATCCACATTGCGGGTATCGTGGATGAAACGCCGCCGGAGGTGACGTTCGAGAAAGTAAATGTGGATGGCACGCGGCACCTGTTGGCGGCGGCGAAAGAGGCGCAGGTGCGGCGGTTCATTTATGTTTCGTCGCTCGGGGCGGAGCGCGGGGAGTCGGATTATCACCGCTCGAAACGCGAGGCGGAGGCGTTGGTGCGCGGGTTTGCGGGCGAGTGGCTGATTTTACGGCCGGGGAGTGTGTATGGGCCGGGGGATGAGACGATTTCGATGTTATTGAAGATGACGCGAACACTGCCGGCGGTGCCGATGGTGGAGGAAGGGAAGCAGCCGTTTCAGCCGTTGTGGTATGCGGATTTGGGGCGGGCGATGGCGCAGGCGGTGGAGCGGGAGGATCTCGCGGCGCGGACGCTGGAGTTGGCGGGGGCGGAGGTGACGACGACCGAGGACGTGCTCGATCGGCTGGCGAAGATCACGGGGTGCAATCCGCCGCGGCTGGCGGTTCCGGTCTGGCTGGCGGAGGTGGGCGCGCAGGCGATGGAGGTGTTTGGGGCGGCGGGAAAGCGGGTGTTGCGCAACGCGGGCGTGGGGCAGCCGATCAATCCGGCCAAGCTGGGAATGTTGTTGGAAGGAAACGTGATTCCGGAAGGACGGGCGAATGTGCTGACGGAGTTGTTGGGGATCACGCCGACGTCGCTCGAAGATGGACTCGAAATGTTGGCGGACATGCTGCCGGAGCAATTGCCGGGGGACGGCGTGGGGGCGGTGAAGCTGACGAGTTATGAAGCGGTGATCGTGGGCGGGACGCGAACGGCGGCGCAGTTGCTCGACCATGTGTGCGAAAATATCGCGGAGGTGATGCCGCTGGATTTCGCGGCCGAGCCGGAGGCGCCGACGAAGGCGGAGGAAGGGGAAACGTTTACGCTGGAGATCAAAGGTCGCGGCAAGGTGCAGGTGCGGTTGGAGGAGCGGACGGAGGAACGCGCGACGTTTGTGACGATCGAGGGGCATCCGCTCGCGGGCGTGATGCAGTTGCACGGGGAGGACCGGCTGGAAGGCGTGCGGTTTTGCGTGCACACGGCGGCGCAGCCGGCGAACGTGGTCGACTGGATCGCGCTGCGGACGGTGGGCGAAACGATGCAAACGGTGAACTGGCGCACGGTGGTGAAGCGGGTGGTGGAGTTGAGCGGGGGAGAGGCGCCGGACGGCGTGCGGCGAACGTCGGAAAAGCTGTCGGAGGAAGAGGTGCAGGCGTTGCGGTCGCGGCTGGAGAAACTGGTGCAGAGCAGGCAGCGGCGGAGTCGAACGGAGGAGACGGTGCGCGGGCCGGAGCATCGACGGCGGGCGCATGCGACGTGATGGAAGGGCGTGTTGGCGGCGTCGATCGGCGGTGAGGGAAAGGCGGGGTGTCGGTGCGCGCGGAGCGGAAAGAACTTTTCGGCCGGGGGACGTCACGCTTGGATCCTGCGATCCCCATGAAACTTCCCCTGCTTGCCGTGTTTGTGATGTCGGTGGTGTTGCCCGTGGCTCTTGGAGCCGCCGAGAGCGTGTCGTATATGCCGCATACGGTGGAGAACTCGCAGTTACGCGTGCTGCCGAAGACGGCCGCGGGGCGGCATTACCAGCTGCACGTGGGGCTGCCGTCGAGCTACACGAAGGAGACGGCGAAGCGTTATCCGGTGGTTTATGTGACCGACGGTTACTGGGATTTTGAGAAGCTCCGCGCGATTCACGGCGCGCTGGTTTACGACAAGGTGGTGCCGGAGTTTATCTGGGTGGGGTTGGGTTATGCGGGCGAGGGGCTTGATTATGGGAATCTGCGACGGTGGGAGTTGTCGCCGGTGGCGTTCGGCGGCGGGGGCGCGAACGAGTCGGGTCATGCGGCGGAGTTTTTGAAGACGATCGAAAAGGAGATCATTCCGTTCATCGAAAAGGAATATCGCGCCGATCCGTCGTATCGCGTGCTCGCGGGGGCGTCGCTGGGCGGGCTGTTTACGTTGTATTCGATGTATACGAAGCCGGAGTTGTTTCAGGGCTATGTGGCGGCGACGCCGGCGGTGGTCGTGGGCAACGACTGGTTGTTGGGCTACGAGGAGCAGTTCGCGAAGAGCAAGCGGCCGCTCAACGTGCGGTTGTTTGTTGCGGGCGGGGGCAATGAATCGCCGGGATTCTTGGGCGGGATCCTGCGCTACCATCAACGGGTCTCGTCGCGGGCGCACGAAGGGCTCGCGTATCGCTTTCGGATCATCGAAGGCGAGCGGCACGCGGGGATGCAGCTGGAGAGCTACACGCGGGGATTGAGGTTCGTGTTCGAGCCGCTGGCGCCGGAGACGGGGCCGGCGCGGGCGCCCTGATGGCGTGCGTGTGAGTCGGTGTGTTACGCGATGCGGAAGCGGGGCGCTGATTTGCGTGCGATCGGTTCTTCGTCGGGCGTGGCGAAGTTCGCGCAACGTTTTCGGGCTGTCCGCGTCGGGCGCACGTGCCCAAACCCCTGTCGCAGATGTTGCGATCTCGCGTTGGTTTCCTGATGGTTGTTCTGCCGCTGCTGTTTGCCGGCGCTCGCGTGCACGGTGCGGCGGCGGCGCCCGCGCGGCCGGTGCCGCCGTGGCAGTTGAGTCCGGAGGAACGCGCGCGGTTGAACAAGTTGAACGCGGAGGATCACGCGGACATGCTGGCGAAGCTCGGCATCACGAAGTTGCGGCCCGGGCGCAACGCGAGCACGGAGCCCGGCACGCCGAATCCGGCGAATTACGATCAGAGCCGCGCGAATCCGTTTCCCGACTATCCGGAGCTGCTGGTGGAGAAGGACGGCACGAGAATCACGACGGCCGAGCAGTGGTGGCGGAAGCGGCGGCCGGAGATCGTGGAGGATTTCGAACCCGAGGTGGTGGGGCGCGTGCCGGCGGAGGTGCCGGCGGTGCGTTGGGAAGTGACGGAAACGGTGGAGACGACGGTCGGAGAAATCCCGGTGGTCGCGAAGCAGGTGATCGGTCGCGTCGACAACTCGGCGCATCCGGAGATCACGGTCGAAATTCGGATGGCGGTGGTCACGCCGGCGAGGGCGGTGGGAGCGGTGCCGGTGTTGATGATGTTTGGGTCGGGAAATCTGCCGGGGGTCGATCCGCGCTGGCCGTCGTGGGCGGGGGAGGAGCCGAAGGATCCGCCGTCGCAGGATCAGCTCATCGCGGCGGGTTGGGGCTATGTTTCGATCAGCCCGCACAGCATTCAGGCGGACAACGGCGCAGGGCTCACGAGTGGAATCATCGGGCTGACGAACAAAGGCGCGCGGCGGCAGCCGGAGGATTGGGGAGCGTTGCGGGCGTGGGCGTGGGGCGCGGCGCGCGGGCTGGATTTTCTGGAGACGTATCCGGCGGTGGACGCGAAGCGCGTGGGGATCGAAGGCGTGTCGCGATTCGGCAAGGCGGCGTTGGTGACGATGGCGTGGGAGCCGCGGTTCGCGATGGTGCTGGTGGGGTCGTCGGGCGAGGGCGGCGCGAAACCTCACCGGCGGGATTTCGGCGAAGCGGTGGAGAACCTCACGGGCTCGGGTCAGTATCACTGGATGGCGGGGAATTTTCTGAAGTATGGCGCGGAGGAGTCGGTGTTCGGACGCAAGGATGCGAACGACATTCCGGTCGACGCGCATCAGTTGATCGCGTTGTGCGCGCCGCGGCCGACGTTTATCAGTTACGGGATTCCCGAGAAAGGGGACGCGAACTGGCTCGATCAGCAGGGAAGCTACATGGCGACGGTGGCGGCGGGAGGGGTGTTTCGGCTGCTGGGCGCGCGCGATTTGGGGGTGAGGGAGGATTATCGCGTCGCGAAGATGCCGCCTTACAACACGGACCTGCTCGACGGACAACTGGCGGTGGCGGCAGCACGACGGCGGGCACGAGTCGCGTTCGAACATGAAGCATTTCATCGCGTGGGCGAATCGACAAATTGGATACACGCCGGCGGCGAAATGATTGCGAGGGGGCGGGCGGGGCGGTGCTCCGATGGGGATTCCGGAGAGGGCTGCGCGGGCGGGGCGTTGCGCGGCGGGGTTGGTGCGATTAGATCGTGAGCATGAATCCTTCCTCTGCGTCTTCGTCTCCGAGTGCCGCGGCGAGCGGCGAGTTCGAGTTTGCTCCGGGCTTTCGTGTTTTCCGGCTGGGTTTTGGCGCGATGCGGATCACCGGGCCGGGGATTTGGGGCGAGCCGAAGGATCCGGCGGAAGCGAAGCGGTTGCTGCGGCGGGTGGTGGAGTTGGGCGTGAACTTCATCGACACGGCGGATTCGTATGGGCCGGAGGTGAGCGAGCGGCTGATCGCCGAGGCGCTGCATCCGTATCCGGCGGGACTGGTGATCGCGACGAAGGGCGGTCTGACGCGTCAGGGGCCGGAGCGGTGGGCGCCGGTCGGACGCGCGGAATATATTCAGCAATGCGTGGAGATGAGCCTGCGGCGGCTGCGGGTCGATTGCATCGAGCTGTATCAACTTCACCGGATCGATCCGCGGGTGCCGGTCGAGGAAACGCTGGGTATTTTGAAGGAGATGCAGCAGGCGGGGAAGATCCGGCATGTCGGGCTGTCGGAGGTGTCGGTCGAGGAAATCGAGCGGGCGCGGCGGATCCTGCCGATCGTGAGCGTGCAGAACCTCTACAATCTGGGAAATCGCCAGAGTGAAGCGGTGCTGGGCTACTGCGAACGGCACAAGCTCGGGTTTATTCCGTGGTTTCCGATTGCGGCGGGAGATTTGACGAAGCCGGGTGGTCCGCTCGATCAGCTTGCGAAGCGGCATGGTGCGACGGTGGGGCAGCTGGCGCTGGCGTGGTTGTTGCAACGTTCGCCGGTGATGTTGCCGATTCCGGGCACGTCGTCGGTGGCGCATCTCGAGGAGAACGTCGCGGCGGGGGCGTTGAAGCTGACGGCGGCGGACTGGCGGGAGGTGGAGGAGATCGCGCAATCGCGCGCGAGTTGAGCGGTTCGGCGGGTTAAAAAACTCACGGCAAACGTCCGATGGACGCCGGGGCAATCCGCCCCGTGGCGCGGCGTGCACGCGGGGGTAGGGTTAAGGCGGTCCGGTCAGTTTGGTTTGAAGTGCAATCCGTTGAAACGAAAGGAAACCCATGAAACCGATGTCATCTCACTCCCGAATGTTGGCGTGTGCGCTTTCGCTCACGCTGGTGCCTCTCGCGTTGGCGGGCGGCGACAAGGACAAGAAATTTTCGAAAATGGATGCGGACGGTGACGGGCGGATCTCGCGCATGGAGCACATGGCGGGGGCGCAGCAGATGTTTGCCGAGATGGATGCGAATCGCGACGGCTTCGTGACGGCGGCCGAGATGGAGTCGAAGGGCATGAAGCACGGCGAGCACGAGCGCGGCGAGATGTCGGCGAGCGAGAAGATTCGCGAAATCGACCAGAACTCCGACGGCCGCCTCACGTCGGTCGAGCACGTGAACGGGGCGGAAAAGATGTTCGCGAAAATGGATAAGGACGGAGACGGCTATCTCTCGAAAGAAGAGATGAAGGCCGGGCACAAAATGAAGATGAAGAAGAAGAGCGATTCGTAGTGCGGCTCGCCGCGGGCTGTTTCACGCAAACCGCGATCGAGAGATCGCGGTTTTTCTTTGCGCGTTTCGGGCGGTGTGGTGGCGGCGGAGTGGAAAGCGGTGCGCGGCCGAGTTCGGTGGCGGCGAGCTGTGTCATCACACGAGACCCGGCTTGTTGCGCGGCGGGATGTGCGAGATAGGTCGCGCATGAGTTACGTTCCTGCCACCGGTCGTTATGAAGCGATGACCTACCGCCGCTGCGGACGCAGTGGTTTGAAGTTGCCCGCGATCTCGCTGGGGTTGTGGCATAATTTCGGTGGCGCGACGCCGACGGAAAATGCGCGGGCGATGTGCCGGCGGGCGTTCGATCTGGGCATCACGCATTTCGATCTGGCGAACAATTACGGTCCGCCGCCGGGCTCGGCGGAGAGCAATTTCGGCGAGATTCTGCGCACGGATTTTGCGGGGCACCGCGACGAGCTGATCATCTCGACGAAGGCGGGGTATTTGATGTGGCCGGGGCCGTATGGCGAGTGGGGTTCGAGGAAATATCTCACGACGAGCCTCGATCAGAGCCTGCGGCGGATGGGGCTGGATTACGTGGATATTTTTTATTCGCACCGGTTCGATCCGAACACGCCGCTCGACGAGACGATGGGGGCGCTCGATCAGGTGTTGCGATCGGGCAAGGCGCTTTATGTGGGGATCTCGTCCTACAACAGCCGGCGCACGAAGGAAGCGGCGGCGCTGCTGAAGGAGTTTGGTCAGCGCTGCCTGATTCATCAGCCGAGCTACTCGATGTTGAATCGGTGGGTGGAGACGGACGGTTTGCTCGACACGTTGGAGCAGGAGGGGATCGGCTGCATCGCGTTTTCGCCGCTCGCGCAAGGGATGCTGACGAGCAAATACCTGGCCGGTCAACCGGAGGGCAGCCGGGCGACGGCCAACAGTTCGCTGCGGAGCGAGTTTCTGTCGGAGGCCAATCTGGCGAATATTCGCGCGTTGAACGAGATCGCCGCGGAGCGCGGGCAGACGCTCGCGCAGATGGCGATCGCGTGGGTGTTGCGGAAACCGCAGGTGACGTCGGCGTTTATTGGCGCGAGCCGGGTTTCGCAGATCGAGGACTGTGTCGGGGCGTTGAAGAACACGACGTTTTCTCCGGATGAACTCGCGCGGATCGACCGCCATGCGAAGGACGGCGGCGTGAATTTGTGGGCGGCGTCGAGCGCGGAGTAGGGGGGCGGCGGGGAGCGGGAGCGAAGGGATTTGCGCTAACTGTGTATTAGCAAGGCTAGAGAGTTGCATTCCGGCGGGAGACGACCTTCAAAGGCGCCCGTCCGCGGCAACTCACGTGTGAACCGGGCGACATCCAGAGACTCTCGGGACGTTCGTTTTCGGTTTACGCAAGTCGCGGTGCTTTCTCCCGCACCCCACAATCTCCTCACACCCCATGCGAAAAGGAACCGCAGGCTGTTTCGTGCTGGTTGGATGGCTTTGCTCAGCGGCAGCCGGATCGGTCGACACCAAGCTGGAGTCGCTCGAAAAACTGGCCACCGAATGGGTGAAGACGCGTGCGGAAACCGTTCGCATTGAGACCGAATGGGAAACCGAGCGCGGGCTGCTGGCGTCGACGGTCGCGGGTTTGAAGGAGCGCGCGACGCAGCTGGAGGACCGGCGCGATCACCTGCGCGCGAAGACCGCAGATGAACGAGCGGAACTCGAGACGCTCGCGCAGAAGAAAGCGACGGGCGCGGCGGAGCTGGCGGCGATCGAGGAACGGTTGACGGGGTTGAGCGGGCAGCTGCTCGCGTTGCGCGGGAAATTGCCGCCGCGATTGGCGTCGGCGTTGGAGTATTCGTTTGCGAGCCTGGAGTCGGACGAGCTGAGCCCGGGCGAGCGGATGCAGCTGACGATCTCGGTGTTGAACCGGTGTGCGCAGTTCAACGCGAGTGTCACGTGCGGCGAAGAAGTGCTGGCGTTTTCGGATGCGGCGGCTCCGAAGGCGGTCGATTCGATTTATTGGGGGTTGAGCCACGGCTACGCGCTCGATCGTTCGTCGGGCATGGCGTGGTATGGAGCGCCGGGGGCGGACGGGTGGGCCTGGACTCAGATGCCCGAGGCGGTGGAGCCGGTGAACCGGCTGATCGCGATCTACAACGACCAGCGCGATCCTGAATTGGTCGCGGTGCCCGCGCGACTCGCGAGTGCCGGTCCGCGCTGAAACGCCATGAAAACGATCATCCTTTCGGCACTTTGCGGCGGGTTGTTTTGCGCGTCGCTCTCCGCGGCGGACGAGTTCGATTCCGCGTTGGACAAAGCGGCCGGCGGCTACGTCGAGCGGTTGCGGGTGGCGGCGGAGGAACTCGCGGCGACGCGCGTCCGGATCGTGGAGGAAAAGGCGCCGTTTCTCGCGGACATGAGGGCGGCGGAACATCGGATCATTGCGGCGGAGACGGAGATCATGCGCCTGGAAACGGGCGCGGAGACCGCCGGAACCGACAAGAGGAAATTGCTGCAGGACCTGGAGGCGCAGCGGAAAACGGCGGCTTATATCGCGACGCTGAGTCGGGACGCGCTGCGGGCGTTGGGCGCGGGATTGGCGGCGGGCGAGGAGCAGTTTTCAGGCGAGCGTGTGCAGGCGCTGGAGCGGGCGTTGGGTGAAAACGAAAACGGACCGAATCTCGACGTGGCGATCGATGTTGCGGAGTTCATGCTGGCGCGGGCCGAGCAGAGGCTCGGCGGGCACGTGGTGGAGGGCAGCGCGTTGTTGGCGGAAAACAACCAGCTCGCGAAAGGCACCCTGGCGTTTGCGGGCCCGGAGACGTTTTTCCTGCCGGAAGGAAATGGCCTGCCCGGGGTGTTGCGCGCGCGCGAGGGCTCGCGTTACCCGACGAGTCATGCGCTGCCGAATTGGCGGGCGGACGACGCGGCGGCGTTTTTCGCCGGAGGAACGGGCGCGATGATCGCGGATGCGTCGGGTGGGAAGGCGTTGCGACTCGAGCAGACGCGCGGAACCTGGCTGGAGCACGTGTCGAAAGGCGGCGTGGTGGCGTATTTCATCGTGGCGGTTGGTTTCGTGGCGCTGCTGTTGATTTTGGGAAAGCTGCGCGACGTGGCGCGGATGAAAGTGGATTCGCGGGAGAAGGTGCGGGAGTTTCTCGCGATGCTTTCGGTGCGATCGTGGGCGCAGGCGGAGGCGGCGCTGGGGACATTGCGGGCGACGACGCGTGAGCTCTTTGCGGAGGGGCTGCGGCACCGGAGCGAGCCGAAGGCGATTTTGGAGGAGCGGTTGAATGCGGTGCTGTTGGATCAGCGGCTGCACTTCGAGCGGCGGCTGCCGCTTTTGGCGGTGATCGCGACGGCGGCGCCGTTGATGGGATTGTTGGGAACGGTGGTGGGGATGGTGAAGACGTTCGCGTTGATCACGGTGTTCGGCACCGGCAATGCGGGAAAACTTTCGAGCGGCATCTCGGAGGTGTTGGTGGCGACGGAGCTGGGATTGGCGGTCGCGATTCCGGCGCTGGTCGTGCACGGATTTTTGGCGCACCGGATCCACAAGAACCTGGCGCTGCTCGAGCGGCATGCGCTCGAGTTCGTGACGGCGGCGGAGGTGGTGAAACTGCGGGCGGCATCGAGCGACGAAACTCCCGCGCTGGTCGGATGAACGCGCTGGTCGAATTGATGAAACAGGGCGGCGTCGTGATGGCGCCGATTGTGGCGTTGTCGGTGGTGCTGTATTCGCGGTGTTTTCGGTTGCTGCTGTCGTTGCGACGTTCGCGTCGCGCGATCGGGGAGGCGAAGGATCAACTCGCGGACGCGCCGGAGGAAGTGCGCCGGCTGAGGGGCGAGGTGCAGGAGTCGTTTCGGCGGCAGCGTCTCGCGCTCGGCGCGATGATCGCGGCGGCGCCGTTGCTGGGGTTGCTCGGCACGGTGAGCGGAATGGAGAAGACGTTCGAAAGCTTGTCGGAGGTCGGACGCGACCGGTCGATGGAAGGACTGGCGCGGGGCATTTCGGAAGTGCTGGTGGCGACGGAATCGGGGCTGGCGGTGGCGATCCCGGCGTTGCTGCTGGTGTATCTGGCGCATCGGGAGGTGCAGCGGCATATGCAAGTGTTGTCCGTGATCGAGCGGCGCGGAGCGGGGAGGGCGGCATGATCGGGCGCGGATCGCAGCACAGCCGGTTCGAGAGCACGCACATCGACATGGTGCCGATGGTGGACTGCATCATGGTGCTGGTGATTTTCCTGATGGTCAGCAGTTCGTTCGTGGCGGATCCGGGCGTGGAGGTGCAGAAGCCGGACGTGAGCGGATCGATCAGCAGTGAGCAAGGGGCGTTGCTGGTGGCGATCACGGCGGACAACCGGATTTATTTCGACGGGCAGGAAATCCAGCCGGAGCAGATCGCGACGGTGTTGAAGCAGGCGGCGATCGGGCGGACGCCGTCGGTGATCGTGCGCGGCGACCGGGCGTCGAGCCTTGGGGTGTTTGCGACGGTTTACACGGAGGCGAAACGATCGGGGATTCAAAACGTGCAGTTCGCGACGACGCGCGCGGATTGAGGGAAATCGATGAGCACGACGGCGGCGAATTTCAGGATAGAGGGCCAGCGAGAGAGCGCCGTCGATGCGGTGCTCGCGTTGCTGGGCGGGGCGGCGTTCACGTTCGGGCTGTTTTGGGCGATCGCGCATTTCGAGAGGAACAAGGACGCGGAGCCGCCGACGGAAATCGCGGATCTGCGCGCGATGGCGGTGCCGATGGAGCCGCCGCCGCCGCGGATCTTGGAGCAACAGGAACCGGTCGAGGCGGCGGTGCTGCCGTTTGCGGGGATTGAAATCGGCGCGTCTGAAAGTCCGGTGAAGATCGCGGTGGTGCCGCCGGATCTGGAAGCCTTGCTGCCGCACGTCGACGTGCCACCGGCCGCGGCGATTCAACCGCTGCAGATGCACACGGAGCTGAAGCCCAAAATGGATTTCGAGGTGGATTTCTCGCGGGTGTTTCAGGCGGCCGAGGTCGATCAGCGGCCGACGGTGTTGTCGCGGCCAAATCCCATGATTCCCCGGCACATGCGGCGAAACGCGCAGATGCTACGGGTGTCGCTGCTCATTGTGATCGATGGGAAGGGCGGGGTGACGAGCATCCGGGTGTTGAAACCGTCGGGGAACGAGGATTTCGACAAACTCATCGTCGACAGCGTGAGGAACGAATGGGTGTTCACGCCGGCGGTGAAGCAAGGGCGGAAGGTGCGTTGTTTGTTGCAGCAATCGGTGACCGTGACGTGGAGGCATGACGGCACGCCATTCAGCACCTGAATTCATGAAGCGAACGATTCCTTTGCTGTTGCTCGTGGCCTGCGCGATTCCTGCGCGCGGGGCGGATGAACTGTATCAGCGGGCGTTCGACCCGGTGGAGGAGTTCTCGCGTCTCGACTCGAGGCGGAACGAAAAAGCGCCGCAGCTGGATCCGAAGCGGATCATCAACGCATCGAATTCGTTTCTGAAGGAGCGGGAGCCGGAGATGACGGCGGAGGAGTATGCGCTCTATGAGAAAGTGATGACGATGCTCGGGACGAATCCGGCGTTCGCGATCCGGTTGCTCGAGGCGATGATGAAGGAGGAGAACCCGAGTCCGGCGTTCGAGTTTATCTTGGGCAACGCCTACTATTCGGCAGGCGAAGTGGAGAAGTCGGAGAAGCACTATCGGAGCGCGGTCGAGCGGTTTCCCACGTTTCTCCGGGCCTGGAACAATCTCGGCGTGCTTTACTACACGACGGATCGATATGCGGAGGCGATCCCGTGTTTTTCGAAGTCGGTGGTGTTGGGCGACAAGGATCCGACGACGTTCGGGTTGTTGGGATACTCGCTCGAGAAGCAGGGCAACATAGTCGCGGCGGAGATGGCCTACATGCAGGCGTTGGCGGGAGCGCCCGGCAACGTCGACTGGCAGGAAGGGCTGCTGCGAATCTACATTCTCGGCCGCCAGTTCGGCCGGGCCGAGCCGCTCGTGAAGAGCCTGATCAAGGCGCAGCCGCGGGAGAACCGTTTCTGGCTCGCGTATGGCAACATCCTGCTTTCGGAGAATCGAAAAGTCGAGGCGATGGCGGTGATGGAAACGGCGGTGAACCTTGGGATCGCGGGCGCGGAGGACATGGTTTTGCTGGGAGACCTGTATGCGGAACAGAAGCTGGTGCCGGAGGCGCTGGCGATTTACGAACGTGTGTTCGGCCCGGACCAGGAGTTGGGCGAGCGGAAGTTGCTGCATTATGGTCAGGTGTTGCTGGCGGGCAATCGGCTCGACGCGACGGAGCAAGTGGTGAGCGTGCTTGGTCGCACCAGGCTTTCGGCGAGTGGACAGATTGCGGCGCAACAATTGCGCGCGGAGTTGCTCGCCGCGCGAGAGGATTGGGCGGGAGCGCGAGCGGTGGTCGAGACGCTGTTGAAACAGGCGCCGATGGACGGGCGGGCGTTGATTCTTCTGGGGCGAACCTATACGGCGGAAGAAGACTGGCCGCGGGCGCAACTGGCATTCGAAGCGGCGTATCGTGTGCCGGCGGCGACCTATCGCGCGAGCCTCGAACTGGCGAACATCGAGCTGAAGAACCGGCGCTTTGAGCGTTCGGTCGAGTATCTCGAAAAGGCGCTGAGCATCCGAAAAACGGACGGAGTCGAAGACTATCTCGCGCGGGTGCGAACTCTGGCTGAGAAGGGAAATGAGTCGGCGCTATGAAGGAGAGTGGCGCGAGCGCCGGGTGCGATGCGGCGAGAGGTTTGTTTCTCGGGCGGAGCAAGGTGGTTCCGCGGTTTCCAATGATGATCCGTGCGTTCCTTTTATGAAAACACATCCGACACTCGTGTTCGCCGTGGCCGCTTTGAGCGCAGCGCTTCCGCATGTTTTGACCGCGGCGGCGAAGCCGAAACCGTCCGAGATCGCGGCTGCGGAGGCGACGCCCAGTCACGTGCTGTTCATGGGGGCGGACTTTTGGGTGGATCAGGGGAAGAAAGAGTATCGGGTGAAGAATGTTCAGGGCAGCCGCTTTGTCGTGGACAAGAACGGCAAGGCGGAGCGAGTCCCGACCGAGTTCAACCGGCTCAAGATCCGAATCGCGCAGCAACTGAAGCTCACGACGGCGACGGCGCGGATCGACAAGTTGAAAGGGGAGCGGGCGTATACGCCGCAGAACGATCCGGCGTTTCTGGCGTTGAAGCAGCAGGGTATGATGGCGCAGGTCGGAATGGAAATGGAGGATGGGGCGCACATGCGGATGGCGGAAGCGGACCGGCAGTTGGCCAGCACGCAGGCCGCGGCGGCGGCGGGGGGCATGGGCTCCCCGCAGGCGGAGGCCGCGCTGCCGGGGCGGCAGAAGGCGTTCGACGCGGCCACGCAGGCGTATGATGTCGCGACGTCGATCAATCGGGGGGAATTGACCGATGGCTCTTTTCATCAGAGCGCGGCGTTGGACGAATTGGGGCGGGAGAACTACGACGCGATGTCGTTCGAGCTCGAGGTTTCGTCCGAGAAACCGCTGGGCGAGCCGTATGTGGTGATGCTGACGCGATTTCGCGAGAAGGACGGCAAGCCAGGTGTTTCGCGCAACTGGATCTACGCCAAGTCGCTCGATCCGATCGGCACGAAACCGCAGAAAGTGCGAGTGCTGCAGGGCGGCTTCCCGTTGGGGTTCATTCTCGAGGATTTCGAGGTTCGACTCTACGACGGCGGCACGGAAATCGCGACGAACGTCTCGCCGAAGCGCGTGCCTCTGACTCGCGAGGAGGCGTTTCAGTATCAGCTCATCGAGCACCTGAGCCAAAACAAGAGTGCCACCGTGCCCGCGGAACCGGTGATGGCGGCGTTGCCGGAAGATTTTGCTTCGCGGCTGGCGGCTGGTCAGGGCCAGCAGGTTTACTGGGTGGAGGTTTCCAACGAGGGACTCGTCACCGCCGTGTATGCCGACGAGCGATACTCGAAGAAGGTCGACGATCCCTACTTCGTCGACGCGGTGCGACGCGTTTGGTTCAAGCCCGCGCTCGAAAAAGGGAAGCCGGTGCAGACGCGCACGGCGCTGAATGTCGCGAGTCTGGCGTTGTAGGCGGAAAGGAGAAAACTCTCGTGCGAGGTTTACTCGGCGCGCAGGGCGTCGAGGGGATCGAGTTGGGCGGCGCGGGAAGCGGGGAGCCAGCAGGCAACGAAGGCGGCGAGGCCGACGGCGAGGGCGGCGAGCACGAGGGGCAGCGCGGTGATGCCGTCCATGCGGTAGACGAGCGATTTCAGCGCAGACGAAAGCGCAAGGCTGCCGAGGAGGCCCAGCAGGAGGCCGGCGGCGACCCAGCGGCTGCCTTGGGCGAAGACGAGCTGGATGATGTCGGCCTTCAGCGCGCCGATGGCGACGCGAACGCCGATCTCACGCGTGCGTTGCTGCACGTGATAGGACAGCGTGCCGTAGAGTCCGACGGCGACGAGACCGAGGGCGGTGGCCATGAAGAAGTTCACGAGTCCGGCGACGGCGCGCTGGCTTTGCGTCGCGCGGTCGACGACGTCGTTCATCGTGCGCACATTTTTTAACGCGAGGTCGGGATCGAGCGCAGCGAGTTCGCGGCGCAGCATCGGGGCGAGTTGGCCGGCGGGCAGGGACGTGCGGAGCACGAGGTGGACCTGGTTGCCCCAATGACCTTCCGGCGTCAGATACATCTCGGGCTGAACCTCGGCATCGGCGCCCCACTGTTTCACGTTTTCGACGACGCCGACCACGCGCGCGGTATACCAGGGTTTGCCGGGATTGTTGCCGCGAAGGATTTCACCGAGCGGGTCTTTGTTGGGCCAGGCGCGTTCGACGAGTTTTTGGTTCACGACCACGCCGCGAATGTCGCCCTCACGGTCTTCGGGGGCGAGCGCGCGGCCCTGCAGCAGACGCAGGCCCATGGCTTGAAAGTAATCCTCGGTGACGGAGGAGCGTTCGACCTGAATGCGCGGAATGGTGGGATCGTAGGTTTCGTCGTTTACCAGCGCGTTGGTGTTGCTGCCGCCCTCGAGGGGGAGTTTCGACGTGAGCGCGGCGTGCGACACGCCGGGCAACGCCTTCAACCGCTCCTCGAGCGCATACCAGAGACGGACGCGATCCTCGTCCTTGTCGTAACGCGGGCCGCGGAGCGCGATTTGAGCGGAGACGACGGCGTCGGTGGCGAGAAGGCGGTTTTCTTCGACGAGGCGGAGATAGCTGCGGGAGAAGAGCACGGCGCCGTTGACGAGCACGAAGGCGAGCGCGACCTGGCCGATGATCAGCGTGCGCAACATCCGATGACGTGAGCGCGAGCCGACGGCGCCGCGGGCATCGGCGCGCAGCACGCCGGCGACGGACGTGCGCATGGCGGCCAAGGCCGGAGGAACGCCCGCGAGCAGCGCGGTGAGCATCGTGGCGCCGAGCGCGAAGGCGAGCGCGGCGGCGTCGAGCGTGATGGCGGCCTTGCGCGCGTCCGTGGCCGGTGAGATCGCGCGCAGGATTTCGATGCCGCCGAAGGCGACCGCGAGGCCGAGCGCGGCGCCGAGAAGGGCGAGCGTGAGGCTTTCGGCCAGCGCGAGACGCACCAGGTCGGCACGCGAAGCGCCGAGCGCGACGCGCACGCCGAATTCGCCCTGACGCCGGGAGCTGCGGGCGAGCAACATGCTCGCGACGTTGCCGCAGGCGACGAGCAGGACGAGCGCGACGGCGGCGAAAAGGGTCCAGACCTGCGCGCCGACCTCGCGGGTCATTTCGAGCCGGAGCGGACGGACGAGGAATTCCTTTCGCGTATTCGAATCCGGATACAGTTCCGCGAGACGGCGGCCGATGGTCTTGATCTCGGCGTCGGCGGTGGCGACGTTCACGCCGTCGCGCAGGCGGGCGATGCCGAGGAGATAATGGCTGTCGCGGCGTTTGATGTCGTTTTCGTGAAGGGCGAGCGGCAGCCAGAGCTGGCAGTCCGTCGTGCGCAGCCAAGGGGAGACGAATTCGAAGTGGCGCGGCATGACGCCGACGATGGTGGCGTCGATGCCGTTGAGGCGGAGGGAGCGTCCGATCACGGAGCGATCGCCGCCGAACAGCTGCTGCCAGAGCGGTTCGCCGAGGATGACGACCGGCGGAGCGCCGACGGCGTCGTCGGCTGGTTCGAAGAAGCGGCCCAACATCGGTTGCACGCCGAACGCGCGGAGGACGTCGAACGTTCCCGCGACGGCGTTGACGGACTGGGCGTTTTCGGCGCCGACGTTGACCGACTGCGGTTGGTAGACGCCGAACGCGCCGAAGCTGGACGATTGTTCGCGGAGATCGAGGTAATCGGCGGGAGAAAGCGGCCAACTATCGCCGGACCAGACGTGCACGAGCTCGTCGGCGCGCGGGTAGTGAAACGGGGAGATCACGAGCGCGCGGAGGGCGCTGAAAATCGCGGTGGTGGAGCCGATGCCGACGGCGAGCGTGAGGATGGCGATCAGGGCGAAACCGCGGGATTTGGCGAGGGTGCGCAGGGAGAGGCGGAGATCGGACAACATGGGAACGCTTCCGGCAGAACCCCGCAGCCGGAGAAACGTTACAGTTTTTTTTGCGCGTTCGATCGGCGGCCCGCGCGAACGCGTGCGATCAGGCGGCGCGTTGTCGCAAGCGCGTGGCGGCGGCGACGCGGTGCTTCGCGGGGTGGCGGACGGCGTGGCGGATGAGCCATTTGCGTTCGGGCGAAGCGCCGCGGAGCCAGCGTTCGCAGATCGAGAAGGCGAGCTCGGGGTGATCCTTGGCGATATCGCCGATGTGGTTGGCGACGCTGCGGCGCACGTAGAGCTCGGGATCGTCCTTCAAGGCTTCGAGGATCGGGAGGACGGGACGCGGATCCGTCACAAAAGCGGGGATACGTTGCGCCCACGGCAGGCGGGGGCGCGTGCCTTCGGAGCACAGACGGCGAACGTGCGGATCGGGGTCGCGCGTCCATTCGAGGAGCCGGGCGAGCGTGCGCTCGGGCCAGCGAATGAGGAAAGGGCGGATCGAGAACTCGGCGGTGAAACGGCGGGTGAGCTCGTATTGCGCGTGCAGCGAGGTATCGAAGGGATCGATACCGTCGTTGTGTTCGGGATCGAGACCGTAGATGGCGATGAAGCTCGTGTGCGGAAGATAGAAGAAGACGCCCAGGCCGCGATCGGCGGTGGCGGTGCTGGCGGGACCGAGCGAGCGCAAGAGGACGGCGACCGCGTCCGAATAGCGCGGCGGGAGGTGATCGCGGAGCACGCGCGCGAGGTGGAGGCCGCGTTGCATGATGGAGAGCGGCGCGATTTGGTCGAGGGCGGCGCGGGTGAAGCGGCGGGTGTCGAATGATGGCCAAGCCAGTCGCAGGTTGTGGGCGAGGCAGTCGATCGCGGCGCGATCGAGCAGCGACGTGAGGCTGCCGCCTTTGTCCATCGACGCGGTGACGGCGGGGAAGCGGAGCCGGGCGGGGTCGATGGCGGCGTCGGAGGAATGGAGAGACGACGTGAAGCGGACGGGAGTTTTCAGCATCGGACGGAGTGTAGCGGACGCGTTGACAGCCTTGTGTCAGGAGACACGAGGGTGAAGGGAGATTTTGTCAGGCACTCGCAGCGCGGGCGGAGGCTGATCGTTTTCGTGGGTTGTTGCGGAGCTGGGCGGAATCAGGGGAAACCCGGCTCGTGGGTAAATTCAAGGCGTCGGGCTGACACCGGTGAAGAAGATGCAAGTCTCGGGACACATCCAAGTTTCCGTGTCCACGCTTCCACCCGACATCACCATGGCCAAAGGCCCGTTGCGCATCCGGCTGGATCGCGCATTGACGGTGCGGGTGATCGCGATCGTGGGCGTGGTGTTGTTTCACGCACTCACGGTGCCGCTGGGGGCGTCCGGGGTGGGTTGGCTGGCTTCGCGGCTCGGAGGTTTTTGGGGGGACGCGATGGTGCTGGTGGGCGGCGTGCTGCCGCGGGTGGAGCAGTTCGTCATCATCTTTTTCATGGTGGCGGGCTATTTCAGCTATCGCGCGTATCAGCGTTCGCGGTTGGCGGGGAGCCGCAGTTCGCGACGCGGGTTCGTGAAATTTTTCCTGTGGCGGCGATTTTGGAAGCTGGTGCCGGTGTTCTGGGTGGCGCTGTTGTTTTCGTATTTCGTGAGTTTCAGCGATCCGTTCAGCTGGGACGGACTGCGGAAGCTGGCGGTGAACGCGTCGCTGTTGAAGACGCTCTGGCCGGGCTACTATTTTTCGATCAATCACGCGCACTGGTATGTCGCGGTGCAGTGGCAGCTCGATCTGCTGTATCCGTTATTTCTCTACATGGTGGCGCGACGCTCGGCGGGTTTCGCGGTCGGGGTGGCGTGGGCGGCATCGCTGGCGTTCTCTTTCGTCGTGCCCCAGTTCACCGACGCCGCGTGGCTGCGGTATTTTCCGGTGCGGTGGTGGGCGGAGTGGTCGTTGGGGGTGTATCTGGCGGATCGTCATCTGGCGGGTGAGCGGGTGTTTCCGCGGGCGGGCTGGACGATGCTCGGCGCGGCGGCGGCGCTGATGCTGGCGCGCATGGAAGGGGCGCGGTTGATCGAGTGGCTGGCGATTCGCGTGCTGCTGGCGGCGGCGTTCGAGGCGATGCTGCTGTCGCGCTCGCCACGGCTCGCGATCGAGCGAGGGCTGGCGCCGCTCGGGTTGTGCAGCTATTCGCTGTATCTGCTGCACATCCCGGTGCAGCAACTCGTGGCGGGCGGATGGCGGGCGGTGGGCGGCGATTTCAACACGGTGCCGGGATGGTGCGTGTATGCGGTGGTGAGCGGAGCGTGTGCGTTTGTTCTGGCGCGGTGGTGCACCGAATATGTGGAGAGCCGGTTTGCGACGTGGGGCAATCGGTGGTGGCGACGGCGTCGCTCGCGGGCGGGGCGGCGAAGCGTGGAGGGCGGCGGGGCGAGTGTGCGGGTTTCTACCGTGCAGGAATCGGCGCGTTGACCGGACTAGACGGGAAGATCGCAGCGCGATTTGTCGCTTCGGTTAGCAGCGTCCGGTCTCGAGTGTCTTGGCCCAGGATGTCCAGCCGGCGTCGCGTGCGGCGCGGGCGGCGGCGTGCCAGTCGTAAACGATGCAGCGAAACTCCACGTGCCATTCGTTGTCGTCGCGATGGGCGATGGCGTAGCGGGCGTGCGGGCTGCCGGCTTCGACGACGTGAGGCGCAGGGGTGTCGTCGCGGTAGGCGGGTAGACCGACGCTGCCGGGATTGAGAATGATGCGACCGTCGTCGAGGTGGACGAGTCGCTGGAGATGCGTGTGGCCGCACAGGAGGAGAGGGCCCGTGACGGCGCCGAGACGGGCGACGATCTGCTCCTGGGGGGCGAGGACGGTCGCGCCGCCGGTGACGTTTTCGAGCAGGTATTCCTCGTCGCTGTTTGGGGTGGCGTGGAAGGCGGTCCAGGCTTCGCCTTGAACGAGCGGCGGCAGTTCGCGCAGCCAGCGGAGGGAAGGCTCGTCGAGTCGTGCGCGCGCGAACAGCGCGGAGCCGCGGGCGCCGGCTCCGCCTTCGCCGGTCATGCGATCGCCGTTGCCGCGCACGTGAACGGTCGCGCGCGTGCGCAGGAGTTCGACGGAGCGGGCGGGATCGAGGGGACCGTTGGCGTTGTCGCCGAGATTCACGATTGCGCGGATGTTTTGCCGGGCGATGTCGGCGAGCACGGCGTCGAGCGCCCACGCGTTTCCGTGGACATCGGCAATCACGGCGAGGGCGGGCGAGCGCATCGCGGTGAGGCAAACGGAAGGCGAGCGGGGGGCAATGACGTATGCGGATGGGGGGCGGTCGAAGTTATTCTCGCGCAGTTCGGTCAACAGGATCGCGACGGGATTTTTGGCGTGCGCGGGTGAGTGACCGGCGGGCGACCTTGCGACGGATCGAGCTGAAAATTTCGGGGCGGCGGCGCAGCGGGTGGACGTTTTTCGTGACGGCGAGTTGGAGCGTCGCGGAAGCGAATGCTTGTGCGGGCGGCGAGTGGCGGCGCTAATCGGCGGACGTATGGCGCGTCGACGTCGATCTTCCTCCCGCTCCCGCACCCGGCGCTGGCCGCTGCCGGCCCGCTGGCTCGTCTACTTGAATGTGGCCGTCGCGCTGCTGCTCGGCGGGTGGTATTTCGCGCAGCCGGCGGAGCGGCAGCAGGAGGTGAGGCGGCTGGTCGAAGCCGCGATGGCGCGCGACAAGAATGTGTCGCCACTCGATGTCGCGTGGGATGTCTGGCAGCTCTACTATGCGAATCCGGCGGCGGGGCGGATCGCGCCGGGGGACAAGACGCATCTTTACGGCGGCACGCCGCTGCCGACGGGGGCGGCGGGCACGGCGGCGCCGCGGGTGTTGATGAACCAGGCTTACGTGGTGGGCTACAGTGAAGTGCGACGAAATCCGGTGTGGGCGGCTTATCGCGTGGGCGATTTGGCGGAGATCCCGACGCCGCCGCCGCGGCCGGAGAAGTTTGTCGCGGATGCGCGCACGGCGGCGCGGGTGACGCCGGACGCGTATACGGGCAGTGGATACGATCGCGGGCATCTGGCGCCGAACTACGCGATTGCGACGCGGTATGGCGCGGGGGCGCAGGAGGAGACGTTTCTGATGTCGAACATCGTGCCGCAGCAGCACTCGTTGAACGCGGGGTTGTGGCGGGAGCTCGAGCGGAAGATCGCGACGAGTTATCCGGCGCGTTACGAGGAAGTGTGGGTGTTGACGGGGCCGGTGTTCGGGGCGGATCCGCGGGAGTTGCGGGGCGGGGTGCAGATACCGGAGGCGTTTTACCTGATCGTGGTGGACGAGCACGAAGGGAAGTTGCGCGTGCTGGCGTTTCTGGTGCCGCAGAGTGCGGCGCCGAGCGATGATCCGGCGCGTTATCTGGTGTCGATCGACGAGATCGAGGAGCGCACGGGGCTGGATTTTCTGCGTGAGCTGGATGACGAGACGGAGACGGAAATCGAGCGGGCGCGGGCGGCGCGGGTGTGGTGACGCGAGGCCGGGTTCGGCGGCGGTGCTGAAGGAAGGCGAACGTGTGAACAAGGCGCGGGTTGCGTTGAAGAGAGGAGCGGCGCAGGGTGCGTGCTCCTTACTCTTATGAAGCGATCGCAACGGATTGGTTGGGGGCTGGTTTTCGGGTTGTTGTGCGTGGGCGCGGGGCGGGCGCAGTTTTATGATTCGTTCGACGCGGGAAAGATCGACGGGTGGTTCACGATGGCGGGGGACGGCGTGGCGACGATCGAGTTGTGCCGCGCGAGGGGTTCGCGCGGATGGAGATCGATGGGACGCGCGATCCGCACAATGTCTGGTGGACGCTGATCAAGCGGGATGTGTCGGAGTTTGTTGACTTGGCGAAGCTGAGCGAGCCGGGTCATGAGCTGCGNGTGGAGGCGAGGATTCGGGTGAGCCATGCGCCGCGGCGGGTGAACTTCATGGTGAACACGCAGCGGACGACGGATTTTCACGAGCATCTGCGCGAATACGATATCGCGGACACGGACGGGTGGCACACGATCAGCATGACGACGCGCAATCTGGACGCGCGGCCGGGGGACACGTTGTTCGTGCAGCTGGCGGCGACGGATTGGGGGCATGGCCGGTATCACGTGGACGTGGATTACTATCGCGCGGACGTGGTGCGGCTCGAGGAGGCGGCGCCCGATGTGGGCGAGCCGCTGATTTATCATCCGGAGGTGGGAGACGTGTCGGAGTTCGAGGAGCATCTCGGCGTGACGCACGACAGCGTGGTCGACACGGAGTTTGCGCGGGTGAATTTCAACGACTGGCGCGTGGAGGAGCGGGCAGGCGTGGCGCGGATCCTTTCGATTGGGGCGACGCACGCGGCGGTGCTGCGGTGGGATTTTGAGAAGTAGTCGTGGACGGAAGGCGGCGGGCACGGGGGTGTTGGAGCTCACGACCTGTTCGGCGCCGGCGGGGGGAAATTATGTGAAGGTGTTTGGCGAGGATCTGGGGATAGAGTTTGGGAAGATTCGCGTGATCGAGATTCTGAGCGGCGATCCGGCGTGGGAGCAGGAGAGGGTGACTTACGAGAGCCTGCTCGCGGGAGAAGAAGCGGCGGAGGTTTTCAACGGGCAGATGACGATCGATCTCGACCTTGCGACGGCGCCGGGTGGGAAAACGTATTTCACGCTGCCGCGTCCGGTGATGCAGCGGTTGATCGATGGGCGGACGAAAGGATTGGTGCTGCGTCCGCTCGGATCGATGGCGGCGACGGTGTATGCGTCGGAGAATCCGGGCGGGAACGGTCCGGTGCTGCATTTCAGCACGGAGCGTTAGCGAAGCCGCGCGGTGAAGTTGCGGTGACGCGAGGGCTTGGCTTTCGCGCGGGAGTGCTCACCGTGCGAAGCGTTCAGTCGGTTGTTACCCCTTCGAACCATGAATCGTCGCACCTTCGTCACATCGTCGCTCGCGGCCGGCGCCGCGCTGCTCGTCAACAACACGCGCCTCGCGGCGCAGCCGGCTGGCGCGAACGCGAGCGGGCCGTTCAAGCTCGGCTACGCGCCGCATCCGGGGATGTTCAAGGAGCTGGGCGGGGCGAACGTGATCGACCAGATCAAGTTTGCGGCGGACCAAGGTTTCACGGCGTGGGAGGACAACGGGATGGCGGGGCGTTCGCCGGCGGAGCAGGAGGAGATCGGGCGCGTGCTGGCGGAGCGGAAGATGCGAATGGGGGTGTTCGTCGCGTATGCGAATTTCACGGATCCGACCTTCGTCGTGGCGGATCCGGACAAGCGGGAGGAAATTGTCGGGCAGATCCGGAAGTCGGTCGACGTGGCGAAACGTTGCGGCGCGAAGTGGATGACGGTCGTGCCGGGATCGGTGCACCAGCAGACGACGGCGTCGGGGGAGTGGAATCGCTCAGGCGGGCGGCGACTGGCGGAAGGATTTCAGACGGCGAATGCGATCGAGTTGCTGCGGCGTTGCGCGGAGGTGCTCGAGCCGCATGGCCTGGTGATGGTGCTGGAGCCGTTGAACTGGTATGCGAATCACGGCGGCACGTTTTTGGTGAAGTCGGACCAGGCCTACGCGCTGTGCAAGGCGGTGAACAGCCCGTCGTGCAAGATCCTGTTCGACATCTACCACCAGCAGATTTCCGAGGGGAATTTGATTCCGAACATCGATCGCTGCTGGGACGAGATCGCGTATTTCCAATCTGGAGACAATCCGGGGCGGAAGGAACCGGGGACGGGAGAGATCAATTACCGAAACGTGTTCGGTCACCTGAAGAAGAAAGGCTTCGCGGGCGTGGTGGGCATGGAGCATGGAAACTCGATGCCCGGTGCGGACGGCGAACGCGCGGTGATCCGCGCGTATCGCGAGGCGGATGCGGGGTGACGCGGTTCGGCGCGCGTGGCCGTTTCAACGGAAGCGTGCGACGAACAGCGGCGCGTAGGCGCGACGATAGTGCCACGCGAGCGCGAGCATGAGGGCGAAGAAAACCAACGCGGGAGGAATCCCCGTGTGCTCGAGCGCGAGGTGGAACGCGACGGAGTTCACCATGAACGGCGCGAGGAGAACGAGCGCGAGCGGAACGAAGCGGTTGACGAGAAGGAGGAGGCCGACGAGCAGCTGCGTGGCGCCGATGAGCGGCATCATGTAGCCGGACTCCATCAATGCGATGGAGAAGGCCTCGGCTCCGGGGGCCAATGGAGTGGACGGCGGGGGGATGAAGTTCAGGAAGCCGTTCAGACCGAAGATCGTCATCGGCAGACCGAGCAGGACACGGCCGATGGCGGGGAGGAAACGGGTGAAGGACTTCGAGGCGGGTTTCTCGAGGGCGGCGTGGCCGAGGGTGGAGGAGGGCGTCGTGGACATGGGAGGTGGTGGAGGTTGGTTGCTGTTCATGATTCCGACGAACGGAAGGGCGTGAAACGGACAACGGCGTCCACTTTTCCGACGAACGCCCGGAAAGCGCCCGCGAACGGGCGGCCTACGGCTGGTTCTGGCGGTAGGCCTTGACCGTGTTTTTCATGAGCATCGCGACGGTCATCGGGCCGACGCCGCCGGGGACGGGCGTGATCTGGCCGGCGAGCGGAGCGACGGTGGGGAAGTGAACGTCGCCGGTGAGGCGGTATCCGGTTTTCTTGGACGGATCGGGGACGCGGTTGATGCCGACGTCGATGACGACGGCGCCGGGTTTCACCATGTCGGCGGTGACGAACTCGGCGCGGCCGATGGCGGCGATGAGGACGTCGGCCTGGCGGGTGATCGAAGGAAGATCCTTGGTGGCCGAATGGCAGATGGTGACGGTGCCGTTGGCGCCGGCTTTTTTCTGGAGGGCGAGGAGGGCGACGGGTTTGCCGACGATGAGCGAGCGGCCGAGGACGACGACGTGCTTGCCCTTCAGGTCGACGCCGCTGCGCGCGAGGAGCTCCATGATGCCGGCGGGCGTGCAGGCGACGAAGCCGGTTTCGTCTTCCTGGGCGACTTTGCCGAGGTTGAGCGTGTTGAAACCGTCGACGTCCTTGGCGGCGGAGACGCGGCGGAAGACGGCGACCTCGTCGATGTGTTTCGGCAGCGGGGATTGGACGAGGATGCCGTCGACGGTGGGATCGGCGTTGAGGTCGTCGATGAGCTTGAAAAGTTCGTCCTGCGAGATGGTGACCGGCGGTAGGATGATGCGGCTTTCGAGGCCGATTTCGGCGGCGGTTTTCTCCTTTTTCTTCACGTAGGAAACCGAGGCGGGGTCGTCGCCGACGCGAACGAGCGCGATGCACGGTTTGCGGCCGGCGAAGGCGGCGACTTCGGATTTGAGCTCCGCGATGATGGCGGCGGCGATTTGGTTTCCGTCGATGAGGGTCATGAGAACGAGAAACCACGAAACACACGAAATGCACGAAAGAGAAAACCTTTCGTGTGTTTCGTGCCTTTCGTGGTGATCAGAAGATTACTTCAACTGGAGGGACTCGACTTGGATGACCATTTCCTTGCCATCGGGGCCGGGGCGGGCGGCGCCGTAAACGACGACGACGTGGTCGGCATAGCTCTCGATTTGTTCGGTGAGGAGGAGCTTGCTGATGTCGAGGTAGGCGTAGCGCTTGCCGGCGTCGTCGTGCAGTGCCCAGTCGTAGGGGCGGCGGGGTTTGAACGGGCTGCGGGTCGAGACGAACTTGCCTTGGAAGAGGCGCGGGAGGGTTTCGCCGTTGCCGCTGGCGAGGTTGACCGAAACGGATTTGCCGGCGGCGGTGACGCCCTGGCCGACGGGGGCGACGGGCGCGGGTTGGAGCGGCGCGGGATCGGCGGCGGGCGGCGTGTCGGCGGAGGGCTGCGAGGCGTAGCTGCGTGGTGCCGAGGTAGATGTAGCCGGTGATGGTTTTTTCGATTTTGACCTGGGTCCAGCGACCGTGGAGGCCGGTGATCTCGGATTTGTCGGCGGCTTCCATGGTGGTGATGACGGTGGCGTCGTTTTTCGGGGCGACGCGGATTTGGGCGCCGATTTTCACGTCGAGGCTCTTGGCGATGTCCTTGTTGGGGACGTAGCCTTCGAAGGGGCCTTCGAGTTCGACGGCGAGCCAGCCGGAGGGAGCGGCGGAGAGGGCGTTGGCGGCGGGTTTGGGTTCGGTGCCGGCCTTGAGGGTGGCGATGGCGGGAGAGTTGGCGTCGGGTTGCGCGTGAACCGCGGTCGTGGTCGGGAGCGGGGCGGCGAAGGCGGCGCGGGCGGCGACGAGGAAAGCGAGGAGCGCGAATTTAGTTTTCATGAGGAGCGTCGTGGTAGTCGGGCGCCGTCACCTCGTGGGTGGCGTGCGGCGTGTGAGGCGAATGGAAGAGAGATTCGATTTCGCCCGGAGAGAGTTTTTTCATGGCGCGGAGCGGAATGCCTTTCAAGCGGAAGCTTCCGATCTGATAGCGGCGGAGGCGTTTCACGTCGTAGCCGAGCGCGGTGAAGAGGAGGCGGATTTCGCGCTTCTTGCCGTGATGCATGTGGACGTCGAGCGCGGTGGATTCGTGGGCGGCGTTGGGGTTGACGAGGGCGGCGCGTTCGACCTTGAGGCGTTCGCCTTCGACGATGACGCCCTTGACGAGCGCGGGGAGGCGTTTGGCGGGGAAGGGTTTTTCGAGGATGACGTGGTAGCGCTTCACGACGACGTTGGACGGGTGCATGAGGCGATGGGCGAGATCGCCGTCGGTCGTGAGGATGACGAGGCCCTCGCTGTCCTTGTCGAGGCGGCCGGCGCAGAAGAAGCGGAGTTTGGAAAATTCGCGCGGGAGAACGGTGAAGATGGTTTCGGGGTTGTGGGGGTCGTCGTTGGAGCAGACGAGGCCGCGGGGTTTGTGGACGGCGAGGGTGACGCGAGGTTGGGCGGTGGCGCGGATGGATTTGCCGCCGGTGGTGACGCGGTCGACGCCGGGCGTGACCTTCTGGCCAAGGGTGGCGGGCTCGCCGTTGACCCAGACCTGGCCCTGCGCGATGAGGGCTTCGGCGGCGCGGCGGGAGCAGATGCCGGCGTCGGCGAGATATTTTTGCAGTCGGATCGGAGCGGAGGCCATCAGTGGCAGAGAGTGGGTGCGATTGCGCAACTGCTGCAAGCCTGCGAAGGGGAATGCGGCTTGCGTGGACCGGCGGTGGTGGGCTTGATGCGTGCTGGTCATGTCACTCCCTGCCGAAAGCCCGACGTATTCAAAAGATCATCCGTTCCCGGCGTGCGTGTTGGAGAACCGATTGTTGACGAAGCCGGGTTCGGCGAAGGAGACGCGGCATTTCGTGGTGAGTCTCGCGGGCAGCGGGTTGCACTACAAGGCGGGCGACTCGCTCGGCGTGTATCCGTCGAATCGCGACACGGAGGTGAACGAGCTGCTGCAGCTGCTCGGCGCGACGGGCGAGGAGAAAGTGTCGCCGGTGATGTTGAGGCTGACGGAGCCGATCACGTTGCGGGAGGCGTTGACCTCGCGGCTGGCATTGGGCGGGCCGACGGCGAAGATCGTGGGAACGCTGGCGGCGAAGGCGACGAATCCGGACGAGAAGGCGAAGTTGACGGGCTTGCTCGCGCCGGAGTCGAAGGCGGTGCTGACGGGTTTTTTTGGAGGAGCGGCATTTCGTGGACCTGTTGGCGGAGTTCCCGAGCGCGAAACTGACGCCGCAGGAGTTCGTGGATCATCTGCGGAAGTTGATGCCGCGGCTGTATTCGGTGGCGTCGTCGCCGAAGGTGTATCCGAACGAGGTGCATCTGACGGTCGCGGTGGTGCGGTATGAGACGAACCGCCGCGAGCGCGTGGGCGTGTGCTCGACGTATCTGGCGGATCGCGTGCAGGTGGGGAGCACGCGGATGCCGGTGTTTGTGTCGCATTCGCATTTTGCGCCGCCGGAAGACGGCGCGAAGGACGCGATCATGGTGGGGCCGGGGACGGGGATCGCGCCATTCCGGGCGTTTGTGCAGGATCGGATCGCCAGCGGAGCGACGGGGAGAAACTGGGTGTTTTTCGGCGACCAGCATCGGGCGACGGATTTCCTTTACGAGGAGGAGTGGATGGCGTGGTTGCACGAGAAGAAGATCGCGCGGCTCGACACGGCGTTTTCACGGGATCAGGTGCACAAGATCTACGTGCAGGACCGGATGCGCGAAAACGCGGCGGAGCTGTGGGCGTGGATCGAGGGCGGGGCGCATTTCTACGTGTGCGGCGATGCGAAGCGGATGGCGAAGGACGTCGACGTGGCGTTGCACGACGTGGTGGCGCAGCAAGGCGGGATGGACCCGGCGGCGGCGGCGGAGTATGTGAAGCAGATGAAGCGCGACCGCCGGTATCAGCGGGATGTGTATTGATTTTGGGTTTTGATTTTCGATTTTCGATTGCCCGCGCGCTGTGGCGGGGATCGTTTCCCCAATCCGAAATCGAAACTCGAAAATCGAAAATCCCGACATGCTCACGTTCAATAATCGCACTGCACTCGTCACTGGCGCCGGTCGCGGCATCGGCAAGGCCATCGCTGAAACTCTCGCGCGTCACGGCGTGACGGTGATCTGCGTGTCGAAATCGGCCGACTCGTGCGGCGCGGCGGCGGCGGCGATCACGGCGGCGGGCGGAAAGGCGAAGGCGCTCGCGGTGGACGTGGCGGATGGCGCGGCGGTGACGAAGGCGGCGGAGGAGCTGTTGAAGGAGTTTCCCACGATCGACATTCTGGTGAACAACGCGGGCATCACGCGCGACGGGTTGTTGTTCCGGATGAGCGAGGCGGATTGGAACGACGTGATTTCGACGAACCTCACGAGCTGCTTTCACTGGACGAAGGCGCTCGCGCGGCCGATGACGCGGGCGCGGTGGGGACGCATCGTGAACATCACCTCGGTGAGCGGCCTTATGGGAAATGCGGGGCAGGCGAATTACTCGGCGGCGAAGGCGGGCATGATCGGTTTGACGAAGACGCTGGCGCGGGAGTTCGCGAGCCGGAGCGTGACGGTAAACGCGGTGGCGCCCGGGTTTATCAAAACCGATATGACGACGGATTTCGTGAACAATCCGGATGTCGCGGGGAAGATTCTCGAGGCGGTGCCGCTCAAAAAATTCGGCGAGGCGGCGGACATCGCGAACATGACGGCGTATTTGTGTTCAGAGGAAGCGGGCTACATCACCGGGCAAGTTTTTGCCGTTGACGGCGGCATGGCGATGTGAAGTCTGCCCACCCAATAGCGTTCCGCATTTTTACCTATCATGGCCGACCCAAAAACCATCGAACAACGCGTCAAGGAGATCATCGTCAACCAGCTCAACGTGAATGAAGAGCAGGTGACGCCGACCGCCTCGTTTCTGGACGATCTTGGCGCCGATTCACTCGACACCGTCGAGCTGATCATGGCCTTCGAAGAAGAATTCAAAGACGAGATCAAGGGTGAGATCCCCGAGTCCGACGCCGAGAAGCTGCAGACGGTCGGCCAGGTGATCGACTACATCAAGGGCAAGGCCGGTCAGTCCTGATCTCCGCGGTTTAGCACTTTTGGCGTTCTGCCGATTTCCTAGCGGAAATTCTGGGCAGAACGCCTTTTTGTTTTTCGAGTTTCGCGCTTCGCATTGTTCTCATGGAATACCCAGCTACTCCACGCCGCGTTGTGATCACCGGCCTCGGCGTCGTGACGTCGATCGGCCACGATGTGGAAACGTTTTGGTCGAGTTTGCTCGCCGGCAAAGGCGGCGTCGAACGGGTGTCGTTGTTCGATCCGTCGGAGTTTCCGTGTCAGATCGGCGCGGAGGTGCGGGGGTGGGAGGCGGCGCAGCACATGGACCCGAAGGAGGCGCGGCGAAACGATCGCTACACGCATTTCGGATTCGTGGCGGCGAAGCAGGCGATTGCGGATGCGGGGTTGGATCCGGCGCGCGAGGACGGCGATCGCGTGGGCGTGATGATCGGCTCGGGCATCGGCGGGATGTATACGTATGAGTCGCAGTTGAAAGTGATGGCGGAGCGCGGGCCGCGAAAGGTGTCGCCGTTCACGATTCCGTCGCTGATCGGCAACATGTGTTCGGGGCTGGTGGCGATCGAGATCGGCGCGCGGGGGCCGAACTTCGGCGTGGTTTCGGCGTGTGCGACGGGCCCACGCATGCGATCGGCGAGGCGGCGCACGCGATCCGGCGGGGCGACGTGGACGTGATGGTGGCGGGCGGGAGCGAGGCGTCGATCACGCCGTTTGCGTATGCGAGCTTCTGTTCGATGAAGGCGATGAGCACGCGGAACGATTCGCCGCAGACGGCGAGCCGGCCGTTCGACAAGGAGCGGGATGGCTTCGTGATGGGCGAGGGCGCGGGGATTCTCGTGCTGGAATCGCTCGAGCACGCGCAGGCGCGCGGCGCGCGGATTTATTGCGAGCTGGCCGGGTATGCGGCGACGTGTGACGCGTTTCACATCACGCAGCCGGATCCGGAAGGGAAAGGCCTGTCGCTGGCGATGAAGCGGGCGCTGGCGAGCGCGGGCGTGGCGCCGGAGGCGGTCGATTACATCAACGCGCACGGCACGAGCACGCCTTACAACGACAAGTTCGAGACGCTCGCGATCAAGAAGGTGTTTGGCGAGCATGCGCGAAGGCTCGCGGTGAGCTCGACGAAATCGATGACCGGGCACCTGCTCGGCGCGGCGGGCGGGATCGAGTCGGTGATCTGCGCGAAGACGATTCAGACCGGACGGATTGCGCCGACGATCAATCTCCTGGAGCCGGATCCGGAATGCGATCTGGACTATGTGCCGAATCAGGCGCGGGAAGCGAAGGTGCGGACGGTGTTGAGCAACAACCTGGGCTTCGGCGGACAGAACGCGGCGGCGGTGTTTCGGGCGGTTTGAGCGCCTACGGAGTTGGGGAATGGCGGGAGTCCGACGGGATGTCGGGCTTCCTCGAGGCACGCGTCTGTGGACGGACGACTAAAAGCGCGAGCGAGCTCGCGGCTACCGGATGGGTGGGGTGTGCGGAAAGGTGTCGCATATGCGACATCTTTCCGCACGGCGGCAATAAAAAGCCCGCGAACGTGGGTTCGCGGGCGGAGATGGAAGACGCTCTGAGAGAGCTCAGGCCTTGGTGACGAGGCCGGCCTTGAGGGCCTTGACGGAGACGAGCATGCGCTTCGTGCCGCCGTTGGGCAGTTTCACGCGGATGCGCTGAAGGTTGGGGCGAAACTTGCGCTTCGTGATGCTGGTCACGTGCGTGCCGATGCCGCCGCTCTTCTTGGACTGACCCTTGCGGTTGATGATCGAGCCCTTGGTGGGGCGGCGACCGGTGATTGCACAGATTCTAGCCATGATGGTTTCGAGTTGGTTAAAGGGTCGGGAGTAAAGGACGGCGGAAAGTCGAAGCAAGGGGAAACTTCGACGTCGGCCGGCGCGGGTGAGTTATTCGTAGCGGAGGGCGTCGATGGGATCAAGTTGGGCGGCTTTCTTGGCGGGGTAGAAGCCGAAGAAAAATGCCGATGGTGGCGCTAAAGACGAAGGCGACGACGACGGAGGTGGTGGAAACGAGGACGGGCCAGCCGTTGAGTTGGGAGATGAGTTGCGAGCTGCCGATGCCGATGAGGATGCCGAGGAGGCCGCCGAGAGAGCTGAGGATGATCGCCTCGATGAGGAATTGCATGAGGACATCGCGGCCGTGGGCGCCGACGGCGAGGCGGATGCCGATCTCGCGGGTGCGCTCGGTGACGGACACGAGCATGATATTCATGATGCCGATACCGCCGACGATGAGCGAGACGCCGGCGATGGCGCCGAGGAGGACGGTCATCGTTTTGGTGGTGGCGGTGGCGGCTTCGGCGAATTCGACCTGGTTGCGAACGGTGAAGTCGGGCTCGCGTCCGCTGCGGCGCTGCGAGAGCAGATCGTTGATTTCCCGTTGGACGTGCGGAATCGCCTCGGCGGAGGCGGCGCGGATGAGGATGGAGTTGATGTTGGTCCGGCGGGAGAGCCGTTTCATGTGGCTCGTGTAAGGGACGATCACGATGTCGTCCTGGTCGGAGCCGAAGAGATTGAAGCCTTTTTCGGAGAGGACGCCGACGACTTTGAAGGGGATGTTGCGGATGCGAAGGGTTTGGCCGATGGGATCGAGTCCGGGGTAGAGTTGTTCGGCGACGGTTTTGCCGATGACGGCGACTTTGGCGACGGAGCGGACGTCCTGTTCGCTGAACATGGTGCCGTCGGCGACGGGCCAGCTGCGGATATCGGGGTAATCGGGCGAGGTGCCGAGGACCTGGGTGTTCCAGTTGAGGCCGTTGCCGAGGACCTGGCTGCGGTCGCGGACCTCGGGGGAGACGCCGAGGATGTTGGGAATTTCGGTGGCGATGGCGACGGCGTCTTCGGGCGTGAGGGTGGGCGCGCTGCCCCAGCCGCCGCGTGCGCCGCCGGAGGTGAAGTTGCCGGAAAAAACGGTGACGACGTTTTGGCCGAGGCTGGCGACCTGGGCTTCGACCTGGGATTTGGCGCCGTTGCCGATGCTGACCATCGCGATGACGGCGCCGACGCCGATGATGATGCCGAGCGCGGTGAGGATGGAGCGCAGTTTGTTTCGGCGGAGGGCGCGGAGGGCGATGATGATGGTGGAGCGGAAACGCACGGAGGGAGATTTGGGTTAACCGCGAAGGGCGCGAAGAGACGCGAAGGAGCCAGGATTTAAGATTTGAGATTTGAAATTGCGGAGGGAAGTGGGGCACTCGCTCATGCTCTTGGCTACGGGCTAGTTTTGGGAGATGAGTTTGGCTTCGGCTTCGGCGGCGAGGAGTTTCTGCATTTCGATCTCGGCGAGGCTGCGGTTGGTCACTTGGACGTCGGAGACGACGCGGCCGTCGCGCATGATGAGGTTGCGTTTGCAGAACTGGGCGATGTCGAGCTCGTGGGTAACCATGACGATCGTGATGCCTTGGTCGTTGAGCTTTTGAAACACGCCCATGACTTCGACGGAGGTTTTGCTGTCGAGGTTGCCGGTGGGTTCGTCGGCGAGGAGGACTTGGGGTTGATTGACGAGGGCGCGGGCGATGGCGACGCGCTGTTGTTGTCCGCCGGAAAGTTGGGACGGGAAGTGGTCGGCGCGTTGGGAAAGGCCGACGATGTCGAGGGCGTGGAGGGCGCGTTCGCGCATCTCGCGGGAGGAGAGTTTGCGGCGGCCGTAGAGCATGGGGAGCTCGACGTTTTCGAGGGCGGTGGTGCGGGCGAGGAGGTTGAAGCCCTGGAAGACGAAGCCGAGTTTCTCGTTGCGGAGGTCGGCGAGGGCGTTGCGGTCGAGTTTGAGGACGTCGACGCCGTCGAGGAGGTAGGTGCCGCTCGACGGCCGATCGAGACAGCCGAGGGTGTTCATGAGGGTGGACTTGCCGGAGCCGCTGGCGCCCATGATGGCCATGAATTCGCCGCGATGAATGTCGAGCGAGACGCCGCGGACGGCGTGGACCTTGACCTCGCCGGAGTCGTAGACGCGGTGGATGTCGCGGAGTTGGACGACGGGGGACATGCGATGGCGTGTGCGGATGAGGCGGTGGGGGCGAGCGAGCTCGCGGCCTATTTAGTTAGAAGCGGCGACCGCCGCCGAAGGGGTTGGAGGAGCGCTGGGGAGCGGTGCTGTCGGCGGAGTAGACGTTGGTGATGACCTGATCACCTTCGGCGAGGCCGTCGATGATCTCGGTGCCGGTGCCGTCGGAGATGCCGAGGGTGACGTTGACGGCTTCAGGGCGGGCGGTGGGGCCGGTGCCGACGAGGCGGTAAACGGTGCGAATGGCGGGGGCATTGGGGGTGGCATTGCTGCCGGAGCCGCGGCCGCCGGGGCCGGCGAACGCGGGGAATTCGTAGCCATCGGCTTTGGCGAGTTCGCGGGCGCGCTCGATGATTTCAGGCGTGGGGCGGCCGGAGCCGGGGGTGAAACCGGCTTTGGTCATGTAGACGCGGCGCTGGTCATCGGGGAGCGGTTTGAGCGCGGCGGTGGTGGTGGAATCGGATTTGCCGGCGACGGGCGCGGGAGGCGGGACGTCGGGGAGGCGGACGCGAAGGGCGTTGTTGGGGAGGCGGAGGACGTTGGGGCGGTGGGCGATGACGATGGAGACGTTGGCGGTCATGCCGGGGCGCAGCTTCTGGTCGTCGTTGCGGACCTCGATGATGGTTTCGTAGGTGACGACGTTTTGGACGGTGATGGGCGAGTTGCGGATGGTGGAGACGCGTCCGCGGAACTGGCGGTTGGGGAAGGCGTCGACGGTGAAGTTGACGGGCTGGCCGACTTCGACGTTGCCGATGTCGGCTTCGGCGACGGCGCCGACGATNTGCATCTTGGTGAGATCGTTGGCGATGGTGAAGAGGACGGGGGTGTTGAAGGAGGCGGCGACGGTNTTGCCGACGTCGACCTGGCGGGAGAGGACGATGCCGTCGACNGGCGAGTAGATGGTGCAGCGCGAGAGNTCGATNNNGGCGGCTTCGACNGCGGCGGTGCGGGTTTGGACCTGGGCTTCGGCCTGGGCGAGGAGGGCGAGGGCCTGATCGAGGTCGGATTGGGGGACGAGGCCGTTTTGCTGGAGGCTGGCGGTGCGCTCGGCGTTGAGCTGGACGAGGCGGTGGTTGGCCTTGGCGTTGGCGAGTTCNGCTTCGGCGGAGCGGAGGCGGGACTCGTAGGTGGAGGAATCGATGTGGGCGACGACGTCGCCCTTCTTCACGACGGAGTTATAGTCGACGAGGACNTTGTCGATGATGCCGGAGATCTGGCTGCCGACCTCGACGGTGATGACGGGCTGGAGGGTGCCGGTGGCGGTGACGGCCTGGGTGACGTCGGCGCGCGCGATCGTGGCGGTGACGTATTCGACGGGCGGGGTGGAGCGCTTGTTGTAGAAATACCAGCCGGCGGCGGCGAGAACGGCGACAAGCAGGATCGTGATGAGGAGCCCGAAGGACGAGTTGGGTTTGGCCATGAGCAGCGAGAAAGAGAGTGCGCAGAAAGACGGCGGGAGGCGGAAGAAATTACGAGCGGAAGTTGAGGAAGCGGAGAGAAAAAGGAATGCGACGGGGCGGTCACCGGGTGCGAAACGGGGGAAAGGGGCAAAGGGCTGGCGGTGAAGCGGTGGTTGCGCGGGGAGGAAGCGGGCGCACGGTGCGGCACATGAAGCTGAGTTATCGGAATCCGGTGTGGCCGGGATATTTGGCGGATCCGTTCGTGCTGCGGGCGGGTGGGGAGTATTTTGCGTATGGAACGGGGTCGGACGCGGGGAATGGGCGGCAGGCGGATGGGCGGGTGTTTCCGGTGTTGCGGTCGACGGATCTGGTCGAGTGGACGTATCTCGGGGGCGCGCTGGAAGCGTCGGGCGGGACGGCGGCGACGGCCTATTGGGCGCCGGAGGTGGCGGAGCGGGACGGGCGTTTTTTTCATGTATTATGCGGCGGATATGCGACTGCGCGTGGCGGTCGCGGAGGAGCCGGCGGGGCCGTTTCGGGATGCGGGGCGGGATTTATTGCCGGCGGAGCGGTTTTCGATCGATGCGAGCCCGTTTCGCGATCCGCGCGACGGGAAGTGGTATTTGTTTTTTGCGAAGGATTTTTTCGACGGGCGCGTGGGAACGGGGACGGCGGTGGCGGAGTTGGCGGACGACATGTTGAGTCTGGCGGGCGAGCCGCGGACGGTGGTGCGGGCGACGAGCGACTGGCAGATTTTTCAGCGGAAGCGGCGGTGGTATGATCGTGAGTGGGAGGCGTGGCATACGGTCGAAGGGCCGTTCGTGGTGGAGCGCGGGGGGCGGTATTATTGTTTTTATTCGGGCGGGTGCTGGGAGACGGAGGGCTATGGCGTGAGCTATGCGGTGGCGGATCATCCGCTCGGGCCGTGGTGCGACGAGTGGAGCGAGGCGGGGCCGGTGGTGTTGCGAGGGGTGGAGGGCAAGGTGATCGGGCCGGGACACAACAGCGTGGTGGCGGGGCCGGACGGTCGGACACTGTTTCTCGTGTATCATGCTTGGGATACAGCGAAGACGGCGCGGCGGATGTGCATCGATCCGCTGGTGTTCACGGCGGATGGGCCGCGGTGCGACGGGCCTTCGGTGGAGGCGCGGAGGATCGAATTAGGGGCGGACTGAGCGGCGAACGTCGGAGTCGCCGGGCGGCGGGAACGGGGGCGGTCCCGATGGATGCGAGGAAAGGACCGGCTTAGTGTGCGGGGATGAAAACAAAATCTTCGATCTTACTCATGACGGTGGTTGGCGGGGCCTTGGTGCTCGGCGCGGGGTGCCGTAAAGGCGGCGATCCGGGCGTCGGCGCGGGCGGTGCGACCACGCGCAACACGGATTCGCAGACGCAGGGGAATACCAGCGGAAGCGGTTCGGCGCCGGACACGACGAGCGAAAACACTGGAGCGGCGGGGCCGGGCGCGGCGGGCGCGACGACGAGCGGTAGCAGCGCTTCGAATACACCGACGGGTGGCTCGGGGGCGGGTTCGACCGGCGGGAGTTCGGGCGCGACGGCGGGAACGGATTCCGCGGGGCGGCCGGCGGGAAGCGCGGGCGGAAATACGGAAACAGGAACGAAGTCGGAGCCGGCGGAGTAGCACATCGAGCCCGACGGAAACGTCGGGCTTTGTTTTTGAGGCGATCAGGGAAGCGGGGTGGCGGGTTCGGAGACGTCCTTGAGGACGCGACCGGAGAGGCCGGCGTGAACGTCGACCGCGATGTCGCCGAGCGAGACGATGCCGACGAGTTGAGAGGAGCGATCGAGCACGGGCAGGCGGCGGACCTGATAGCGCTGCATGAGCTGCACGGCTTCGTCGACTTCCTGGTCTTCGAAGACGGAAATCGAGCCGGTCGACATGGCGTCGCGAACGAGGGCGGTTTTGGGATCGCGACCGTCGGCGACGACTTGGAGGACGATGTCGCGGTCGGTGAGCATGCCGACGATCGTGTTTGTTTTCGAGTCACGGGCACGACGCCGATGTCGTGGAGTCGCATGAGGCCGGCGGCCTCGATTACGGGGGTGTCGGGAGCGACGAAGCGCGTCCCTTTGGTCATCGATCTCGCGGATTTTCATGAGCGCCGAACTTACGTGGGCGAGGTGGGGATCGCCATGGGGCGGACTCCGGTTCGACGGCAAGGTTGGGCGGGAGCCGTTCAGAAGGGCCAGATTCGCGGAACGAAGAAAAGCGAGAGGACGAAGATCAGAACGGTGAGGGGCGCGCCGACGCGAAGGAAGTCGACGAAGCGGTAACGGCCGGGGCCGTAGACCATGAGGCAGGCGGGCTCGAGCGGGGTGAGGTAGGAACAACTCGCGGCGACGGCGATGATGATGGCGAAAGGACGGGGATCGAGCTGGAGCTGCGCGGCGGTCTGGACAGCGATGGGGAGGATGACGGCGGCGGCGGCCTGGTTGGACATGGGCTGGGTCAGGGCGACGGTGAGCGCGAAGAAGCCGCCGAGCATCCATAAAGGTGATACATCGGGCGTGAAGGTGACGAGTTGTTGCGCGAGGTAGGCGGCGGTGCCGGTGCGGATCATGGCTTCGCCGAGGGCGAGCATGCAGGCGATGAGGATGACGGCGCGCCACTCGAGTTCGCGGTAGGCGTCGGCGGGCGTGATGCAGTTGGTGAGAAAGATCGCGAAGGCGCCGAGGAGAACCGCGACGGGGAGCGCGACGATCTCGGTGGCGGCGAGGGCGAGCGAGCTGACGAAGATGAGCGTGGCGCGGATGGCGCGCGGGCGGTCGACGCGGGTTTCCTCGACGGCGTTGAGGACGCTCACGGCGCCGTCGTCGGCGAGGCGCGCGATGGCGGTGGTGTGGCCCTGGAGAAGAAGCACGTCGCCGACGTGAAGGACGGTGCGGCTGAGTTTCTCGAGGATGTTGCGACCGTGACGGTTCAGCGCGAGGACCTGGAGCCGGTAGCGTTCGCTGAAGCCGACCGAGCGGAGCGTGCGGCCGGCGAGGCGCGAACGGGGAACGATGAGGGCTTCGACGAGGGTGGCTTCCTCGGTGCGGAGATCGGGGTCGGAGAGTTCGACGTCGGGGCGGATCTCGATGCCGGCGGTGTCCTTGACCTTGAGGATTTCGTTGCGCGCGCCGCGGACGAGCAGGACATCGCCCTCGCGAACGGCCATGCGCGGGCGCGGCCAGAGGTTGAGGTTGGGTTCGCGGAGGACGCGGACGATCTGGAGATCGAAGTCGCGGCCGAGGTTGATTTCGGCGAAGGTCTTGCCGACGAGAGGCGAGTCGGGAAGGACGAGAACTTCGGTGATGTAGGAGCGGACGCCGAATTGCTCGAGGAGGCTTTCGGGCGGGGCGCGGTCGGGGATCATGCGGCGGCCGATGAAGAACATGTAGGCGATGCCGACGATGGCGATGGGGAGGCCGACGGGGGTGAGTTCGAACATGCCGAGCGGCGCGAGTTGCGCGCGGGTCATGAGTCCGCTGATGACGAGGTTGGTGGACGTGCTGATGAGCGTGACCGAGCTGGTGAGGATCGAGGCGAAGGCGACCGGCATGAGGAGGCGCGAGGGGGAGATTTTCGCGCGGGCGGCGATGCCGATGACGATGGGGAGGAAAAGCGCGGCGGCGGCGGTGTTGCTGATGAACGCACTGAGCGCGGCGACCGCGATCATGATGACGGCGAGCAGGACATTGTAGCGCGTGCCGGCGTGGCGGAGGATGGCGCGGGCGAGGAGTTCGACGACGCCGGTGCGCACGAGGGCGGTGGTCATGATCAGGAGCGCGAGGATCATGATGACGGTGTCGCTGCCGAAACCGGCAAACGCGTCGCGGGCGGGCAGGAGGCCGGTGAGGATCAGCGTGAGCAGGAGCCCGAGTGCGACCACGTCGGCGGAGACCCACTCGAAGGAAAACAGGATCAGCGCCACGACAACCAGGCCAAGCAGCAAGGCGATGGACAAAGTCACGTGCTATGGTGGGCGGACGACCGGGGGCGGTTCCACGCGCGGGCAAGGCGACGGAGTGCGGAGCGGGTCCGGTCCGCTCGGATGGCGGGTGGCTTTGGGTTGATCAGAAAGGTTTTGGCGTGGGGGCGCCGTCGGCGAACGGGGACCAGCCGGTGCCGTCGCGCTGGTAAATGGTTTCGCGAATGGGTTCGAAGGCGGAGCCGTTCCAGGCGCGGACGACGATGCGAATGCGGTCGGGTTCGACGGTGATCCAGTTGTAGGCGTTGGGTTCGTCGCGCGTGCGGCCGGAGATGGCGGTGCCGGCTTGCGCGGAGATAAACGAGCGCTGGGACGACGGGTAGTGCGGACGGATGTCGCCGGCGTAGCCGCGATGGAGATGACCGGCGAGGAGGAGATCGGCGCCGTGGCGGTCGAGGAGCGGGATGGCGAGCGCGGCGCGTCCGACGAGCGCGATGCCGGCGTCGTTGGGCGGCGGGATGAACGGGTGGTGTGTAACCACGATCTTGATACGCTGACGGGCGGCGGAGAGCTGTTGTTGGAGAAGCGCGATTTGATCGCGGGAGATGCGGCCGTTTTGCCAGGTGAAGGAGCGCGCGGTGTTGAGGCCGAGGACGTGGATTTCGTCGTCGGAAAAATGCGGATTCAGTTCGGCGGAGATGAAGGCGCGGTAGTGGACCAGCGGGGCGAAGAAGCGGCGGGCGACGTCGAAGAGGGGGATGTCGTGATTGCCGGGGATGATCAGTTGAGGCTGCGGGAGTTGGGCGAGAAAATCGCGGGCGGCGGCGAATTGGCGGCGGCGGGCGCGCTGGGTGAGATCGCCGCTGACCACGACGAGCGACGGAGCGCGGGCGTTGATTTCGGCGCCGAGGGCATCGAGGACGGACGGCACTTCCGTGCCGAAGTGGAGATCGGAGAGGTGCGCGATCGTCCTCATGCGTCGGACGGCGGCGGCGCGAGAACGCGCAACGCGGCGGGACGGATGCGGAAGCGGAGCGGCGGGGTGAGGTCGACGAGTTCGCCGTCGCAGGCGACGGGCAGCGAGCCGGTCGAGACGGTGATCGTGGCGTCGGTGGCATCGCGGACGTCGAGGCCGTCGGCGTCGTCGATGCTGCGAGCGAGACCCTGGATGATCATGCGCAGCAGCGACCCGCGGGTGCGGGCGTGCGCGGTGTATATCCACAGGCGGCCGCGTTCGAGCGAAGGGCGGAGAGAGGTGTCGAAGACGTTGCCCGAGTAGCGATTGTTGGCGACGACGGCGAACGGCGAGCGGATGACGAACACGCCTTCGGGCGTTTCGATGTGGAAGCGAAAGCGGCGGAGCCGGCGGAAGACGTGCCAGGAGGCGATGAGCATGGCGCGCCATTTGCCGTGGCCGTGTTCGCGGCGAAGGGCATCGCGGCGACGAACGGCTTCGCCGTAGGAGCCGAGCGAGCAGTTGTTGATGAAAACGCGGCCGTTGACCTCGGCGACATCGACGGCGCGCACGGGGGCGGTGGCGAGGGCGCGAGCGGCGTCGCGCCAGGAGTGGGGGAGGCCGAGATCGCGCGCGAAGTGATTGAGCGTGCCGAGTGGCAGCGGACCGAGCGGAATCGGGCCGCCGGCGAGAAGACGGGCGGCGGCGCTGACGGTGCCGTCGCCGCCGCCGACCAGGGATGGCGTCGGGCCTGCGATCGATGGCCTGGCGAAGCGCGTCGTCGACGCTGGTGCCGTTCACTTCGAAGAGGGCGAGGCTGACGCCGAGCTGCGAGAAGACGCGGCGCAGTTCCTCGGCGGTGGGATTGTCGTCCGCGGAGGGCGACGTGCCGGCGCTCGTGTTGAGGATGAGGATCGCCTTCATCGGTGATGGCTGTTGACCGCGAGGCGGGAGGGCGGTTCGGGAACCATCGAGGCGGCGCGGGATCTGTGGGGCGGGCCGGGGGCGAAACGCACATGATGAACTGCTATTCTCTTCTGTTGGGCGCGCGGTCGACGCCGGGAGGCGGCGCGCGTTTTCTGGCGGCGGACGAGGAGAAGCTGCGCGAGATCACGGCGCGGCATTTTCCGGAAGGGTTCACGGTGTTGAACGCCGACGGGGCCTGGTTCGATCCGGAGGCGCGGCGATTTATCGAGGAGGAAGCGCGGCAGGTGATCGTTTGCACGAATCGGCGCGGAACGCTGCGCGCGTGGTGCGAGGAGCTGGCGACGGCACTTGAGCAGAAGGAGTTGCTGGTGACGGAGGTCGGGCGCGCGGCGGTGTTTCGCGTGCGCTCGCGGAAAAGCGCGAGGGGTGAAGCAGGGAAGCCGAGCGGAATTACGTCGAAAAAAGCCGGACGAATGCGACGGGCAAAAGGTGGCGGACGGGCGCGGAATTTTTCTGCATAAGTTTAAAGGTGAGGGTTTGCCCAATCGTGAGCGGCGCGCAGGATGCGCGGTTCATGAGAAAAGCGATTTACTTCGGACTGCTTGCGGTGGCGATCGCCGGAGCCGTGTGGCTGGCGAAACGACGGGGCGAGGAGCGTCCCGATCCGCGCGCGACGGCGAAGAGCGATCCAACGGGTGGGGCGATGCCGGTGTATACCGCGCAGGTGCAGCCGCGGGCGCTGCAGGAGTTGGTGACGGCGACGGGGACGGTGACCGCCGACGAGGCGATCGAGCTCGTGAGCGAGATTGCGGGTAAAATCGTGAAGCTGGAGTTCGAGGAAGGTTCGCCGGTGAAGCGCGGCGACCTGCTCGTGCAGTTGTATGATGCGGAGCTCGCGGCGCAGGTGGAACGCGCGCAAAGCCGATTGGAACTGGCGCTCGCGCAGGCGGAGCGGCAGAAGCAGCTGGCGGCGGCGGGCGGGACGTCGCAGGCGGATTTGGACGCGGCGGAGAGCGAAGCGATGGTGTTGCGGGCGGAGGTGGAGCTCGCGAAGGCGCAGCTGGCGAAAACGCAGATCCGGGCGCCGTTCGACGGCGTGGTGGGGCTGCGTTACGTGAGCGTGGGCGCGAACATCACGCCGAACACGCGGATCGCGACGCTCCAAAAACTGGATACAGTGAAGGTGGAGTTTTCCATCGCGGAGCGGTATCTCGGGCGGGTGCAGCCGAACGCGGAAGTGACGATCCGGCTGACGGGACTGGAGGAGGCGTTCAAGGGGCGGCTGTATGCGATCGAGCCGCGGATCGACGAGGCGACGAGAACGCTGCGGTTGCGTGCGCGCGCGGAGAATCCGGGCGGACGGGCGCTGCCCGGCGGATTTGCGACGGTGGAGCTGACGCTGCGGGAGATTCCCAACGCGCTGCTGGTGCCGGCGGACGCGATCATTCCCGGGTTGAACGAGCAGCAGGTTTACGTGCTTGAAGACGGACGGGCGCAGCCGAGGAAGGTGCAGACGGGGCTGCGGCTCGCGCGGGAGGTGCAGATTCTGAGCGGGCTGGAGTCGAACGCGGTGGTGATCACGTCGGGCCAGCTGCAGTTGCGGCCGGGCATGCCGGTGGTGGCGGTGGAACGGCCGGGCACAGTGGAAGCCAAGATCGAAGACCTCACGGCGAAATCATGAGTCTCTCCTCGATCAGCATTCGGCGGCCGGTGCTCGCGACGGTGATGTCGCTGGTGCTGGTGATTTTCGGCGTGGTGGGGTTCACGTTTCTGGGCGTGCGCGAGTTTCCGGCGGTGGATCCGGCGATCGTGTCGGTGCGCACATCGTATCCGGGCGCGAATGCGCGGGTGATCGAGACACAGATCACGACGCCGATCGAGGAGGAGGTGAACGCGGTCGCCGGTATCCGAAATATCACTTCAATCAGCCGGGACGGCGTGAGCATCGTGACGGTGGAGTTTCTGCCGGGCGTGGATCTCGAGACGGCGACGAACGACGTGCGCGACAAGGTTTCGGGCGCGGTCGGTCAACTCCCGCCGGATGCGGATCCGCCGCAGGTGTCGAAGGCGGATGCGGACAGCCAGCCGATCACGTTCATCGGGGTGCGGTCGAGTTTGCGGTCGCTGCTCGAGCTGTCGGCGATTGCGGACAATATTTTCCGGGCACGGCTGCAGACGATTCCGGGAGTGAGCGAGGTGGATCTCTGGGGCGAGAAGGAGTATGCGATGCGCATCCTGCTGGATCCGGTGCGGCTCGCCGCCTATCGGCTGACGCCGCTCGACGTGCGGGATGCGTTGACGCGATCGAACCTCGAACTGCCGTCGGGGCGGATCGAAGGCGATTTGGTGGAGTTGACGGTGCGGACCTTGAGCCGGCTGTCGACGCCCGAGGAGTTCGAGGACCTGATCATCAAGGAATCGGGCGATTCGCTGGTGCGGTTGCGCGATGTGGGGCGGGCGGAACTCGGGGCGTTGAACGAGCGCACGATGCTGCGCCGGAACGGCGTGCCGATGGTCGGCGTGGTGCTGCGGCCGCAGCCGGGAGCGAACTACGTGGCGATCGCGGACGAGTTCCACCGGCGGGTGGAGCGGATCAAGCCGGAGCTGCCGTCGGACGTGATCGTGAGCTACGGGTTCGACGTGACGAACTTCATCCGGGCGTCGATCAACGAAGTGGGGGAGACGATCTTCCTGGCGATGGTGCTGGTGGTGGCGATCATCTTCCTGTTTTTGCGCGAGTGGAGGTCGACGTTCATCCCAATCGTGGTGATCCCGATCGCGCTGACGGCGTCGTTCTTCGTGATGTATGTGGCGGGCTTTTCGGTGAACGTGCTGACGCTGCTCGCGCTGGTGCTGGCGATCGGGTTGGTGGTGGACGACGCGATTGTCGTGTTGGAAAACATCTACGCGAAGATCGAGCAGGGGATGAGTCCGAGGGAGGCGGGGTTGACGGGCACAAAGGAGATTTTCTTCGCGGTGATCGCGACGACGGCGGCGCTGGCGGCGGTGTTCACGCCGTTGTTGTTTCTCGGCGGATTGACCGGGCAGTTGTTCACGGAGTTCGGCGTGGTGCTGGCGGCGGCGGTGGTGATTTCCGCGTTCGTGGCGTTGACACTGACGCCGATGTTGAGCACGCGCATGCTGAAGACCGGCGCGCACGAAGGGTGGTTTTATCGGAAGACGGAGCCGTTCTATCGGAGGATAACGGCGGGGTATCGTCGATCGCTCGCGGCGTTTCTGCGTCACCGCTGGATGGCGGTGGTGGTGTTGCTGGCGTGCGGCGGCGTGTCGTGGGCGTTGTTGCGGGCGTTGCCGACGGAACTCGCGCCGCTGGAGGACCGCAGCAGTTTGCGAATCAATGCGACGGCGGCGGAGGGCACGTCGTATGAGACGATGTCCGACTACATGTCGCGGCTCGAGGCGCTGGTGGTGGAAAAAGTGCCGGAGATCGCGGAGATCATGACGATCACGTCGCCGGGGTTCGGCGGGTCGGCGTCGGTGAACTCGGGGTTCATCCGGGTGACGCTGACGCAACCGGCGGAGCGGACGCGGTCGCAGCAGGAGATCGCGGCGATGTTGCGACGCGAAGTGCGACGGCTCCCGGGGGCGCGAGTGGCGATCCAGCAGGAGCCGACGATCGGCGACCGGCGTTCGGGCGCGCCGGTGCAGTTCGTGATCCAGGCGCCGAAGGTCGACGACCTGGAGGCGGTGCTGCCGCGTTTCCTGGAGCGCGCGGGCGACGATCCGACGTTCACGTTCGTGGACACCAACCTGCGGTTCACGAAGCCGGAGCTGCGGGTCGACATCGATCGCAACCGGGCGCGGGCGCTCGGCGTGTCGGTGCGCGATGTGGCGGAGACGCTGCAACTCGCGCTCAGCGAGCAGCGCTACGGGTATTTCATTCTCGATGACGAGCAGTATCAGGTGATCGGGCAGCTGCAGCGGCCGAACCGGAATCAACCGGCGGATCTGCGGCAGATCCAAGTGCGAGCGGGGAACGGCGAGATGGTGCCGCTGGACAATCTGATCACGGTGCGGGAATCGATCACGCCGCCGGCGTTGTATCGGTTTAATCGTTACGCGTCGGCGACGGTTTCGGCCGAGCTGGCGGAAGGAAAGACGATCGGCGACGGCATTGCGGCGATGCGGGCGATCGCGGACGAACTGCTGGACGAGCGGTTCACGACGGAGCTGGCGGGGCAGTCGCGGGATTTCGTCGATAGCTCGTCGAGCCTGTTGTTCTTCTTCGTTTTCGCGCTGGTGCTGATCTACCTGGTCCTCGCGGCGCAGTTCGAGAGCTTCCGCGATCCGTTGATCATCATGCTCACGGTGCCGCTGGCGCTGATGGGCGCGTTGTTCGCGCTGTGGATGTCGGGCAGCACGTTGAACATTTTCAGCCAGATCGGGCTGGTGATGTTGATCGGGTTGGTGACGAAGAACGGCATCCTGATCGTGGAGTTCGCGAATCAGCGGAAGCTGGCGGGCTTGTCGGTGCGGGAAGCGATCGAGGAGGCGGCGGCGGCGCGATTCCGTCCGATCCTGATGACGAGCCTTTCGACGATTCTCGGCATCGCGCCGATCGCGCTGGCGTTGGGTGCGGGCGCGCAGAGCCGCGTGCCGATGGGCATGGCGGTGGTGGGGGGGATGGCGGGAGGAACGCTGCTGACGCTTTTTGTCGTGCCGGCGATCTACAGCTTTATCAGTCGCGAACTGAAGGAAGAGGAAATCGAAATCAGGCAGACGGTCGACGAAGACGAACCGCAACCCGAATTGGCGAGACCGGTTGGGTGAATCGGTTCATGAAGATCGCGGGCGCGTCGGCGGGGCGCGCCGCGTCGCGGCCGGTGGGCTGGAAGCGGGGCGCTGCTCGTAGCGGGACGTTTCGTCGGCGATCGCCTGCGCGATGGCGGCGTCCACCGCGACGCGCGCGCGGCTGTGCTGCGTGATTTCGTCGAAGCGTTGTTGCGCGACGGTGCAGCGATCGAGGGTCTCGGCGAGGTAGGATTGGATGACGCGATGCTGGACTTCCTTGAGCGCGGCCTCAATGGCCGGGCGGCCGCGACCGGAGACGGCGAGCGGCGTGGCGAGCACCTCGCGTCCGAGTCGCGTGGCGATCTCGCGGGCGCGCCGGTAGTAGAATTCGGCGATGACGCGGTGGCCCTCCTCGTGTTCGAGCACGCCGGCGGGGTCGTCGGTCGGAGTCCAGAGCGTGACTTTGAGCCGGGTGGTGAACGCGGTGGCGGTGACGCGGGCGGTGCGCACGGGGCGGAAGCCGGCCGGCTGGACGACGCGGGTCTCCATTTCGCAGGCGAACTCGTAGACGCACAGGCCGATCTCGGGCGGAGTGAGCGGCGGCATTTCGGGCGGCGGGTGAGCGCGGTCGAAGGTGCGGCGGACGATGTGGGGCAGTTGGACGTCGACGCTCACACCGTCGCGCGCCGCGAGAAGTTCGGTGGCGCCGGAGAGGAGACAGGCCAGACAAAGAAACAGACGGGAGAAGCTCATGCGATGCGCGCGGGAGGAAAATCAGAGCGCGTAAAAAANNAATTTAAGTGCGTGAGCGCCGCAGGTGCCAAGTCGGGCGCGTGGAAAGCTCGCAGGCGGGAAAGGGCAAGGAGTTGCGAGAAACGGCGGCCGCACGTGTAGGGAAATATTCTATACAAGACATGGGATAAAATCCTCGACGAGGCTACGGGCGAAAACACTGTGCGCCGCAAGTTCCAGTTTCCGCGACCCCGGCGCGAGCCGCGGGCAAAACCTTAAACCTGGCGAAAGAAGATTCATGAAGCGTTTCAGCAGTATTCTGATTTTGGTGACGGCCGTCGCGGTGTGGGCGACGACAGGGCGCGCGGCGGAGATTTCGGGAGAGACGAAACGCTGGCACAAGGTGACGGTGACGTTCGCGGGTCCGTCCGCAAGCGAGACGGCGGCGCCGAATCCGTTCCGCGATTACCGGCTGAACGTGACGTTCACGCATGAGGCGTCGGGGAAGAGTTTCGAGGTGCCGGGTTATTTCGCGGCGGACGGGAACGCGGCAAACACGAGCGCGACGTCGGGCAACAAGTGGCGCGTGCATTTCACGCCGGCCGAGACGGGACGATGGACGTATGTGGCGTCGTTTCGGACGGGCACGGACGTGGCGGTGGCGTTGGGCCAGGCGGGCACGCCGGCGGCGTTCGACGGTGAGCGGGGGAGCTTCACGGTGACGGAGACGGACAAGAGCGGCGCGGATTTTCGAGCGAAGGGGCGATTGCAGGAGGTGGGGCAGCACTATCTGCAATTCGCGGGAACGAAGGAGTATTTCGTGAAGGCGGGCGCGGGCAGTCCGGAGAATTTTCTGGCGTTCGCGGACTTCGACAACACGACGGCGGGGAAGAAACCGCTGCACTATTATCAGCCGCACGTGGGAGATTACAAAACGGGAGATCCGACGTGGAAGAGCGGGAAGGGCAAGCCGATCATCGGCGCGTTGAACTACCTCGCGTCGAAGAAAATGAACTCGCTGTATTTTCTGACGATGAACGTCAACGGGGACGGCGACGACGTCTTTCCGTGGACGACGAAATCGGAGCGGTATCGTTTCGACGTGAGCAAGCTGGACCAGTGGGAGATCGTGTTCAGCCACATGGAGAAGCTCGGGATTCACATGCATCTCGTGACGCAGGAGCAGGAGAACGATCAGCTGTTGGATGGCGGATCGTTGGGGACGCAGCGGAAGCTTTATTATCGCGAGTTGGTCGCGCGGTTTGGGCACCACCTGGCGGTGACGTGGAATTTGGGTGAGGAGAACACGAATACGGCGGCGCAGCGGACGGCGTTTGCGGACTACATCAACGCGCTGGATCCGTATCAGCACTTGATCGCGGTGCACACGTTTCCGGCGGATCGGGACAAGNTTTACACGCCGATGATCGGGCATCCGGTGATCAGCGGGGCGTCGCTGCAGCTGCAGAGNCCGTCGATCGTGCATGACGAGACNTTGAAGTGGGTGAAGAANTCGGCGGCGTCGGGGCAGAAGTGGGTNGTGGCGGTNGACGAGCTGGGGCANGCGTCGGTNGGNGCGAAGCCNGATNCGNATGATNCGTCGCGGACGGAGATTCGTCATCGCGTGCTGTGGGGCAGTTTGCTGGCGGGCGCGGGCGGACTGGAGTGGTATTTTGGATACGACTATCCGCATCACGATCTGACGTGCGAGGACTGGCGCACACGCGACAAGCTGTGGACGCAGACGCATTACGCGGCGCAGTTCATGCGCGACTACATGCCGCTGCCGCTCGTGGAGAATTTCAACAGCATCACCTCGTCGAGCTCCGACTACTGCTTCGGCAAACCGGGCGTGGCTTATGCGATTTATCTACCGGCAGGTGCGACGACGAACATCACGCTGCCCGCGGGCGAGACTTACAATGTGCGCTGGTTCAATCCGCGCAAAGGCGGTGCGCTGGTGACGGGAACGGTGGCGAAGGTGAGCGGCGGCGGCGCGGTGGCGGTGGGACGGCCGCCGGCGGAGACGTCCGAGGACTGGGTGGCTTTGTTGCGGCGCACGGAAGGCGAACCGACGCCGCCGGTGACGCAGCCGGAAACGATGGCGGTGACGAAGCTCGTGCTCGTGAGCGCGGCGACGCAGGGTGACGTGCGGACGCTGGCGAATGGGACGGTCGTGGATCTGACGACGGACGGCGCGCTGCTGAATCTGCGGGCGGATGTCAGTGGAAAGGTCGGGAGTGTTGCATTCACGCTGACGGGGCAGTCGACGAAGGTGGAGAACCTGGCGCCGTATCTGATGTTTGGAGACGACGATGGCGTTTACCGGAAATGGACGCCGGCGCCGGGGACCTACACGTTGCGCGCGACGCCGTATTCCGGAACGAATCGGAGCGGAGCGGTGGGCGTGCCGCTCGAGGTGACGTTCACGGTGGTGAAGTCCACCGTGCCGACGCCGCAGGAACCGGTGCCGCCGGTTGCGGAACTGGCGGTGACGCGACTCATGCTCGTGAGCGCGGCCGATCAGAGCGACGTGCGGACGTTGACGGACGGGGCGGTGGTGAACCTGGCCGAGGTTGGGTCGCTGCTGAATTTGCGGGCGGATGTCGGTGGAAAGGTCGGGAGTGTTGCGTTCACCCTGACGGGGCAGTCGACGAAGGTGGAGAATCTGGCGCCGTATGTGATGTTTGGAGACGACAACGGCGTTTACCGGAAGTGGACGCCGGCGCCGGGAATCTACACGTTGCGTGCGACGCCGTATGCGAAGGCGAATCGCGGCGGCACGGTGGGCGAGGCGAAGGAGGTGACCTTTACGGTGGTGAACGTGGCGACGCCGGCGCCGGAGAATCCGACACCACCGCCGTCGGGCGTGCTGGCGGTGACGCGGCTGGTGCTCGTGGACGCGAAGACGCAGACCGATATTCGCACGCTGGTCGACGGCGACACGATCCGGCTCGGCGTCGATGGAACGGCGTTGAATGTGCGCGCGGAAGTGTCCGGCGCGGCGGGATGCGTGCGTTTCGCGTGGGACGGCAAGGCGGTGCGGACGGAGAACACGGCGCCGTATGCGTTCGCGGCGGACGACAACGGGAAGTTTCGCAGCTGGAAGCCGGCGCTCGGAACGCATGTGCTGCGCGCAGCGCCTTATTCGAAGCCGAATGCGCAGGGGGAAGGCGGTGCGGCGATGGAGGTGCGCCTTCAGGTGGTGCAATAGTTTCGCATCGCGCTGACGCTCGGAGAGAAAGCCCGAGGACCTTTTGGGGAGCTTCTTCGATAGGCGGCATCGTGCGCGGTCGTTAGGCTGCGCGCGATGCGAACGGTGTTGATGTTTTTGGCGCTGGGATTCGTTGCGCTGCCGATGGCGCGGACGGAGTGTGCGCCGGAAACGGAGCACGTGGCGTGCGCGGGCGAGAAGTTTGACGCGGCGAATGTTGGCGCGACGACGTTGAGCGACGGAGAGCGCGCGATGTGCGAGGCGCCGCTGGCGCGGCGTTGGGAAGGCGGCGAGCACGAGTTGGAAATTGGGATCGCGCGAAGCGACCACGGCGATCCGCTGACGCGAAACGATGTGAGATCGACGGAACTTTTGCGGGAGCACGCGCTCGCACCGGCGATGTGTTTTGCGGAGCAAGCTTTGATCTCGTCGCGCGCGAGGGCGTGGAGGCTGAGCCTCGCGGGACGGACGTCGGCGGAGATGCGCTGGGTGAGCGGACGGCAGTCGGATCCCTGATCCGGTGCTGACGCCGCGCGAGGTGGTGTTGGACGAATTTTCGCCGAGAAGGCGAAGGCGCAGCGGGCGCGAGGAGTGCTCGGGCTGCTTGTAAAGAATAGGTTTTTTGCGGGTATCTGCGTCGACCGAAGAAAACGGGAGACGGTGTTCGGTGGGCGGGGGTTAGGGAAATGCACGGCTCGCGTCGTGCGCTCGCAAACCTAGGGCGGCTAAAGAAATTTCTGGACGTGCGGCGGAGGGGTTCCACGCTGCGCGTCCCCTCCAGCTTCAGCGACCGGTGCGGCTTCGGCGCGTCGGATTTTCAAAACTCAAAAGAAAGCGGAAATGTCATTTAGAACTGTGAGGTGGGTGAAGGCGTGGTTGTGCGTGCAGAGCCTGTTGCTGGCGGCGCATGTGGCCGAGGCGGCGACGAGCAGTCTCGGGGCGAACACCACGATATCGGGCGAGCAGAGGCAGTGGCATCGGATCACGCTCACGTTCACGGGGCCGTCGACCAGCGAGACGAATTCGACGAATCCATTTCGCAACTACCGCCTCAACGTGACGTTCAAGCATTCGTCGGGGAAGACTTACGTGGTGCCGGGGTTTTACGCGGCGGACGGAAATGCGGCGAATACGAGCGCGTCGTCGGGCAACAAGTGGCGGGTGCATTTCACGCCGGATGCGACGGGCACGTGGTCCTACACGGCGTCGTTTCGGACGGGGACGGATGTGGCGGTCTCGCTTTCCAGCACGGCGGGCTCGGCGACGAGCTTCGATGGAGCGAAAGGGACGTTCACCGTCGATGGCACCAACAAGAGCGGCGCGGATTTTCGAGCGAAGGGGCGATTGCAGGAGGTGGGGCAGCACTATCTGCAGTTCGCGGGAACGAAGGAGTATTTCGTGAAGGCGGGCGCGGGCAGTCCGGAGAATTTTCTGGCGTTCGCGGACTTCGACAACACGACGGCGGGGAAGAAGCCGCTGCATTATTACAAGCCGCATGCCGGGGACTACAAAACCGGCGACCCGACGTGGAAGAACGGGAAGGGCAAGCCGATCATCGGCGCGTTGAACTACCTCGCGTCGAAGAAAATGAACTCGCTGTATTTTCTGACGATGAACGTCAACGGGGACGGCGACGACGT